>OHKL01001225.1_pt1 | contig 9610 bp, 7 predicted proteins | sample 1568721 | NCBI WGS metagenome assembly OHKL01 (sample SAMEA3879543, study PRJEB24766) | human gut metagenome | biome: human-associated habitat; feature: feces | place: USA | collected 1985/1987 | reverse complement strand
AGGGATAGACGGTGTCCATGGCGCCGATGTTGAAAGTGTTGTTCATGGTAATGAAGGTAAAATTATTAAATGGTTGCGGTTACCATGAGAACAAAAACCAGCAAAGTAAACACGCCGGAGACGTCAAAAATATTACCGTCTTTTCCTGAGATAGTAATCACACTCCTAAAAACAGGCAGAAGAGATGACAAATCTCTTCTGCCTGGCATTTCATCAATTAATAACAAGGACAGTGATTGTCTGATTGTTGGTTGCCGGACTTCAACCGATTTTGATGTGCTTCGGTATTCTTTTTACCTGTTGCTGAACATTCTTGCTTCCATTCTCATTTCACAGAATCCAGGTACAGTTTACAGTTGCATGAGGCATCCGTATCAAATGATTTTATTATTTTCCCCTTTTGATTTATTTTCTGTAGAAATGGAGAAGCAAGGAGCTTCAAACCTATGGGCCAAGAGGTTCATCATAATTTCATTTGGTAGCTGAATTTACCGGGAACCGGAAAGTTTTACAGGATCAATGAATGCGAAAACAAGAATCTGACCCGAAAGATCGGCAATTCTCAATTTATTCAACAATCAGAGTCCCGTTTTTCAGAAATGGAAATTCTTGCCTACTTAATGGAGCAGGTTTTACCATCCGCCGCCCAGGGCGCGAGCGAGCTGCACGACGGCTTTGCGGATGTTCTGCTTCATGGTGACCAAGGATTCCTCGGAGCTGAGCCAGGAGCGCTGCGCGGTGATGACGTTCAGGAAGTCCGTCTGGCCGTTGATGTACAGGGTGCGGGAGAGAAGGAAAGCCTCTCTGTTGGCGTTGTTTTCCTTGTGCAGGTATTGCATCTAGGAGGTGTAGTTGCCGTAGGCAATCAGAGCGTCTTCCACCTTCTCCATTAAGGTGAGGAAGTATTTTGTTGAGTCCCTTTTGCTGTCCAGTAGAACGTTTTTATTATAATTCTTGTCAATGCCGCTTCCTTTTCCATAGCAGCTAGATAGAAAACATTAAGCGGATGAAGTCCCTTGATTTGCTTTTAATTCCCAGATTCGCTCCAAGGGAATAGACAAGATTTTTCGATTGAACAATTTTAAGCTGGATTTTTCTTTCCGCAGTAGAAAATAACCTATTTTTATCTCTTGAAGAAGCCCGTTTCCAATTTCATTCTTTGACTTCCGCTTTTACCAGCTTTCCCTGTCTATTGATAGAAAATTCCTGAGAACTCCATTTTATGGATGTAACTTTCAATCTTTTACCAATCAAATCCTTCCAATTTAGAGGATTGAAGAATTTTCGATCGTGCGCGTCAGCCGTATACTTCTGAAATCCGTCACTTCGAATGTACAAACGTTCTCCCGGCAACAGAATTTTCCTGTCTTCTTTTTTTGTTTCCCTGCCAGCTTCCCCGATGATTTTTTCATGATTCTCCATTACTTCCACCAACCGAAAATTCATGTCAACGTTCAAAGGTCCCGTATACCCGGTTAAAGGAACCTGTAAGGGGTGATCCGTCTCATTCTTTAAAACGACTGACAAATAAAATTGAGGGGTCCGCGACGATTCATCAGCTACGATGCCGGTACATTCTAAGATTCCCTCATGGCCGGTTGTATCCCCATAACTTTTTATTTCCAAAATTTTGGGGATTACAAATATTCCCGTCAGCCATGATATAGTGCCCAGCATGTTGTCGTCATGTTCAACGTTGCAATAGCTTTTGATCATGTACGAACCACTTGCAAGAAGTGAAGAAGGTACGGCAAAGAAGATCATCATTTTTGTCTTAGGAGCAATTTCTTCACGCAAACTTATTCCGCAACGCCCTAATTTTTGCTCTGGATAGACTCTTACCCACTGTTTTCCTTCTTTCCGAAAAAGTTCGAACGTCTCAAAAGATACATCGGAAATGGCAATATTTGATGAAGACACGTTCTCCAGAAAAAAACCGAGGTACACTTCCCCTTCAACCTTCCTTGGAATCAAGCGTTCACTCCATACAGAAGAGGGCAAACTCTCAAAACAACCAGCAAATGACGTTTGTACCCATTGTAGACTTATTGAGGTTCGGTCATTTCTTATTTCATTCTGAACTGTCCATGCCCCGGCATGAATAGGAAAAAAGAGCATTAAACAGATGATTTCCAGTATGAATTTATTTTTCATCATTTTTCTTATCTTGGTAAAAGAGCACCCTCAACTTGATCCTTCACTATATTTGCAATCTCATCAGAAATTTCTGGATAATTCACTCGTTTCCAAGTATGAGGAGCATTTGGACCATTGTCATAAGTTTCTTTTGTGTTTGCTATTGCCGTATTGTACTGCTTATCCAGAACAGAAATAGTACGCTTAGTTGCATTCTCTTTGCAACTTCCATAGGTAAAAAAATAAATAATGCCATTACTCAATTCTTCAACAATTGCAGTTTTCAATTCCTCCCCGGCTAACCAAGCTTTAAAATCTTTCACATGATCCATCTCCTTACTGTAAACCCAGTCATATGGAGCATAAACACTGGAATTCGTAGCGCCAACAGATTTGTAAACATAGTCACTTGAAATTTTAAAAACCATGCCATTCTCCGCAACAATATTATAATACGTCAAATCTTCCGGCTGATTAATCACAATAATCACACTGGCTTGGAGAGAAACACTTTTTACTTCACACGGGCTTGCTTTGGCAGCTTTTGCCTTACCACATATAACAGAGATTGATGCCCGGTTTATTTTTACTTGAGTATTTGCAAAAACGTTGGGATCAGTAGCTTGAATTTTAAATATGGAATCTTCTCCCACTCCTTCTGGAATGAATCCAGCAGGCGTTTCTATAACATTTACTTCATCTGTTCCAGTGACATTAATATCATCCTTTGTTAGAAGAAGTCCCAGGAAATCCCATTCCCAATGATTGCTGACAAATCCATAAAGATTACGTCCTGCCTGTTCCCGTATGGGATCCCTGTTGATCCACCTACCGTCGAGCGGATTAAGATGGCGATAGTTGTAGTAGACAAGCCCTAATTCATCGTCTGTGAACTCGCAGGAAAAACGGAACTTGTTGGATTGTGCCATGTCTCCGTCCGCTGTAAGCAGGGCGCCGAAAGGAGCATACTCGTAGCGGGCTCTTCGCGTTCGTTGGCCGTCGAAAATGGAAGTCACGTTTTTTCGAGCATCGTGCATGAAATAAAAATTCTCTTCCGTTGTCACTCCCCTTTTCCATCTGGTCGTCATCAGGACGCGTGTAGCCGTACGCACCGTCGGATCCCATACATGGGTTCTCGTCAGCATGGCTTCCGAGTGCATCAGATCCAGCTCAGCTATTTGTAAATAGCCTCGGTATAAATAGTAGGAATGAGAAGAGGTAACTGCATTGATAGTGATTTTTTTCTCAAAGCGGCGGCCCTGGTAGTCGTAGCCGCAGGTGATGGTTGTTCTGCCATCCTGGCTGGCGAAGACGACGGGGCGGTCGTTGGCGTCGTAGGACACTTCCCATATGCCCGTTGAGGTCCTGATGCGGGTCTGGTTGCCGTCGGCATCGTAGACGGGGTTAAAATCTTCTTCTCCCCCGGCAATATCCGTGTACTGGTTGAGCCGGTTGGATTCATAAGCTACTTCTTCCTCCAGTTCCCGGGCTGTTTTGCGGTTGCCGATGTTGTCATAGCAGTACGCAAAGCTTCCTCCCCGGCTGATGCGGTCTTCCAGCAGTTCACTGCGGCTGTTGTAGGTAAAATCTCTTATCGTCGCGGGAGTGGCAGCATCCCATAAGTCCCGTCGTTGAGTAGGACGCATCAGCGCGTCGTAGTCGTATTCGTGGCCGGCCGCCAATTCGCCATCCGCTCCCTTCCTGTAACCGATGGCGGTTACGAGGTTGAGCCTGGGATGGTAGGTATTGCAGCGGACCATGCCGTTGGGGTAGGTGAGATGGTTGAGGAAGCCGCTGGTTGGATCGTACTGCCAGGTAAAGGGAGAAGCGATGCCTTCCAGATTCATCCCAATCATGCCGCCTTTGGAATCGTAGTCAAGATGGGAGTGCTGCACGGTGCGTGTGCCGAGCATCAAGCGGTATCCGTTGGAACGCCCCTGGGCATCGTATTCTTCTTGAAGAGAACTTTCCACCTGTCCAAAGGAAGTGTCCTGAATCATCCTTCCGTAGCTGTCATAGGAAAATTCCCTGAGACCCGAAGCGTCATAGACGGAGATTATCTGCCCCAGATGGTTGGATGAAAAGATCCAGGGAGAAGTTCCATCGCTGTAGGAAACCGAGATGAGTTCTCCTGTAAAGGGAGCATACTTATACGTTATGACAAGCCCCCTGGCTTTGACAAGTGTCTCCTGACGGTTGAGCTCGTCATAGGTTCTGGAAACACAGGAACCGTCGGCATAAGTCTTTTTCAATTCCAGCCCCGTGGCCTCGTCATAGAGCCAGGTGGTGGTGTCTCCGTCGGTTCGGCCGGAAGGATCGGAAGTGATGTCGCCTTCGTTTGCACGGAAGGTAGTCAGGGCCACCATGCGGTCGGCTTCGTCGTAGGCGAAGCAGGCCGGCTGAATGGCGGTGCCATATTCGGCTGTCTTTCTGCCGCGGATGTCATAGGAATAGCAGGTCGTTCCCACCAGGGCATCGGTGATACAGGCGGGATTGTCACAGCAGGGCAGGTAGTTGTTGGTGGTCACGTTGCCTGCAGAATCGGTGACTTTGACAGTACGTCCCGCAAGGTCGGTTTCCGTGGTGGTGACATTGCCTCTGGCGTCCGTGTGCTTGAGAACCATGCCCGTGGAGGCGTAGGAACGGGTTTGTGAAGAACGGATTCCAGCGTGATCGGTCTGGCTGGTCTCAAAACCGTCCACGACCAGTGATTCAGCTGTGATCTCCGAAGTGGGAATGCGGCTGAACCAAGTGCGCCTGGTTGGAGAGGTGTACTCCGTCCACTGGATGTTCTGCTGGCCGTAGACGTCCGTGGTGATGGATTTGTTTTCCAGTACAGCGCTGAGTCTGGAAACCATGTTTTCCGTGGTCTGGGTGAGGGGGAATCCGTCGGCGTTGCAGGTGGTGGAAGTCTGCACCTGGTAGACGCCGTCTTCCCGAACCCGGTAACAGGAGGAACTTTCCGATATCCTGTTTCTGGTGGTGTCATTGGGATGAAGTTCATCCAGAAGAACGGTCTGCTTCACGGCTTGCCCCAGTTCGTTGTAATCCGTGAGGGTAGGAGCAAGATCCTCCGTTTGAGAGCGGACCGATTGTCCTTTGTCGTTGTAGAAGTTCCTGGTGACGATAAAGCCGCCCCTGGTATTGGGATGTTCCTGCCGGACGGTTTGACCAAAGCCATTTTTCAGAATCCGCGACAGCACAACTCCCTTGGACAAGGTCGTGGTCAGGATGCCTTCCGAAGTCAATTCCAGCCTGGTCTCCATTTCGCGCTGGCCGGTTCCTCCCTCCAGAATGACAGTGCCGTCGTAATAGGTTTTGGTAACCAGAGTGGCCCCTGCTGGAGTGGTAACCGTGGTGGTAAGGCCGTCTTCGCTGTATTCAGTCCGAGTCACGCGTCCAAGAACATCCGTCGTGGCAATCGTTCTTCCCAAATTGTCATACTCCGTGCTTTCCGTCGTCGTCATGGGACCCACGTCCAGGCAGGCCGCCAACAGCCGGGAACGCGAAGTCGCGGAAATATCCGCGGGCCTGAAAGCCCTGGCAAAGGAATTAAAGGTTCCGGTCATCGTCCTGGCCCAGCTTAACCGTGGACCGGAGACGCGCGCGGGAAATAGCGTGGGCGTCCCCCGTATGTCCGACCTGCGCGAGTCCGGTTCCATTGAGCAGGACGCGGACATGATAGGCTTGCTTTACCGTTCCGACTACTACGCCGAGGACGAGGACCAGCGGCAACAACTCGCCGGACAGGCCAGCCTTCACCTCGCCAAAAACCGCAACGGCCCCACCGGGGACGTTCCGCTTCACTTTGACGCGGAACTCATGCGTTTCATCACCCGCGAGCCTGAAAAAAAATAGTGTCCCATTTGGGACACTTTACCCTTTCCTTTCCCACCTCCTGACCCTTCCGGATATTTAAGGTTCCACCCTTTCGTCTATTTATGGTTGGTCACACTGCTTCTGATTAATTTCCAGAAATCTTGAATAGGGTATAGATGGAATCCGTGTTTAGAGTGAACATGATTTCAACTTTTGAGGTATTGTTAGATTGGACGAAAACGGTGATGGTTTCTTTTGCCGATTTTTTGTTGTTAAAAGTACACTCTAGAATTCGAATAATATGGATTTGTAGTTATTTCTTGTTACTGAGGTCAGGAAGACAAAGTTTTTTATTTTCAACTCTCCCATACTTTTTCTTATCTCTTTTGAAATCATCATATAAATAAATTCAATAATTTATATTTAATTTCATGAAAGCTCAAAGGTGGAGAACCTGCAAGGAGTGATTGGTTCGATTTTACGGAGGTTATTGGCAGGGTTTATGTTTAATCTTTGAAAATTCTGAAATGATGGCACAGTTTTATGGAATGAAAGTCGTTGCGCGTTGTCTGACTAAAAACAGTCCTTCCCGTTTTAAAAACATGCAAATATCATTGTTGACCTTGCTGGTCCTTCTTCTCCAGACTTTTTCGGCCATGGCGCAGCAACCGGAGGTGCAGAGCGCCGCCAGGGACGCCGTGGAGTGGCGGCACCATATCCATGAGAATCCGGAATTGTCTTTTGAAGAATACAAGACGAGCAATTATGTGGCGGACCTGCTTGCCTCGTTCGGCCACATTGAAATTCTGCGGCCTACGAAGACCTCCGTGGTCGGCATTCTGCGCGGCGGAAAGCCCGGGAAAACCGTCGGCTTCCGGGCGGACATGGACGCGCTTCCCGTGCAGGAGGAGACAGGATTTTCCTTTGCCAGCAAAACACCGGGCGTAAGCCATGCCTGCGGGCATGACATGCACACGGCCATGCTGCTGGGAACAGCCAAGGTTCTTGCCTCCATGCAGAAGGAATTGCCCGGCACGGTGTATTTCATTTTCCAGCCCGGGGAGGAAAAATCGCCCGGGGGCGCCCTTCCGATCATCAAGAGCGGAGTTCTCAAAGGCGTAGACGCCATCTTCGGTGCGCATGTGATGCCCAATGAACCTGCCGGGTCCATCGGCATTCTGCCGGCGGGGGCCGCCTCTTCCTCGTCGGACGGTTTTTTCCTTACCATTCAGGGGAAGGGTTCCCATGGCTCCATGCCGCAGCTGGGCGTGGACCCCATCGTCACGGGCTCTGAAATCGTGATGGCACTGCAAACGGTCGTCTCCCGCAATGCGACGCCCGGGGACATGGCCGTGATCACCGTGGGAAAATTCCAGTCCGGCAACGCTCCCAACGTCATTCCGGACAAAGCGGAGCTGGGAGCCTCCATCCGTTCCGTAACGCCGGAAACCCGCAAACTGCTGGAAGAACGCACCCGGTCCGTCATCGACCATGTATGCAAGGCCAATGGAGCGCAGTACAAGCTGGATTACGTTCTGGGCTATCCGTCCATCCAGAATAATGCTGCCCTGCGGGAACTGGCGAAGAAGGCGGCCGTTGAAGCCGTGGGTGAGAAGAACGTTTTTGATTCTCCCAGAATACCGGCCAGTGAGGATTTCTCCTATTATGCGCAGGTAGCGCCCACTTATTTCATGACCATCGGTTCCGGGGACGGCCCTGCGAATCACAATCCCGGATTCAAGGCGGACGACGGAGCGATTCTCAACGGAATCAAGGCGGAGGTCCGGATGATCCTGGATTACCTGAACTCCAAATAAAAGGAGGAAGGCAACAAGGGAAAGGCCCCTATTCCTGGCCGGAGCAGCGGGCGGCCTCCTGCATTTCCCGGATGCATTCCTCCATTAGCGCGGCGTCTATTTCATGGACGTCCTTTCCCCGGCCTATCCCGGTAAGCATCAATACCGTCAAATGGCCGCCAAGGTGCTCACGGAAGGCTTCCAGGCCCTTCAGCACTTCGCATGCGCCATCCTCCGTCCTGCGGGAGAGCAGAGGGTGGAACACGGGCAGTCCCAGGGCTTTCAGTACGGAGACGATTCTTTCCGCCTCCGCAGCAGGCAGCCATCCCTTCCTGACGGAATAAAGGATATCCAGGCACATGCCCACGGAAACGGCTTCCGCATGGCCCAGCGTGTAGCCGGACATGGTTTCCATGTAATGGGCGGCCCAGTGTCCGAAGTCCAGGGGGCGGCTGGAACCCAATTCAAAGGCGTCTCCACCTCCGGCGATGTGAGCGGCGTGCAGCAGCGCGGAACGCTCCACGGCATATTCCAGCGCGTCCCGCTCGCAGGCGGCCAGCGCGTCGGCGTTCGTTTCCAGCCAGTCAAAGAAGGAGGCGTCTTTTACCACGGCCACCTTCACCACTTCCGCCAGGCCGGCCCTTTTAAGGGAGAGGGGCTGGGAATGAAGGAACAGGAAGTCGTTAAGCGTGGCCCAGGCTACGGCGAAGGTGCCCAGGTAGTTCTTCTGCCCCATGAAGTTAATTCCGTTTTTGACGCCTACGCCGGAATCCGCCTGGGAAAGGGTGGTGGTGGGCACGCGCAGCAGCCGGATGCCGCGGTGGGCGGTGGCGGCGGCAAAGCCCGCTACGTCCAGAAACGCCCCGCCTCCCACGGCAATGATGTAGGAATGGCGGTCGATGCCCGCTTCCACAATGTGGCGGAGGGCCTTTTCCCACGCGGCAAAGCCGGTTTTGGCCGCTTCCCCGCCCGGAACGGAACGGCAGCCGGCATAGGCCAGTTCTCCGGCGTTCTTTTCAAAATAACGGTCGATGTCCGCCGGGAGCTGCGGATAAAACCGTTCCAGCCCTTCCTCCATGAGGACGAGGACGCGGCCTCCGGGCCTCTGCTCCATCAGGCTGGCCAGCGCATCGTTTTCCGGACGGAAGGCTCCGTGGGTAAAGCCCGTTCTATAGGGAAAATCCAGCCGGATATTCAGCGTATGAAGGGACATTTCAGAAGGAATGCAATGGAATGGCTCGCGGCTTTCCTAATCCCTGCGGAGCACGGGAACAGCCCTCATCTGGATGAAGCGGTCCGCCTTGGCGGCCTCTTTCTGGGACATGTACATGGTGTACGGCTGCTGGGCCACCTCAATGCGGTGCGTGCCGCCGGGAGCGGGCAGGTCCAGAAGCTGGTTGAGGTGCTTGAGGCTCTTTACCTGGACGCCGTTCACTTTTTCCACAATGGAGGAGTTCATCTGGGCATAGCCCAGCGTGGCCTGGGTGGGCAGCGCCATCAGGAAGACCACGATTTCATCCACGCCTTTTTTCCGGATGTCTTCCTTTTTCTGAATAGCTTCCAGCAGGTTGAGAGGGGGGCGGTTCTTGCTGAGCTTATTGATTTCCCTCATCAGGGCTCCCGTCAGGGGGACGAACACCAGACCTCCGTAAATGCGGTAGGGGGGATTGGAAATAAAGGGGGCCGGATTGATCAGATCCCCCTCCAGCGCGCTCCGGTCAAGCTTGACATCCAGCGTCATGGGCTGGCTGACGCCGTCCTTATCCTTGCGGCGGATGCCCAGCGTGATGGTGTCCCCCGGCATGGCGGAGTCACGGAACAGGACGTTGGCGGAAACGGGGCCCAGCGCGGGGTCCCTG
>OHKL01001221.1_pt1 | contig 9630 bp, 5 predicted proteins | sample 1568721 | NCBI WGS metagenome assembly OHKL01 (sample SAMEA3879543, study PRJEB24766) | human gut metagenome | biome: human-associated habitat; feature: feces | place: USA | collected 1985/1987 | reverse complement strand
CGCGCGCTTCGAGGCGTATGACGACGAGATGATTTTCGGCATGGGGCAGTATCAGGATCGCCATTTGAACAAGAAAGGCTCTGTGCTGGAGCTGGCGCACCGCAATTCGCAATCAAGCGTGCCGTTCTTCGTGTCCAGCCGCGGCTACGGCTTCCTGTGGAACAATCCGGCAATCGGTACGGCGGCGTTCGGCACGAATGTGACGGAGTGGTCGGCAAAATCCACCAAAAAGCTGGATTATTTCATCACGGTGGGCGACACCCCGGCGGACATCGAAGCGAACTACACCGCCGCAACCGGGCGCACCCCTATGATGCCCGAATACGGCATGGGCTACTGGCAGTGCAAGCTGCGCTACCGGACGCAGGAGGAACTGCTGTCTGTCGCACGCGAAATGAAGCGCCGCGGGCTGCCGCTGGACGCCATCGTCGTCGACTTCTTCCACTGGACGCGGCAAGGTGATTTCCGCTTTGAGCCGCGGGACTGGCCGAATCCGCAGGCGATGGTGGACGAATTGAAAGCAATGGGCGTGGAAACGGTCGTCTCCGTGTGGCCGACCATCGACGAAAAGAGCGTCAACTTCGGCGAAATGGCAGAGCGCGGCTTGCTGGTGACGGCTGACCGCGGCAACGCGATTGTCATGACGTGGATGGGCAATACATTCTTCTTCGACGCGACGAACCCGGAAGCGCAGGCATTCGTCTGGGAGCAGTGCAAGAAGAACTACTACCAGTATGGCATCCGCTGCTTCTGGCTGGACGAGTCCGAGCCGGAATACGGGCCGTATGACTTTGACAACTACCGCTATTACGCCGGCCCTGCCCTGCAATGCACAAACACCTACCCCGTCGGCTACGCAAAGTGCTTCTACGATGGATTGCGCGAGGCGGGCGAAACGGAGATTCTGTCGCTTGTGCGCTGCGCATGGGCGGGCAGCCAGAAATACGCCGTTCTCACTTGGTCGGGCGACATTTCCTCCACCTTCCGCGCGATGCGGGAGCAGCTGCAAGCGGGTCTGAGCATGGGCATGGCAGGCATTCCGTGGTGGACGAGCGACATCGGCGGCTTCCTCGGCGGTCAGGTGGATGACCCGGCGTTCCGCGAACTGCTGGTGCGCTGGTTCCAGTGGGCGTGCTTCTGCCCAGTCTTCCGGATGCACGGTGAGCGCAGCCCGTGGTATGAGCGCGAGCAGGAGTACATCGGCGACGTGCGCCAGCTGACAAGCGGTCAGAGCAACGAAGTCTGGTCGTTCGGCGACGAGGTGTACGAGATTCTGCGGAAGTACCTGTTCGTGCGTGAGCGGATGCGCCCGTACATCCGCGAGGTGATGCGCGCCGCCCACGAGCACGGCGACCCAGTCATGCGTCCCCTGTTCTACGGCTTCCCGGCGGATAAAGCCGCTTGGTCTGTGGAGGATGAGTACCTCTTCGGCGCGGATGTGCTGGTTGCCCCGGTGCTGGAAGCGGGCGCAAGGATGCGCGACGTGTATCTGCCCGCAGGGGCTGACTGGGTGGACGCCGCGACGGGCGCGGAATACGCCGGCGGACAGACCGTGCGCATGGACGCGCCGCTGGACACCATACCCGTGCTGATTCGCAAGGGCAGCGGGGTCAGGGTGTATTCGGACGACTGATATTGATATATGAAGGCGGCGCATGTGCGAAGGAATGCACATGCGCCGCTATTTATTGCAGAAGTCAATCTTTCCACCGATACACTCTCTTCCGCCCCGCCGCGTCCACCGTCGATACGGCGATGTCCCCGCACCCTTCCGGCAGAACGCAGAACCACGGCAGTTCCGGCTGTTTCCGGCTTCGGCGGAAGCGCTGCATCACTTGCAGCCCCTCCGGCGTGATTTTGCCCACGCTCCAGCTTTCCAGTGTGTCCAGCTGCTGCTCGGTCTTCGGGAAGGATGGGTGCGCGGCGTGGAAGCCCGTCAGCAGCAGCATCCCGCCGTGGCCGTTGTACTCCCCTTCCAGCGGCGTTTCGTCCATCGTGCAGGGGCAGTCAATCGTCAGGTCGCTGCACTCCAAGCGGCTCGCTGTCGTCAGAATCGCCTCCGGGCTCTTGTCCACGCCGACAAAGCGGCAGCCCAGCGACTGCGCGGCTTCCATCGCCGTGCCGCTTCCGCAGCACAAATCCGCCACCATGTCCCCTTCGCGCACGACGGGCAGCAGCAGACGCTCCAGCGTACCATAGATGAACGGAGCCAGAACGGGAGAGGTCTCGGAAGAGTTGGCGATCCAGATGCCAAAGTTGTTGATGCCGGTCTGGACCACAGGCCAGAACAGCGCCAGCACCAGAGAGATGACCACCGAATAGGCAATGACAACCATGGGAACAAACCGCTTGCCATTGAAAAACGCCAGCGCGTCAGGCAGCTTGCGGAAGTTATAGTATTTATTGTAAGCAACACCGCCCACAAAGCCGGCGATGATGCCTACGAACACGCCCATGTTCAGCGCCGGAGCACCCAGCACCGAGGTGAAGTAGCCATTGACGGCGATCTCCTGCCCAAACAGGGTGTGGGTCACGGCATCGGGGTCTGCCAGCATGGCGCTGGTAACGCCGAAGATGTTGCCGGTGATCACGTTGATGAGGGCAAATGCCAGCACTGCCGCGAAGGCACCGCCGGCGCGCTCCTTTGCCCAGCTGCCGCCGATGGCCACGGCGAACAGGATGTGCAGGTTGTTGATGACCGCCCAGCCGATGTTTTCCATGGTGGTGCCGATGGTCATGACTGCCGCAATATCGCCGCCGCCCATCTGCACCAGCTTGCCCAGACTGATCATCAGACCGGCCGCGGGCATGACTGCGATGACGGTCATCAGCACCTTGCCCAGCTTTTGCAGGAAATCGAAATTGATGAACCCCTTTTTCTTAGGAGCCGCTTGTGTGGTTGCCATGTTGTTCCTCCCAATTCCTGTTTGCATTGATGCGCGCAAGCGTTGCATTGCGTTTGCGTAACCTTACGCAACTAGAATAGCGCAATCACACGCTTTTTACAAGAGAAATTTGAGAAGAAAACAGACTTTCTACGATTTACACAACAGGACAAACAATAATTTGTGGAAATTGGCGAGGGCCGGTCAAGATTCGTTGCATAAATTACGCAATCACTTGCGCAAATGTTGACATTGCGTGCAAACGGCTATACAATAGAGGTACTACATCAGGGAGGAACAGATCATGGCAGTTACCATCAAGGATGTCGCTGCAGCAGCCGGTGTTTCGCCGTCAACTGTATCGCGCACCTGTAAGGACAGCCCTTCCATCAGCCGGGATACCAAAGAGCGGGTGCGCCGCATTATGGCACAGCTGGGCTATGAGCCGAACTTTGAGGCAGAGCCTGTAGAGGCTTTTTCCAAGACCATCGGCATTATTTTGCCATCCTCACAGCGCGATGTTTATGAGAACGCCTTCCATCTTGAAATCATTCGCGGTATCGGGCAGTTCTGCAACCAGCGGCGGTATGTGAACACGGTCATCACCGGGCAGGACGATGCGGAAGTGCTGGACGCCATCCAGAGCATGGTCGCCAACGCACAGGCGGACGGCTTTATCCTGCTCTATTCCAAAAAGGACTGCCCTGTGGCGGCGTATCTGCGCAGCGAAGGGCTGCTCCATGTCATTGTGGGCAAGGCGGCGCAGTCGGCAAACCAGACCATCTACATTGATAACGACAATGCCCTCGCCGGGGAAGAAGCCACCGACCATCTCTATGAGATGGGACATCGCCGCATTGCGTATTTTGGTGTCAATAATGCTATGCTGTTCTCCGCAGAGCGCAAGCGCGGGTATCAGATGTCCCTGCTCAAGCACGGCATCACCCCGCGGGAAGGTGACTGTGTGGAGATCAACACCTTAAACGATGCTTATGAGGAGCGGTTGAAAGACCTTCTCACGGCACCGGGCCATCCTACTGCCATGCTGGTCAGCGATGATATTCTGGCGGTTGTGCTGGAACAGTTCTGCGGCAAGCTGGGGCTGCATATTCCGAAGGATCTTTCCATCGTGTCCTTCAACAACTCACTGTTCTCACGCATTACCAGCCCGCAGCTGACCACCGTGGACGTGAACCCCTACCAGCTGGGCATGGAAGCGGCCAGCCAGACCATCAACCACATCGAGAACCCGAATCTTCTGGCAACCAAGATCATCGTGCCGCACCGGCTCATCCTACGGGAGAGCTGCTGCCCGCCGCCGGAGGTCTGATGTGCAAAAAACGAGGCCGTTCCCTCTCTTTTCCAGAGAGGCAGAACGGCCTCGTTTTGCTTATTTTTTCCGGTACTCCCGGGGTGTCATGCCGAAGTGTGCCTTGAACGCCCGGTTGAAATAGGAGAGGTTTTCGAATCCGCACCGGGAGGCGATGGTCAGGATGGTCTCATCCGTGGTCTGGAGCGCTTCGGCGGCGGTGTTCAGGCGGTATTCGTTCAGAAAGGCAACAAAGCTCTGCCCTGTCATCTGCCGGAACCAGCGCATGAAGTGGCTGGAACTGAAGGAGCAGACCCCGGCGGCATCGGCGACCCGGAGCACCTCGGCATAATGGGCCGAGAGCCATTGCAGAACGGCTTTCAGCCGCCGGGTATCGGCAGTTTCCGCGGGGAGCTGCTGTTTCCCCTGCCCAATGAGCAGGGAGAGGAAGTGCAGCAGTGCTCCTTTGACCAGCAGCTCATAGCCGGGAAGCTTGGCGCGGTTGGCTTCCTCCACCTCCCGCAGGCAGGCGGCGGCCTGCAGATAGCACAAATCGTTCGGGGTCAGCCGCGCAGGCAGCGACAGACGCCCGCTTTGCAGCGGAAGCAGATATTTCTCGGCACAAAGGTCCTCTGCGCCGCCCAGAAGCTCCAGCTCAAAAATGATATTTTCGTATTCCATGCACTGCCCCTCGGCCTGCCGCAGGGCGTGGAGGGTGCCGGGCGTAAAAATAAAGATGTCCCCCATGCGGGCCGGGCAGCTTTCAGCGCCCACCTGCACCAGCCCTGTGCCCCGCTTGACAAAGACCAGCTCCATGCTCTCCTGCCAGTGGAGCGCCACCTGCGGAAAGTCCCCCGGAATGGTGCAGGGATACAGATTGAAGGGAAACCGCACGGCACCATGCTGCTTGGTCTCCTGCAAAGATGCCTGATTTTGCATCGTCTCACCTCCTGATGATAGGATTGTACCATAGTCTGCACTTTTAAGGCAAGATTTTGATTGTTTTATGTGGTATATCTGGAAGTACAGATGTCAAACCTGTTTTCCGCAAGGTGTATTTGAAAACAAAGAAAATGACGAATATTTCGCAAGCACAAGCGAGATCCAAGGCTGTTTCACGCAAGATCCGGCTGTGCTTGTAGAAACAGACTAAATTTTCGATTTTTCAGATACACTCTAACAAAGGAGGATGCATTTATGAGCTTTACCGAAACGTTACAGGGTCTCACGGGCAAGCCGCTGGCAGACTGCACGAATCAGGAGCTGTATCTCGCGCTGCTGGAACTCGTCCGGCAGAAGAGCGCTGACCGTGTGCAGCCGGTCACCGGCCGCAAGCTGTACTATATCAGCGCCGAATTTCTCATCGGCAAGCTGCTGTCCAACAACCTCATCAATCTGGGGCTGTACGATGAAGCCCGCGATGCACTGGCTGCCGCCGGAACCTTCTCTGGGCAACGGCGGTCTGGGCCGTCTGGCTGCCTGCTTCCTCGACTCTCTGGCAACGCTGAACCTGCCCGGCGACGGCGTGGGCCTGCGGTATCACTTCGGCCTGTTCCACCAGTCCTTTGAGGACGGCGTGCAGAACGAAAAGCCCGACCCGTGGCTCACCGCCCACAGCTGGGCCGAAAAGACCGATGTGACCTACCCGGTGGAGCTGGCAGGCAAGGAATACACTGCCCGGCTGTACAAGCTGGCTGTTACCGGTTACGAGGGCCGCACCAACACCCTGAATCTGTTCGATCTGGATACCATCGACGAGAGCATCGTCCATGACGGCATTGCCTTTGACAAGACCGCCATCGACAAGAACCTGACCCTGTTCCTCTACCCGGACGATTCCGATGAGGCAGGCCGCCGCCTGCGGGTGTACCAGCAGTACCTCATGGTTTCTGCCGGTGCCCAGCTCATTCTGGCAGAGTGCGCCGCCCGGGGCTGCAATTACCACGATCTGGCCGACTACGCCGCCATCCAGATCAACGACACCCACCCCAGCATGGTCATCCCGGAGCTGATCCGGCTGCTGGGGCAGCGGGGCATTGAGTTTGAGGAAGCTGTGGAGATCGTTACCAAGACCTGTGCCTACACCAACCACACCATTCTGGCCGAGGCACTGGAAAAGTGGCCCCGCGCCTATCTGGATGCCGTTGTGCCCCAGCTGATGCCCATTATCGAAAAGCTGGACGCGCTGGCCCGCACCCGCACCAAGGACGAGAGCCTTGCCATCATCGACAAGGACGACCGGGTGCATATGGCCCACATGGACATCCACTTCACCCACTCCACCAACGGCGTGGCAGCGCTGCACACCGAGATCCTGAAAAATTCCGAGCTGCACGGCTTCTATGAGCTGTACCCGGAAAAGTTCAACAACAAGACCAACGGCATCACCTTCCGCCGCTGGCTGCTGGAATGCGACCCCCGCCTGACCGCCGCGCTGGAACAGCACATCGGCTCCGGCTTCCGTAAGGATGCCACCGAGCTGGAAAAGCTGCTTGCCGCGGAGCCGTGCAGCGGCGCGGGCGTGATCCTGCGCCTTGCGTGGCGCGCCGGATTGATGCGCGACGAGATCCACGCCCTGCAATGGGAGCAGGTGGACTTCGAGCGCGCGCTGCTCCGTCTCCCCGACCGCGATGTGCCGATGGACGAGGACCTTACGCGCTGTCTGCGGCAATGGCAGACCCTTTGCGGGCAATACAGTTCCTATGTCATCGTTAGTGAGCATAAGCGGACGCATATGCTGCCGGAGTCGATCTCGCGGCTGGCGCGCAGCGCGCTCGACCGCGCGTGGCTGACAGGCGTGCGGCTCGCAGACCTGCATTATAATTATATCCTCCGTCAGTCCGCGCAGCAGGGCTGGCAGGAGGCGCTGCGTACCTCGGGACTCTCCATCGCCACCTACCGCGGCCGGCCGCGCTACAAAAACGCGCGCAGCAGCGCCAAGGCGAAAAAGGCGTCCTCCCCTGCCCTGCCGCACGGCGAAAAAAACGAACGGGAACGGCTGCAAGCCGTTTTGAAGGAAAACCGCCTCTCCCCTGCCGGACTTGCCCTTTGGCTATACTGCGATACCGGCTTACAATATACGGAGATCTCCTCGCTGACATGGGAGCAGGTCGATCTTGAACACCATTTGCTTCACCTCGCCGACCGTGACGAGCCTCTTTCGGCAGAGCTGGTCTCCTTGCTGTGCGAGGTTCTCGAAACGCGCGGGCCGGTCAGCGAGACGCATGTGCTTCTTTCCCCCCATGCACGCAAGCCGATCCCCCGCGCGCGGCTTTCCAACCTGACGAAGGAGCTGTTGGCGAAGAACGGGCTGGACCCCTCTCTTCCGGCGCGGCTCCGTTCGGACGGGGCGCGCGAGAGCCGCAGGCGCAGGCTCCTTGCGTATGCCGCACGGCACGGCGGCATTTCGCTCAAAGCCGCCATGGAGCTGCTCGGCCTTTCCGAGAGCGCCGCGCGGGAGCTGCTCACGCAGCTCACCGCCGAGGGGCAGCTGACGCGCGACCATCCCGTCTACCGTCCCGTCGGCGCGGAAACGACCGCGGCGCAGAGGGCGTCGCGGATACGGGCCGCCCTCGCAGAACACGGCCCCTGCAGCGCCCGTGAACTGTCGGAGCGGCTCGGCATGGCGCCGCGCATGATCCAGCGCGCGCTGGAGCCGATGCTCGCGCGCGGCGAGATTGCAAAGGAGGCGGATATGTCCCGCCCCGGTCACCCCCTGAGCTATACGCTTATCCACCCTTGAGCATCGACTATCGGGCCGTCTTCGGGCGGTCCGAAATTTTTTCATTTGGGTACATCGGCTTTCTTTTGCCGCATAGAAGCTCTTTCGGTGCAGCGATGTCTGCCGGTCTCCCGACTGACAGCTGCTTTACAGGCGCGGTCGCCCGCAGCTTCTCCCTACCTGTGTTGTACAGAAGAAAACATGACTGGAAATACTGCTTAAACGCCATTACAAAACAGATCGGTACAGCTGCCTACGTCGTCAGTATTACAGAGGCTTGGATGACCCCCACTACCCTCCTGGTCATCTCTTTTCTGGTTTGTAAAAACCCAGCTTCCCTATGCTTTGACCTGTGCCGCAATCGGCTGCATCGGGTATCTGATCATTGGCCTCACGTTGTAATCCCTCTGTTTTTCATTTCATACCGTACCAACTCCTCTTTCTCGGCAAAGGCGCTCGGAGAGCCTCCCCCTCTCTCCGGGCGCTTTTGCTTCTCTGCGTCCCCTCCATTTCAATGGCATACGCATTTGTGTCGTCCCGTACCATAAGGAAGTCCGGAGCCGTAACGGCTCCGGACTTCCCTCTTTCTATTATATAGGTATCCTCGTGCGCCCCTACGCCTTCGCGTAGAGCCGGTAGAGGAACGTGACGATCTGCGCGCGGGTGCAGGGTTCGTTCGGGCTGAAGTGCATCGCGTCGGTGCCGTTGGTGATGCCCTTTTCGACCGCCCACTTCACCGCCTCGTAGTAGAAGGAATCCGCGGGAACGTCCGCAAAGAAGCCCTTCTTCACGAAGTCCGCCTTGACCGCCGCGGCCCTCCTGCCGATGGTAAAGGCATAGGTCGCGCTGCCGGTGTAGTCCTCGTTGCTGTCCGCCACGCGGCAGGTCACCTGATTGTCCTCCGTGTACGGAGGACAATAGGGGCATGCCCCTTGTCGGGCGGAGCGCCTCCGCGCCCCGGCCCGCCGGTCTATCGTACCGATATGATACACGGCGCGCGGAAAAAGGGAAAGCCCCTTTTTCCCGCGTGTGCTCGCGGCGCGTCCTATTGGATCGTCATGCCTGTATTGATCCAGTTGCCGGGAGTATTCAGGTCACCGTCGCTGTCGCCGCTGAAGTTGCACCAGACGTAATAGGTCCGGTTCAGGTCAAGGGACACGTTCTTCGTGCAGGTGATGCAGTCCTTCTCCAAACCGTCCTGCCAATCATCGGCGCCGAAGGGTACATAGGCCTCCCCCTCGGCGGCCGTGGCGCCGGGGGTGCGGCGTTCACTATTCGTGCGATAGTCAATCGGGGTATATACGACCGCACCGGAGAACTTTCTGTATGCGTACTCGATCTGCACGGTCACATTCCTGCCGCTGGACGCGCTTTGCGTCATGACCGTTACCGCAGGATTGCTGCACCACACATCGGCGGTGTACTCCAGAGCCTCATCCGGCGCGTACCAGCCGCTGCTCTCGTCCACCGTCAGCGCGCCCCGCGGAATGGTGATCTTGATTTGGCCGACACTGTACACGAGGTTCATCAGCCCTCCGCCAGAGTCGACCGGAGCCAGCTTCACCTCCAACGCGCCGCAGGTGGCGGTGACAGGCAGAAACAGTCCGTAGTCGTTTGCCGTCCAGCTCCCATTCGCCGTCATGGAGGCGTTGCTGATCGAGACCACTTCATTTTGGATTCCTTGGACCGCTACCAGGCTAGTATCTGCGTCGGTG
>OHKL01001219.1_pt1 | contig 9638 bp, 10 predicted proteins | sample 1568721 | NCBI WGS metagenome assembly OHKL01 (sample SAMEA3879543, study PRJEB24766) | human gut metagenome | biome: human-associated habitat; feature: feces | place: USA | collected 1985/1987 | reverse complement strand
AAATCAATTACCACACCGTTACCAATCCCAATGACAACAAGCCGGTTCAGCAGGAATGGGGGGATTTCAGATTCGGCATCGAATATTGGAGGAACCCCAATACTCCCGGAAGCTGGAGTCCCGTCAATTTCCTTGCCGTGATCGGCAAGGACGGCAAAACACTGCTGGACCGGAAAGTCGCGGAAAAAATTGACACCGTAGAAAACGGCAAGATGGAAATGGCCGTATTCACGTTCCGCCCGGAAAACAGTGTTCTGGACGTCAGGATAGCGCAGTTCAAGGATCGCCCGGACTGGCTGTTCGTCAAGGTCAGTTATCCCGGACAACTGTATGAAGTCTGGGCGTCGCCGGTTCACGGTTACGGGAAGCCGGAACTGAAGTCGCAATTCGCCCTGAAAGAAGGAGACGGGGAAAAACCATGCGGAAAGCCGGACTGGGTTCTGACGAAAACAACCGGGGGAAACGGGGTAATGAACTTCAACCGCTATGCTTACAAGGAGTTCGGCACGTTCATCGTTTTTGAAAAAGAATCCCTCCGCCAGATCCGGATTCATGGAGATGATATCAAATTTGAGCTGAAGCCGGAGTCGGACAGCTTCAGTTTTGCCATAAGTTATTTCAAAGACCGGAAGCCGGAGGAGGTGCGCCCGGAATTCTTCAACGTGACGGTTCCGGAGGTGGAGAGCTTCCTGAAGTCCATCAATTGGAGCCCGATCCCCGACCGGAAGACGTTTTCAGAGCTTGCGGATGAAACCCGGAAAAACATCTCCATCCTGAAAAGGGATGGCGGCCATGCGGCGGACTATGAAAAGAGAGTGAAAGAACTGGAAACCGATTTTTCCGAAGCGCCGAGTTTTGAAACTCTGGCCGCCCTCCGCGAACTGAATAGGGAAGTCATCAAGAAGAACCTTGAAAACCTGTAGGAACACGGTATTCATCGGCGCCGCTGGCAAGGCATCCTGTAGAAATTTCCTGGGCTCAGGACCCGGTATGTTCCAGCCGGCTTTGGTTCAGGGAAAACGGTCCCGGGAGCGGCCAAGGCTTGCGGCGATTCTGAAGCGTCAGGAAAATTCCGGGGCTTCGGCAAGGGCGATGACGGCGGCTGCGGCGCTCAGGCGGGAATGGGTCATGGTCAGGAACCAGCCCGTGACGCCCTGCTCCCGGGCCGTCACTCCGGCTGTGCCGTGCAGCACCCGCATCATTTCGCACCACTTCCACATCCGTAAAAGCGCATTTTTCCCCTATTCCCGTTCCCAGGGCCTTCGCCACGGCCTCCTTGGCCGCAAAACGGGCCGCCAGGCTCGGCACGGGGTCCGCATGCTTCCGGCAATAGGCCCATTCATCCGGGGTGCAGATACGCAGGGCAAATGCCTCCCCGTTTTTCTGGAGGGCCTGGCGCACGCGGTCCAGGTCGATCAAATCCATTCCCAATCCTGCAATACGGCTCATGTTCCTGCAACCGGGGGTTAAAGTTGAAACGGGAATATCAGCTCAGGCGGTCGATCGCCTGGCGCATTTCCCTCACGGCCTGCTCCATCCCCACAAAGAGGGCGCGGGCTACGATCGTATGGCCTATGTTCAGCTCATGCAGGTAAGGCACGCCGTCCATCAGCTGTTCCAGATTCTGGTAGTTGATGCCATGGCCTGCATTCACCTGGATGCCCAGGGAGTGGGCCAGCTCCGCGGCGCGTTTCAAACGGGCCAGCTCCGCCGTGCGTTCCTTCCCGGCGTGGTTGGCAAAGCATCCGGTATGAAGCTCCACCATGGGCGCTCCCAGACGGGCGGCGGCGTCCACCTGGGCCAGCTCCGGATCAATGAACAGGCTCACCTGAATGCCGTTGTCAGCCATTCTTGCCATGGTGGGGGCCAGTTCCTTTTCATGAAAGACGGCGTCCAGGCCGCCTTCCGTAGTAATTTCCTCACGCTTTTCCGGAACCATGCAGACATAGTCCGGTTTCAGCCGAAGGGCAAAGTCCACCATCTCCGGGGTATTCCCCATTTCCAGGTTCAGGGGAAGGGCCACGCTCTCACGGACGCTCAGGGCGTCCGCATCCTGCATGTGGCGGCGGTCCCCCCGGACGTGGAGGGTGATGGAATCCGCCCCGCCCCTTTGCGCCGCGTAGGCGGCGTCCAAAACGCTCGGCTCCACGTTGAAGGAATCAAGCATGGTCGCATAGCGGGCCTGCCTCAGCGTGGCGATGTGGTCTATATTTACACCTAGCAACATATCGGTTTTAAGACAAGGGGACGGGGCCGATCATTCAAATTAATGGAGGAAATGGCGGTGCCCCGTGAACACCATGGCAATCCCCGCGGCGTCCGCAGCGGCGATCACTTCCTCGTCCCGGATGGAACCGCCGGGCTGGATGCAGGCGGTGGCCCCGGCGTCAATGGCTACCTGGAGGCCGTCCGCAAACGGGAACATGGCGTCGGAAGCCACCACGCTGCCCTTCAGGTCCAGGCCGGCCTGTCCGGCCTTCCAGACGGCAATGCGGGCGGAATCCACCCGGCTCATCTGCCCGGCGCCGATGCCGAGCGTGCGGTCCGTGCCGCCGAAGACGATGGCGTTGGAGTGCACCTGCTTCACGACGCGCCAGTTGAAGCGCATGGCGGTAAGTTCTTCTTCCGTCGGGGGGCGCTTGGTCACAACCTTGGCTTCCAGATTGTCCAGGCCCATCACGTCCGTATCCCGCTTCATGGTCATGAAGCCGCCGGGAGCGGAGCGGATGATGGGTTCGCGGCGCGCCTTCATCCAGGCTTCCGTGTTCATGCGGATGATGCGGCAGTTTTTCTTCTTCTGGAGAAGGGCGCGGGCTTCCGCATCGTATTCCGGGGCGATGATGACGTCCGTGAAAATGGCGCTCAGCACGCGGGCCAGGCCTTCCGTCATCGGACGGTTGACCACGATCACGCCGCCGAAGGGGGCCTGCGTGTCCGTTTCAAAGGCTTTCTGCCAGGCGTTGCGCAGGTCCTCGTCATCCTGGCCCACGCCGCAGGGGTTCGTGTGCTTCAGGATGCCCACCGTCGGGCGGCGGAACTGGGTGATCAGCTCGGCGGCGCCTTCGATGTCCAGCACGTTCGTGTAGGAAAGCTCCTTGCCCTGGAGCTGGTTGAAAATGTCCCCGAAGCTGCCGTACAGGCTGGCTTCCTGGTGGGGGTTGTCCCCGTAGCGCAGTTCCTGGTACAGGGGCGCGCAGATGCAGAAGCTGCCCTTGGTGCTTTCCGCGCTTTGGTGGCCCAGGTAGTTGGTAATGGCGTTGTCGTAATTGGAGGTGCGCATGAACACCTTCACTGCCAGGTTTTCGCGGGTTTTCAGGGTCGTGTCTCCCTTGTGGGTCTGCATTTCATCCAGAATGCGCGCGTAGTCCGCGGGATCGGACACGACGGTGACGGAGGCGTAGTTCTTGGCGGCGGAACGGAGCATGGACGGGCCGCCGATGTCGATCTTTTCAATCGCTTCTTCCAGCGTGACGTCCGGCTTGGCGACGGTTTCCTCAAAGGGGTACAGGTTCACGCAGACCAGGTCAATGGGCTTGATGCCGTTTTCCTTCGCCTGGCGCACATGCTCTTCATTGTCGCGGCGGTGCAGCAGGCCCCCGTGCACCATGGGGTGAAGCGTCTTCAGGCGTCCTTCAAACAATTCCGGTTCCCCGGTATAGTCGGAAATTTCAATCACCGGAAGGCCCAGGCCTTTCAGGAAAGCGGCGGTGCCGCCGGTGGAAATAAGCTCTACTCCAAACTCGTGCAGGCCCTTGGCAAACTCCTCCAGGCCGGTCTTGTCGGAAACGGATATCAATGCGCGCTGAATAGCCATAAGATCAAATATCTGTAATGTACCCGCGGGCGAACCCTCCTCTCCGGGAGCGAACGCGACAAATGCGGTTCCTTTCCCTACATACTACCGCCCCGTGAAGCAAGCGCAATGTCACCTATCATGACAGCCGGGGGGATTTTTTCCTCCCAAAACATAAAAAAACGCCCTTTTTATCGCTCTTGTCTTGACATTCGGGCGAATACTTACTACTTCAACCGCTCACAAATAACCATTTCTTTTTAGCCATGGCAACGATGGAAGTAATTCTCGCAACAAAAATTGAAGGACTCGGCGCGGAAGCCGACCTGGTGACCGTTAAGGCTGGCTATGGCCGCAACTACCTCATCCCCCAGGGTCTCGCCCACGAAGCAACGGCCTCCAACCGCCGTTTCATCGCCAATCTTCAGGCCGCCCGCGCCAAGCGTGAAGCGGAAGAACTCAGCGCCGCCCAGGAAGTGGCCGCCAAAATCAACGGATTGACCGTAGACCTTACCCTTGAAGTGGGTCAGGGCGGCAAGGCGTTCGGCGCCATCACCAACCAGAACATTCACGATGCCCTGACCGCTCAGGGAGTGGAAGTGGACCGCCGCGCGATTGAGCTTGAAAAGCCGATCAAGAGCGAAGGCGAACACGAAGTCGCCATCAAGGTGCATCCCCAGGTGGAAGCCACGCTCAAGGTGGTCGTCAAGGAAAACGCCTAAGCGGCGCGCATCCCTTTCTTTTTTCCGGCAGGCCCGGTTCCCACCTTGGGAACCGGGCCTCTTTTTGTCACCCTTTTTACTTCCCTTCCCTGTACAAACAAGGCATCATGCCCGCGTTGGGTGTCACTCGACATCATGCACGGCATCGTTCCATCCCCCCACCGAAATCAACGGCATGATTCGACTCTATCGTCAAACCCCGGAAGGCATTGAGCGCACCACCCAGGTGGATGCGGCTGAACAGAACTTGGACTCCGTCTTCTGGATTGACCTCCTTACCCCTGAACCGGCGGAAATCAAGTTTGTGGAACGCCTCTGCGGGCTGGAGATGCCCACCTACGACGAGATGAGGGAAATTGAGGCCACCAGCCGCCTGTACACGGAAGACGGCGCCCGCTTCATGACCACCACGGTGCTCAGCCGCGTGGATACGGAATCCCCCTCCTTGTCGGAAATCACCTTCGTCCTCATGGGGGCCAAGATCATCACCATCCGCCACTCGGACTCCTACTCCTTCCGTGTCTTCTCCCACCAGCTCCTGCGCCAGAAGCAGATCAGCCGGGACCAGGTTTTCACCGGACTGCTGGAAACCATCGTGGACCGCCAGGCGGACGTCCTGGAACGCTTCGGCGCGGAACTGGACCGCCTTTCCAAAAACATCTTCCGCAGGGACGAACCGGAAGGCAAGGCCAGCAAGCGCGTACCCGTCTCCAGCGCCCTGCGCCTCACGCTCCAGGACCTGGGCCGCGTGGGGGACCTGCTCACCCGCCAGCGGGACTGCCTGGTCAACCTTCTGCGCCTGCTCACGTACGCCAGCAATGAAGAGGCCCTGGACGACACCAACTCCACCCTGTACATCAAGCTGCGCCCCCTGAGCCGCGACGTCACGTCCCTCTCGGAATACGCCAACTTTCTTTCCAGCAACGTGAACTTCATGCTGGACGCCGTTCTGGGCCTCATCAACATCGAGCAGAACGAAATCGTCAAAATCTTCACCGTGGCGGCCGTGGTCTTCATGCCCCCCACCCTCATCGCCAGCATCTACGGAATGAACTTCTCCCACATGCCCGGCCTGGAAAACGAATACGGCTATTACATCTCCCTGGTCGTCATGCTCGTTTCCATCATTCTTCCCCTGGTTTATTTCAGGAGCAGGCGCCTGCTTTGAACGGCCCCTGCCGCGGACTCCCTCCCTCTCTTTTTGTCAACCACTCCTACCGTTTCATGATTGATATGGACTCCAAAATCACCCGCCTGATTGAACAGGCCTCCGTCATTGTCGGCGCCCTCCCCTACCTCCAGGCCTACCGGGACAAGACATTCCTCATCAAATTCGGCGGCAGCGCCATGGACGACGCCCGCCTGGTCAAGAAGCTCATGCGCGACATCGTTCTGCTGGAAGTCCTGGGCTTCAACCCCGTGATCGTCCACGGCGGCGGCAAGGCCATCTCCAAGGCCATGGCGGAAGCCGGGCTGGAGGCCCGCTTCATCAACGGTCTGCGCGTCACGACGCCGGAAGCCATTTCCATCGTGGAACGCACCCTCTCCGGAACCATCAATCCCGGCCTCGTCCAGATGTTCCGCGACTACGGAGGCAAGGGCGTAGGCATTCCCGGCACGGAAATCTTCGTGGGGGAACGCATCCAGGAAAAGGACGAACAGGGCAACCCCGTGGACATCGGTGAAGTAGGCAACGTCATCGGCTGCCTGACAGACCGCATCACGGAAGCGCTGGAACTCCAGATCACCCCCATCGTCTCCCCCCTGGCGAAAGAGCTGGGCACCCACAAGCCGCTCAACGTGAACGCGGACCTGGCGGCGGCGGCCCTTGCCAAGGAGCTCAAGCCGGTCAAGCTTATCTACATTTCCGACGTTCCCGGCATCATGAAGGACCCCGCGGACCCGTCCACCCTCATCAAATCCGTCACGCGCACGGAAGCCCTGGACCTCATTGAAGACGGCACCGTTTCCGGCGGCATGATTCCCAAAATCCACTCCGCCATTGACGCCCTGAACGCGGGCGTGCGCAAGGTGCACTTCATTGACGGACGCCTGCCCCACACCCTGCTGCTGGAAATCTTCACTCCGGACGGCATCGGTACGGAAGTCATCAGGGAACAGCGCTGACCACCCGCCGCCATGCGCCTTTTCCTCCTTCTTCCGGCCCTCTCACTGGCGGCGGCCTCCTGCTCCATGCAGCCCACTCCGTCCAGCCTTTCCGGCTCCTGGACCCAGCCCGTCCCCGGACAGCCGGGGCACGTGCAGGGAATGCAGCTCCTGCCGGACGGCAGGGCGAGATCCATCAACATGCGCACGCTTCTCTACCGGAGCTGGCAACTGGACGGCAAGCGCCTGACCCTGACGGGGAAAAGCATAGGCAACGGGAACTCCTCCCTCTTCACCACAACCTCCACCATTGACAGACTCAGCAGAACCACGCTGATTCTGAACACGGACGGAAACCGGGAGGTCTACACCCGCACGCCGGACGCGGCCGGAAGGTAAGCATCCCGGCGCCTTCCGCTATTCATCCTCCAGAAGGGACTTGTTGGCCGCTTTCGCCAGCTCGCAATTCGGGCATTTGTCAATCAGGCGGTCCATCAGGGCTTCAATGCGGGCGTCCTTCGCCATCAACTGCTCATCCTTCTTCTTGAGCAGGTTCAGCGTATAATTCACGGCAATCGTCAGAACGCCCAGGCCGCCGATGGCTCCGGCGGAAGATACGGCCGTATCTGCGGAAATATTGCCCAGGATCGTCGTGCACCCGCCTATGGAAAACAAGCACTTAGCTATGGAAAAATTCATCATGGGTTCCGTCTAGCAAACCGCTTCCCCGTCTGCATCACGCCCAATCCGTCCACATCCGCCGCGCGGCACGCCTGGGCGGCACGGCGCGGCAGCCAAATTCCCGCCGGATACACTCGGAGAAAACGCGCTCCCCCTCCCCCGGAAAGGCGCTATTGCCGGGGAACACGGTCCACCGGACCCGCGCAGGGAGCAAGGCCGCGCGGCGCGGGGAAAATACTTATACCCGTTGCCGCATTTCCTTCTTCGGCTTTGCGGTGTTTGTGCTAAAGTGGCGCCAATCTGCCCGGTCCGGGGCTCTTACCAATACTTCACTTCATCCAATAGAAAGACACAAACATCATGCATATGGCGGACGGCTTCATTTCACCGGCGGTAGGCTGCACCATGTGGGCGGCTTCCGCCGCGATCACGGCGCTCTGCGCGCGCAAGGTCAGGCAGGAAAAGGAAGTGCGGCTCGTCCCGCTCATGGGCGTTCTGGGAGCCTTCATCTTCGCCTGCCAGATGCTGAACTTCACCATTCCGGGCACCGGGTCCAGCGGCCATCTGGGCGGCGGCCTCATCCTGGCGGTCCTGCTGGGGCCGTATGCGGGCTTCCTGGTCATGGCGGCCATCCTGGCGGTGCAGGCGCTTTTCTTTGCGGACGGAGGGCTGCTGGCCCTGGGCTGCAACATCTTCAACATGGGCTTCTTCTCCTGCCTGGTAGCCTACCCCTTCATTTACAGGCCCCTGGCCGGGAAAAACCCCGGCACGGGCCGAATCACGCTGGCCAGCATCACCGCCGCCGTCATCGGGCTCCAGCTGGGGGCCTTCTCCGTCGTGCTGGAAACGACGGCCTCCGGCATCTCCGCGCTGCCCTTCGCCCAGTTCGTGGAACTGATGCTTCCCATCCATCTGGCCATCGGCGTGGTGGAAGGACTCGCCACGGCGGCCATCGTCATCTTCATCAGCAAGGCCCAGCCCTCCCTGCTGCGCCCGGCTGATCTGGAAACCGGCCCCGTCAAAAAAGCCTCCTTCACCGTTCTGGGCATCTTTGCGGTAGCGGCCCTGCTCTGCGGGGCGGCCCTTTCCTGGTTCGCCTCCGCCTACCCGGACGGCCTGGAATGGTCCGTGGCCGGCGTCACCGGGTCGGAAGAAACCAGCCTGGCGGAGCCTTCCTCCCTCCACCGCAGCCTGGAATCCGTACAGGCATCCACCGCCATCATGCCGGACTACGCCCTCCCCGCCGCGGAGGAAACAGCCTCCTCCGGAGAGACGGAGAGAGCCTCCTCCATCGTCAACCCTGAAACCAGCCTGGCCGGCGTGCTGGGGAGCGTCATCATTGCCGCCCTGGTCTTTGCGGCCGGCTTCCTGTTCGGCAGAAAACCGCACAGCCACTGCCCCCGCTGACCCCCCATGCCCCTGTTCACGGACGCCGCGCGGCAATTCCGCCAGATGGACCGGTTTTCCTGCGGAAACACCGGATTCCACCGTCTGGACGCCCGTATTAAAATAGGGGCCTTCCTCGTCTTTCAAATCTGCGTGCTCTCCTGGCCGCCGCAGGAAATCACGGGGCTGCTGCCCTTCTTCCTGGTCTGCGTCATCCGCATGGCGGGGCTCCCCCTGGGCTACCTGCTGAAGCGCACCCTGTGGCTGCTGCCCGTCGCCGTCATGATCGGCCTCTTCAACCCGCTGGTGGACAGGACGCCGGCGGGAGAATGGTTCGGCATTCCCGTCACACAGGGCATCATCTCCTTCATCTCCATCATCCTGCGGTGCATGCTCACCATCCTGGGAGCCTTCACGCTGCTGGCCTCCACGGGCTTCGCTCCGCTCTGCCGGGGCCTGAGGCAGCTCGGCGCGCCGCGCATCCTGATCACGCTCCTGGCCTTCCTGTACCGGTACGCCTTCATCCTGATGGATGAATTCCAGAACATGCTGATGGCGTTCCGCTCCCGGAGGGGAGGCTCCGGTTCCGTCCCCCTTTCCACCTGGGGGGCCATGACCGGCCAGCTCCTGCTGCGCACCTTCGGTCGCGCGGAACGCATTTACCAGGCCGTCCTGTGCCGGGGAGGGGAAGACCCCGAATTCGTCAGCGCCCCCGGCGTCATCACCATGCGCGGCGTGGCGGGCGGCATTCTCTTCTGCGCCCTCGTCATCCTGTTCCGCTGCTTTAACGTCACCATGCTGGCGGGCCAGTGCGCCCGCAGCCTCCTCTCATGAGCCACCACCTTGTAGAAACCATCGACCTGTGCTTCAGCTACCCCGATTCTCCTCCGGCGCTGAACCGCGTCTCCCTGCGCATCACCCACGGGGAATCCGTTGCCGTCGTGGGCGGG
>OHKL01001216.1_pt1 | contig 9669 bp, 10 predicted proteins | sample 1568721 | NCBI WGS metagenome assembly OHKL01 (sample SAMEA3879543, study PRJEB24766) | human gut metagenome | biome: human-associated habitat; feature: feces | place: USA | collected 1985/1987 | reverse complement strand
AACACCATTAGCGCATAGACGGTATAATTCTGAAAACGAATTGACACTTAAAGAAATATAACACTAATAGTAAATACAAATGAGCAATTCCACCAATTTCAAACCTTTTGAACTCAACGAGGAGAGTGCGAGCGATATCAAACTCACCGCAAGTGGGTTTAAGAGAGAGGGGGAGCCAGTCAAATATGTTTGCAAAATCACCGATGCTGTCATCAACTTCGCTGGTGATAATTCGAAATTCTCGAATGATGATAAGAAGAAATTGACCAATACTCTCTTCCTTGTATTACCCAAAGAACAATCAGAGAACCTTAAGAGAATCATCGATGAGACGGAAAGAAAGAAGCCTCCATACAAGGAACGCGATGGAGAGATTGAATTCAAAGTGAAATTGAATCCCAAAACAAAGTTCGTGGACAAAAATAAGAAACCAATCAGGATTAATCTGCAAAAGGTTCCTTGTGAAGAACTTCGCGAATATGTAGGTGCCACGATTGATCTCGTGGTAACGGGAGAGAGCAAGGAGTTTGATACTAAGGAGGAGGGAGTCAAATTCTCATACACCACTCTCACAGCGGTTCAAATCAAGATCAAGGATATGAATAGTGTCTTCGATTGCGAATGCGATTTCCTGTAATGGGGAACAATTGTTTTCACTTTGTTTAAATGGATGAGCCTAATAGTCCATACATAACCAACATTGATACAACATTGATCGCCATCAAGAATCGAATAAGACGACTCAACCACCGTTGTCCATATAATAACAAACGATTGACAAGGAGAACAGAGAATACGCTCAATCAGGCTGAAGTAATGCAAAACACTGTCAAAGAGCGTATGGCGAATGAAACAAGTGAAGAGAAGAGCAAACAATATGCTAAAATATTGCGAGAACTAGCTGACTATATCCAGCCAGAACAAACCATTGATGAACAATTGCAAGACCTTCGTCAGAACAAGGAGAGCATGGGTATCATGAAATTCGATTGGGAATTGGATTGTCAGGACACATTCTTGAATCAATTCACACTCATTATTGCCCCATCCAAATCAGGTAAATCATTCCTCATCAACCAATTGTGCTACGAGATTCCACATTCGTTTGACAAGATCTGTTTCTTCATGGGCAAGGTGAGCTATGAAAACAAGTGTCCACAAGTATTGAAACATGTAGCCAATCGTGCAGGAATCAAAACACAATGGATCAACACGGACAATGAGAGCAAACCGGAATTCACCGATAGTGAAGACCTTGCATATAATCAACTCAATCCCGATGGTTCAAGTGTAGCGATATACAATGATACCACCTATCCATCCATATACATATTCGATGACTTGTATACAAAACAGAATGATCATTGGGTGGTGAATTTCATGGATACAATGGCTTGCATGAGTCGACATCGTAAGACAAGTTGTTTCATTGCATTCCAAGGGTTTTCGAGATTGAGCAACAAGATCATTGATAATGCGACTCGTATCTTCCTATTCTACGACATCCTTGGACGAGAAGATCTATGGCGTAAAATGAAAATACCTCCTCCTACCAATTTGTCTGAAATTCTGCGCGATATTCAAATGGGTATGCATACACGATGGTATTACCTGGATGACGATTCGTTGGTGGAGTATGTGCCATATGAACTGAGTAGCAAACAACAGGCAATCAATAAGATGCGATCGAAACTACCTCGTGCCATTAGTGACGAGCGAAAGCGCAAGGAGGTAGAAGATAAACAACGACAAGTCCAACAATTGGAAGAAGAGTTAGGACTGGGTAAGGGTGTTGAAAAGAGGAGCAAGGACAAAACATACAACTTGTTGGATATCAAGGAAGCGGTGGAAATCAAACCATCCGACTATAGCAAGACAATCAATACAAAGGAGTTCCAATTTGTACAGAAACCACGCGATGGAACGGCAAACTACACGACAGAGCTAACAAGGAAGAAACATGGTAAGGGACTGCGATCAAAGTATGACCTGGTGTGAAATGTTTTAACCAAAGTGAAAAGGGTTTGCGAAGCAAACCTATCGCGGAGCTAATTTACTTTGGCTAGCGTGGTTATTTTATGCCGCCGCTCCGCCTTACGCACTGACAGTATTTGCACGAATCATGATGAGATGCATTTGAATCGTGGCTGTTTTATTCGGTGCACCAGTCACACTATTGTCCAACTCGATTTCGAATTGGATTTGATTTGCTGCTCGCATGGGGAACCATTCTGCTATAGGGAATGCGAAGATTCGGAATTGATTCAACCATGTTTTGTATGTCAATAGCGTATCATAATCATCAGAACGACTATTGCAAAGATAGTCCATCCATTCGAAGAATGTGTGATCAATTCCATCAGGTGTGTTCGTATTGTCCACATTGATAATACGTTTCTGTTCACCAGCGATGTTCAAAGAAATACGTTTGAATCGCACATCCTTGAGCGATGAGAAATCGCCAGCATCGTCTGTGAACATCATGAACATCATCTTGACAGGGAAATTGACAAGCACACGATCATCGATAAATCCTTGTCCACTGGGTATACGGAATGTTTTGGTCATGATCTGATTCTTGACCAACTGGGTGTCTTCAGGATCAAATGTGGAGTCATCAGATGTCTTGTAACTGTGATACCATAGTGTACAAGTGTCAAAATACACACCAGCGAATGCTGTATTAGTGGGTGTGGCATCAGGAGAGGTAGCAGTCTGAATATTAGTTCCATTGATATAGAAGTATGCATCATCGTTGGTGGGATAAATCTGTGCATCCATTTGAGTGAGATTGATGAATCGTTCCTGAGAACAACCCTCGAATATGTCAGCAAAGTTGACATTGATTGTTGTGTATGCCGTGGTTGAATTAGCTGGTTGTGTGAACTTGAGCATGTTATGGAATAACTTGCCACCATATGGTCGACCAATTTCAGCAGCTACTTGAGCGGTGTGACTAACAACGCTTGCAGTAGCTGAACCAATGTAGTCACGATCATCGTAATAGATGTAGGACAGCTCTTTCAGACCCTCATTCACAACATTATTGTGTTTGTTGTCAGTGAGCGCATTCAAGAGCGAACGGATCTGACCAATGTTTTCATTATCAGCCGATAGTGGCAATGATGTCAGGTTTTCACCATTCCAATAGGTGTATGTGACTTTTGTATTATTCACAATACCTGACATGTTCTTTTTCACAGGAACATACAGAACCTTGGGTGAAGTTGATGCATTATTTGCCAATCCTGTGATCTTGAGTTTGAAAGTCATTCGAGACTTGTATAGATTGAAATAGACATCATCGCCAGATGGTGCGATTGTCCAATTGATGACATCGGTGGACTTGATGTTATTGGATTGATTGCTGAATACAATCTGTGATTCGTAGTTGTGTACAGGTGGAATTGTTGTTGCCATTTACTATAGGGTGCGAGAAAAAGTTTGCTGCTTCGCCGGAAATTTCTTACCCAAAGTAAATGTCATCATCAACAAATCCTGAAAAACTTGTGTATCTTCAGAATGGTGTATTCAAGCGCAAGGAATTGACAGATGGTCTCCAATACTATGCTAACAATGCATTCAACACATTTGCATTACCTGCTGCAAATGGTAACTACGTGCTGACCAATACCAACAATGTATTCACATGGACCGATGCGGGTGATGTGAGCACGGGCGGAGAGGAGGAACCCACATTCACTTCCCTTGATAACTCCTATTTCAAGGGAACAGATGGTCAAGCAATACCGATTGCTGCATATGGAACCATTCCATACTTTAAGAACAATTCACAGTTTGCTGGACTTGATTTCCCTACCAGTGGTACACATGTGTTGGTCACGAATGGCGACACCTCAGCACCTACTTGGACTCAATTGAACGAGGAGATTGTCCTGAATAATGGTGGATACAATAATACGAGCAATAAGTATTTGCTCACCAATTGGAACTCCACCACAAGTAATCACCGAACATTGGCATTACCAGACACATCAGGCTATTATATGCTATGCTACAAACCATTGAGCGATGGGGATATCAGTACTGCCGATAATTTCATGGAGATCACTGCAAATGCCCTATTCACCAACGTGTTGGGAATTAATTCGACACAGAAATCAGTGATCGCATATAGTGGAAGTAGTGCACATGGATTATCATTACCAGCCGAATCTGGTTATGCAGCTCTATACAATTTCACAGGTACAGCAATGCCTGTATTTCACATACTTGATGCAGAAGCTGTGTTCAAAACAATCTATGGTTGTACGACTTCTGAATACTGTCTCATGTATAATAATGGAAATACGGTGAGCAAGTTGTCCATTCCCTCAGATGCGAACAAGTACATGATCGAACGGACAAGTGGAGGAGAAGTGCTATTGAGTGCACCCGATGAGAAGTTGACATTCACTTTTGAACAATTGCAATCGAATAGTGGAACTCAAATTATCGCATCTGACACTATTACTCCAACTGGTGCTCCACGGTTAGAAAGTGGTAAGAAGTATCTGATCACGCTTGACATAACAGTCATTTGTTATGATTATGAACAAGCACTTGTGGGTTTTACGACAGAACCCACGTATACAATCGGTTTTGATAACGAGGCTATTATTCGAGCAAATATTGGTAATGCACAGATGTACACTCATCTAAGTGGATCAGCGATTGTGAGTCCTTCAAGCGGAGCGAACTTTGTATTGAGTTGTTCATACAGTGGTGACTCAACGATCACCTATTACCGTGGTCGATACAAAGTGAATATTGTTGAGCTGTAAAGGGAGCAGCGGTCAAAGTGAAAAGGGTTAACCCTATTTTTACTTTGGGTGGGGTTCGTCCTTTCGCTGCCTTGCCTCTCTCTCCTCTCTATACTTGGCAACACTCTCCAACCGTTCTGCGTACTCCTTTTGCTGTATCGACACACCGTTGAATATAATCGTGATTGTACCGTTGAGCGAATGTACACAATGGCCATCAATGTCGTAATAGTCATTAGTGTAAAATGGATTCAGCTCCCTATGCTTAGTTGCATAATTATCAGAGTTACAAGCAATTTCCAACAATCGCTCAATATCGGGTGCATATATTGAAGTCATGGTTAAACCCTCCTGCTCCCGCTCCTTCACAAACGATCGGACCATGTCGTGAACATATTGTCGAGCAATTGTTTTGCGTTCATCATTCATCCACAGATTCATTTCTATTTATATATGTATTTCTATTTCACTTTAATCTCTGTTGGACTGATCGTGATATCCGATCCACTGTCATCATCTGATTCGTTCTTCTCGTTGTATACGCACAGACAACTACAACGATCTTTGCATTTCGAGTCAACAACTAGTTTGTGGTTCTTGCGAGTTACAACACGTTTCCATACACCCTTGATCCATTGAATAAAGCGATTCATTTACCTAGGGCGAATGAATGAGATCAAAGAACTACGGAAACCAGCAAAGCGTAAAGGTGCTACCCGAATGATCATTAGTGGGTTCAAGAGAAACATATACTTCATCGATCTCATGGACTTCTCTTCCAAACAAGACAAATGGATTCAAGAAGTGCTACGGAAACGAACGAGTGGATTCTACAAGAATCGTGGATACAAATATGTTCTTGTATGTATTGATGGTTATTCGCGATATCTGATGACTCGGAGGCTCAAGAGTAAGAGTGCTACGGAGGTTACGCATGCGATGAAAGACATCATTCAAACATACGGTGCACCAAAGCATATATGCGCCGATCGTGGTACGGAATTCGTAAACTCCATCTTTCGAACCAACATCTTGGACAAGTACGGGATCACCATGTATCATATGAACTCATCGAACAAGGCAGTTCTAGCTGAACGAGCAATTCGAGATATCAAGGAAGATATCATGGTTGCATTCAATCAATCGAAAGGTGTATGGTTTGATTTGATCGATGGCGCAGTTCGTCGACACAATGCCAGGAGAAACCGAGCGACTGGTTACCCTCCTAATGACATTTGGCACAACAACATCTTGTACATGGAACAAACAGAACCAACAGATCTCACACCCAAAGACACAACACCTCAGTTCAAGGTAGGTGATTATGTTCGTGTGACTCGTAGGCCACGCATTCTAGAAAAGCGATCACTGACTATCAAATGGTCAAACGATCTGTATGAAGTTGTCGACATTGACGACCATATCATGCCATTGATGTACGAGGTCCGCAATGTAGATAGCAATAGCAAGCAAAAGTGTTATCATTGGGAACTCCTTGCTAGCAAATGCAAACCGGAGCCAGAACCAGTACAAACACGAAGTCAAGCACGTACCCAAGCACAGAACGAACCCAATGCGCTACGTGAAGCAGCGAGGAGTCATAGACCAGTAACGAGGTCAAAGACCTCTAGCGGAGCGACACGTTCCAGGAATTCGCGCAGTGTGTCTAAAAAGTAAATTTATTTTTGTGAACATATATAAATGGAAATGTCAATTGCTAACCACATCAATCATTCATTCTTTGAATTGAATCCGCCTACTGTCTATGAACATGTGTATTACAAGAACAACAGTTTCAGGGCGAAAGATGATGGTCGAAAATTGGAATGTGTGATGAGAAATATATGTCTCAACTGGGCTTGGTCGAAACGAGTCAACAAAGAGACTATTAAGTGTATTAGCGAGTGTGCTCATGACTTATATACACTCCGATATATAGTTCAAAGTGGATTATCTGAGAATGAGCTTAGAACGAATGAGAGTGTAGAAAACCTTGATTCTGTTATTCCTACAAGTGGTAATGTGGAACTCACTCTTACCAAGAAAACAAAATATTATGACATTGATGGAGAAGAGATCAAGGAATTGAGTACAAAGAATATTGATTTGGAATCACTGATTGGAAAGAAGATGGATATTTGTTTCCAATGTAAAACAAGGAAGAACAAAGCTGGCGATAGAGAATTCTCGTTAATCGTATCTAGTGTGAGAATTCATGATCGTAAAGAAAATTTATGATTCTACTAGAGATTCGAAAACGATCGTGATGCTTTTCACACCCCCGAGACATACAAGAGAGGGAATGTTGGTGGATGCGGTGATTGTGTGGGTTTCGCTCGTCCATCCGCTTCCATTGATCAATTTGGTGTCTGAAGTGGTCACGAGATTGTTAAGAGTATCAATGAATGGGAGATCGAGCAATGGTGTACCATCCAATGAAATATTCACTTTGTATCCCTTGTTCACAACCGATTCAATGGAGTCACAATCATTGAACAAGGCATCATTCTCATTGTAACAAGTAATCGTTGTGGTTACGAGATATAAACCAGCAGGTAGTTGGAATTGCCATGTATTGTTGAATGGTTGTGTGGTTGTGGGTGTATGTTCAAATAGTGTGGCATTATTGACTTTCACGAACACGGTAGCAGTTGTCCATGAGTATTGTGGTACACCATCCACAGTCTCGCGAACCAGAACATGGCGACCATCCGACTCAGGCATATTAATGAGCATGCTATCGAGTTTCTTGAACGTGTAATTGTTGCCATTGCTACAGAAAATGTATGACATTTACTTTGGACAAGAACGTTCATACGGTTTGACATATACACCTTTCAAACATGCGCCATCATCGATAAAGAGGTCAGACAACTCAGGGGGAGCAACATCACTCACTACCTTGTATACCAATCGTACATAGTAGTTCGAGAAGAAATAAACAGCACGATACTCTGTCAATACACCGATGATGTGGGTCGGTTCTGTGTCATGCCAAAACACGTTCAATGGCACACCCAGTAAACCATTGGATTGCAATTGTGGGAGGAGGTAGTCCCATTCATCCTCTGTGAACAATGATGGACGAGAAGTGCCATCAAATGTCATTTCAGTGCAATCATAATCGTGCAATATCAAACCACAGTTGACATTGGATTGCGAGGTTTGTACGGTAAAACCAAATAGTCGTTCTGAATCAATTGGATACTTGGTATGAATGATAATGTCAGCAAGTTGGATATTCTCGTCTTCACAAGTACGAACAAGTGATGCCCAAGTGTTATTGTCTGTTTTCTTGTACTTCATCATTTACAAGAACAGGCATGTCTATTTTCATATTGTAAAAAGTATTTACACATATATAAATGGAAACCAAATACACTCATACATTGAATCCAGCAACAGGACGAGAAGTAACAATCAATGGTGTACGATTCAATAATCTATTGAAACATGGTTACAAATATAATGCAGAATTGAATCGATTGTATGAAGAATCATTACCTCCTGATACTACGGTCTATATTCCTAAATCAAGAGTACTCTCTCCTAACAATCGTTCAATGATAATTGGTGGTTCAGCATACTATGAATTAATTCGTGATCATTATAGACGACAAGGTGGTAAATGGGTGAAAATGAGTAAAGAAGAAGCAGAAGCATATGACAATGATCCAAATATAGGAGACGACTTGTGCTATTCGGATTCTGATTCAGATTCAGATTCGGAGTATGTTGACATCGATGAATTTGAATATGATGAAGATGGTCATGCCATTTTTCCATTCTAATCGAAGTCGGGTACTCGCGCCCTTCCTATGCTAACTAATTCCAACATGTTTTCACTTTGGGCTTAAACATTTTTCTACACATATATAAATGGATTCAAATCGCGATCAAATTCAATACATCATCAATCCTGAAACTGAACGAAAGATCAAAGTGGGTGGTCCAACTTGGAGACGATTAACTACCAAGTATTACACCTACAATGACGGATCATTCACAAACGAGCTCATTCCTGATTCAAGAACTTACAGAACGAACAAGGTGTGGGATGAGAATACAAATTCAATGAAAACAGCGAGAAAAGCAAAACATCCCACTCCTCGTAAACGAGTTAGTGATCCGAAAGGTGAACGAAAGTATCTGATTGTAGGTAGCAAGTTATGGAATGATCGTTATCTCGAATATGAATGGAATGGTCGTGAATTTACAAAAGAACGAGATGAACCATTGCCTGAATTCGCGAACACTGTAGGAAAGCGACGAGAAGTAAGGCGAATGAGCTACTATGACTTGTTTGATCGTAAGATCTCTGCAGGTCGATTATCGGATGTGATTGATTCATCTCTTGGATATGCTCTCACATATTATCACACATTGAACGGGAAGATGGTCAAGGAGTGGATGAATGTGAAACGAACCAAGAAAGACTTCCGTACTCGGTATGACATTGATGAAGAAAAGGTTTGGGTTCACTTACCGGATGGTAAGAGTGAAGAAGAAGTCGAACCATTGCAGCTATTGGTGAATGAGAAAAACAAAGATGAGTTCAAGGAGGTGGCAAAGAAATATATCATGAATGGGTTGCGTGATTATGCCCAATGCTTCGTGACCATCATGGCATACAATCTCATGAAAGTCCCACAGAACTCTGAACTCAAGATACTTAACCTCACCGATGATCGTTTGGGTCATCTTCGTATTGTTCATAAAGATCGTATCGATGAATGGTTGGATGATTATCTGAAATGGTACAGCAATGGTGTGGAAGAACAAGAGACCGAAGGCAGTGGTTTTGTGTACTTGGGTTGGATCGGTTTCCACATTGAAATGTTTCCACTTCGCACATTCGTTGGTTACAAACATCCAACACCCACGATCCTTGGTCAATCAGTGGTTA
>OHKL01001213.1_pt1 | contig 9676 bp, 5 predicted proteins | sample 1568721 | NCBI WGS metagenome assembly OHKL01 (sample SAMEA3879543, study PRJEB24766) | human gut metagenome | biome: human-associated habitat; feature: feces | place: USA | collected 1985/1987 | reverse complement strand
ACTGACCCGTGCCGGACGGACAACGCAGGCGGAACAGTTGCTCATCGGTACACTCTACAGCCAATACGCAGATCGCAGAACCCTGCTGGCCGGTACAGCTCACATCTTGGATACAGACCTGACAGCCTATACGGAGGCCTGCCAGGAAAGCAAGCGGTTCATCTGCCTGACCGACGTGCAGGATACAATATCGGACGAAAGCGAGCTCGAAATAGTGGAGCTTCGTCCGGACGAATATAAATCGGATAAAGAATAAAGGAGGGGCATTGAATATGGATAAGAAATATATATCGTCGGTAGTCAGGCGGGAAGCCCGCCCGCGCAGCAAGCGGCTTCGCGAACTGGGTGCATCCGGTTCTTCCGGTTCATCGGGTTCGGTGATATCGGGTGGAGACACTATTGTGGCATCCGGCAGTGCCGCACTGGAAACGGATGTAACATCGAATGCAGACAAGACCGGGCACATAGATAAAGGGCAGAAATTACCTAAAGCCATGACCTTTACGCAGTTTGTCAAGGCATTGCTGTTTAAGCCCGTACCCGCCACGCTTGACGGCCGTTTATCTACGGCTAACGATGTGGAGTATGGCTCGACAAAAGGGAGTATTACCTACACGGCTACCCGCAACGGCAACGGCGCAATGACAAAGGCGTACTATGATAACGACGAGAAGAACAAACTTGAATTTTCCGCTGAAAATAACGGCGTGCAGACAGCTGTACGCAATCTGACTGGTAACTATACGCAGAATGAAACCTACAAGGCCACTGTTGTGTATGCGGAAAGTGAGGACAAGTCAATACCGGAAACAACACTGAACAATACGATCAGCGTGAACGTGCGACGCAAGTGGTTTGCCGGGGTTGTGGACTCTGTGCCTGCCACATCGGCCCAGGTACGGTCGCTCGGCAGCAGCGGGATGTACACCGGGGCCGGCAGCTACAAGTTCAGTGTCGGCCGGTGGAAGACAATCGTAATCTGCATACCTGAGGGAACCGTAAGCGAGCTCACCCTGACCGCATATCCCGGCAACTTCATCGAAGACGCCGGAGTGTGCAGCGGCCCCACCCCCATCTCCGTGGAGGGCGCCAACGGCAGCACGGCCAAGGGCTATCGCATGTGGGTGATACGGACCGACGGCACGAACGATGCCGATACATTCACATTCAAAACGAGTTGACATGGTAAAGATAAACGGAAGCAGCTTTGCGCTGCAATACAAGAGGACAACGTACCGGCCTATCGACAGCTCGTCTGTATTCGATACCATAGAGGACGCACGCGTATACGCGAGGAACACTGACGCCGAAGCCTATTTCCCCTATGCGGGACAGCTCGTGTCGACCCTTGAGAACGGGGGTGCCGTCTACAAGCTGTCGAAGGACGACAGCATACCGGAGACCGACGGGAAGAGGCACTTCAAGCTTGACCCCATAGGCAGCAAGAACGACAACGACGACCGCTACGTGCGCAAGGATATCGCCGAGACCATCGAGAAGCTGATGACCTTCATCGAGGGCATCAACGTGAAGGGTACGGCAACGCTGAACGAGATTATACTGCTGAAAGATATTGTATCAAAAAACTTTGCCGCCGGTGGCAGCGGTTTCGGCATCTACCGGGACGCGGACGGCAACTACCATCTCGACATCGACTTTGTGGACATCCGGAAGAAGCTGAGCGTGGAGGACATCCAGGTGCAGCAGTCCACCTATGTCGGGGGCAGGCAGTACAATACCGGTGGTGGCATCATCTGCAACCGCGTGGAGGACAAGGGCGCATACTGGCGCTGCTATTTCAAGACCACTGATTCGGAGGGGCGTACCGTGTACAACACCTTCCAGGAGGATGACCAGGCCATCTGCGAGACGTTCAACCTGAAATCGGGCAACCACTACTACTGGCGGCTCGTAGTGGGCGTGGGAGACGACTACATAGACCTCTCCAAGGACGACTGTGCATCGGGCAGCGACATCCCGCTTGCCGGAGACAGCATCGTGCAGCTCGGCAACCGGACGGACACGGGCCGACAGGGTGCCATTGTATGGGACAGCGTTACCGCCGGAGGGCCTTACGTGCGCATATATAATGGGATAAACTCGTACACGATGCCCGAACCGTTGATTGACTTCAATACGGTGCTCAGCGAGATTACCGCCAAGTTCATCAACCAGGCCACGGGTAAGGATATGGACAAGACACTTGACGACATGCAGGTGAATCTCGACATTATCAAGCAGCAGACGGACAAGGAGTACACGATGTGGTTCTACGGCTATGAGCCTACACTTGGCAACATTCCCGCTTCGGAGTGGACTACCGCGGAGCTGAAGGCCATGCACGACCAGGACCTGTTCTACAACACCGCTACCGGGCAGGGCTACCGGTTCGAGTCGGGTGTCTGGAATGAAATCACCGACCATCTGACGCTGAAGGCTCTGGAAGATGCTGCCAAAGCGCAAGATACGGCAGACAGCAAACGGCGTACATTCGTGTCGCAGCCTACCACATTTGATGACTATGATGTGGGAGACATATGGTTGAATGCGACATATAATGACGGCACTATAACTTATAAGAATGATGCCCTTGTTTGTATTCGCGCAAAAAAAGCCGGGGAAAACTTCTACATATCCGATTGGCAGCCTTCCTCCACTGCAACGACAGCCTATATCGAGAATCTGGGAGACCGCATCACGCTTGCGGTGACGGATTCGGAAAATGGCATTGCCGAGGCTACGAGGCTCGCGAATCAAGGGATAAGCGATGCCTACGATGCCTATTATGCCGCACGGGGAGCGCAGAGTACGGCGGATGAGAATACAGCGGCCATCCAGGTGACAAAGGATGCCATTGCCTCACTGGTGGAGGGCATCCACTTCGACGGCTCCGGAAACATTACGAATATCAGTACCTCCGGACTTGTGACGACCGGGGACTTCAACTCGCTGCTGTCGAAGAAAGTGAGTTTTGATGCGGCGGGGCATATCACGAACATCGACAAGTCGGGGCTCATCACCGAATCAAACCTTGTGCAGATGTTTGCAGAGAAAACCGCTTCGGATGGTTATGTAAAGAAATCGTATATAGCCGCTTTCGTTACCGAGCTGCCCGACGGGAGGTTCCAGAGCAATGCGCTGGTGAGCGCCGACCAGATACGTCTTGAAGGAATTGTTACGGCAAACAGTTTTTTCAAGATATTAGAGAATGGGGCTATTGAAGCCATAAGCGGTACAATCGGGGGTATCAAAATAACTAACGAAGGTCTTGGTTCCTATATTTCCGGTTGGCATCCGATTGATATTCCGGCAATGAAGCTTTCAAATTCCGGCTTGCATTTTTCTAAGGGTATTCAGTATAATCATGCAGGAGGACCACAATTCGCATCTTACGATGTGGATATCGGTGCAGACGGGATTTCTGTCATCGTGGAGGATTCCTCCGGCGGACGTTTTTATGATGTAATGAATGTCGTAGCCGGAAGACATGGCCTTAAGATATCCAACTCAGGCGTATTCAAAACTTCTGATGGTGGAAATACTTGGGTAGAAATATGAAAAACAAGTAATATAGCAAGAATCAGATGAAAATTAATTTTAGAAAAATCGAGGCCCAGACCTCATTCGAGGGCGGCAGACAGACCTTCGACGCCGCGGAAACCGTCGGCAATGAAATGATGTACAACGGCAGTATCCTGCTGGACATAGGCTTTGAGGACTTAGCTAAAAGCATCTACTATTCAAAGGATGCAGTGGAGATTCCTGAACGATACAGCAAGGCCCTTGAGCTTGTAGTCAAGAACTCCCGGCTCATAGCCGCAGTGAAGCGTGAAATTATCAACCAACTGAACGTCAAGTGACATGGGCTACATCAGGTTCGTTTTGAGCAAGCGCGTGACCGGTGACGATGGAGGTGCCACGAATGCGGTCATCAGCCGTATCGAGAGTGACATGGCCGACACGGGCATGCTCGAGACGAACCTGATAATGCACGCCCTTGCCGCGCGTGGCGGCAAGGTTGTTGAGATTGTAGACTTCATACTGGACTCAAGCAGGCTTGATGACAACGATATATTAGGATAGGTTATGGATAAATTAAACAGAAACTTCGTTCGTGGCAACATCCTCAGGGCCGAGGAGCTGAACGAACTTGTCGGAAAGATCAACGAGTTCGCCAAGTGCGTGAACGACAACAGCCTCGAGACGAACAAGGCGGCGATGCAGAACTTGAAAAACGCCCTGCAGGAAGTGAGGAATGCGCAGCTTGTCATCGGTACCGACCCAGGCACAGCCTTCGACGGCGCTTCCGGTGCGACGCTTGAACAGATTGTGCGCGAACTGGCCGGAGGCGCCGGAACCATGTACAGCGTATATGTCCGGAACAACATGGCCTCGCTCGGCTTCGCCACGCAGTACGGCGAGGAGTGCGTGCTTGACTTCTCCTTCATCTCGCAGTATCGCGACAGCCTGGACGAACCCTACAAGTCTACCGGAGAACTCGGCCTGTGCACCATCATGATGAAGAACGCCAAGTATGCCGACTTCACCGTGGTGAAGCAGATGGAAGTCTCTTCGGGCGTATCCATCAGGCAGGACATAGCCGAATGGCTGTCATCAGGAAGCAACAGCGTGAAGATTTCCATCAAGGGGGAGAATACCGACAAGACCACCGCACCGGTGACGTACAACGTGCAACTCACGTCATTGGGCATCAGCGCCCCGAACTTCGCCTGGTGGACGGCGTTCTCCGGAGACATCAACATCCCGATGATAATCAACGGCAACATCAACAAGACGCTGCACTTGACCGTCACCGGCGACGGCTACAGCCAGAGCTACGACAAGGCGATAGGCACAGCCGTGTATCTGGATACTCCGTATATCTACTTGCTGGAGCATCCGGGAGCGACGGGCGTATACAACGTGAGTTTCTATCTTTCCAACTCCGACAATACCATCCAGACAAAATCCGTATCGGTCAACATCATGTGCATCCGTACGGCCAGCGAAGCCGTGAAGCTTATGTGCGTGAACAACGTGGCGGAACAGCTCACCAACTGGCAGGACAACACGGTGTTCGACTACGCCATCTACGACGGTCCGTCCGCACTGACCGAGGCAAGGTTCTCCATCACCAGAGGCGGCATGGAGGTGTACAGTTCCGAGAATGACGCCATCGTGGCGAACGCAAGGAACACCTTCACCTACCCGATGGAGGTGGAGACGGATGACGATGCCGACTTCGGCGTCACAGTCGGCGTGACGGACGGTGCGGATGCCTTGACGGAACCCATTGTCCTGCCGGTGAACAACTCGCTGGGCTATTCGGCTACGGCAGGCGCCGCACTCTATATCAATCCTCGGACCCGTGCCAACTCGCAGACGAATTACAGGAGCGTCATCAACGAGGTGGACAAGACGGCCGTACCGGTAGAGTGGAGCAACCTGAACTGGAGCAACGACGGATGGGCGGCTGACGCCGACGGAGTGAAGGCACTGAAGATATTCGCCCGCAGCAGGGCCGTGATAGACTACCGCCCCTTCGCCACGGAAGCCGCCCGCCGGGGCAAGACCATCGAAATCGACTTCAAGGTGGAGAATCCCTCGGATGCCAGCAAGGACATCATCACCATTGCGGAGAACAACGTAGGCCTGCGCGTGTCGGGCGAGAACGTATCCTTCTTCTCCCAGTCCATGCAGGAGAGCTCGACGCAGGACGTACCTATAGACAACGGTGTGCGTATCCGCCTGACAGTAGTCGTGATGCCCGATGCCTACGGGAATGCAGGGTTCAACATTGTGGCCATCTACATCAACGGCAAGAAGAACCGGCAGTATGCCTACGAGAACAACGACTACTTCCGCAATGACGGCAAGATTGTGCTGGGTAGCGATTATGCCAACCTCTACCTGTACGGGCTGCGTGTCTACGACAGTGCATTGCCTTCGGAAGCCGTACAGAAGAACTATATCAACCAGCTGGTGACCACCGACGAGAAGCTTGCGGAGAAAAACGTCAACCTCGTGCTGGACGGTGAGGGTGTGAATATCGACTTCAATGCCACGAAGCTGCTGTACAACGTGTTTGTGGTAGACAAGCCTTTCCCGAACCTGATGAACCCTTCGGGCGTGGCGGGTAATCTGGAAGTCTTCTTCAAGGACAAGCCGGAGAGGAACTTCACGCTTACCAATCTGCTGGTGGAAGGCCAGGGTACATCTTCCAAAAAATACCTGGAGTGGAATGTTAGATTTAAGATGAAAGGGCTGAAGGACGCTGATGGAAACAAGATAGCCTCCATTGCGACCTATGCCGACGGTACTACGGACAAGAACTGTGTGCTGATGTACGACAACGTCCCGAAGTCCGGGCGCCTGACCGCCAAGAAGAACTGGGCGAGCTCCATGCAGGACCACAAGGCAGGCAGCGTGGATGCCTACGATGCCCTCTTCAAGGAGATGGGCATGAAGAACGAGGCGATGGCTGCCGACCCGAAGATACGTGTGGCCGTCTATCAGGAACCGTTCATCGGCTTCTCGAAGTCGGTCAACGAGGAAGGGCAGGATGTATATACCTGCATGGGTGAGTTCACCTTCGGTCCGGACAAAGGGGACGACCTCTGCTTCGGATATGATACGGAGGCTTTCCCGGAACTTCTCTCTGTAGAGGGCTCGGACAACGCACCGCTGGGGGCACTGTTCCGCGTGCCCTGGAACCGCGGCAAGTCATACTGGGCGTACAATGCCGATGAGGAAGCTTTCCAGTACAATGATACCAATTGCTGGGACTTCGACGCCGGAGAGCTGAATGCCGACGAGACCGAACCGCTCTCTGCGCAGAGGTGGATAGATTCCTATAACGCCGTATATGTCTGCAACAACCGCATCCGTCCGTTTGGCGGCACGCTGGCGGAGCTGAATGCTTCTGTTGCGGAATATCGGAGCACGGGGTATGAGTACTGGATTGCCAAGACCGGCGATGCCGACCTCTACAATCTGTACTACTATGAGGCGGCGGAAGGGAAATTCATCCCTTCGGACATCGGGGCCGGGCAGATTAACCTTAAGACACAGCTCAAAGAGTATTTGAGCAGTGATTTATCAGCCTTCACGGCCGACCAGCTGAATGAACTGTTCGTCAATGCGAGGAAGCAGCTTTTCCGGGCTACCATCCCCGACTGCTTCGACATCAGCGACGCCGTATTCCATCATAATTTCGTGGAGTTTACGGCCGGAACCGACCAGCGGGCGAAGAACACCTATCCGTATAACTTCTGCACTACCGGCAGCAAGTGGCGGTGGCGCCTGGACGATGCCGACACCATCTTCCCGATAGACAACCAGGGTCAGGACCGCAAGCCCTACCACTGCGAGATGCACGATGTTTACAGTAACGGCCAGCCCATCTGGAACGGCGAGACATCCGTATTCTGGAACATGCTCGAACTGGCATTCAGCGCCGAGATTGCGGCAGGCATGCGGAAGATGCTCAGTGCCATGGAAAGCCTGTGCGGACAATCCTCGGGCACTCCCTATGACAAGGTATATGCCTTCTACAAGAAGTATTATCTCGGTATCAAGAACTATTTCCCGGCCACGCTGGTCAACGCCGATGCCAAACGCTACGAGATAGCCAAGATAGCCTACAACAGCGGCTCTTATACCAACGACACCGACCCTATCACCCAATCGCATGGCGACTTCTGCTCTGCCGAAACCGCCTGGGTGAAGAAGCGCATCATGTACATCATGTCGAAATACAGCTACGGTCTGTTTTCAAACAGCGGAACGGACACCATCATCGTGCGTGCGGCAGGCGACCTGATAGATTACGAGATAACCCCGGCATTCGACATGTACCCGGCCATTGCAAACGGTACCAGCATCGTGCAGGGCGCAAGGACCAAGGCCGGTGAAGTGTGCCGGATGACCATCGACCTCGGCGGCTCTGCCGACCAGCAGAACGCCATCCAGGCGGCGAGCTGGCTGCTCTCCATCGGCGACTGGCACCGGAAGAACGTCAGCGGCACCATGGTGGTCCGTGGCCGGCGCCTGACGGAGCTCATCCTGGGCAGCAAGACCGAAAACGTCATCATCACCATCACCGGGCTTACCCTTGCCGACTGCGGCAGCCTACAGAAAGTCCTGTTGTCAAACATTGCCACCTTGCAGGGTACTCTTGACCTGAGCGCCTGCCAGAACATCCGTGAGATATATGCCGACGGCACGGGGCTCAGCCAGATTAAGGTTCCGGAAGGCGGCAGTCTCGAAGTCATCGAATACCCGGCAAACAACAAGTACATCGGCTTCAGGAACTTCCCCCTGCTGTCCACCGACGGATTGCGCATCGGCCAGTGTGCCGGAAACATCACGGACTTCTGGGTGGAGAACTGTCCTTTGCTGCAGCCCATGAAACTGCTGTCCGACGTCATCGAGGCACAGCAACCGCAAGGCGATTCCAACGCGCTGAAACATATCCGCGCAATAGGTTTCAACGAGGAGTATTACACGGCCGACGCACTCGACATGCTCGCCCGCCTCTCCGACGGCAGCTACTCCGGCTTGTCAGCCGAAGGACTGTCCGGCGAAGACCCGATACCGGTACTGGAGGGCACGATTACTGTGCATTCCAAGTACTACCGGGACACGGTAGATGCACTGAGAAGTGTATTCAACAGACTGAATCTGGTACTTGTCGGTGAAGCGGCCATTCATTTCAAGGACGCGGAAGCCCGGCGCATCTGCCTTGGTGTATGGGATGCCGACAAGGACGGCTATATAACGGAAGAGGAAGCGGCCGTTCAACAGGTAATCAATGCCGGCACATTTGCAAACAATACGCGGATTGTCTCGTTCAATGAGTTCAAGTGGCTAAATTTCACCACCTCGTCCAATAATCTGTTTACCGGATGTACGTCTTTGCAAAGTATCGAATTGCCGGAAAACAGGAATATCAGATACCAATACTTTTACGGATGCGTCTCTCTGGAAAGATGCATAATAGGCAATGGGTGCGACACTATTTCAAAGCAGGCTTTCTACAATTGTGGGGCGTTGAAAGAAATTTCCATTCCTGACACAGTGACAACTATTGAGTCTGGCGCTTTCGGCGGCACCGGAATTTCGGAATTCGTATATCCGCCCCATGTCACAGCAATTAGCGGATTGGGGGATATGCCACGACTGACCCGTGTGGAAATCGGGGAAAATGCCGTGTCGGTGACCGGTATGGGGAATTGTCCTCTGTTAAAGACCCTGATAATACGAACATCAACACCTCCGTCGACCGATTACTGGACACTGCTTAACGCTCCCCGGATACCTGACATCCATGTGCCCGACAATGCTGTCAACGCCTACAAGACATCAAACGGATGGAGAAAGTGGGCTGCGTACATCCGGCCAATGAGTGAGGTGGAAAGTTAGTATAACAACGGGGATATTTTTCTCTCCGCTGTCTATTCCTTGTTCTTTTTAAGTACACATTCCTCCTAAATTCACACAAAGATAAGTATTCCGGATGATTTGAGGAACTTTTAAAGGCCTTTTGATAGGTGTTTAAAGAGTGCCAGAAAACAAATGAAAAATCACATTTCGTTTTGTGTTAATAACTTTAAAAAAACTCACAAAGTGATTTGAGAAAGCATCACAGAACGTTTTGCGGTTTATATATGGCACA
>OHKL01001205.1_pt1 | contig 9744 bp, 5 predicted proteins | sample 1568721 | NCBI WGS metagenome assembly OHKL01 (sample SAMEA3879543, study PRJEB24766) | human gut metagenome | biome: human-associated habitat; feature: feces | place: USA | collected 1985/1987 | reverse complement strand
CTTCGCTACACCACTACCAATAGTCTCATCATAGAAAATCTGGTAGTAGTTAATTATATCTGCTCCACGATAAATTATATTTCTTTGGCTTACTGCACCTTGACAAACTTCTATAGCATATGACATTCTGAAATTAGCGAAAATCTCATCATTCCAATTCCATCCTCCCATTCCACTACCAAGCATATTCCTAGCGGAAAAATTATGCCCAATTTCATGAAGAATACCAAAGCCCCAATCATCAAGGTTAGCAGCACGTTCAATTACTTCGGTAACTTTTACTTTATTATTCCATAAAATAGGGTTTCCTGCAAGGGCCCAATATCCAGGTTCAATACCTGGTGTATTTAAAATCATAATCTTACGACCTCCGTATGGAGTTCCTCCTAAGAGTTCCTTATAAGCTTCATATGTCCTGTCCAGGTTTGCCAACCACCGATCCATCTGCTTGTCGGTAATCGTAACCTTATCCTTATCCAATGACACAATGAAATGCTTACTTTCACGATGATATAATTTATCGCCAATCGGTTCGACTCTGACATTATCGTAATAAACTTCTCCTAATGCCTTTCCACCATTATAAGTCCCCCAAGGAAAACCTAAAGCACAACAAATCGTTGCCTCCCCTTTCTGATTTGGAACAAAGTCCATATAAATCTCAGACCATTCCATATCATCATAAACAAACTTAGAGGCATTCCAACCTTGCTCCAAACCATCTGGATTAAGGTATATGACAGCTCCACGTCCCTCTTTCACCCCTACACACTTCATCATGGCACTCATACGATAAAGTTTTCCAGGTTCGAGATTATTCAAGCTATGCATGATTCTTATAGCCCCTCTTTCAGGATTGGAAATCTTTACACATCCACTATTATCGATTCCCCCCTTTTTTTTATACTCTATTTTACCTGTTTTTTCTTCTGTAGAATTGTCAAACCAATTTTTCTCAAACTTTTTACTATGATTGAAGTCGTCTTCAAAAATTACTTTATCCTGAGCAAATACGTTTACACTCATTCCTCCAAGGAATACACAAGCTAAGTATGTAAATAATAATCTCATATTGTTTTAGTGTTAATTCAGTTGTTTCTTTATAGATTCCAATTCTAAGGCAGAAAAATAATCCCAAACATCTACATCAGGATTTGTTTCCTTAGCAAACCTGTTAAGGGTGTTTACAAAATGGACAAATTTATCGTATTTATTTGTTCCTGAACCTCCATTTTTCCTAAGATAATTAAAGGTCTTCTTATAAGGTTCCCAAGTAATCGATGCTGCCATACGTGCTAACATATAATGAATGCCGTTATCATTTACCTTTGTACCTATTGTATTTTCATAATCTATTTTATACATATCCAAAATCTCTCCTCCTGTGAATACTTGTTTTCCATTTCTGCCATCCATATATACTTTCCCATTATTTTTTTCAAGAGCATAGTGCATACGGAAATTTGCAAACATTTCATCATTCCAGTTCCAAGAAGTATCACCTATATTAAAGACATGTCCTATTTCATGTAAGATTCCAAAACACCAATCATCATGCTGAAGCATTTGAGAGAATGAATCCTCTACAGCAGTACCATTAGCAGTCCATAAAATTGGATAACCGGCAAGTGCCCAATATCCAGAATAGATTCCTTTGGTTGTTTGGATAGCTAATTTTCTACCTTCATGAGGAACCTCCCCCATCAACTCTAAATAAGAGAGATAGATCTTATCCAGATTCTTTAACCATTGCTGCAAGACCTGCACAGATATATTAACCTTAGATGGCTCAATAAAGATTCTCATATATTCACTTTCTAAAGTAAATAATTCATCCGTCACTTTAACTACGCTGATATTATCAAAATAGGCAGTACCTGTAGAACGACCTCCGTTAGCCATTCCGCCTTGCCAGAAACCTAATGCAGCAACTATTTCAGCCTCTCCGTTATCATCAGCCATGAAATCTACAGTTACATTTGTCCAATTTTTAAGCTCAGTACCATAGAGATAGCGTGACGAGTTCCAATATTGTTTAGAATTAGGTCGAAATATGACAGGCCCCGTACCTTGACCGTTCGGAATATCTGAATATCTGATACGGGCTGTCATACGGTACATCTGATCCGGTTCTAAATCTGTTAATGTTCTCTTCACGCCAACACAACATTTATCATTTTCCGGTAATTGCTGTATTTTTAGAGCTTTACTGTCATTTACCCCCTCTCGTCCATCCTTCCAATCCATTCTCAAAAGAAGCATTAGATATCTCTATTGCATTAGGATTCTCAATGACAGGAGGTGTTTGAGAACCTTCTGGAATAACATTATTATCATCTTTGCAAGCAACAAAGCAAATAATAAAAATAAGCAATTGTGTAAATTTTAATTTCATAAATCTTCAATTATTGTTGTGTAGAAAGATATGATTTTATCACTTGTAATTTTTGTTTACTAAACAGTTCGTTCGTATCTGCCTTAGCATGCTTAGTAAGAAAAGAGAGAAAATATTCGAATTTCTGCCATTGATTCATGTTTTTCTCTTGCTCCTCGTCTCTTGGAATGGAATATAATTCCTCGAAAACATCTTGATATAATTCCCAACCGTAAGTTTCTTTAATACGAATCAAACAATAACAAAGAGCATTGCCCATCTCTACCGCTCTACCGGCACCTATTGTCCGATCGTAACAGTTATCTGTTTCTGATTTATATAATTGTAAAAGTTCTGAACCTGTATACGTTTTCTCTTGTGATTCAAATGAACCATCTGCTTGTACAACAGAGGCTGTTGTTATAACTTTTGCATTTAATTTTTCCAAGGCGTAGAACATCCTGAAGTTGGCAAATATCTCTTCATTCCAATTCCAAGCATATGTAGCACCTGAAATATAAGGAGCAAAATTATGCCCTATTTCATGCATTATTCCAAAACACCAATCTCCTCTCCGAATCGTTTGAAGCGATTCGTAAATATAGTTCTTATTCCATTGTATCGGATTTCCGGCATATGCCCATGCATCAATCTCTTTAGAACGGATTGAGATAATTTTTCCATCAAAAGGAACCTTTCCCCTAAATAATTCCTTATAACATTCATACACATCATCCATATTGGCAAGCCATTCATCAATCAATTGATCGGATATGGGCACTAAGTCCCGAGAAACAACTAAACGAAAATGTTTGCTTGTACGAATATATAGATCTTGATTCTCTTTTAAAACAACATCATCAAAATAGGCAAGCCCTTTAGAAGATGCTGCAGTATTACCTAATCTTAAACATAGAATTATCTCTCCATTTTCCGGAACATCATCTATTTCCAATACCAAGTCTTGCCATTTAGAGTGCGAACCTGTAAGCGTTCCAGAAGTAGGGGCCCAAAGATAATCAAGACAGAGATTAGCTCCCATACCACCGTCTATCATATCAGTTTTAACTTTAGCTGATGCCTTATAATAGCCACCTGACTTTAATCCGGTCACCTTTTGAGCAAACATTACATCAGTGTCCTCATCCAATGCAATAATGGACAAGCAACGGGAATCATTTACACCACTATTCTCCTTTTGCTCTACAATTGCCGCCTCTGCATTCCACCCCCCAATGTAACTCCATACTCCAGACACAGCCATTGTTGATAAATCCATCGAAATATCATCTTCCATATCACCATTCACAATCAATGAAGGATTCGTTTTATCTTCTTCCACGGGAATGGTTGTATCTGGTTCCTGTCTAAAATTGTTTGAATCTGAACATGAGAAGAAGACAGTACATAATACGATTGAAAATAAACAAGAACTTGTATGCATGACTAAAAAATGAAATAAAACAGTATAGAATATGTAAGAGTTGGCAGCATTGCCACCAAACTCTCACATATTAAACTTTTATTTAAAAACTAGGAGTAAAATTATACTGAATTGGGAAACCTCCTTCACCACTGTATTTATTATCTACAACCTTAAGGTCAAAGTGTACAACACCTGTTTTCATATCAACCCAAGAACCATTATCTACAACCTGATCATAGCCCTGGCCATTTCTTTCATTTGCTCTGTCTACAAAATCTCCAAGTTTTTTTCTATCCGAATATCCTTCAACAAACTCATCAAGAATATTGAAATGAATCACACCGCCACTCCAGTTCTTGTTGTAATTAATACAATATTTATGCGCCTTATCACTCTGAGAAGCCGGCCAACCATTCTCACCTGCTAAATAGATTGCTGGTGCTGAAACTCTATCACTCTTTTCCTCACCCCAAACTTCCTTTTCATAATCACCTGCCAATGTTCTAAAAGGCTGAATATAAATCACGTTATTTTCTACTTGAGTTCCCTCAAACAATTCTGATTCATCAAGCTTAAGCGCAAACAAATAGGGTTCAATTCCATCAAAAGACATAGATGTCAGATCGATTTGATAAGCAACATTTACCTCCATTTCACCAGCAGTTATCGACTCTGTTGATACGCTGACATTAGATGGTTCGAATGGGATGAATGAAGTACCGTTCTCTGTATTGTAAGACTCTATCAAAGAATTATCTACAGTCAATTTCACCGGCTGATTATCGCTGATAGGAGCATTCATTGCAACTGAAATTTTTCCATTTCCCGTTTTATTAACCACTACCTGCTCTGCACCTGCGACCCACATCTTAAGTGTATTCAACTGAACCAACACATAAATTGGCTCCTTTTGTTGAGTTTGATATACATCTGAAGACATAACCAAAGGAAGTAGGAAAATATCGTCACTATCCATGTTCCCACAATTGAACGTAATACTTGTCTTATAGTTCATCGTCTCAGAATCCAATACTCCGTCATTAACCGTATAGTATTCAGATGAGAGCAGTTGATAATCAACACCGTTGGCCTCATTATAAACACTAACCGATGCAGCATCTGCTTCATAAGTCACCTTACCAGCATCTATTGTAGTAAAATTAGAAGTTGCTTCGATTTCAACAGTCTGAGGTAATAAAACATCTCTGATAAAACTCAATGAAAAATTCTCCTCAGGGACTTTAACTGTAAATGTTGGTTCTACAATATTAGGAATAAGCAATACCTGTGCTGCACTCCCTTTATCCTCCACCTCAACAGATGAAGCGTTCAAAGAAAGAGGGAGTACGTAATTATTAGCAGTAGATATACCGTTTGCCGCAAGCTCTCTTGGCTTAATCACGACGGGTAATTCTACTTCCTTATCCGTTTTATCTAACTTGATAGTAGATGGGAAGTCATAATACTCAGCTGGCATCAACTGATAATTTGTCCCATTAAGATTATTGTATTCAGTCAATAATGTCTCATCTACCCCAATGGTTAAATCGAGTTCTTTTGTTAACTACGGTCTCTTCTTCGTCGTAAATCGATATGGTATTCACCGTATAAAGACCTGTTTTATCAAATACTGGATCCGGTTTTATAGTAATTGGCGCCAGCTCTGCCTCACAAGCAAACATCATACCAATGAGGGCAGTCGGAAATAATATTTTAAAAAACTTTTTCATAATAAGTCCGTTTTTTTATCGTTTCAATTCCATACAATCAATAGAACACTCTCTATTAATAGAATGGAGCTTGTACTAATTCTGTATTAAGTTCACACTCAGACGCTTTTATAGGCATAAGGTAATGTTTGATGTCAAATCGCTTAATAGCTGCCTCTGTCATAGAGAAGAACTCCTTATCTGTGGCGTTTTCTCCCTTTGACATATCAAGACCATACTCGTTGTGATTAAAAGCACCATTCGGTCCGTGAGCAATAAACCAACGACGTACATCAAAGAAACGCTGACACTCATAACAAAGCTCTATTTTTCTCTCATGGCGTATCATTTCACGCATCTCTTCCTGAGAATAACTATCCTCATAACCTGGAATACCTGCACGTTCTCTAATAGCATTGAGATATTCCAAGACCTCATCTTGCCGAGATTCTCCGTAATATTCATTAAGTGCTTCCGCATAGTTCAGATACACCTCACCTAAACGAATGATCGGGAATGGTACATTCAAGTTCCATGTGTCTTTAGCCTTTTCTTTACTTGAGCAGTAATTAAGCGGAAGGCCTTTACGAACGGAAAAACCGGTTGTATTTTTATCACCAGGAGTCGATCCATTGCCTGAAAGACCTTTATACCAATAGTCGACTATACCATAACCGTCCGAATCTTGATACGAGTCCCCTTCATTGGGGTAAGCATAAGATACACGCTGATTAGGGAAGTGAATGTTAGCATAGAAGCGAGGTTCACGATCTACAAACATGTGGAATGTGTTCGCAATGGTACCATTACCGTCTTCAGTAGAAAATTCTTTATTTTCAAACCATTCTTCCAACGGACGGGCCTTTGAGCCGTCTGCCATAAAGAAGTCATTAATCATACCTAACGGCAGTGAATAACGGCCATTCCAACCATACCAACGGCCAGGCACTGCACATCTTGCATACCACTGGATAGAATTCGGATGCCCCCATATTATCTCACGATTTTTATCTTCACCCCAAGTTGTAGTGATTTCACGTATATTCTCAACCACTTCATCGAAAGTAGGTTCACCAGATTCAGCATCAGGCTTTTTCAGTTCATATCCATAGTTATCAATTACATCTTTTGCCGCATCTGCCGCTACTTTCCAAAGTTCCTTATCATACTCTGTTGGAATAAGAACTGTTCCATCATTATTTTTCCAATCTTTATATACACTGTTGCCATTATATAACGGACTTGCAGCCAGCAGGTGCATACGTGACTGAATAGCACGAGCCGCTCCGACTGTTGGAAGACCTAATTCAATAGACTCATTGCGTTCTTCAGGCATACCATTTTCGCAGGCCCAATCAATCTGTTCACTAATCCATTGAACACACTCTGCAAAAGGTTTACGTGCGCTGGAAGCAGCTATTCCATCTGCAGTTCTACTACTTTCCTCTATTGGAATAGGACCATACAAACGAAGTAAGAGATAATGATAGTACGCACGCATGAAAATTGCTTCTGCGTATTTTGTACGACGTTCAAGTTCCCCCATCTCAACACATCTATCAAGATTCTCCAAGAAGATATTAATATGACGGATAGCTTGATAATAACGCACAAAGAAATATAAATTATAACCTGTATAACCATAGTAATTATCTGGCGACATCAAGCCTTCAGAAATATTACGAATATTACTTTCCATAACATAAGCAGCCTCGTCAGTACACCAAAAATATGGTATTTGACCGCTATAGTGCATTTCTTGCACCATAAAATCATCACTATACATGCGCGAATACCATTTTTTTGTTTCAACTTCTGAAGCAAAGATTTTATCAATAGTATTTAATTCGCCCGCGTCCTGTTCAAGATAATCAGAACAAGAAGAAAATACTAGTAACATTAATACAATATGTATATATTTTTTCATATTTATTTACTGTTAAAATGATAAATTCAAACCAAGATAAATAGTTTTCTGCATGGGATAAGAGTCTGCACTTGTCTCTGGATCCCAAAAATCAGAGTAGAATTTGCTTATTGTAAGAAGATTCACACCCTGAAGATATACACGCATAGATTTTGCATGAATTTTTTTAGTGAGATTTTCAGGAAGAGTATATCCTAATTCAATATTTTTTATACGCAGATAACTTGCATCCCGTTGCCACCATGTTGATGTTTTGTAGTTGTTTGCATTTGCACCATAACTCAAACGAGGTGAAAAGGCGTTTGGATTTGGATTATCCTCTGTCCAGCGATCAAGGAACATAGTCATGACATTACCCATGTACTTAGGACTACGGTCTGCTTGGAATGGCTGAAAATACCATCCTCCAGTTAAATAAGTAGAACGATTACCCGCTCCTTGTAACAGGAATGAAAAATCAAATCCTTTATATTTAAGAGATGCACCAAAACCATAAACTAACTCTGGCATTGACGGATCACCAATCCAAGTTCTGTCAGCTTCAGTAATCTTACCATCATCATTCAGGTCTTCATAACGAATATCACCTGGGCGAAGCTGTGTCTTATCCATCGAGAACTGCTCATAATATTCAGGCATGTTATCCAACTCTTCTTGAGAAAATAGGTGCATAGCTTTATATCCCAAAGTCAAACCATAACGACCCCCCTTGTAATCTTGCCAAGGATACGCATAATATTTACCGTCTTTAAGGACAGTATTTCTGGTAAAGGTAAAGTTACCTCTTGCTGAAATAAATAGATCTTTATTAATTTGTTTAGAATATTCTCCAGAAATTTCAAAACCTTTATTTTCCATTTCACCCATATTGGCATAAATATCAAAACCGTTTGGAAGACCCGCAACTTCAGAGGTTTGAGGTGACAAGAAAATATTTTCACGTTTTTCATAGAACACATCTGCATTTAAGCGGAAATTGTTAAAGAAACCGAGCTCAACACCGAGATTGTATTTTGTCGCAACCTCCCAAGTAACATCACTGTTTGCCATACGTCCTTCTCCGATTCCAGATTGGTATTGGTCATAATTAAGGCCGAGGTTGTTATACCCACCTGCAGATTCATTGATTGTGGCAAGATAAATAAAACGGGTTGAAGGAATCTGATCATTACCGACCTGTCCGATAGACGCACGTAACTTTGCCCATGTTAAAACTTCATTACCGGCCAACCAAGATTCCTCCGAAGCCACCCAGCCCAAAGCAATTGCAGGGAATATACCCATTCTATTACCCTTAGCAAAGTTTTCAGAACCATTAAAACCAACATTTGCCTCTAAAAGATAACGATTATCATAACCATACGTAACACGTCCTGCAAGACCAAGACTACGTTTAGGTAAGGATGTAATATAATCCATTCCTTGAATCATGTAGCGATTGTCCTTTACAAATCCCATAACTAGTCCACCAACATCGTGTTTTCCGAATGTACGGGAATAGTTGATAGTTGCTTCTGCATACTGTGAACGAGTAGACGAACTTGAGTGACTATAATTAAGATAATCCTGATATGAACTTGCATACCATTCTGTTGCTAACAAGTCACCGTTTTCATCACGACCTGTTGGTTCGAAAAAGTTTATACTACGAGAACGAGTATCTGCAGCATCAGTACTATAGTCATAAGCGTAAGTGAGTTTTGCAGTCAAGCCCTCTGTGATAAAATCCAAATTCTGATCTACAGTTAAATTTGCCCTTAAAGCATTGGAGATATTTTTTACGTAACCCCGTTGAGTTAACATGTTATATGGATTATTAAGACCATCACGGCCGGCCAATCTACCATCCTTTAATATGACAGGAAAAGCATTAGGTGCTGCATTAATTATATCACGATAAATAGAAGCGGAACCACCTTCAGCAGGCTCTGTATTCTCGGAGACATTTCCCTGTATACCAAAACTAACGGTTGTTTTGGGAGATATATCCATATCTACATTTGAACGGAAATTATAACGCTTATAATTTACATTTTCACCAAAACTCCCAATAGAAGAAGGTACCCAAGAATAAGAACCCGGATTGATATGATACTGTCCCTCTTGATTATAGAAAGATACCGCAGTGAAATAGCGTGCATATTTACCACCACCAGAAATATTTACACTCAGTTTCTCTGACATTGTTAAATCTTTCATCAAAACCTCTTGCCAATCAACATTTGGATATACCTCTGGATCTGTCTGATCACGCATTGCCTTAATCTCGGCATCCGAATATTTAAACGAAGAAGAAATACCAGCAGTA
>OHKL01001201.1_pt1 | contig 9764 bp, 7 predicted proteins | sample 1568721 | NCBI WGS metagenome assembly OHKL01 (sample SAMEA3879543, study PRJEB24766) | human gut metagenome | biome: human-associated habitat; feature: feces | place: USA | collected 1985/1987 | reverse complement strand
AAATCTCATTGAGTGCGTTGTGAAGCACTTCGCCGACCGTCGGGTGCGGGAAGACGAACTTCTTCAGGCGCTCAGGCGGTAGCTCCTGATCGACCATCATGCCGGCCGAGGCAATGATCTCGGAGGCGTAGGAGCCGAGCATGTGCACGCCGACCAGACGGTTGCGGTCCGTATCCACGACGAGCTTGATAAAGCCCTTGCCGTTGATGTTCTCCGCGACGTAGCGGCCGGAGTAAAGCAGCGGGAGCTTGATCTCACGCACGCTCATGCCCTTTTCCTCGGCGCTGCGCTTCGTCTCGCCGACGGCCGCGACCTCAGGATCGGTGTAGATTACGGACGGGATGGAGTGGTAGACTACATGGTCCTCCTTGCCCATGAGATTGTTGACCAGCGCTTCGGCCTCGCGGTACGCGGTGTGTGCGAGCATGCTCACGCCGTTGCAGTCACCGATGGCGTAAACGCCGGGGACGCTTGTGCGCAGGCGGTCGTCGGTCTTGATGCCGCCCTTATCGAATTCGACGTTCAGCTTCTCTAATCCGAAACCGGTGACAACAGGTCTGCGGCCGAGGGACAGCAGCACCTGATCGCACGCGATGCTCTCGCTCTTGCCGTCCTTTTCGTACACGACCTTACCCGGCTCGATCGCCGTCACGCGGGTGGAAAGCTTAAAGGTCACACCTTGCTTGGTGTACTCCTTGAGCAGGACATCGCTGACCTCATCGTCCATGGGGGCGGCAATCTTGGGCAGCATTTCCACCACTGTCACCTGCACGCCGGCAGAGGCGTAGTAGGCGACCATTTCCAGACCGATGACGCCGCCGCCCATCACGACCATCGTCTTGGGCAGCTGCTCGTTGGCGAGCGCCTCGCGGTTCGTGATGACGAAGCCGCTCTCCAGTCCCTCGTGCAGTCCGGGGATTGGGGGGACCGTCGTCTCCGAGCCGGTGGCGAGCACCAAACGGCGACCGGTTACGGCCTCGCCGTTGACCGTCACGTGGAAGCCCTCCGCGTCGCGACCCTGAATTTCCGCGTCGCCGGTGAGCACCGTGACCTTATTTCTCTTGAGCGTACCCGCCACGCCGGAGACCAGCGTGCGGACAACATCGTTCTTGCGAGCAATGACCTTGGCGTGATCCAGCTTCGCCCCCTCGACCGTGACGCCGAACGGCGCGCTGTCGAGCGCGTGGCGATAGAGCTTCGCGGAGTTGAGGATCGTCTTGGTGGGCACGCAGCCTTCGTTCAGGCAGGTACCGCCCAGCGCGCGCTTTTCGATCAGCGCGGTGGAAAGGCCCGCCGCGGAGGCGAGCTCGGCGCAGAGATAACCACCGGGACCGCCGCCGATGACAATCAGTTCAAAACATTCCATGTTATCTTACCTCTTTTATTCCGCCAGCGTAGCGGTGAAGTGCTCGAGCTTCTTGCAGACCTCCTGCATGAAGCGAGATGCGGGTGCACCGTCGATCGCGCGGTGATCGTAGGTCAGAGAGAGCGTCATCTCCGGATAGAGCTCGATGCCGTTCTTGCCCGTGCGCGGCGCCTCGACGATCTCACAGACGCCGATGATACCGGTCTGCGGCGGATTGATGACAGGCGTGAAGCTGCGAACGCCGAACGAACCGAGGTTCGAGACGGTGAAGCTCGCGCCGTTGAGCTTGTCCGGGCTGATCGCGCCCGTGCGGGCCTCAGCCGCCAGCTTCTTGAGCTCGGCAGAAATCTGCAGCAGGCTCTTCTTCTCCGCGTTGCGAATCACCGGGACCAGCAGGCCGCGCGGCGTATCGACCGCGACGCCGAGATGGACAGTATTGAAGTGGCGGATGTGCTCATCGTCGAGCATGTGCGCGTTCAGGTCGGGGTGTGCGAGCAGCGTGCGGGAGACGACATAGAGGATCATGTCGCCGATGGTCACGCCGGCGTAGGCGCCGCCGAGCGCTTTCATCTCGGCGCGGTACTGCTTGATCGCCGTCGCGTCGAACGCGAAGTTGTGCGTCAGCTGCGCGGAGCTGCCCAGAGATTCCTTCATCGAGCGGGCGATGGTACGGCGGATGACGCTGAACTTGCTGTCCGTGTAATCCGCAGCCGCTTCGGCAGGAGCAGAAGCCGCAGCCGGAGCCTGTGTCACCGGTGCAGGCGTTGCGGCAGTCGCCGCACTCTGCTCTTCCATAAGCTTGCGCACATCGCGCTCCACGATCAGGCCCTTGCTGCCCGTGGGAACGGCCTTACGCCAAGCCACACCGGCCTGCGCTGCCAGATTCTTGGCACGCGGCGAGGCCAACGCGACGCTCGTCTCGCCGGTGGGCGCGGTAGCCGCCTTGGCCGCTGCCGTTGGAGCGGCTGGTTCCGCCGTGGCGGGTACCGCAGCCGGAGCCTGTGCCGCCACGCCGCTCGGACGGATTGCGGAGCAGTCATCGCCTTTCTGACCAACGGCGCACACCGTCTCCAGGCAGGGGACCTCGTCGCCATCCTGATAATATATTTCCAGCAGTTCGCCCTCTGCGGTGGAGGGGCACTCAAACACTGCCTTGTCCGTTTCGTATGTAAACAGGATCTCGTCCAGCTTCACATGGTCGCCGACCTGTTTCTTCCATTCTTCAATGATACAGGATTCCACCGTGATTCCTGTTTTCGGCATAAGTACTGCTTCAGCCATAAACGAAAATCTCCTTTGTTTCAGTATTGCCGTCTGGATTCATCCAATCGTTTGTCTCATTCGTTGTAAATTGTAAGAAAAAATCTTTGAGGAGAGAGGCAGAAAGGACGCTCATTGCTGAGCGCCCTTTCTGCGTAATGCCTATCTCAGATCAGGCGCAAATGATTTTCTTCACGCTTGTGCGCGAGACTATTTAGCCGAGAGCCGCGCCGTAGCCGATGAGGGTAGCCACGATGAGGAGGCCCCAACCGGCAATGGTCTGCGCAAGAACAGGTTTCCATGCGAACTTCGCCCAGTCAGCCCAGTTGACACGGCTGACAGCGAGACCGGCCATCAGAACGCCGGACTGCGGGTAGATGAAGTTGGTGAAGCCGTCACCGAGCTGGTAGGCGAGGATGGCGGTCTGCTGCGTCACGCCAACAATCGAGGCAAGAGGCGACTGAATGGGCATCACAACAAACGCCTGACCGGAACCGGAAATGATGAAGAAGTTGACGAAGATGTTCATGATGTTCATGCCGATCGCCGTCAGCGCGGGAGGCAGAGCGCCCAGCGCGCCAGCCATGGCATGGATGCAGGTGTGGATGATGTTGCCCTGAGTCATGACGAGGGCGATGGAACCGGCAAAGCCGATCATGAACACGCCGAATGCGATCTGAGCGAGACCGTCGCAGAACAACTCGCAGATCTTGTTGGCGTTGTAGCCGGCAATGATACCGGAGATGACGCCGCCGACGAGGAACACGCAGGCGATGAGCTGTACGGTGCAGATGCCCTTGATGACGGACCAGACGACCGCCGCGAACTGCAGGCCGAAGACCAGCGCGACGATCTTTCTGCGAGTGGTGAGCTCAACGGGAACGAATTCGCCGGAGAATTTCACGACGTTAGGGTCGTGAGCGCAAAGGCTGGCAGAGGGGTCAGCCTGGACTTTCTTGATGTAGCGGACGACGAAGAACGCATTGATCACGAACATGACCAGCGCGCCGACACAACGCAGCTCCCAGCCGGAGTAGATGGGCAGGCCGGCAATGGTCTGTGCGTTCGCTGTAGTCGCAGCGCCGAACGGAGCCAGCGAAAAGCCGGCGCTAATGGCGAAGAGGATAATCGCGGAACCGGCCAGCGCATCCGCGCCGAATGCCGCGGCGACCATCAGACCGAGGGGAATAAAGGCCACGTTATTCGGCTCGGTGATACCCATGCAGCCGAGAATCGTGAACGGAGCCATGACGACGGGAACGGCGATGGCCAGCTTGCTGCGCGCAGCGTGGGCGACCGTACCGATCGTCGCGTCAAGCGCCTGGGTGGCGTTGAGGATGCTGACGGAACCGGAGATGATGAGGGAGCAAATGATCAGCATGGCCGCGTTGACGCAGGCCTGCGGGATGTCCATGATCATCTGCCAGGGACCGACGGGGGTCTGATCAATGTAGTGGAACGAATCGGGGTTGATAACGTTCTTCCCGTTTACCTCCATAAAATCGTAGGTACCAGCGGGAACGATGTAGGTTGCGATGGTTGCCACCACGAGCAGAACGAAAAGGATGACAAACACATGGGGCATTGTAAATTGTTTTTTCTGTTTCATTTTCTTCTTTCTCCCTGCTGTTTTTTGTTTGGCAGAATGCCTGTCCGGTTTTCTTTCTCTTCGGACGTTCTTTGTATAGCAGCTTTCCGCATCGGTGCGATGCTCCTCTCACTTCCTTTCCGATGAACTTACCAGCTTACATGGTCCCATTTGATCCGTTTTGCCGGTATCCTGTCGAACCATGTCTGTGGGCCCTTGCATAATTTATATATCTTTTTTCGCTTGCTTTGAATTTCTAATCGTGCTATATTGGCATTACAAAAAAGCAAATACAATTCGCGTTTTTGTCATAAGGCACTTTGGGTCATTTTACACAGGAGGTATTTGTCATGCTCGATCCCAAGCTCAATACGTTCATCTCCATCGCCGAGTGCGGCAGCTTCAACAAGGCGTCGGAGCAGCTTTACATGACGCCGCCCTCTGTGATGAAGCAGATGGACGGACTGGAGGCGCACCTCCAGATCAAGCTCATTGAGCGGACAAGCCGCGGTATCAAGCTCACCAAGGCGGGCGAATCGCTTTATCAGGACGCCAAGCGCCTGCGCGCAATGGCGGACGCCGCCATTGCCACCACCCGCACGATCGCCGAGGAGGAAAAGGATGTCTACACCATCCGCATCGGCACCTCGCCGCTCTACCCCATCGGCATCCTTATCAACCTCTGGACCAAGGCCTGTGACGAAAAGCCGGAGGAGGCGTCGAAGTTCCACTTCAAGATCGTCTCCACGCGCGACTCACTCAATGACCTTTTGCCCTCGCTTGGCAAAACCGTGGACATGGTGCTGCGCCCCTGCGATTCGCATGAAATGCACGCCCGTTGCTTTGTTAAGCCAATCGGATACTGCCGCGTGTTTGTCTCGGTATCCCGCTCCTCGCCCATGGCGAGCAAGACCATCCTGACGATGAACGATTTTGCCGGACAGCATGTCGTACTCTACCGGCGCTCGGACACGGTCGTGATGGATCAGATCGCCACCGCGCTCGAAGCCTGCCCCGGCATCCAGATCAGCGAGGTCGGCTTCTACAATCTCGAGCAGTTCAACCAGTACGCCAACAGCAACACGATCCTCATCGCCAACTCTCTCTGGAATAATTTCCATCCATCCATGATTACCGTTCCGGTGGATTGGCCCTACCTTCTACCCTACGGGATTATCTGCGCGCCGGAGCACAGTCCGCAGGTTGATGCGTTCATCGGTCTGATCGACTCCGTCAACAATTCCAGCACGGTCTATCCGCTCGCCCAGTCTGATATTATTCTTTTTCAATGATCTATTCAAATTGTTTCATATTTTGTATTGTACCACGGTAAATGCGAAAGTTTTGATTCACGAAGAAAGGCTTCATCCTGGCGGATGAAGCCTTTCTTGCATATTTTTTCAATTCAGTGGTTCGCCATCTGGTAAATGCGGAGCATGTCGTCCTGGTCGAGCACGCGGAATTTGCCGATCGTGCGCTTGCCGTCGAACGAGCAGCCCTGCGCCATACGCGCAAGCTCCCACTCATTCTTCATGCCGATGCCAAGCTCGGAGAAGCAGGTCGGCATGTCCAGCTCGCGGAAGAGCTGCTCGGTGACGTCGATGGCATGGTTGGCGCCGTCCAAACCTTCCCCGTCCAGTCCCCAGACCTTTTTGCCGAACCGGACAAAGCGGTCAGGGTTCGTTTTCACGCAGTAGCGCGCCCACGACGCCCACACGGCGGAGAGGGACGCGCCGTGCGCCACGTCGAATTCCGCGCTCAGCTCGTGGCCGAGCTGATGGGGCGCGAAGTCCAGCATACCGCCGAGCCCCGTGAGGTTATTGTGCGAGAGACAGCTGCACCACATCAACTCGCTCATCGCCTGCACGTTCTCCGGATCGTCCACTGCCACGCGACCGTTGGCGATTGTCGTGCGCAGCACGCCCTCGGCAATCTCGTCGGTGAGCATGTTCGTCGTGATGGGGTTAAAGTAGCGATCCAGTGTGTGCATCATGACGTCGACCACGCCGCAGGCGATCTGGTAGCGCGGGAGCGTGCATGGCAGCTCCGGGTCCAGCACGGCAAAGGCCGGGCGGATGTAGTCGCTGCCGTAGCCGCGCTTGAGCGCCTGCGCGTCATCGTCGAGCACGGCGCTGTCGCTCATCTCGCTGCCGGCGGCTGCGATGGTCGGCACCGCGCCGATGGGGAGCACGGTCTTGAGCGGCATGCGCTTGAGCCAGATCTCCCAGATGTCCTGCTCTGGGTTCGCCGCGCCAAGTGCGATGGCCTTTGCCGTGTCGATGGAGCTGCCGCCGCCGATGCCGAGGATCAGATCTGCCTTTTCCTCCAGCGCAAGGCGGATGCCCTCACGGACATGCGCCAGCTGCGGGTTCGGCTTTGCGCCGCCGAAGCGGAAGCTGCGGATGCTGCTCGCCGCGAGGGATGCCTCGATGCGGTCGATCAGGCCGCTGCGCAGCGCGCTCGCGCCGCCGTAGACGAGCATGACAGTCGTTGCGCCCTGCTCCTGCGCCAGACGCCCGACCTCCGCTTCGCGGCCCGGGCCGAACACCACCCGTGTGGGAGAGTAAAATTCAAAGCTCTGCATGGCGTTTATCCTTTCTTCGACGGTCTGTGATCAATAACGGAACACCAGACCGGAGTCCACGTTAATGACCTGACCGGTGATCTCGGACGCGGCATCCGAGCTGAGGTACATCACCGCATTGGCGATGTCCTGCGGCGTCTGCGCGCGACCGAGGGCCGAGGACTTCGCCATCTGGTTCATCACGTCCTCGTCGCTGCGGCAGTTCTCGAAGCCGCCGCGGTCGGCCTTGATCTTCAGTCCGCCGCCGTTGGCGTAGATCTGCGTGAACACATAGGCCGGACAGACCACGTTGACGTTCCCGTTGTAGGGGCCGAGCTCCAGACACAGCGACTGTGCAAGGCTCGCCAGCGCGACCTTTGACGCGCAGTACGGCATGGCGTTGGCGTTCGGCCGGTTCATGGAGATGGAAGAGGTCACGACGATTTTGCCGCTCTTCTTCGCCTTGAACACCGGCGTAAAGGCACGGCAGACGCGGATCGCGCCGAAGAAGTTGATGTCGAACACGCGCTGCCACAGCTCGTCCGAGAGCTCCTCGAGCGGGTGCGCCATATCCTTAGGAAAGATGCCGGCGTTGGAGAAGAGGATATCCACCGTGCCGAAGTCGGCAAGGATCTGCTCCTTGGCCTGCTCGACCTCCTCCTCACTCTGCACGTTGACCTTGTAGAAGCGCGCATCTGGCGCACCGGCCTCGCGGCAAAGCTGGGCCGTCTCCGCGCCCGCGGTCTCGTTGAAGTCGCAGATCGCCACTGATGCGCCCGCCTGTGCGAACGCCAGCGCCGTCCCCCGGCCAATGCCGGTGGACGCGCCCGTAATAACGACCACGCTGTCCTTAAAATTCCATGTAATGTTGCTCATTGTTTCACCGTCTCTTTCCTGTTTAGTCTCCATTCTGCTCAGCGCTTTTTGCGGGAGATCGCGCGCAGGCTCTTCTCCACAATGTTTTCCGCCGTCAAACCAAAGCGCTGCTCAAGCGCGGGCGTTGAGCCGACTTCGCCGAACTCATCCTCCACGCCGACGCGCTCCACCGGCAGCGGGCAGAGCAGGCAGAGCAGCTCGGACACGGCCGAGTACAGGCCACCGATGACATTGTGGTTATCGACCGTCACCGCGCAGCCGGTCTTTTTCACAGACTCCAGAATCGTCTCACCGTCGAGCGGCTTGAGTGTGTGGACCTCGACGACCTCCGCCTGCACGCCCTGCTGCGAGAGCATCTGCGCCGCGTCGAGCGCAATGGCCAGCATGTGGCCGCTGGCAAAGATCGTCACGTCCGTCCCGCTGCGCAGTACGTCCGCATGGAACAGCTCGAAGCGGTAGTCCGGTGCGGTATGCACGTCGCGCTCGAGCTTACGCGGCATGCGCAGGTAAACGGGACCCTCGTGCTCAGCCGCAGCCCACAGGCACTGGCGCAGCTCGGCCACGTCGGAAATGTCGATGACCAGCATCGTCGGAATCGCGCGCATGATGGCCAGATCCTCAAAGGGCATGTGCGTGCCGCCGTTCGTCGCAGCCGTCACGCCGGGATCCGTGCCGATGATCTTCACGTTCTGCTTGGCGTAGGCGACGGAGAGCATCACCTGGTCGCAGTTGCGCCGCGTCACAAACGGCGCGAAGCTCACGATGAATGGAATAAAGCCATAGGTCGCCATACCGGCCGCCACGGAGGTCATGTTTGCCTCCGCAATGCCGACATCATAGGCGCGGTCCGGAAACAGCTCACGAAAGCCGCCCAGTCCAGTCACGTTGGCGAGGTCCGCGTTAAAAAGGCATACGCGCTCGTCCTCGCGCATCAGGCGAGCCATCTCTTCGCCCAGAGCCTTTCTCATTTCGATACTCATTCTGCCAGCTCCTTTCGCGCCTGTTCCAGTTCCTTGTCCCCAATGGTCATGCCGTGGTTTTCATAGCCCAGCGCCTCAGCCATTGAGAAGCCCTTGCCCTTGACGGTGTCCAGCAAGATCATCACCGGACCGTCTGCTGTCTTGGCCTCCTGCACCGTCCGCAGAATGAGGTCATAGTCGTGACCGTCGATCTCGTAGGTCTGCCAACCGAAGCTCTCCCACTTGGCCTTGAGATTACCGAGGCCGCAAATGTCGCTCACATAGCCGTCGAGCTGCGCCTTGTTGTAGTCAGTAAATGCGATAAGATTGCTGAGCTTCTGCTGCGCGGCGAACATGGCCGCCTCCCAGATCTGCCCCTCCTGTGACTCACCGTCGCCGACGATCGTGTAAATCGTCGCGCCGTCTCCCTTGACGCGGGAGCCGAGCGCCGCGCCGACCGCACAGGAAAAGCCCTGTCCGAGCGAGCCGGTCGTCATGTCGATACCGGGCGTCTTGTTCATATCGCAGTGGCTCGGCAGCATCGTGCCGATATGGTTCAGGGTCTGAAGCTGCTCCTTAGGGAAGAAGCCCTTCTCCGCCAGCGTCGCATAAACAGCTGGGCCGGCATGTCCCTTGGAGACGATCAACCGGTCACGCCCCTCCATCTTGGAGTTTGCCGGGTCCACATTCATTAATCCGCCGAAATACAGGCACGTGAGCACATCCACGATGGAAAGGCTGCCGCCGACATGGCCGTTGCCGATCGAATGGATCGTTTCCAGCGTCATCAGTCGGATCCGGCAGCCTGTTTTTTCAAGATCCTGCATGGTCCTTTCTCCTCTCAATCTCTTGTTTTGTCCGGCCGCGGAGGCTCTTCCGCGCCCTTGGATGGCTTTATTATATAAATCCGCCGGGATGATTTGTATATCCGATTGGGAATAGCGGTATTAACCAATTTCTTACGTTTGCAGGGTAAAGCAAAAGCCAGGACAACTCCGTCCCGGCTCCCGCCTGTTTTATTTTTTTACACCAACCGATGGCGCACCAGCTCCCGCAGCAGGCACTCGGCCATGATCCGGTGTCCCTCCGCCGTGGGATGCAGCCCGTCGCTGAGGAGCTCAGCACGCACCGCGCCGTCCGCCGTCAGGAAAT
>OHKL01001199.1_pt1 | contig 9801 bp, 8 predicted proteins | sample 1568721 | NCBI WGS metagenome assembly OHKL01 (sample SAMEA3879543, study PRJEB24766) | human gut metagenome | biome: human-associated habitat; feature: feces | place: USA | collected 1985/1987 | reverse complement strand
CAGGCGATGCCTTCCTGATTAAAATTAAGATTTTAATCAGGAAATAGTATCAGACACCCGCGTCCCGGGCAAAAGGAGACGCGGGTATCTTTTGTGCAGCGGACGGCGCACAGGAAAAACGTCGGCGGGGATTTTCCAAGTGTACCGATGAGACCACGGAAAAATGAGAAATACAAAAGTTTTTGCATCAAAAAACTTGCTTTTTTCTGAAAAATACCGGGAAAACAGAAGCTGATGTAAATTTGAAAACGGAATTTACAGCTTGACCGGCATTGGGAAGATGTGCTACAATTTTATCAATAAAACATGTAAAATTTGGGTAATAACACAAATCACGTCGTGAGGGATCTGCCATGAAACATATTCTGAGGACAATTCAGGGGAAAGCCGATCAGATGTCGCCGACGTACCAGCAGCTTGCGCGGTATATTCTGGCCCATTCCGCTTCCGTGGCGGAAATGGATATTTCCACACTGACCGCCGCTGCGGGCGTCAGCACCGCTACTGTGACCCGGTTCGCGGGAAGTCTGGGATGCAGCGGGTATCTGGAACTGCGGCAGCAGCTCAAAAAGGTCATTTTTAACAACTACACTTCGCTGGATGAGATCCATGGCGTGCTGAGCCGGGATGCCGCCCATCCCATTACCGATGTGGAGGATGCCCTCCGGGGCCTTCCGGGGCGGTTCCAGCTGATCGACAAGGGACTGATCCGGCGTGCTGCGGAAATGATCTGCGGCAGCCGCCGGACCCTGATCGTAGGGAATCAGATCTCCGCCATGTTTGTCCCCTACACCCAATATCTGCTGGGGAAGTACCGGGATAATGTGATGGATGTCAGCGATATGAGCTTTGAGACGGATAAGCAGCTCAGCGCCTGCGGTGCGGAGGACTGCGCGCTGGTATTTGCGCTTCAGCGCTATCCCAACGCTACGATCAAAGCCATTCATCGCCTCCACGCCTGCCGGGTGCTCATGATCATCATTTCCGACAGCGACCTGTTTCCTTTTGAAGATCTTGCGGAGGTCATGATCCACGTAAGCTTCAAAAACTCACTGGCCTTTGCGCCGGTCATGCTGGTTTACAGCGTGATTTATGACATCATCCTGAATGCGGTCGCCCTCGATCCCGGAACCGCTGAAGAAAACGTCCGGAAGTTTGACGAATATGTTGCCCTGAACCACATCTATTATGAGAAAGGAAGATGATGCGTATCAAAAAGACAGTATTGCTCATTCTGCGCGGCGGGGGGGTGAAACGAAATGCGGAAAGACAGTGATCTTCTGGGGGAACTGTTGCTGCCGGACGACGTGTATTACGGTGCTCAGACGCTTCGGGCATTGCAGATGTACACGCCGTCGGAGGAGCGGATTAATCGCTTCCCCAGCTATGTATTCGCCATGGCCGCCATCAAAAAGGCCTGCGCCATTGCCAACGGAAAGATCGGCGTGCTGGACTCGGACAGATGCCGTGCCATCGTCCAGGCCTGCGATGAGATGATCGACCACCGGTTTGACGGAGAGCTGATTTCCGATATGCTTTGCGGCGGGGATCTGGTCGCCGTTCACATGAACTTCAATGAGGTTCTTGCCTGCCGGGCCAACGAGATCCTGACGGGGCACAAGGGATTTGACGCTGTGCAGCCCAATACCCATGTCAACGCCGGACTTTCCACCTGCGACAGCACCTATACGGCCGGCCGGTTCGCGCTGTACTTTGATCTTGGCAGGGTCGTGGAAAATACACGGAAGCTTTCCGACGCCTATCGGAAGCTGGCGGACGACAACCGAGATCGGGTCAAGGTTTCCCATACCTGTTTCCAGGACGCGGCTCCCATTGCCGTCGGTCAGTTCTATGATGCTTCGGTATCCGTGCTGGACCGGCATATCCGGCTTCTGGAACAGCTGCGGGAGGAAAGCCTGATCCATGCCATCGGGGGAACGGTGATCGGTACGGGGCTGGGTGTGTTTGCCGGATTCGAGGCGCACATTCAGGACGCGCTGGAGGCGTGTCTTGGCGTCCGTCCCATCGTGGCGGACTGCCCCTTTGACGACCGGCAGTACGGAGACTATTTCCTGCGGGTGTCCGGATGCCTGAAATCCCTTGCTGCGGCGATTTCCAAAATGGCGCGGGATATCCGGATCATGTCCTCCGGCCCCAGGGCCGGCTGGGCGGAGATCACCATTGCCCCGGTGCAGAACGGTTCGTCCTTCTTCCCCGGCAAGGTCAATCCCAGCCTGCCGGAGCTGATGATCATGGCCGCCTACGAGATCTGCGGCATGGACATGAGCATCACCATGGCCGTGGAGGGTGGCGAGGTGGACTGTACCCCGTGGTATCCGGTATTTATCGTCAACACGCTGAAGGAGGCCGACACCCTGAACCGGACCCTGCCTGCCTTCGCGGAGCGCTGCGTCGCGACCATCCGTATGAACGACACACTGAACCAGTACAAGGCGGACCGGAGTCTTGGCATGGCCTGCATCGCATCTGCTCTGTTCGGTTACAAGCATGCCATTGCCGTGGCGCAGTACGCCAGCACCCATGACGTCCCCGTAAAGGACGCCGTTGTGGCGCTGGGACTTATGGATAAGAAGAGGGCATACGAGATCTTCGACCCGCTGACCGCCACGGACGTAAAAAAATCCGGCGCACTGATGCGCGCTTCCATGGCGGAGGATCGTTACTGAAGAAAGGGAGGTTTCCGAAAACAATTTGTTTCCAGAGACCGCAGACAGAATATAAGGAGGTTATACGATATGCATTTACAAAAGTCCAGGACACAGGGGCTGACCCGGGGACGTCACGCGTTTTACTATCTGATGATCGTCCTGTTCTTCGCGTTCATTCTCGCGAACATTCTCCCCAGCGGTGCCTTTACACGGGAGACTGTGGACGGGATCACCAAGGTCGATCCCAACAGCTACCGGGTGACGGAAAAGGTCTATGCTACCATTCCCATGTTTTTTGAGTCGTTCTACTACGGTGTCGTCAACACGGCAAGCCTGATGACACTGATGTTCTTCGTTGGCTTCGGTTTCCAGGTGCTGACGGAGATCAAACTGATCGAGACGGCTATTTTCAAGCTGACAAAATCCCTGAAAAACGTCCCCTTTGTGGTTGTTGTGATTATTCTTTTCGCGGCCTTTGAGGTCGTCAACTGGTTTACAGGCCTGTATGATCTTGGCATCGTCTTTATTCCCATGGTTGTGCCGCTGTGTCTGGCACTGGGCTACGATGTTATGACCGGCGCTGCCATCGTGCTGGTGGCGGAGTGTATCGGCTTCGCGGCGGCGCCCGCCAACCCGTGGTTCGGTGGGATCGCCCAGCCCATTGCCGAGCTGCCGCTGTATTCCGGCTTTGGCTACCGGGTGATCTGCTCTCTGGTCCTGTCCGTTCCCGGCATTCTCTTTGTGTGCAGATACGCCGCCAAGGTCAAGAAGAACCCCGAGCTTTCCGTCCTGAAGGACATTAACCTGCCCTACAAGGCGGTGGACGAATCCGAAGAGCTGAAGTGGTCTCCCCGGCTGATCCTTGCCGGCGTGGTGTTCCTCGGTATTTTCGGTTACATGATTTATGGCTCCCTGAAGCTTGGCTTCTCCTATCTGGAGCTGACGGCCTGCTTTACCGCCATTGGCCTGCTGTGCTCCGTCGTTATGGGCGTCAATCTGGAAGAGATCTGCCGCAAGATGGAGCGGGGTATGCGCACCATGTTTATGGCCGCCATGGTCATGCTGTTCGCCCGTTCCGTGCTGTGGCTGCTGACGGAAACGCAGGTCATTGACACGGTCATTTACGGCCTGTCCTTCCTGGTGCGGGGACTTCCCGTGTGGCTGTCCGCCATCATGATGTTCATCGTCCAGACCATTATCAATTTCTTTGTGCCCTCCGGCTCCGGTCAGGCTGCGCTGACGATGCCCATTATGGTGCCGCTGGCAGATATGGCCGGTCTCAACCGCCAGATCGCCTGCCTCGCGTCCCAGTTTGGCGATGGCTTCTCCAACTTTATGTGGCCCACCGTCGGCTCCTTTATCGCTATTCTGGCCGGTACCGGCATCCCTTACCAGAAATGGGCCAAATGGTTCCTGCCTTTGTTCCTCATCATTACCGGCTGTGCCTTTGTCCTGCTGGTGGCCGCCGTTGCCATCAACCTCGGACCGTTCTGAGGCCGGCGGAATCTGGTAGACTTTACCATATAAAACAGTGCCCATGGGCTTTCCGGCCCATGGGCACGATTGCGCTATTGCGGGGCTGTGCGGCAAAACGGTGGTTCCGCGGCCTGCAGATTCCCCGGAAGCAGCCGTGCCAGCGGAAATGACAAGGTGCTGCTGCACAAAGTCTCCCGACGACGAACCGTCAGGCGTGGTTAAATGTCCTGAAAGTGAAAATCTTTCGCAAAACGCAGAAAACGCTCTACGTCATTATACAGATACTGGCCGCGCTTCCAAAGAAGCACTGTGTCAAAATAGACCGGCGTGGAAAATGGGACGGCGACCAGCCCCGGCTCCCGCCGGGCGAGCGCGTCCAGCAGAAATGCCGCAGCGGTTCCGTCGGAAATGAATTGCTGGATCATGCTGAGCTGGCTGGAATAGAGCAGTACATTCGGCCGCAGCTGCCGCTCGGCAAACAGGGACAGCACTGCGCGCGACGGCGCAGTATCGGTACCAAAGAGAACGAGAGGCTCGTCCCGCAGCATGGAAATATCGACGGACGGTGCGTTGGCCAGCCGGTGTGCCGGACTGACGCACAGCATCAGCTGTGTCCGGGCCAGTCTCAGGTACGAAAACTCCGGTGAGGGCGGTGCGGGAAGCGTTGCCATGGCAAGATCCAGCTCTCCCCGCGCCAGAAGCTTTTCCGCATGCAGCGAGCCGCACTCTGTAATCAATAGCGTGATTTCCGGATTCTCACGCTGGAATGCCTGATAGAGCTGCGGAAAAAAGATCGTGCCGGACATCGGCGGGATGCCGATCCGGAAACGGTTTTTCTGGTTCCTGAGATCTTCCATCTGCCATGACAGCTCGTCAAACTGGCGGATAAGCTGCTGCGCGTGTTCGCGCAGAAAGCTTCCCTCGGCGGTCAGAACCAGCCGCCGCCCCTCGTGCCGAAAAAGGTTTACCTGAAATTCGTGCTCAAGCTCCCGGATGGTGCCGGAGACCGAAGGCTGGGAGATATGCAGAAATTCTGCCGCGCGGGTCACGCTCTGAAACTGACAGACGGCAAGGAACTGCTGTAATTTGGCAATAGTCATGGCAGGCAGCCTCCAAAAATAATATAGGTAATTCCTATGATATCCAATTATATATGTATTTTACTTTTTTGTAAAGCGGCGCTATGATACACACAGAATCAAAAACAGGGGGGAAGCTTTATGGAGTATCGTATGGAACATGACGCGCTGGGCGAGGTCCCGGTTCCCGCGGACAAGCTCTGGGGCGCGCAGACACAGCGCAGTTTTCAGAACTTCAGAATCGGGCACGACAGAATGCCGGAACAGGTGATTTTCGCATTTGCAGTGCTCAAAAAAGCGGCGGCGCTTGCCAACCGGGAGCTTGGCAAGCTGGACGAGGCACGCTGCAAAATCATCTGCGATGTATGTGATGAAATTCTGGCCGGAAAGCTTTCGGCGGAATTCCCGCTTTCCGTCTGGCAGACGGGCTCCGGTACGCAGTCGAACATGAATGTCAACGAGGTCGTCGCCAACCGGGGAAATCAGCTGGCAGGGCAGAAACTTCTGCACCCAAATGACACGGTCAACATGTCGCAGAGTTCCAACGACACTTTCCCGACAGAATGAGGGCATCATAAAGATCGGCAGGACGCATTTGCAGGACGCGACGCCCATCGCATTTTCGCAGGAAATTTCAGGCTGGCGCGGTATGTTGGAAAATTCACTTGCGCAGGTGAAAAGCTCCTGTGAAGGACTTTACAGGCTGGCGCTGGGCGGGACCGCGGTCGGCACAGGGCTTAACGCACCCAAGGGCTTTGCCGAACTGGCGGCCCGGAAGGCGGCGGAACTGACCGGCTTCCCGTTTGTCACAGACCCCAACAAGTTTCACGCGCTCACGGCCAAGGACGATCTGGCCTTTTCCCACGGCGCATTGAAGGCGCTGGCCGCAAACCTGATGAAGATTGCAAACGACGTGCGCTGGCTGGCTTCAGGTCCGCGCTGCGGCATCGGAGAAATCCGCATTCCGGAGAATGAACCGGGCTCGTCGATCATGCCGGGCAAGGTCAACCCCACGCAGTGCGAGGCGGTGACGATGGTGGCGGTGCAGGTCATGGGCAACGATGCCGCCGTCGGCATATCGGCGTCGCAGGGGAACTTTGAGCTGAACGTCTTTATGCCCGTGTGTGCCTATACCTTTCTGCAGTCCGTCCGTCTGCTGAGCGAGGCCATCGCTTCGTTTGACAAAAACTGCGTGTCCGGCATCCGCGCAAATCGGGAGAGGATGGACGAGAACGTGCGCCGCTCGCTGATGCTCGTCACGGCGCTCAACCCGCACATCGGCTATGAAAACGCCGCGAGGATCGCAAAGAAGGCATACGCGGAAAACCTGACGCTGCGCGAGGCCTGCGCCGCGCTGGAGCTTCTGCCGCCGGAGGAATTTGACCGCATCGTCCGCCCCGAGCGGATGGTTTGAAAGCCTGCCAATAAAAAGGAGAACGCTATGGATTACGCAAAGGAATCGCTCCGCCTGCACGGGGAGTGGAAGGGTAAGATCGAAATGGTGACCCGCGTGCCGGTCAAGACGAAGGATGATCTATCCCTGGCCTACACGCCCGGCGTCGCGCAGCCCTGCCTCGAGATCCAGAAGGATCCGAGCAAGAGCTATGAGCTCACGCGCCGCTGGAACATGGCGGCGGTCATCACCGACGGCAGCGCCGTCTTGGGCCTCGGCGACATCGGTCCCGAGGCCGGTATGCCCGTCATGGAGGGCAAGTGCGTGCTCTTCAAGGCGTTCGGCGATGTGGACGCTTTCCCCATCTGCGTCAAGACCAAGGACGTGGACGAGTTTGTGGAGACGGTCTACAACATCTCCGGCAGCTTCGGCGGCATCAATCTTGAGGACATCGCCGCGCCGCGCTGCTTTGAGATCGAGCGCAAGCTGAAGGAAAAATGTGACATTCCCATCTTCCACGATGACCAGCACGGCACCGCCGTTATCACGCTCGCGGGCCTCACGAACGCGCTCAAGGTCGTGGGGAAGAAGAAAGAGGACGTGAAGGTCGTCACCTCCGGCGCGGGAGCGGCGGCCATCGCCATCACGAAGCTGCTGCTCTCGGCGGGCTTCCGCGACATCACGATGTGCGACCGCAAGGGCGCGATCTACAAGAGCCGCGAGGGTCTGAACTGGATCAAGACCGAGATGACAGAGGTCACGAACCTGAGCCGCAAGGCGGGCACGCTCGCCGATATGCTGGTGGGCGCGGACGTGTTCATCGGCGTTTCCGCGCCGAATACCGTCACGACCGAGATGGTCAAGACGATGAACAGGGACGCCATCATTTTCGCCTGCGCGAATCCGACGCCGGAGATCTTCCCCGACGCGGCAAAAGCGGGCGGCGCAAGGGTCGTTTCGACCGGACGCAGCGACTATCCGAACCAGATCAACAACGTGCTGGCGTTCCCGGGCATTTTCCGCGGTGCGTTCGATGTGCGGGCGAGCGATATTAACGAGGAGATGAAGGTCGCGGCGGCGGAAGCGCTGGCGGGACTTGTGGGCGACGAGCTCTCCGAGGACTACATCATCCCCGCGGCGTTCGACCCGCGCGTCGGCCCCGCAGTGGCGAAGGCGGTCGCCGAAGCCGCGCGCAGGAGCGGCGTGGCAAGGATCTGAGCCCGACCGGCGGTGCTGTGCGGTATCCCTGCGCGGGCGGTGGAGCTGGAGCATGCCTATGTGCGAACGGTATTCGACCAGACCAACGGCCTGCCGACCGACGAGGCAAACGCCGTCCTGCAGACGAGGGACGGCTACCTGTGGGTGGGCAGCTGCGGCGGCCTTCTGCGCTTCGACGGCTCCGAATTCCACAATTTCAGCACCGAGGACACCATTGCGACGCCGTCGATCCGCTGCCTGTTTGAGGATTCCGCCGGCCGGCTGTGAATCGGCAGCAGCGACGCCGGCGTGTTCGTCTACGAAAACGGCGTCTTTACCGCCGTGCCCTGTACGAAAAAGAAAAGCTATCTGAGCATACGCGATTTCGCGGAGGGACGCGACGGCACCATTTACGTTGCCTCCACCTCCGGCGTGTGCCGGGTCCGCAGCGGACTTCTGGTGCCCTACAGCAATCCGTACATAACGGGCGAAACCGCTTATGCGCTGGGGATCGACCGCTATGGCCGCCTGTGGTGCGCCGTGAGCACGGGAAAGTGCGCGGTCATGCAGGACGACCGTGTGCTGGCCATGCTGGACGCGGAGCTGTTCTTCGAAGACGGCAGCGTGATAAGCTGCCTGACCTCGGACCGCGCGAACAACATCTATCTGGGCACCAACGGCTCGGCGCTGGCGAAGGTCGCGTGCAGCGGTCAGAGATTGGACGGCACGGCCTTCACGGTGCAGACCTACGAGGTGACGGATGCGGCCAACCAAAACCGGATCGGCGTTACCGCTGAGGGAGATATACTGGTCTCGGGCCAGCAGGGCTTTGCATGGGTCACCGCCGACGGCACGCAGCGGGATTCTCACTCGGGCACGAGTACCGACGCGGTGAACTGCGCCGCTTTGGACACCGAGGGCAACGTCTGGCTGGCCTCCTCCAACGAGGGCCTGATCCGCTACAGCCCCGGCTGCTTTGCCTCGCCCAACCTCGCGGCGGGTTTGGCGGATATGGATATCAATGCCGTGACCGCGGCGGGCGGACGGTACTATGCCGCCGTGAACCAGGGACTGCTGGCCTTTGACAGTGACTGGCAGCCTGTATCCAATAAGCTGACACAGGCGCTGGACGGCGTTCCGGTGCAGAGCCTTATGGTGGACAGCCGCGGCCGCCTGTGGTGCGGCACCTACTCCGAGCTGGGCCTTGTGCGCTATGACACGGGCAGCGGAGAGCTTGTTTTCTTTAATCAGAGCAACGGGCTGGGGAGTACGCGTATCCGCGTGGCCTTCGAGCTGCGGGACGGTACGGTGGCCGTGGGAACGCAGGACGGCCTTGCCTTGATCCGGGGAGATAAAGTTGTCGCTTTCTACGATAAAGGCAGCGGACTGGAGGCGCAGTCGATCCTCTGCATCGTTCAGGCTCCCGACGGCACGCTGCTGGCGGGCAGCGCCGGAAGCGGGATCTACGCGCTGGCGCAGGACGGCTCGATCACGAAATTCAGCTACGAGCAGGGGCTGGAGGATGGCGTGGTGCTGCGCATATTGCAGGAGGAGGACGGCCGCAGCGCCTTTGCCAGCGCGGGCAGCCACCTGTATTATTGGGCGGACGGGACTTTCCGCAGGCTGGACGGCCTGCACATCGGTCCCGGCTCGATCTTCGATCTCTACGAGCGGGACGGAAAGCTGTGGCTGCTGCAGGACAGCGGCATTTACGCCTTGGATAAGGCGCGGATCTTAGCGGGAGAAACGCCGCACGCCACCCAGTACGGAACGGCCCGCGGGCTCACCGGCTCCCTGCGGGTGAACACCTGCAATTATATCGCCCCGGACGGCAGCCTGTATCTGGCCACACGAAACGGCGTCAGCGTGTTTGACTTCCGGGAGATCTCCGCGCCGATGCCGCCACTGGTCATCAACAGCATCCGCGTGGACGACCGGACCTACGAGTCCCCGGAGCGGCTGACGCTCGGCAGCGACGCCCGGCGCG
>OHKL01001197.1_pt1 | contig 9814 bp, 6 predicted proteins | sample 1568721 | NCBI WGS metagenome assembly OHKL01 (sample SAMEA3879543, study PRJEB24766) | human gut metagenome | biome: human-associated habitat; feature: feces | place: USA | collected 1985/1987 | reverse complement strand
TCTGCCTCCGGCAGTCTGTCACGGCGGCTTTTCTGCTTAGACAGCACTTCCACCAGAGCATCCGCGTCCTTCGGGAGCGTCTGGTGGGTTTTGACGCCGCCATGCTCACCGACCAGAGCCATTGCTGCATCGAAGCTGCTGCGGCAGGGGGCGTCCAGCACAAAGCCGTCTGCGAAGGTCAGCCGGTCATGATCCGGCGCAACCGAGTTCTGCGCTACATTTGCCGCCTGTTCCCGGTAGTTGATCTCAAAGACATCTCCGAACACCTTGCCGCGCTTAACGGCTTTCGGGATGATGACGCGGGCAATGCACTCATCGTAGGTCTGCTCCGCGTAAAAACGGAAGGTGTTGTGATCCCGCGTCCCTTGAATAAAGACCTGATTTTCATTGAGGCAGTGCGTTCCATGCGGACGGCAGAACCACATCAGCGTTTTGTCTTCGGGATTCTGGCTTTCGGCGGCGCGGCGGATGATGCGCTTGTCGATGTCGAAGTCTTCCTTGTAGCTGTCTACATGACTGTCCACGAGCTTCTGAAGCTCCGCGATGATGTCAACGTCTGTGTATTTCTTCATGCGTCTCCTTTCTCACAACTCCATGTCGTGCGTTTTGGATTTGACCGGGGACTTCTTCTCCGGCTGCGTTTTCGCGGCAGCTTTGAGCTGATCGCGGATAGAGGGCTTTTCCTGCTTCTGCTCCTGCTTGACGTATTCCAGCGTCGGCATCAGCTCACGGTAACAGCCCTGCGTTTTCCGCGTCGCATGACGGCGATGGATTTTGAACAGCGGCTCACCATTCTGCGTGACCGTGTTGCCCTCGATCCTGACGCCGTTCCGTGCCAGCAGATTGAAGGAATGGTTAGAGGCGCGATAGGACGCCCGCATACCGTCATTGTTATAGGCAATCTGCCCCTTGAGCGTGTCCATGACGGCGGCTTTGATTTCCTTCTCTTCCGCAGTCAGACGGTGCGCTTTCGGTGCTTTTGCCGCTTCCTCCGGCAAGGGGGCGAAGGGAGACTTGATCTCTACGGTTTTTACCTCAATAGAGGTAATCTCATCGTTCTCCCATGCAACGACCTCCGGGTCTCTTTCCGTTGCCTTCTCAGAAGTGACATCCTTTTGAGCTTCGGTCTGCTGGCGAAACACATCGACGAAAAATGCCGTCAGTCCGGGATTGGATTTATCCACAAGGAAGCGGGAGGCGTTTTCGGGGCAGACATCAACGGTCTTCGCCCATTCCTTGAGGGGCTGGGGAATGCGCCCGTCAAAGTCTTTCTGCTGAATGGTGTTTGCGAGGACATACCGGACGCGCTCCGGAGAGAACTGCTCAAGGACGCTTTTCACGGCAGCATCCGCATCCAGCCGGTTGTCTCCGTAGTTAGAACTGATTGCCGCCTCAATCGCACGGCGGCATTCCACGTTTGCAGCGAGAGAAGCACGATATGACTCCAGCTCACCGGCTTCATAGGCATAATTCGCCGTCTCGCGGTAAATGGGGACTTCCGGCTTTTCCTCCGGAACAGCTTCCTTTACGGGAGCTTCGACTTCCATCTCTGCGGACTGTGCTTTCTCTGCCAGCAGCACCTTGAGCTTGGCGTCAATGCCCTCGATCATCTCAGCCGCCGTCTTGCGGATGGTGTCCAGAGAGCTTTTCAGTTCCTTGGTTTCCTTGCCGGATGACCAACCGGCGATGTAACCGAAGGAGTAGTCCGAGGTTTCAATGCCGTACCGTTGGCAGACGGTGTAGGCAACGCTTTCCGCTTCAACCTCCTTGGTGTGCCGATCCTTCTTATCTTCTGGCGCGGCTTTCTCATCCGGCTTGACGGCGTGGAGCTTTGCGTGGGCGATCTCGTGAATGGCGGTTTTGACCGTCTGGATTTCGCTCATGCCCTCCTGAATGGCAATGCGGCTTTCAACCGGCGAGAAGAATCCCTTTGCACCGCCCGGAATGTCCTCAAAGGAAATAGGGACGGGAGATTCCTGCCTGAGCGCGTCGAAGAACGCCTCGTAGTTTTCGACGGTGCCTTTCAGCTCATCGACGATGATGTCCGGAAGCTCCTTGCCGTCCGTCTGGGAAACATCAAAGACACTTACCACCTTGAAGGCGGGACGCAGGACCTCAACCGTTTCCGTGACAGCCTTCCCATCTGCGCCGATCACCGGCTTCTGCGTCAAAGGATCAATCTTCTCACGCTCTTCCTGCGCCTTGTACGGCGCGGGTGCGAGAATCTTGATGCCCTTTTCGCCCTTCATGACCTGACGGTCAAAGTTGCGCTGCCACGAGGTATAACCGGCAACATAGGTTGCCTCCGGCTTCTGCATCGCAATGAGCAGCGTGTTGTTGAAGGAATAGTTGTAGAACTTGGACATCGTGCGGAGATATTCCTTGAACCGCTCGGATTCAAAAAGCTCCTTGATGCCCTGTTCCAGCTTGTCCGTGATTTCGCGGACTTGCTGTGCATTTTTGTTTTCAGCCATCTCAAACCTCCATTTCTTATTTGCTTTTGGGCGAAGAAAACCCCATCTGGGATTTGCTCAATAAACGAGCCTTTACCTCAGACGGGGTTTCTCTGCGCGTCATCCGACGATGGAAGATGTTATCCTCGTTCTCCCATTCGATCAGCCGGTCAAACATCTCAGGGTGCTTTGTGACCATGTGCAGCAGCTCCGAGTCACTGGCGTTGGGACAGAACCAGCAGCCGTTTCTCCGGCAGTGAGCGTAGATTGGGGAAAGCAGCCCGTGTTCCTGACAGAGCTTGTAGGCGTCCGCCTCGGTCATACCGTATTTGGCAAGCAGACTGACCTTCGTTATTCCATCCAGACGAGCAAGGCGTTTTGGCTCATCCTCCGCGATGCCGACATAGCTCACGGTGTCCGGCGAGAGTGCGGCATTGTACTTGCGGACTGGCGGGATTTTGCAGTCACGATTGACTGCACACATACCAGCCCATGCAAAGCCGCGAACCTCGCCATTGTGCGGTCCGCGGGTGATGACGTGATGGAACACATCATCGTAGGTTTTGTCTGCATGGAGAATGGTGAACTTGATGCCCAGCTCCTTTTCACAGAAGGGCTTGAGCCGGTCATAGATGAAGTCCCGGTGTTCCGGGACTTCGCCGCTTGTATCCTTGTCGAACATGACCTCGCTGAAAACCGCCGCGTCCAGCGGCTCATTGTGCTGTGCCGCCAGCAGGAGCGTCGCTACGCTGTCTTTGCCTCCGCTGCATGAAGCAACATACTTTGGGCGGGTCATCGATCAAACTCCATCTTGAAGCTGACGTATTTGCCGCCGCTGTCATCCAGCCGGATCACCGCATCGTAGAGCTGAGGCTTCTTCGGCGTGTAAAGCCCGGTCACGCGGCACCAGCCCTTGTCCAGCAGCTCCTTTGCAATCTTCTTGGTCAGCTTCTTTTTCTTGCTGGAAAAGAACTTGTTGTCTTCCCACAGGCAGAAGGAGCATTCCTTGTTCGAGCAGTAGAAATTGCCCTTACCGACGTAGACCGGAGAGCCGCAGCGGGGGCATTTGCCGATTTCCTCCTTGCCCGTGCCGAAACGCTGGGCTTCGGCATCGGAGAGGAACGGATAGGCTTTCACAAGATCGCCGGTCATCCGGACAATGCCGCTGAGGAAGGCGTCTGCATCCGCATTGCCGCGTTCAATCTCCATGAGCGTGTTTTCCCATTCCGCCGTCATTGCGGGAGAGGTGATCTGTTCCGGCAGAACACAGACAAGGTTGCAGCCGTCCTTCGTGGGAATGAGGGATTTGCCTTTACGCTCTGCAAAGCCGGATTTCACCAGCTTTTCAATGATACCAGCGCGGGTCGCGGGAGTGCCGAGACCTTTCTTCTCGGTGTCATCGTCAAACTGATCGTTTCCGGCAGTCTCCATCGCAGACAGGAGCGTGTCTTCCGTGTACTGCTTTGGGGGCGTCGTGAAGTGTTCGGTGACGCTGGCGGACATACCATCCAGAACATCGCCCTCATGGACTTCGGGCAGGGACTTCATGGGATCGTCCTTTTCCTTCGTCTTGAGGGAGGACTTGAACAGCTCTTCGATGGCTTTCCATCCGTTTTGAACGACGGTCTTCCCCTTGGTTTTGAACTCGTAGCCCTCGCAGGAGAGCGAGATCTGCGTTTCTGCGTAGGTGTGCTTCTCGCCGGTCGCACACAGAAGGCGCATCCCAACAAGATTGAGGATTTTCTGCTCTGACTGAGGGAGCGCCGAAACATCCTGCTTTTCGAGCTGGACGGTCGGGAGAATGGCGTGGTGATCTGTGACCTTGCTGTTGTCGGTTACGCGGGCAATGTCCGGCGTAATTGAAACGCCGGAGAAAAGCGGAAGCTGGCGGCAGACAATAGAAATGACCTGACGGGCGGTGTCCTCCATATCGTCCGTGATAAACTGGCTGTCCGTGCGCGGATAGGTCAGGAGCTTCTTTTCGTAGAGTGTTTGTACGAGATCGAGCGTCTGCTGGGCAGTGAAGCCGTAGTAGCGGTTTGCCTCGCGCTGCAAGGTGGTCAGATCATAGAGCTTCGGAGGATTGACGGTTTTCGTCTCCCGCTTGAGAGAAGAAACGACGGCTTGCTTTTTCTCGCAAGCCGCCGCAATCTTTTTTGCTTCCTCTTCGGTTTTGACCTTTTCCAGATCGGCGGTCAGATCGCCCTTGCCGACGTGGACGTTGAAATACTTCTCCTTTTGGAACGTGGAGATTTTCCCGTCACGCTCCACCAGCATTGCAAGGGTCGGCGTCTGGACGCGCCCGACCACCAGCTTCTTGTGATAGAGCGTGGTGAAAAGGCGGGTGCCGTTGATGCCGACAATCCAGTCCGCCTTCGAGCGGCTGAGTGCCGCTTCATAGAGGCGGTCATATTCCTTGCCGTCCCGGAGATGGTTGAAGCCTTCGCGGATGGCGGAGTCCTCCAATGAGCTGATCCACAGACGCTTGAAGGGCTTGGTGCATCCGGCTTTGTTGTAGACCAGCCGGAAGATCAGCTCACCCTCGCGTCCTGCATCGGTTGCGCAGACAAGCTCGGTGACGCGCTTGTCCTTCATGAGAGAGGACAGCACCTTGAACTGCTGTGCTTTGTCCTTCGTGACCTCAAACATCCAGCTTTCCGGAACAATGGGCAGATCGTCATACCGCCACTTGGCATACCGCTCATCGTAGGAGCTGGCGTCTGCCAGCTCCACCAGATGACCGAAGCACCACGAAACGATGTAATTGCCGCCCTCCATATAGCCGTCCTTTCGGGACGTTGCGCCCAGAACCTTTGCGATGGACTGGGCAACGCTGGGCTTTTCAGCAATGACTAAGATCAATCTTCATCACCATCCGTTTCAGCATCCTCCGCGATCTGCGGCTCTTCATCTTCGTTGATGTACGGCTCTTCCTCGTAGCCTTCATCGTCGAAGAAGTCCATATCCTCATCCTTGGGCTTTCTGCCCTTGACGAACTTGATGTAGTAATAAGCTGCACCCGCAGCACCGGCAAGGGCAAAGATGACGAGGATCATGCCAACGTTGGATTTCTTTTCAGGCTTGGGCGCAGGAGCGTCGGTTTCGGCATCCTTTTCCGGTTCCTGAACTACGGGAGCAGTGCCGGTGCATTCGCTCATATTGGTCTTGCAGACCGGGCAGTCCGTATTGACCTGACCGGCAGCGCATTTTTCCTTGCAGTTACAGGTGGTCAGAGCAGCCACAGTATCTTCATCCAGCAGTGCAAGCAGGTCGCTTTCATCGACCATGTTGAGGAAGTACGTCTGATACTGTTCCTCATCCTCGTTGATGGGTGCATCATAGTCGATGACAATGAAGAAGGTGTTGCCGTTTTTCGTCTGGACAGTGATGAACTGCTTGTTGGTTGCCTTGTCATAGAGCAAGTCGCGGGTGTAGGCGTTGCCCTCATCGTCAATCGGCTCACCCTTCGGCTTTTCCGGCGTGGGAGTGACTGCGGGCTGCTGTTCGGGCTGAGTTGCCTTCGTGACGGGAAGGTTCTGTTCGGTATCATCGGCGTAGGCAAACGCCGTGGCCGAGAAGCAAGACAGAACCATGACGCAGACCGCAAGGACGGTCAGAAAACGAAACTTCTTACGCATTGTCGATTACCTCCGTATTTTCAGCGGGCTTGGTGCCGCCCTTCATGGAAGACAGGAACGCCATGATCTGATCCTTGTCCATCACCATAGAGCGCACGGTATTGATGATTTCAAGGTTTTCCAGCTCTGTCTTCTTGTCGTACAGCTCCTTGAGCTGACCTTCGATTTCGGACTTCTTCTTTTCAGCCTTCTCAATGTCGGAGAGGACTTTCTGATACTTGGGATTCATGCAAAACTCCTTTCTTTTAATAGGCGGGTCTTCCGAAGGCGTAGAAATGCTGCTGCCAATAGGAAGAGTTGATAGATGTGTACTGAATGGGATCGCCGCAGTGAATCATGACGCCATCACCAACGTAGATGCCGACGTGAGACACGCCGGGGGTGTCATACGTCCCAACAAAAAAGATGAGATCACCGGGCTGTGCATTCGCCTTTGAAACCGGCGTACAGACGTTGTAAAGCCCTTGTGCGCCAAGCCGTCCGGTATTCACAAGTCCGCTGTTCGTGAGAACGTAGCTGACGAAGCCGGAGCAGTCAAAGGATGTGTCGGGATTGGAGCCGCCCCACACATACGGATAGCCGAGATACTTTTCCGCCTCGGTAATCAGCGCTGCAAACTTCTCGTCGTTCAGGTATTCCGGGTTGACATCGTAGTCGGCGGGAGGATTTGTGATGTACTTGTCCACATAGGGAGAGTCACCGAACAGATCCTCGCGGTTGCCCAGCACCGACATATACGTTGCGTACATGGAAAGCTGTTCCTGAGACATGATGTAGACCGGGACATGGGAGAGATTGAAGTTTTCGAGCTTCACGTTGCAGATGTAGTAGTCATACGGGACACGATAGGTTTCCGTGTGCGTGTTGCCGTCTGCATCCGTCCATGTGTCGGTTTCCGTGCGGTATCTGGTTTCGACGATGACCTCTTCGGTGAGGATGTACTGCTTTTCAAACAGCATTTGGAGCGTACCCTGCACCTCATCCAGCGTGAACTCGCCCTCGTGGAGAGCCGAGAGAATGGAGATCAGCACATAGGGGTCATGCTCAATGTCATCCAGATCGAAGTGATACTCGTCATAGTCATGAGTGCTTTCATAGGTATCGAGATAGCGTTGCAGCTCTTGCTCCATTTGGCAATACTGCGCCTCCGCACCGAGCATCGCGTCATCCTCGCTGAGATAGGAGGAAGCGATAACCGACGAGCCGGTAGAGGTGAGCATCGAACACGAGCTGATACCGGCACCGAGCAAAACGAGAAGGGCAATTCCGACGCCGATCCAGATGAAGACCTTCTTGTTCTTCTCAAAGAACTCCTTGATCTTGTCGGACGCCTTCTCACCGAGCTTCTTGCCGGTATTCTTTGTGGCAGTCCCGGCAGTCTGAGAACCGGCATTTCGAGCGGCGGCATATTCCTTCTTGATGCTCTGCTTCTGGTAGTGCTTGTTCATGTTCTGCTTCTTCATCTCAGGATGCTCCTGCTGATTTCTCTCATATTGGAGCTTTGCATCCGCAGCATCCGCCTTATGTTCCAGCTTGGAGACCTTCTCATAAGGCTTGTTGACGCTGCTTTCCCGATGATGACTGAAATGCCGAGCGGCAGTCTCAGCGGCGATCTCCGTTTTATGCGCCGCCTCAACCGCTGAGTTTTCCTGCTCGACCTCATGGATTTTGCCGTGAATGCCGGAAGCGAGGGTGTCACCGACCTTGCGGACGGTTTTATCTGCTTCAAATTGCAGCTTGCCTTTGCCCTTGGGCTTTTTCAGCTCATCCTCAAAATGAAGGCGGGTTTTGCCCTTGCCGGTCTCTTCATCAAAGACACGCTCTTTCTTGAGAACCTTGTGCGTGGGCAGCTTCTCACGGGCAGCATCCAGACGCTCATGTGCCTTCTCAGACTTCCTTTCGAGCTTCTGCATCCGCTTCGTAGGTGGGACGGCATCGTCCGAGACCGGCTTTGCGGAGGCAGTCTCCGCCGCTTGGGAGAGAACGGCATCCGCGTCAACTATCTCCACTGCCGAGGTCTTGCGCAGCTTGTGCGTGACAACCGTTTCGGCAATCACCGTGCCGGTATGAGAAGAAACGCCATGCTGCTCCAAAGCAGGAGGCTTGAACGGAGTCTCTGACACGGGTAGCGGTTCAGTTACATTCTGGGGTGGATTTTCTGCCCTTTTCTCTTCTGTGACGGACGTTTCCGAGGGCGGCTGTGTGTCGTTATCCTCGGCGTGTTCCGCCTGAAACTGACGCTGCTGACGGCGCATCTGCACCTTTTTCTGTTCCTCCGGTGAAAGTGCCTCGGAAGGCTCGGCTGTCTCAGCGGGCTTGACCAGCTCTGCATCTTCCAGCCGCTTTGACACGCGCTGCTCGGTGCCAGCCGTCAGGTTTTCTTCAACCGCGCCCTCCCGTGTCATCCGCACGACTACCTTGTCGCGGACTTTTAGTTCCGGTTCCTTCGCCATTAGATTTCACCTCCAATCCGCTTGTAGGCAAGCTCGGTGTATTCAGGGTTCAGCTCTATGCCCACGAAATGACGCCCCATCTGTGAGGCAACCATGCCGGTTGTGCCGCTTCCCATGAACGGGTCAAGCACAATGCCGCCTTCGGGACAACCGGCGAGAAGACAGGTCTCAACCAGCTTCGGAGGGTAGGCGGCATAGTGACCACCCTTGAAGGGAACAGTGTTGATCTTCCAGACATCGCGCTTATTGCGGAGCGGATTGATGTCACTGTCCTTGATCTCACCATGCTCACGGGGGAGGTTAATGGACTGCGGCTGGGGCTGACCGGGAACGGGCTTGCCGTATTTGTTGCCGCCCTTCATGCCGCGCTTGAGGCGTTCCGCCGTTGCGGGGGCAATCGGCTCGGAGATTGCCTTGTAGTCAAAGAAATACTTCTTGGACTTGGAGAACAGAAAGATATGCTCGTAGCAGCGGGCGCATCGGTCTTTGACGCTTTCCGGCATGGGGTTGTCCTTCATCCAGATGATGTCGTTGCGCAGATACCAGCCGGTATCGCGGAGGGCAAAAGCCAGCATCCACGGAATGCCGATCATGTCCTTCGGCTTGCAGCCCTCAACCTTGTTGTTGAGAGCCACAGCCTGACCGTTTCTGCCGTTGGGGTTCTTCGGGTCAATGAAATCGCCCTGATTGCCCTTTCCGGCGTAGGTGTCCGAGATGTTCAGCCAGAGCGTTCCATCCGGACGCAAAACGCGCCTGACTTCGGTAAACACTTCCGTCAGGCGCGAGATATATTCCTTCGGCGTTGTCTCTCTGCCGATCTGAGCCTCCATGCCGTAATCGCGGAGCGCGTAATACGGAGGGGACGTCACACAGCAATGAACGCTGTCATCGGGCAGAGTTTTCAGGATTTCAAGGCAATCGCCGGTATGAATGATGTCAAGTTGTATGGTGGTGTACCTCCTGTTCTGTTGGATTTGCGTTTCCATTGAAATGTTGGCTGTAAAACCCGACAACATTTCAATGGGCATCAGTCGGAGTAATACTCGTCCGGCTCATAGTCCTCATCTTCCATGAAGTCCTCGTCGAGATCGTCAATCTCGTCCGCCCAACGGTCGAAGATTTCCTCGGCTTCCTTCGCCGCCTCACGATAGAGGCTCAGGCGGTTCTTCTCAAAGGCGGCAAAGGCGGGGACGAACTTGCCGAACTCGCGGATTGCCTTCACATCCTGCGTGCGCATATCTGCGACGCACTGAATGATTTCGGACATCGT
>OHKL01001192.1_pt1 | contig 9872 bp, 8 predicted proteins | sample 1568721 | NCBI WGS metagenome assembly OHKL01 (sample SAMEA3879543, study PRJEB24766) | human gut metagenome | biome: human-associated habitat; feature: feces | place: USA | collected 1985/1987 | reverse complement strand
GCTCGGGTACGACTCCGGCACTATACCGGAAAAGGACGATTTTCTCCACGCAGTAAGACCGTTTGAAATCGTGGAGCTCAAACGTGCGATTATGACGGCTATCACGCTCGGCTACGGTAGAGAGGTCACGGCTCCCGGCGACGGCGAAATCGACGAGGGGCTCGCGGAACTTAATCAAAAAAAAACAAGATAAGGCGGGCGGACTACTACCGCATCGCCGTTCTTTGCGGAGTCTCCCCCGGGGAGGCTCTTTTTATGGCTCCCGGAGAGGTTTTCGACCTTTGGGAGCTATACCTATCCGCACACGGTAAGAACAGAGGCGAGGAGGGCGTGTAATGGCAAACCGTGAGATAAAAACGAAAGTCGCTATCGACGGGGAAAAAGAATACAAAGAGTCGCTCAAGAATATAAACTCCGCCCTCGGGACGCTCAAATCGGAATTGAAGCTCGTCGAGAGTCAATACGCGGGACAGGCGAACAGCTACGCGGCTTTGAGCGCGAAAGGCGACGTACTCTCCCGTATGTACGACCAGCAGAAAGAAAAGGTCAGGGCGGCGGCGGAACAACTCGAGAAAGCAAAAAAAGCTCAATCGGACTACGCCGAAAAAGTCGCCTCCGCACAATCTGAAATTGCGCGTTGTGAGGCCGCTCTCGCGGCTCTCGGCGACGAGACGGGCGACACGACCAAGGAGCAAGAAAAGCTAACGGCGGAGCTCGAAAAGGCAAAGGGTGAGCTTTCTGCCGCAGAAAAAGGCTATGCGTCTACGACGCGCTCCGTCAATTCTTACCAAACACAAGTAAATAATGCAGAGGTCGAGCTAAATAAACTCGACTCCGCTCTCAATAAAAATGCCTCCTATTTGGACGAGGCCGCAAAATCCTCCGACGGTTGCGCCGAATCTATCAACGAATACGGGGATGAAGTCAAAAAGGCCGGAGAGGACTCCGAGGAGGCCGGAAAGAAGTTTGACAAGGTAAAAACCGCCGCAACCGCTCTCGGCGCGGCGGCGGCAGCAGCAACGGCGGCGCTTGCGGCGGCGGCTATCAAGCTGGGAAAAGAAGTTATCAGCGCATACGCCGATTACGAGCAGTTGGTCGGCGGTGTTGAGACACTCTTTAAGGAAAGCTCGGGTAAAGTGATGGAGTATGCAAATAACGCATACAAAACCGCCGGGCTTTCTGCAAACGAGTATATGGAAACCGTGACGGGCTTTTCTGCGAGCCTTATTGCATCCCTCGGCGGAGACACGGAAAAAGCCGCCGAGTATGCAGACATGGCAATTACGGATATGTCTGATAACGCTAACAAGATGGGCTCGGACATGGCCTCCATTCAGAACGCCTATCAGGGATTTGCCAAGCAAAACTATACAATGCTCGATAACCTCAAGCTCGGGTATGGCGGTACAAAAGAGGAGATGCAAAGACTTCTCGAGGACGCGGAGAAGCTTTCCGGCGTAAAGTACGACATTTCGAGCTATTCGGATATTATCGAGGCTATTCACGTTATTCAAACGGAAATGGACATTACGGGGACAACGGCAAAAGAGGCGGAGGCGACTATCTCCGGCTCTATCGGGATGCTGAAATCCTCGTTCCAAAACCTTATTACCGGCCTCGGAAACGCTGACGCAGACATAGACAAGCTTTGCGGTAACGTTGTGGACTCCTTTAACTCCGTCGTAAAGAATATCTCGCCGGTTATTGAAAACCTTGCAAAGAGCGTCCCGGACGCTTTAGAGGGCATCCTCGACGCGATTTCGCCGCTCCTGCCGGAACTCCTCGAGATGGGAGTCGGACTCTTTGAGGCGCTCTTGAGCGGCATAACATCGGCGCTCCCGGAGCTTATGAGTACGGCGGCCTCACTTGTGACAACGCTCGTACAAGGCATTATTGAGGCTCTGCCGCTTGTCGTCGAGGCGGCGGCGCAATTCGTGACAACACTCGTACAGGGAATTGCGACAGCGCTACCGACGCTCATTCCGGCGGCTGTGGAGACGGTAACGACCATCGTCTCGACGCTTATCAAGAATGTTCCGCTACTAATCGACGCGGCGCTCCAACTCGTGCAGGGGCTTGCGGAGGGTATTCTCGAGGCTATCCCCGTGCTCCTCGAGGCGTTGCCGGAGCTTATAGAGAGCCTTATTACAACGCTCCTCGAGGCTATCCCACAAATCATCGAGACGGGTGTAACGCTATTGACTGCCCTTGTGGAAAACCTCCCGGATATTATTACGACGATATGCGAGGTTTTGCCGCAAATCATCGAGAGCACGATTGCAACGCTCCTCGAGCATTTACCGGAAATCGTAGAGGCTGGCGTACAGCTTTTGACGGCGCTTATTACCAATCTCCCGCAAATCATTTTAACGATAGTGCAGGCGCTACCACAGATTATCACCGCCGTCATTAACGCGCTTATAAGCAACATCCCACAAATCATCCTAACGGGCGTACAACTCTTGACCTCGCTCATTACCAACCTACCGCAAGTTATCGCCGAAATCGTCCGCGCCATGCCGCAGATTATAACCGGCATGGTGTCGGCGCTGGGACAAGGCGTGTCACAGATGGCGGAGGTCGGCGCAAACCTCGTCCGGGGCTTGTGGCAAGGCATCCAGTCTCTCGCCGGGTGGCTATGGGATAAAGTGTCCGGGTGGATTTCCTCCATTTGGGACGGCATTACGGACTTTTTCGGCATTGCCTCACCGTCTAAAAAGATGGCGTGGGTATCTGAAATGAACGTCGAGGGCGCGGTCGTTGGCATCGAAAAGAACAAGGACAAGGCCGTAAAAGCCTATGGAGCAATGGGCGAGGAAATGCTCGCCGAGGTAGACTCCGGCCTCGCGGCGGTCAACGACAGACTCAAAACCTCTATCGGAGAAATCGAAACAGGCTTTTCTGCAAAGGCGACCGTCGAGGCTGTCTCCGCATCCATCCCGGCGGACTTGACCGGTCGCGGCGGCGCTCCGGCGGCATCCGGCGGCGGAGATACGACCGTAACAAATCATTTCCATATTGCGGAGCTTGTTGTCCGCGAGGAGGCGGACATTAAGAAAATCTCCCGCGAGCTCTACAATATGCAGAAAACGAAATCACGGAGCAAGGGGGTATCTATGACGTGAGCATGGGTTTTATTTTCAACAATAAGCACAGCGGAGATATGGGCGTCGTGTTCAAGTCCACAGACCGGACGCTCCTCCCGGCGAAACGTGTCACACAATACACGATACCCGGCAAGAGTGGCACATACGACATTGAGGACGGTTACGAAAACCGCGAAATCGTATGCACCGTCGCTTTCGTCGGTGATGGCTACCGCTATGCGGGCGTGAGAACAAGGGCTCGCGCCGTGGCGGAGTGGCTCTCCGGTGAGGGCTTGCTCGTTTTCGACGACGAGCCAGAAAAGGCATACTCGGCAAAAGTGGTCGGCGGTATCTCTATCGAGCAAATCGCCATTACGGGAACGTGCGAGGTGCGCTTTCTCTGTAAGCCGTTCGCCGAGTCCTTGCGCTACAACCAGCAGGACGTTAAATCCGTATCTCTGCCCCATACGGAGGCGGTCAACGTCAACGGCTCGCAGGAGACGGACGGCCTTATCTACATAACGGCTCGCGGCAATATCCAAACGCTGATGATTACACGGCTCAAGGTCAATTAAAAATTAGGAGGTTTTACTATGAGCGCATTATCCAACGTACACGCATCAACTCTCTTGAATACGTCCTTGCGGAGCGGGACGTACTACCTCGCTCTTTTCCTCACCGACCCGACGGCAAGCGGGACAGGTACGGAGGTATCCGGCGGCGGTTATGCTCGAAAGATTATTGATTTCGGCGCACCGTCTCTCGTCTCCGGAAAAGAGCAAGTATCTAATTCCGCCGCCGTTGATTTCGGAACAGTAACGGCAGACCTCGGCACGGTGGCCTATTGGGGCATTTATGACGCTCTGACCGGCGGTAATTTGCTGTGGTACGGCTCTTTCTCTCGGAGCAAGAACGTACTGAATGGCGACGCTATCACGGTGTCAGCGGGGGCTATCGTTTGCACATTGGCATAACGAGGAGGCGGGACAATGTATAACCGCGCTCCATACAACAGGACGGCTTACAACCGTACATTGTCTATCGTGTTCGAGTGGCTCGCAACAGCTAACGCGGAGGCGGATACCTCGGCAACGTTGAGAATCATCCGATACATGGGCGGCTCGGCGGTAGCTGTGTCCACTGCATCGGGCGAATACGTCCGAGTGTTCCTCCCCTCCGCGCTGGCGGAGGCGGAGGCCGGGAGTATCGGCGACTATATCAGGACGCTATTTTTCTCCGCACTGGCGGAGGCCATAGCGACAGCGACCGGAGCCGGTGTTTCGACATACGGCTCCGTTACGCTGGTTATCGAGGGCGTGAATATGGTGGCCGGAGACGAGCTCATTATCGACACGGAGCACATGACCGTAACGCTCAACGGCGCGAACATCATCGACCGCGTAAGCGACGATAGCGCTTTTTTCAAGCTCCAACCGGGCGAAAACGATATTATCGTCGAGGGTGGTACAACGGCAGACGTAAAAATCTTGTGGAAAGATAGGTGGTTATAATGGCAAAGCCGCAGGTTTTCGACCGCAATATGAGACGGCTCGCTTACCTCGACAACGCGCTCGCCGTCGGCTATGCGCTCGAGACTAATTCCCTATGGTCGGCGACATTTACCCTCCCGGCGGACGATAAGAAAAACGCTTATTGTGCGCCTCTGAACTTCGTCGAGATTTTCGACGGCGACGAGCGCATAGACCTTTTCCGCATCATTGGGGAGGATTTGGAGCGGAGCGACGGGGCAACTCGCTATTATAACTGCGAGCACGTCCTCGCTACGCTCATATCGGACGTTCTCTTTCAATATCACCAATGCGGCGGCTCTGGCGTAAAGACCGCCGACGTTCTCAATTACATTCTCGCCCGGCAAACTCGGCAAAACTGGAAGCTCGGCGACTGCGATTTCAAGCGGTATTTTGAATATAATTGGGAAAATTCGACGCTCCTCGCGGCTCTCTTTGCCGTGCCGGAGTGCTTCGATAGTGAATATCTTTGGTCGTGGGATACGACCGTCTACCCGTGGACGCTTTCGCTTACCGCGCCGACCGATGCTCTCAAGAGTGAAATTCGGTACGCTAAGAACATGACGAATATCAAAAAGACGACGGACGCGACGAGTATCGCAAACCGCGTCTACGCGCTGGGCTATGGTGAGGGTGTAAACCAACTGACGATAGAGTCGGTGAACGGCGGCGTTCCCTACGTCGAGGATGCTTTGAGTATTGAGCGATACGGCTTGTGCTCGACTATCCTCGTAGACTCCCGGTACGAAATCGCGGAAAACCTCAAGGCATACGCCGAGCAGATACTCGCCGGACTCAAAGAGCCGTATGTGAGCTATGAAATCGGCGCTATCGACCTCCACAGGCTGACCGGCGACAGCTTTTCAAAGTTCCGCCCCGGCGAGGTCGTCCGCGTAGTGGACGAGGCCGACGGAATTAACCTCCGTACCCGCATCGTCCGTGTAGAGAAATCGGACGCGGAGGGCGACCCGGGGAATGTTACGGTTACAATCGCCAACAAGACGCAGGATATAGCCGGTAGCATTTCCGACTTGCAGAGCCGCGCCCTTATCGGAGAGACATACGCGCAGGGCGCGACAAACCAGCAAATCTATAATTTCTCCGATAATGCCGACACGACTCACCCGGCGAAACTGCAACTCTATATTTCGAGCTCCGTCGTAAGAATTAACAAGATGCTCTTGAATGTGGAATTTGAAGCATTTAGAGCCTATGAAAAGACCGTAAAATCCGGCGGTGGGCAAACAACGTCCTCCGGCGGAGCCTCGACGGCAACATCATCATCCGGCGGGGGTACATCGAAAAGTACATCTAACGGTGGAGGAAGTACGGTAACAAGCCAGAACGGCGGCAGTTCTTCGGAAACTGCCGGGAATATTGGAGATTATAACACTAATGATGTTACCGCAAACGACGGAAAACAGCATCACCACCAGCTAATTCATACGCACTCTATTTCAATTCCGGGGCATACGCACAAAGTTTCCGTTCCGGCGCATTCCCACGATTTTTCTATCGGAGAACATTCCCATTCCGTAAATATCCCAAATCACACCCACAGCATAAAAGACCACACTCACGAAATCGAGTTCGGCATATATGAGGGGCAACGTGCCTCAAAAGCCACTATCAAGGTAGACGGCAAAGAGATACCCGCACAGACCTCATATAGCAATATCGACATTGTAGAGTTCCTCGCCACGGACGACAGCGGAAAGATACGCCGTAATGCGTGGCACACCATCGAGATACTCCCGGACAACATGAGCCGTATCGTGGGCGCGGTATTTGCTCAAACATTCTGTAATTCTCGCGGCGGCGGGGACTACTAAAAGGAGGAAAGAAAATGTCCGAATTAGTGAAGATGTACCCGGCTCAAGCGAAATCGACGGAAACCTCGCTCTCCGGCGCACTGACGGCGGCGGGGACGACAATCAATGTCGTTGATGGCTCCGCTTTACCGGATGCTCCGAATTTGCTCACGATTGGAGCGGACGGCTCCACGGCGGAGACGGTGCTCATGACCGCAAAGAACGGGAACACGCTCACGGTAACACGAGCGCAGGACGGCACGACCGCCCGCGCATGGTCGGCGGGTGACGTTATCGCCCGTTATTTTACGGCGGCAGACCAAAACGCCATGCAGGAAAATATAAAAAAGCTGGACAGCGAAAAGGCCGCGAAAGCCGCCTCTCCCGTCGCCGGAAATCTCGCCGGGCTCGACGCGAGCGGCAATCCGACCGACTCCGGCAAGAAACCGGCGGATTTTGCCGATGCAAACCACACCCACGCGGGCAAGGCCGACAAAGTAACCTCCGCCACGGCGGGACACTTTGCCGGGCTCGACGCGAACGGCAATCTTACCGACTCCGGCAAGAAAGCGAGCGACTTTGCCGCCGCCTCTCATGCTCACGCAGGATATGCAGAGGTAAAGATTTTCTCCGGTGTTTCCGTTGCCGCCTCCGCATGGGCAAGCGACAGCACATACGCGGCGTATCCATACGCGGCCTCTATTGCTTGCTCCGGCGTGACGGCGAGCCATGTTCCCGAGGTGGTGTTCGGCGCGACGGAGGCCGCGAGCGGAAACTTTGCGCCGGTTGCGCTTTCCGGGAGCGGAACGGTCAAAATCTACGCCGCGACAAAACCGACAGCGGCTATCACGGTGCAGAGCATTACTTGTATTAAGGCGGTGAGTTAAAAATGATTGGCAAAACAAACGCAGTCAGCAAGCCGGGAGTCGAAATCTCCCTCGTGGTATCCGTGACGACCGGCGCGACAGTCACGGCGACAAAGGGCTCTAAAGTGGTAAGCGGAACGGCCTCCGGCGGCTCGTGCGTCTTACCTCTGCCGGAGGCCGGTACATGGAGCGTAAAGGCAACACTAAACGGAGAAACATCCGATACGAAAAGCGTCTCCGTCGTAGATAGCTACGCGGTGGCGCTGACGTTCTTTTCTGCGACGATTACGGTCGAGGTGGACTCCGGCGCATCCGTCACGCTGAAAAAGGGCTCGACGACCGTCGCCACAAAGACCAGCACGGGAACGGCGGTCTTTACCGTCAAAGAGACGGGTACATATACCGTCGAGGCCACAAAGAACGGGCAGACCGTGAGCGGCTCCGTAAATGTCGTTTCCGGCACTACCTCCTATACGCTGGCGCTCTCTTTCGTGAGTTCCACGCTAAACGATAACGATTGGAGCGTTATCAAGTCTGTTTCCGACGCTGGACAGGGGGCGAACTATTGGAGCATCGGCGACCGCAAGGCCGTAACGCTAAACGGAACAGTCAACGCATGGACTCTATCGAACGTCACGACATACGCTTTCATTATCGGGTTTAACCATAATGCGACCGTCGAGGGCTCTAACCGCATCCATTTTCAGCTTGCAAAGACCGCGCTCTCCGGCGGTGCGGACGTATGTCTCTGTGATAACTATTACGGCAACACAAGCGGCGGCTTTAGAATGAACGCAAGTCAAACGAACTCCGGCGGATGGGCGAGCTCGAATATGCGTACCGCGATTTGTGGGACGAGCCTCTCGAGCTATTCCGGGACGTTCCTTGCGGTCATTCCGGCGGAGCTCCGCGCCGTGCTGAAATCTGTCACCAAGTACACCAACAACACGGGCAACAGTACGGCGGCGAGCGCAGTCACAGCAACAACGGATTACTTTTTCTTACTCTCGGAGTACGAGGTTTTCGGCAGCACTAAATACGCAAACTCGAGCGAGGCAAGTAAACAGGCACAATACGCCTATTACTCCGCCGGGAATAGCAAAATCAAGTACAAGCATAACGCGACGAGTACCGCCGCCCTTTGGTGGCTCCGTTCCCCGTATGCGAGCAACTCCACCAATTTCGTGCATGTGAACACCGACGGCACGGTCTACGGCAACCGTGCCACCTACTCGTATGGCTTTGCGCCCGGCTTTTGCGTATAATTCGGAAATCCAGACTTGCGCCCTCAATGGGCGCATAGTCGGCAAGGAGGAAAGAAAATGTCTGTACCAAAATCGCGGCGCGGCGAAAGCCCGGCGGAATACATCAACCTCGCCCGCGAGATTTATGTATTCACATATAACCGCGTCCGCATCCTGCCGAAAAGCTACACGTTTTATTTTTCTCTGCCGCTCTACAACGCGGCGCGAGAGGCTTATCGCATGATAAAGACGGCAAACCTCATTTACGTTGACGAGAAAGCGCCGGAGGAGATACGTCGCCGGAACATCCAGCGACGCAAAGAGTATTACGAGACGGCACAGGGCTATTATAACTCGATGCTCGATATACTCGACCTCGCTTATATGACCGTCAACCATGAGAAGATACCGCCGAACGTCCTCAAAGAATGGGTAAAGCTCATTACGGACGAACTCTCGCAAGTCTCAAAAATCAAGCGGAGCGATAAGGCGCGAGCTTAATCCTCCGAGTGATTAGGTTATATTCCGCATCGCCGCCAATTGGTGGCTCCGTTCCCCGAATGCGAGCAACTCCAACAATTTCGTGAATGTGAACACCGACGGCACGGTCAACAACAACAATGCCAACTACTCGAATGGCTTTGCGCCCGGATTTTATATTTGACACGGGGCAGACCGAATAACTCCTCACGGAGCGAAAGCAGTCCCCATATAAAAGGGGAATATAACCTCTCTGACGGCCTCGCGCCGTCGGACAAACATATACCACGATACGGTTAGCCGGACGCTCCTTGCATGGGCGCGGAGTGCGTGTTTTCCGCGCTTTCATGGCTCGCCGTTACGCATTTTAGACAACACGCCGAGAAAGAAATGTACGAGGTATTTTATCTTATGAACAGCACAGAGAGACGCGAGGCGCGGTATCAGCGTCGCAAGGCCGCGAGAATGGCAAAGAAAGCTGCTTTACTCCGGGAGTACGGAGATTTCGAGACGGTTTTCTCGTTCGAGCGGCTTTATGAGAGTTACCGCGCCTCCGTCCGTGGCGTTGGGTGGAAAGCGAGCACACAGCGATATAAAGCCTCCTCGCTCGCCAATGTCAGTCGGTCATTTTTTGCGGACAGTTCAATACATGCCCTTCGGTTCCTCTCCCTACTCCTGCGTTTGCTCTCGTTTGATTTCTCCCTCTGTATCCTCTTAGCACAAGCGGGACAATACTTTGATATTCCAGAGCTGGGGACGTATTCAACACCGCACACCGTACAATTTTTAGGCTTTAACGCCGTCCACCGCTTTGTGGGTGTGATATGTAATTCACCGACAAAGCCGATGAATTTAT
>OHKL01001189.1_pt1 | contig 9893 bp, 10 predicted proteins | sample 1568721 | NCBI WGS metagenome assembly OHKL01 (sample SAMEA3879543, study PRJEB24766) | human gut metagenome | biome: human-associated habitat; feature: feces | place: USA | collected 1985/1987 | reverse complement strand
TGCGAAGCTGAACGAAATAATTGCCAAGGCGGACGAGGCCGCAGCGGGCGCGGAGCAGCTTTCCTCCGGCGCATATCAGGTATCAAGCGGCATGGATAAGCTTTACCGCGGCATAAAGGAGCTGGACGAAGGCATGGCGCTTTTGAGCGACAATGGCGAGCAGCTTAAAACCGGCACAAAGCAGCTTTACCGCGGGCTTGACACGCTGACGGACGGGCTTAGGCAGGTGAGCAGCGAGGGCATGGCTAAAATAGTTGAAGAGACGGACGAAATACAGCTTTCGCTTTCGAAGAAGGATGCTCTGCTGGCGCTTTCCGAAAGCTACACGGCCTTTTCAAGCGATGCGGAGAACATAAACGGCACCGTGCAGTTCCTTATCACTACCGAGGCGATAGTTGAACCGCTGCCGATAGAAATGCCGTTGCCCTCACCCGAGGATACCACGGGAACGGACAACGGCACGGATGCTGATGCTCAGGTGGAGAACAAGTCCTTCTTCCAAGCGATTGGCGACTGGTTCGCAAACGCCTTTGCGGCTATAAGGGGACTGTTCGATTAAGCGTTATCGGCTTCGTTTGAAGCGAACGTTACATAGGTGTGCTTTTCGGTAAGCACGCCTTTTTCTTTTAATTCGGCATAGGTCACTATGTCTGTATTTTCGGTGGAATACAGCGCGTATGTGCTGTCGCTTGCGGTGCGGGCTTCAACTATTATATAGGCTGTGCTGTCGTTCGCCGTATACTCGGGCGGAAGTTCTCCCGGGGCGTATTCACGGCGGGAAATTTCGCGGCTGTCCGCATCCATCTCTATGAGCGTATAGCCTAAAGGCAGTTCTGCTATAACGTAATGCACGTTCACGCTTGCGGAGCTTGTTACGGCGTTGCCTTCGGAATCGGTAACGGTGGTGCTGTCTGTCAGCTTTTGCGAAACTAATGCGCCCGCGCCAACGCCGGAGGTGGATATGCCATGCCCCGAAGTGAGGTAAACCTCTCCGTCTGCGGTTTGGTACACGGGATTGGTGTATATCACATGCCTGTCGTTCCTGCCGGTCAGGCCGTATATGGTGCACTCAAGCTCCAGCGCTTCTTCGGATGAATCTTCGTTGTCGTTGGTATTAACGGCTATTTTGCAGCCGCATACGCCCTCGTCAGTATAGTTTGAATAGCTTGTGCCGTACTCATGCTCGGTAGTGGCCATGAAGAAGGCAAAACCGTCCACACCCGGGAAAACGTACCTTTCATCGACAAGCTTCGCATAAAGCCTGCCGTTGTACTGCGCGGCGTCCGCTTCGCTTATGCTGCCGCCTGACAATGCGGAAGCATTGGCGCCGATGTAGCCTTCAAGGTCAAAGAGATCAATATATTCGGTGGTTATGTACACGCCTATCAGCCTGTCGCGCGAAGCGGCGGAAGCATCCATATCACTCCGCGCAAGTGAGCAGCCGCACAGCAGCGCAACAATTGCCGTAAGTATTGCCAAAAGGCTTATGTATCGTTTCATCATTCATCCTCCTCATTAAGAACTCCGTCAAAATTGAGTATGTCGCCAACATTGCAGTCAAGATAATAGCAAATTTTGTTGAGCGTATGGAAGCGCACGCCCTTGCCCTTTCCGCTGCGCAGTAAGGTTGGCCTCGGTTATGCCCACCATTGCGCAAAGCTCCTTACCGGTTATGCCGCGGCGCTTCAGCATTTCGTCAAGATATACCTCTATCGCCATAAGCCCACCCTAAATAATGCTGTCGTTATCGTCCTTAATGCGCTTGGATTCGGCAATGAAGCGGCTGAATATGAGCGCGAGCAGGGCGAAAAGCACACCGGCAAAGGGGATGCTTGCGGAAACGTTAACGTTGCTCAGTCCGCCCGCAAGCGCTATTTGCACGGCATTGAACGCGGCGCTGCTTATTACGAATACTTTCAGGCTGATAACGGCAAGGCGGCTCAGCCGCTGCGCAGTATCCACGGCTTCGTCGCTGAAAAGAGCGGCGCGCATGGAAAGGAGCAGCTTTGCCCCGCAGAGTGCGAGCAATATGCTGAACACATTGGGCAGCGTATCCACGGCGGCACGGGCGACGCTTACGCATATATCGAGCGCGCCGTAGGCAAGCGAGGCCGCAACGGCAGCCGCCGCACCGTATGCAGATGCAAACGAAAGCACTGCGCAGGCTATATACAGCAGCCATGCGCCAGCACTAAGCAGCCTATCCGTGCCATCCAAAGCAAGGCGGATTATTATGCGCAGCACCGCATAGCAGAGCACAAGCGAATATATCAGCGAATTCAATATGCCCAAGGCAACCTGATACGACGCGACGATGGTGAGCATATCGGCGCTGAAAACATAGCGCAGCAGGCCGGGATTTATTGCCAGGTACAGCGCGGCGAACAGCACAACGCTCAATATGTACAGTATGCAGTCCGCCTTGGCATGGCCGCGTTTCCGGGCGAATATAAGCGCCAGCACGGCGGGGATAAGGCTTATTGCGGCATACAGCGCAATTGCAAGCACATTCAGTGCGCCGCCGGCAAGGGAAAGGCTCCTGAGCGCCTTACCTGTAAACTCAAGCGGGTAACACAGCAGCACGCGGGCAATATCTGCACCGCTTAGCAGTATTGCCGCGGCAGCGCCAAGCGCGGCCAATGCGCACAATGCGTACAGAGCAGCTTTGTTATGCTTCATAGAAACCTCCACATTATCGTTTTGCGATAATTTATGGCGATATGATAGCATTGAAATTATCGTTTGTCAATAATTTTTGTATGCCAAAACAGCGCCCTGCGTCGGGGCGCCGTTTCGGTAGGCACATATAATATTATTTTATTTTATCACCGCGAGGGATTCGGTTCCGCGCGGAAGATAACGAAGTTAAGCGGAACGGGCGGTATCACGCCGCGTTCATATCGTATATATAAAGCTTTGACTTATCGGACTTGACGGCATTATTATGCTGCGGCTTTGCCGAAGGGGAATAGCTGCGCACGTTAGCTTCCTTGTGCGGCGCGGCCTGCTTATGCTGCGCACGGCGGCGATGGATAGCCCTTTCCTGAATGCAGGCGGCGGCTATCATAAAGCCCAAAATGATGCTGGGGATCATGAAAGAGAAGAACAAACCAAAGTAATTCATTGCGTACCTCCGCTGCTCCGCTAAGCCGCCGTATATCCGTTTTGGAAACCGGATGGGAACCGTTCACGGTGGCTTATTGGGAAATTTTGCGATCTTTTTCGACCGTGAACCCATTATAATATCCAATAAGGATACTGTCAAGCGGTTTTTGGAACTTTTTTGCAAAAACATGAACAAAATAATGCTTGCAAAGCATTTCTCTATAAGATACAATATAAAAAACAAAATTGGAGGGCCGCATGAACAGATTGAAGGAATTGAGAAAAGCAAAGCACCTTTCCCAGGAGGAGTTGGGCAGCGTGCTTGGCGTGCAGAAGGCGGCTGTTTGCAAATATGAAACGGGCAGGGTAGCCCTGCCGAACGAAATGCTTATGAAGCTGTGCGATTTTTTTGACGTCAGCGCGGATTATATCCTTTGCCGCGAAAGCGCGATGGTAACGCCGCTTTTCAAATCCCGCACGACTATATCGCCCCGCCTTATGAAAATTGAGGACAGCGTGGGAGTGCCGCTCGTGGGCAGGGTGCATGCGGGGCTGCCTATACTGGCGGACGAAAACATAGAGGAATACATTCCGGTCGCGGCGAACGAGGCCGTCGCCGGCGAATACTTTTACATGCAGGTGGAGGGGGACTGCATGGAAGGCGAATTTATACCCGAAGGCGCGCTGGTGCTGGTACGGATGCAGCCAAGCGTTGAAAACGGGCGCATAGCGGTTGTGCGCATAGGCGAAGAAGTATTGCTGCGCAAGGTAAAAACGATAGGCGATACGCTTATGCTAATTCCTGCGAATACAAAATACGAACCAATGATCGTTCCCCGGGAAGAGGCAGACATAATCGGCCGGGTGACGGAGGTGCGCATACGCAATCTGTAATGCGCTACCGGGCCAGTTCCTTCAGCGCCTCAGGCTTCAGCACCTCTACCTGACCGCGACTGAGACGGACTATGCCATGCCGGGCGAAAACGTTCATCATGCGGGATATCATCTCGCGGTGCGTACCAACGTAGCGACCCATCTGTTCCTGAGTAAGTGTGAGCGTGCGGCTGCCGTTGCGCTTTATCTCCTCAAGCAGGAACATTGCAAGGCGCTGCTCGCTGCTTACGGAAAGCATACGCTGGAGCGACGCCATAACAAATGCGCTGCGATCATAGAATACTTCGCGTTCAAATTTTAGGGCAGATGGATAATGTTCGCATAGATATTTGGACATGATCGGGGAAATGGCGTAAACCTCGCTGGGCTGCTCGGCCTGCATGGTGAGCGAATAGTTTGGATTGGTATACAGCTTGGTTTCAAGGAAGCTTGTGTATTGGCCCCTGTGCAGTCGGTAAAGCATTGTGTCTCGCCCATCGGCACTGATGGTATAATAGCGCACTTCGCCGCTTATAACATACAATGAGGATACTGTGATGGCATCGTTTATGCAGAAAATTTTGCCTCGCGGCAGCGCATGGTATTGGACTTGTCGTGCCATTGCAAGGCGGTCCGTAGAATTGATATCCTGCCAGTAAGGAAACACTTCCGTAATTTTTATGCTGTCTCCTGCTATAAAAAGTTTTTTAGCTTTGCTTATAAATTATATAACTCATCGCTTAATAAATAAAGTATTTCGACAAATTCAGACAAAAACTCCATGTATCCGCATAAAATAAACGAAGAACACAGGCATACAATATAACATGTGCTGATATCATATAAAAAGCGGATGCCTTTCAGCACCCGCCGTTGAGTTGTTATGCATCAATCGTCGTCTATGTCATCGTCGTCGCGCTCTATCTCTATTGCGCTTATACCGTGCTTACGCCTGTACGCGCGGTCAATGGGCTTCACAATGGCATAGTACATGGGGATGGTCAGGAACAGTATCCAGCCCGGATGCCAAAGACCCCATATGCAGCCCATGCACAGAAAGGCTATGACCATCAATATGGTATAGGGGAAGGCGCGCAGGAAACAATGCCTGCGGCGGCCGGAGAACCAGCCGACTATTGAATAATACGCCGGTATGGTCAAGAAAAGTATCCAACCCGGATGCCAAAGGCCGAACGCAAAGCCAAGGCCGAGATAGAGTATCGTTACGAATATGGGGAAGGGGAATTCCTGCCAAACGGACTTTTCATTCGGCTCTATTACCAGATTGCCGCGGGCGGAAACGTGGGCATTTGCGTCAACATTGTCGCTTTCGCTGCCGTCATCCTCGTCGCCATAGCTGAAGAAAAAACCGTCGTCCTTATTAAAGCGCAGCGGCTTGCCGTTTATGGTGACCTTCACGCCCTTGTCAGGCTCCGGCTCGGGTATGGGTTCATCGGTCTTGAGCAGTTCGTCAAGGCTTACGCCGTATACGCGGCTGAGCATTATAAGGTTGTCCGTGTCGGGCGAGGCCTCCGCGCGCTCCCATTTGCTCACGGCCTGGCGGGAAAGGCCAAGCTTTGCCGCAAGCTCCTCCTGAGAATAGCCGTGCTGCTTCCTGAGCTGCACCAGCCTGTTTGCTATTTCGATATTCATCGTAATATCCTCCTGAACTTTTCTGTGGCCTAAGCATAGCGCACGGGAGCACGGTTGCGCAATACACTCTGCTTTGCAATTACAAAAATGCGCGCAACGAGCGGTTGCATCGGGTTGCGCGCATGGTAAAAACTCAGCTATTCAGCCAAAACACCGGTTTCGTTATTCAATAACGCTTTTGCCGCCCATATACATGCGCAGCGGTTCGGGTATGGCTATGGTGCCGTCCGCCTTGAGATTGTTTTCAAGGAAGGCGATAAGCGTGCGCGGGGGCGCGACAACGGTATTGTTAAGTGTATGGGCAAAGTAGTTGCCTTTTTCCTTGTTCTTTATGCGGATGCCAAGGCGCCTTGCCTGCGCGTCGCCAAGGTTGGAGCAGGAGCCGACCTCGAAATATTTCTGCTGGCGCGGGCTCCATGCCTCAACGTCAACGCTTTTCACTTTAAGATCCGCCAGATCGCCGGAGCAGCACTCAAGCGTGCGCACGGGGATATCCAGGCTGCGGAAGAACTCCACGGTGTAGCTCCAAAGCTTATCGAACCAGGCCATGCTGTCCTCCGGCTTGCAGACTACTATCATTTCCTGCTTTTCAAACTGATGCACCCTATATACGCCGCGCTCCTCTATGCCATGCGCGCCGACTTCCTTGCGGAAGCAGGGGGAGTAGCTGGTAAGCGTGCGGGGCAGGGTATCTTCATCTATAAAGGTATCTATAAAGCTGCCTATCATGCTGTGCTCGCTGGTGCCGATAAGGTAAAGGTCCTCGTTTTCTATCTTATACATCATGCCTTCCATTTCGGCAAAGCTCATTACGCCGCTTACAACGCCGCTGCGGATCATGAAGGGCGGCACGCAATAGGTGAAGCCCTTGTTTATCATAAAGTCGCGCGCGTAGCTCAATATGGCGCTGTGCAGGCGGGCAATGTCCCCCTTGAGGTAATAGAAGCCGTTTCCGCTCACGCGGCGGGCGGCGTCTATATCAATGCCGTTCACTTTTTCCATTATGTCCACATGGTAGGGTATTTCGTAATCCGGCACGACGGGTTCGCCGAAGCGTTCGCGCTCCACGTTCTCGCTGTCGTCCTTGCCGATGGGTACGGATTCATCTATTATGTTGGGAATTACCAGCATACGCTTGCGGATTTCGGCTTCCAGCTCCGCTTCACGCGCTTCCAGGGCGGCCATCTCGTCCTGCATGGCCTTAACTTCTTTCTTGGTCTCCTCGGCCTTGTCGCGCTCTCCGCGGGCCATCATGCCGCCTATCTGCTTGGAAAGCACGTTGCGCTGGTTGCGCAGCACGTCCCCGCGGGTGTGATCCTCGCGCCATTCCTTATCCATGGCAACGACTTCGTCCACCATCGCAAGCTTTTCATCCTGAAACTTCTTGCGTATGTTTTCCTTCACAAGCTCAGGGTTATTGCGTACAAGCTTAATATCAAGCATAGTATTTCTCCTTTATGTTAAAAATTACATTCTTTCGGGCGCTTCAAGGCCTATAAGGTACAGCCCGTTCTTTATGCATATGCGCGCCGCATCGCAAAGGGCAAGGCGGGCGTTGCGCACGGCGGGGTCGTCGTCCATTATGCGGCAGTCATAATAGAACTTATTGAAGCAGGAGCAAACGTCTATCACCTCGCGGGAGATGAGATACGGTTCGTACTTTTCGGCCGCGGCCTTAACGGTTTCGGGGAAGGCGGCAATGGCCTTGATAAGGGCTGTCTCAGCCTCGCCTGAAAGCAGGGAACACTCCACGTTGGCCTTATCGTAGCCGTTAGCTTTCCTCAGCACGGAGCAGCAGCGCGCATGGGTATACTGCGCATAGGGGCCGGTCTCGCCGTCGAAATTGAGCATCTTGCTCCAGGAGAAGCTGGTATCCTTTATTCGGCTGTTGTAGAGTATTCCCCAAACTACCGCGCCCACGCCCACGGCGCGCGCGGCGGCCTCCTTATCCTCAAGATCGGGGCTCTTTTCTTTGATTATATCGAGCGTTTTTTCTATTGAGGCGTTCAGAACATCCTCCAGATACACCACGTTGCCGTGGCGGGTGGAAAGCGTGCCTTCCTCCATGGATACCATGCCGAAATTGACATGCACGCAGTCCTTGACCCAGGTTTTTCCCATCAGCTCCAGTACCTTAAAGAACTGCTGGAAATGCAGGTTCTGCTGATATGCAACAACGTATATGCTCTTAACAAAGTCATATGTATTCTTGCGGTATATTGCGGCGGCAAGGTCGCGCGTGGCGTAAAGGGTTGCCCCGTCGGACTTTACTATTATGCAGGGGGGCATGTTGTATTCAGAGAGGTCAACTATCTTTGCGCCCTTGTCGGTTTTGAGAAGGCCCTTAGCGTCCAGCTCGTCTATTACGGCCTGCATCTTGTCCTCATAAAAGCTTTCGCCGTTGTAGCTGTCGAACTCCACGCCGAGTAGCTTATACACTTCGCCCACTTCCTTGAGCGTGAGCGTTTTCATCCGCTGCCAAAGGTCGACCGCTTCCGCGTCGCCCTGCTCTATTTTCCTGAACCATGCGCGGGCTTCGTCGTTAAGGCTTTCATCCTTTTCGGCTTCCTCATGGAAGCGGACATAAAGCTTGACAAGCTCCCGAACTGTTGATTCCTCGATCGGCTTTCCGCCGCCCCATTTTTTGTAAGCAACTATCATCTTGCCGAACTGCGTTCCCCAGTCGCCAAGGTGGTTTATGGCAATGGTATTGTATCCCAGCGCCTTATATATCCTGTTAAGGCTGTTGCCTATGGCTGTGGAGGGCAAATGGCCTATATGGAAGGGCTTTGCAATATTGATGGAGGAAAACTCCACGCAAACGTTTTTGCCCTGTCCTTCGCTGCTGTGGCCGTAATTTTCGCCTTCGTTAAGCACGCGCATTATCGTTGCCGCGGCTGCGCCGGCCCTGTCCTCAAAGAAGTTAAGGTAGCCGCCGGCAACCTCCGCGCGGGTTATGCCCGCGGGCAGGACAAGCTTATCCTTCAGCTCCGCAGCTATTGCCGCGGGGGCCTTGCGCATGGCCTTAGCCAGGCGGAAGCAGGGGAAGGCATAGTCCCCCATGCTGCTGTCCGGCGGAATCTCTATATAGCTCAAAAGCTCCGCGGCATCAATGCCCGTTGCGGCGGATATGGCAAGTGCAATGTCGTTCCTGGTATCCATAGTCAACTCCTAAAGTAAATTACTTATTAGACGAATCAGTATACCATATTTATGGCAAAATGTTAAGCAAAAACAAACTTTACGCCAAAGTTCAAAGTATAAATTGCCAAGCGGGTGCCGTAATGCTATAATCAGGCCATGGAAAAGAACGCACCGAAGAAGAAAAAGCGGCTTACACCGCTGGATATCATACTTTATTGCATAAGCGCGGCGCTGCTGATAGGCGGCGTGGCGCTGATAATTCGCCAATATGTGCTGATAAGCGACTATGTTGACCCGCCGCAGCCGAGCATCACGCCAACGGCCGTGCCTGCGCCCACTGCAACGCCGAATCCGAGCGAGACGCCCGCGCCCACCGCGGAGCCCACGCCCACGCCGTATCAATATACGCGCAGTGCGCCCAAGAAGATATATTTCATTGACGCGCAGGTGATGGCGGAGGTTTACCCCGTTGGGCTTATAGAGGAGGGCGACAAGAAGGGCCAGATGGACACCATTGAGAATCCGGACGTGGCGGCATGGTACGAGCCCGGCCCCGCACCCGGGGAGCAGGGCAACGCGCTGGTGAACGGGCACAAAAGCTGGAAGGGCAAGATAGGCCGCTTCAGCGTGCTGTGGAACATGGAAGAAGGGCAGAAGGTAGCCATCGAGCGGGAGGACGGCAGCGTGCTGTACTTCAGGGTTACGAGCGTGGACTTCTATCCGTACAACGATTATCCCGAATATGGAGAGCGACACGGCGAAGATGACGCTGATAACCTGCTACGGCGATTTTGACCGCTCCGCGGGCACAAGCGAGCAGCGCTGCGTGGTGGTGTGCGAGCTGATAACCGACGGCACGGAGAACGAACCGGCAGCCGAATAAAGAATTCTTAGCAAGAAAAAGCCCTGCAATACGGGCTTTTTTGATACCGATAAGGCATGAAAACCAAAAAAGTGCAAAAAAATTCGAACTGGGTGCTTGACATAATCGGATTCTTGGTTTAGAATATACGAGCGCGCTGAGGAAAGCACAAAGCACCACGGCGAACGGCAAAGCGCGAGAGCGCAATGCGGGAATAGCTCATTCGGTAGAGCGCTGCCTTGCCAAGGCAGAGGTG
>OHKL01001182.1_pt1 | contig 9951 bp, 5 predicted proteins | sample 1568721 | NCBI WGS metagenome assembly OHKL01 (sample SAMEA3879543, study PRJEB24766) | human gut metagenome | biome: human-associated habitat; feature: feces | place: USA | collected 1985/1987 | reverse complement strand
CCCCGTTATCCGGGCCGTCCGGCACGGGCTGGAAACGTTTTTCAATGAATCTTCCCACGCAGGCGGGCATGATTTTTTCCACCGCGCGGGAGGCGTTCAACGCATAGCGCACGGCCATGCGGGCCGGGGGGACGGAGCCGAACCGCTCCACGCCCCCGCCCTGCCTCGCCAGGTTGACCTCCGTATCCGTGACGGTCTGCGCCTTTTTGGAGAACATGAGGGCCAGCACCATGATGACGCCCGCGCCCAGCAGGTAGCGCCAGTCCGCCGTGACGGGGACCATGAGGCCGCCCATGGTGAGGGTGGAAAGGTCCGCGCCCTGCGCCGCAGCGGCGGACGCTATCTCCATGGAGGACTGCCCCGCCATGAAAACGCCGATGAAGTTGACCAGGTCGTTTCCGGCAAAGGAGAGCGCCAGGGCCATGGTGCCCGCCAGGACGGATATTTTCAGGATGTTGATTTTGCAAATGTTCTGGAGAACGGCCATCAGGACGGTCCAGAATACCAGGCTGCAGCATACGTACAGCCAGATGTGGGCGTCCAGGTGGCGGATCATGTCCTTGGTGACCAGCGTACTGCCTTTCAGCCCCTTGAAGATGGCGAAGTAGGTGATGGCCGTCAGGGCCAAGCCGCACCAGACGGCCCCCAGGTATTTGAATGATTTTTTGTAGTTGAAGGAGAAGATGAGGCGGGAAATCCACATGACCGTTATCCCGCAAATGAAGGCGACGAAGACGGAGGAGAAGATGCCGGAGATGATCGCCAGCGCCTTGGAGGAGTTGATGTAGCTGGACAGTTCCTGCGCTGCGCCCGGCTCTGCGGACCAGATTTTGAACAGGGCAACCGCCACGGCGCCGCCCAGCAGTTCAAAGACGATGGAAACCGTGGTGGAGGTGGGAAGACCGAAGGTGTTGAAGACGTCCAGCAGAATCACGTCCGTCAGCATCACCGCCAGGAATATCAGCATGATGTCATGGAAGGTGAACTGGGCCGGCATGAATACGCCGCTTCTGGCGATTTCCATCATGCCGCTGGAGAACAGGGAGCCGATGATGATGCCCAGGGCGGCCACCAGTATGATCGTCCTGCGCGGCGCGGCCTTGGAACCGACGGCGGAGTTCAGGAAGTTGGCGGCGTCATTGGAGACCCCGACGACGAGGTCAAAGCAGGAGAGCACCAGAATCAGCCCTATGATGAAGTAATAGATTGGGTCCATAAGCGTAATAAACGGCCCTCTATTACAGGAGGCCGCTTCCGCACGCCCGTTTTAAAACGTGAACATTCCGTCACATTGATGCAACAATATGATTTTCAATAAAAACCATAGCGCTACACCTGCTTCCCGTGAAATCTTCCGTTTCTTCCGGGCACTTCCGGAGCCTGGTTTTCCTCCGGTTCTCCGGCAGCCACGGCCCATCTTCCTGAAATCCCTTCCCGCGGAGTGGCGGCTGCCGCCTTCCGAAAGAGAAGCGTTTCCCATACGGGAAAAGCAAAAAAACGGAAGGTTCCGGCGCCCTCCATACAAAAAGGCCCCCCGGAAAACCGGGGAGCCTTGAAGTCGATTGCCGTGTCTCGCAGAAACGGACGGGGGGCTTACATCATGCCCATGCCGCCCATTCCTCCCATGCCGCCCATGTCGGGAGCGCCGGAGCCGCATCCGCAGCCCTTCTTCTCGGGCTTGTCGGCAATGACGCATTCCGTGGTAAGCAGCAGGCCGGCGATGGAAGCCGCGTTCTGCAGGGCGGAACGGGTTACCTTGGTCGGGTCCACCACACCAGCGGTGAGCAGGTCTTCATATTTGTCCGTGGCTACGTTGTAGCCGTCGGCCGCTTTCTTCATCCCCTTCACCTTGGCGACGATGAGGGCGCCTTCACGGCCGGCATTGCTGGCCAGTTGGCGGAGCGGAGCTTCCACCGCACGATAGACGATTTGAGCGCCGGTTTCCTCGTCGCCTTCCAGCTTGAGGGTGTCAATGGCTTTCTGGGCGCGGATCAGGGCCACGCCGCCGCCGGGAACGATGCCTTCTTCCACCGCAGCGCGGGTGGCGTGCAGGGCGTCGTCCACACGGGCCTTCTTTTCCTTCATTTCCGTTTCCGTAGCGGCACCCACATGGATGACGGCCACGCCGCCGGCCAGCTTGGCCAGGCGTTCCTGGAGTTTTTCACGGTCGTAGTCGGACGTGGTGTCCTTGATCTGGTGGCGGATCTGGGAGATGCGGCCTTCAATGTCCGCAGACTTGCCGGCGCCTTCCACGATGACGGTTTCATCCTTGGAGACGACCACGCGCTTGGCCTGGCCGAGGTCTTCAATGCCCACGTTTTCCAGCTTGATGCCCAGGTCTTCCGTGATGCACTTGCCGCCGGTCAGGATGGCAATGTCTTCCATCATGGCCTTGCGGCGGTCGCCGAAGCCGGGAGCCTTAACCGCGCAGATGTTCAGCACGCCGCGCAGGCGGTTGACCACCAGGGTAGCGAGAGCTTCGCCTTCAATGTCTTCCGCGATGACCAGGAAGGGACGGCCGCTCTTGGCCACTTTTTCAAGCAGCGGAAGGAAGTCCTTCAGGTTGTTGATCTTCTTTTCGTGGATGAGGATGTAAGGGTTTTCCAGCACCGCTTCCATCGTTTCCGCGTTGGTCACGAAGTAGGGGGACAGGTAGCCCTTGTCGAACTGCATGCCTTCCACCACGTCCAGCGTGGTTTCAATGCCCTTGGCTTCTTCCACGGTAATGGTGCCGTCCTTGCCCACCTTGTCCATGGCTTCCGCGATGATGTGGCCGATTTCGGCGTCCCAGTTGGCGGAAACGGTGGCAACCTGGGCCACTTCCTTGCTGGAGTCAACAGGCTTGCTGATCTTCTTGAGTTCTTCCACCACGGCGTCCGCGGCCTTCATGATGCCCCTCTGGAGGGAGATGGGGTTGGCGCCGGCGGTGACGTTGCGCAGGCCTTCGCGGTAAATGCTTTCAGCCAGCACGGTGGCGGTGGTGGTGCCGTCCCCGGCCACGTCGTTGGTCTTGGAGGAGACTTCCCGGACAAGCTGGGCGCCCATGTTTTCAAACGGGTCTTCCAGTTCGATTTCCTTGGCGACGGTCACGCCGTCCTTGGTGATGAGGGGGGAACCGAATTTCTTGTCGATCACCACGTTGCGGCCGGCAGGCCCCAGCGTGCTCTTGACAGCCTTGGCAATCTGTTCCACGCCGCGGAGCAGAGCCTGGCGGGCGGTTTCGTCAAATTGGATTTGTTTAGCCATAATATCAGGTTATTTTAAAATGATGTTGAGTGAGTGTGTCGTGTGATTTAGCCAATGATGGCCAGAATGTCGTTTTCAGACAGGATGAGGTAGTCTTCTCCGTCCAGCTTGATTTCCGTGCCGCCGTACTTGGAAATAAGAACGTGGTCGCCCGGCTTCACGGTGAATTCAATCAAGGCGCCCTTGTCATCGCGGCCGCCGGTGCCTACGGAGATCACTTCGGCTTCCTGGGGTTTTTCCTTGGCGGTGTCCGGCAGGAACAGGCCGCCGGCCGTCTTGGTTTCAGCTTCAATGCGCTTGACCAGCACACGTTGTCCTAGGGGTTTGATGTTTGCCATAGTATGTTGTTTTTGTGTTGTTATAGATGAATATATGGATGTAATGTTCCGCCGGAGGGGAAGTTGCTCCCCCCTCCGGCGGGAAGGGGTTGCTTATTTGTCGTCGTCGACGATTTCGGCGTCCACCACGCGGCCTTTCGCCTTGCGGGGGCCGTCGGAAGCTTCTTCCTCCGGAGCGGCTCCCGGCATGGGGCCGGCTGCACCGGCGGACTGCTGGGCGGCTTCCGCTGCCTTGTAAAGGGCTTCCAGACGGGATTCCAGGTCTTCCTTCCCGGCCTTGATCGCGGTGTATTCCTTTTTGGAGATGGCTTCCTTGAGGTGCATCACCTTGTCTTCGATCTCGCGCTTGAGGTCTGCGGGAATCTTGTCCCCCATGTCCTTGAGCTGGCGTTCCACGGAGAAGCAGAGGGAGTCCGCCTGGTTGACGGTGTCAATTTCCTCAGCCCGCTTCTTGTCTTCTTCCGCATGGGCTTCCGCATCACGCTTGGCGCGTTCGATTTCATCCTTGGAAAGGCCGCTGGAGCCCTGGATGGAAATCTTCTGTTCCTTGCCGGTGCCCTTGTCCTTGGCGGAGACGTGCAGAATGCCGTTGGCGTCAATGTCAAAGGTCACTTCAATCTGCGGCACGCCGCGCGGAGCGGCGGAGATGCCGTCCAGCTTGAAGTTGCCGAGAAGCTTGTTGTCCTCAAACATCTTGCGTTCACCCTGGCAGATGCGGATGTCCACGGCGGGCTGGTTGTCCGCGGCGGTGGAGAACACCTGGCTCTTGCGCACCGGAATGGTCGTGTTGCGCTCGATCATCGGCGTAGCGATGCCGCCCATCGTTTCAATGGACAGGGTCAGCGGGGTCACGTCCAGCAGAAGCACATCGTTGACGTCCCCCTGGAGCACGCCGCCCTGGATAGCGGCGCCTACGGCCACCACTTCATCCGGGTTCACGCCCTTGTGGGGTTCCTTGCCAGCCAGCGTATGGGCCATTTCCTGAACGGCGGGCATGCGGGTCATGCCGCCCACCAGCACCAGTTCGTCAATGTCCCCGGTCTTCAGGCCGGAGGCGGCGATGCAGTCCAGCACGGGCTTGCGGGTACGGTCCAGCAGGTCTTCCGTGAGCTGTTCCAGCTTGGGACGGCTCAGCGTCAGCTGGATGTGCTTGGGTCCGGAAGCGTCCGCCGTGATGAACGGCAGGCTGATGTCATAGCTCTGGGTGGAGGAAAGGGCGATCTTGGCCTTTTCAGCTTCTTCCTTGATGCGCTGGATGGCGTCCGGCTGGTTGGAAAGATCCATGCCGGAGTCCTTCTTGAACTCGTCCATGATCCAGGTGATGATCGCGTTGTCCCAGTCGTCGCCGCCCAAGTGGGTGTCGCCGTCGGAAGCCTTCACTTCAAACACGCCGTCACCGATTTCCAGCACGGAAATATCGAAGGTGCCGCCGCCGAGGTCGTACACGGCAATGTTTTCATTGGACTTCTTGTCCAGGCCGTAAGCCAGGGCAGCAGCCGTCGGTTCATTGATGATGCGGCGCACCTTCAAGCCGGCGATTTCACCGGCGGCCTTGGTCGCGTTGCGCTGGGCGTCATTGAAATAGGCGGGAACAGTAATCACGGCTTCCGTGATCGTCTCACCCAGCTTGGATTCCGCGTCGGCCTTCAGCTTGGCCAGGACCATGGAGGCGATTTCCTGGGGAGAAAAAGTCTTCTTTTCCCCGCCTACGTCCACGCGGATATAGGCGTCCCCGTTGTGGGCCTCCACAATTTCATAAGGCACCTTCTTATCTTCTTCCGTCAGCTCGCTGTACTTGCGGCCGATGAGGCGCTTGGAGGAAAACACGGTGTTTTTCGGATTGGTCACCGCCTGACGTTTGGCGGCCTGCCCCACGAGGCGTTCACCGCTCTTGGTGAAGGCAACAATGGAGGGAGTGGTGCGCGCACCTTCGCTGTTTTCAAGTACGGTACCCTGACCGCCTTCCATCACAGCCATGCACGAGTTGGTCGTGCCCAAGTCGATTCCTAATATTTTAGCCATATCGTTATCTTAGATTGTTTTAAATGGATTTCGTTGAGATTTGATTTCCCCATGACCTGAAGTGTCATGCAGGCAAACTCATGTTCTTGCCTTTCTTTCTGCAAATGGCATGCCAGCCTTGTAAGCCCTGTTGAAAAATAAACATAAACAACATAAATTCATCGTATTATAACATCGCATCATTTCGTCCGCTCTTTTTCCTGCCGAGCAGCAATGGGACATATTGTCACACCAAAAAGAGACAAAATGTCACACGCGGCCATTTTGTCCCACACCCTCCGGACGCCTGTCCCCGGCGCCCGTCACGAAGCCTCCTTGCAGGAGGAAGCTTCCGCTCCGGCTCCGGTTCCGCATTTGCCGTAAGCCAGGCGTTTCATGAAATCCTTGTAAAGCAGCGTTTCCATGCGGCCGTCCCCGTATTCCACCACCGCGCTCATGGTTTCCACCCAGTCCCCGCAATTCAGGTACCGCACCTCCCCCACCATGGTATCCGCCGGATGATGCACATGCCCGGCAATGATACCGTCACACTGCCTTTTCACCGCCAGATTCTGGAGCTGCTCCTCATATTTCCCAATGAAATTGACGGCGGATTTCACGCGGCTCTTGATGGCGCGGGAGACGGAATAATATTCCCTGCCCCGCCAGGCGCGGTATTTATTGTAAAGCCGGTTGACCGTCAGCAGAACGTCGTAGCCCAGGGAGCCGAGCATCGCCAGCCACCGGTGGTTGGTGGAGATGGCGTCAAAACCGTCTCCGTGCACGCACAGGTAACGCCTGCCGTCCGCCGCCCGGTGCACGTACTCCTTGGCCATTTTCAGGCCGCCCAGATGAAAGGGAAGGAATTTTTCCAGAATATCGTCGTGGTTCCCGCGCAGGTACAGCACTTCCACATCCTCCTGCTCCATCTTTTTCAGCAGGGTGCGGATCAGGCGCGTATGCCGCCTGCGCCAGCGGCTGCCGCGGGAGAGGGCCCAGGCGTCCACAATATCCCCTACCAGAACTATTTTTTCCGCACGGACATGCTTCAGGAACCTCCGGCATTCGTCCGCCTTGCAATCCTTCGTGCCCAGATGGAGGTCTGACAAAAAGACCGTGCGGCATTCCAGCACCGCATCCCGCGGGGGGCGGGCGTAGCCGGTTCCATTCTCCTCCCGCGCCACGGAGGCCAGCAGTTCTTCAAACCTGTCATGGATGGAATCCCACGCTCTGGCGCGCACGGTCCTGCGGGCCTGTTCGCCGAGTCTCCGGATCATCCCCCTGTCCTCCAGCAGACGGCGCATGGCGGAGTAAAAACCCTCCGCGTCCCCCTTCTCCGCCTGAAGGCCGTTGATGCCGTCCAGCACCACATCCGCAGAAGCGGCGTACCGGTAGCTGACCGTAGCCAGGCCGCTGGCCATCCCTTCCAGCAGAACGTTCCCGAAGGTCTCCGTCTCACTGGCGAAGAGCAGCACGTCCATGGCGGCGTAATGGCGCGCGAGGTCCTCCCCGCTGCGCATTCCGCAAAACACGGCGTCCGGAAACTCACTGCGCAGGCTGCTCATCATGGGACCGTCCCCCACCACGACCATCTTCATGCCGCAGGCCGGGAACTCCCGCTGCAGGCGCGTGTACAGTCCCAGGGCCGTCACCAGGTTCTTCTCCCGGGCCAGACGCCCCACCACGCCGAACACCACTTCATCCCGCCAGGCGCCCCATGACTGGCGCAGGCCGGCATCCCTCCTGGCAGGGTCAAACAAGGCGGCATCCACCCCGCGCCCCATTACGGAGAGGCGTTCAAATCCCAACCCCTCCAGCGCGCGGCGCATCTCCTCCGTGGGCACCACCGTCATCCCTGCCCGGTTGTGGAGCTTGCGCAGGTAATTCACGGCGGCGGTTTCCAGCCTGGAGAAATGGTAATCCTTCATGTACTGGTGAAAATTGGTGTGGAATCCCATCACCACGGGAATCTCCAGAGCGCGAGCGGCCTTCACGGCGGAGGCCCCCATGGGGCTTTCCGTGGCAACATAAACCACATCCGGCCTCTTCTTCATCCATCTGGAGCGGAACCTTTCTGCGGAAGGCAGCCCTATTTTCACCTCATGATACATGGGGAGGGAGAGAGACGGCATGGCCGTCTCTCCGGGAACGGAAGCTCCGTCCCTCCCGGAAGCCCTCAACACATGCACCAGATGCCCCCGCGTCCGAAGCCCCCGGACCAGCCGCTCCAGCGTCAGGGCCACTCCATTCACGTCAGGTTCATACGTATCCGTTGCCACATCAATTCTCATGCGGCGGCACCATGGGCAGAAAGGCCTTCCCAGGCAAGCTGAGGAGGGAAACGAAACCGTCACAGGCTGCTGTCATCCGTCCCCGTCCCCAGCAGGAGAAACAACCGTGCCGGACAGATTCCGGCATGTCCCCCCCGCTTTTCCTGCACGGGAAACCGAACAGAGGAGGCGGCCTCCCCCACTCCCTGTTTGGAAGGTGCCGCCGCCAAAACCGCACATTTCCGTAAAAAAACAGACGAATCATTGAATATCAGACGCTCTGAAACTACATGCGGTCATCCGCGCATTATAAATCCGCCGTCAACCAAATTTTTTGAGAAAAAATGATTTTCATCGTATCCAGGACGGGAAAAAACACAATGGAATCCAAAGGCCGTGAAATCTGATATTCTTATTAACCATTGATAATGTTTCTATTATTTATTAAAAAAATTATTCCTTCCCGACAGCCGGATTTATAATCCGCCAAAATGCATGCATACGGGATACATAAAACGGAAATGAAGGAATATTTAGAAAGATTTTTAATAAAAATAATAATGATTCCCATGTTCTGAAAGCCGGGAAAACGTGGCGGAACGCCGGATGCTTATCTCTGCCTTTTCCCGGTCCGGAAACCGCAGCCGGTTATCTACTTCATTGCTCCTGATACTCTTGCATATTATCCTTCAACCTGCTTTAAACACCCCGGATTAGGAATCCGGCGTCAATACTAGTTTTTCATATCAAGCCTGTTTCTCCAAATCAATCCAGTATTTTCCTAGACGAAAGCCTTGATAAAATATGTTTGTTAGAATAAAGCATAAATACTTGAATATAATGATTGTTCATCTTATTTTAGCGCTGTCGGCCATTTCATCCGGATTCCTAATTCGCTATTGAAACAACCGACCCCCATCCCCTACCCCATTCCCCCAATGAAATTGATAGATTGCTATCGCTATGCAGCCATGCTTTATGCATCCGCCTGCTGTACCGCCTCGCCGCTTTACGGCCCTCTGGAAACAGGCTTGCAGGAAGCCCAGCTTCTGAGTTCCCTGAAAGCCTGCAAATCCCTGGAAGGTCCGGGAACGGACGCCTACCTGAGCCGCACTGGATTGAACGGCGCCTACAAAACGAAAAAGCCCATTGGCGGCCTTTTCTTTTCACTTCATTTTGAGTACAACAAGGATGGAGGCCTGAGAGCCGTCTCCTTTTACTCCAGCACCAAGGCAGGCAAGGACGAATACGATACGCGCCTGAAATCCCTGTACAAGCGCATGCTGAACGGGCTGACGGGCCTCTATGGCCCGCCCATGAATCTGCCGGACTGGATTGAGAAGGAGTCCCTGCCCGCGGAACGCGTGCTGTACATGCACATGTGGCGCATTCAGCCGGGCTGCTTCCTGATGGCCGGCCTGGCCAACATGGGGGCCTCCGGCTACATTCCCGTTTTCCGGATTTCCCCGCCTGCCGGCATGCCGCCCAAGTCCAAAAAGGACAGGGACAAACTCAAATCCGAATGGGCCGCCATTCCCGAATTTTACGAATTCACCAAGGCGGAACGCTTCCTGGCCAATGCGGTGTTCGCCATGTCCCATAAAAAATATCAGGACGCGCTCCAGCTCTTCCAGAAAGCCGCAGACCTGGGCAGCCCCAACGGATACTGGGGACTGGCCTACCTGTACCGGCTGGGACCCGCCGGCGGAAAAGAACGCGAGCCTGGCGGATGAACACACTAAAAAAGCGGCCCTGATGGGATTTGCGCGGGCTGCCATGAAATTCGGAAAAACATGGGAACAATTCTGCAAGAACCAGGATTTCACCGAAGCTGAAGCCAGGGAATGGCAGAACAGGAACCTTCGGGCAGCCAGAGCCGGCTATGCCTCCGAACAATACAACCTGGGCATCATCTACCAGCACGGCTTCGGCGTGGAAAAGAACCTGGCCACCGCCAGGGAATGTTCATACACCGACATTCTGCCAAGCTGCTCATGAATTCTCAGAAGCTGATTATACTTGGCATTTCTATCCGAACGGCATGGTGCACCGGTCTTGATCTGCCCTGCACCAGTTGCCACTGCCAGATCTGCAAT
>OHKL01001179.1_pt1 | contig 9987 bp, 7 predicted proteins | sample 1568721 | NCBI WGS metagenome assembly OHKL01 (sample SAMEA3879543, study PRJEB24766) | human gut metagenome | biome: human-associated habitat; feature: feces | place: USA | collected 1985/1987 | reverse complement strand
CAACACCCTCCAGAGCATCACCTTCACGGGCGGCCACGGAATCAACATTGACAACTACGGAGCCAAGTGGGCCGTCATTCTCTCGGAAAACGTCACCTTCCAGGACATCGGCAGCCTGACCTTCTCCAATAATGCCGCCGACATGTCCAATACAGAGGCCCTTTACGGCGCGGGGGCCATTGCCGCCAATGATACGGTCGCCTTCAGCAACACCGGAGCCCTTACGTTCAGCAACAACAGCGTGAGCGCGGATTCCGGCGCTTCCGGCGGAGCCATTTACGCCTCCGGAGGAGCCTCCTTCACCAGCACGGGCGCCATCAGCTTCTCCGGCAACTCCGCCATGACCCACGGGGGCGCCATCCATACGGGAGGCACCACGGGCAGCCTCACCTTCTCCGACATCGCGGAAAACATCTCCTTCACCGGAAATACGGCCGGAGAAAACGGCGGCGCCATCAATAACGATTATGAAACCGTGGAATGGTCCAGCGTGGGCCACGTGGCCTTCTCCGGCAACCTGGCGGAGGCGGGCGCGGGAGGCGCCATCTGGTCCGGCGGGGACGTAACGGCCAATACCGCCGCCTCCTTCAGCATGACGGGCAACGAGGCCCGGGACGGCGGCGGGGGCGCCATCTATTCGGATGGAAACGTCACCTTCTCCGGAGTGGGGGCCCTGACCTTCTCCGACAACCACGCATCCACCTACGGGGGCGCCATCGGAGCCTACGGGGACATCACCATCTCCGATTCCGGCGCCGCCTCCTTCTCCGGCAACACAGCTTATGAAGGGGGAGCCCTGGACGCCTACAACGTTGCCATTTCCGGCAACACCGGGACGGTGCTGTTTGAAAACAACAGTGCGGAAAACGCCGGAGGCGCCATCAACCTGCAGGGAGGAGGCTCCATTTCCCTGACGGCGGACCAGGCGGACATCATCTTCCGCGGAAACACAGTCCAGGACGGAAGCGTTTACAACGCTATCCATTTCAACGACGGCGCCATGGCTTCCTTCAATGCGGCGAACAACCGCCGGATCCTCTTTGAAGACGGCCTCAGCTCCCAGGACGAATCCGTCGTGGACATCAGCGTCAATGACGCCGCCGGGGCCGGAGGCACGGTCGCCATGTCCGGCGCAAACAGCCAGTCCGGCATCCGGGCCAATACGACCGTGTACGGAGGCACCTTTTCCGTCAGCAGCGGGGCAACCTACGGCTACCATTCCGCAGACTGGAGCACGGAAGAAGCGCGAACCTCCTTCACCGTAAGCGGAGGAAGCCTCCACATTGGCGAACAGGCCGCCCTGAATGCGGCGGACGTGAGGCTGGAGGACGGAACGGAGCTGTCCGTCATGGGAACCGGCAGCCTGAATGCAGACACGCTGACGCTGGGAAACAACGTCTCCATCCTCGGAACGGGCGAAGGCAGCTTCTCCATCACTGCCAATGCCATTGATATTTCCAACGGAATCACGATTGACCTCTCCCGCGGCTCCATGATCAGCCTGGAACTGCATGCGGACACCCTGACGCTGGGAGGGACGCTGGCCCTGGGCGACGACCAAGTGGACTACACCTCCTCCATCTGGCAGAGGGACCAGTCCTACCTGGTCATGGATGCATCCGGCGTCACGAACATGGACGGGACTTTCTCTGAAATCCTCTCCTCCCTCTCCGACTCCGCTACCATCACGGTGGGGAATCTGGGGCTGGAAGGCTATGACCCCTCTCTGGAACTGGGGCGCTGGGAACTGCGCTGGGACGAAGGAAACGCCCTCCATCTGGACTGGATTTCCAATGGCCTGGTAGTCCCGGAACCCGCTACCTCCCTTCTGCTTCTCCTGGCGGCAGGCGGCCTGCTCGCCGTCAGGAAGCGCACTATCTAACAACCGCCATCTCTTAATAAAACATGAACAGTACCTTTAAAACCTGCATGTGCGCCCTGGCCCTGGGCCTGTCCGGCGCTGCCCCCCTGTACGCGGCTTCCGCCACAGCAGCCTGTGAACAAACGCACTCCATCCTTTATGCGGGCGCGGACAGCCAGGCCATCATGAAGATCAAGGTGACCGTTACGGAAACCAGCCAGATCCTGAAGGGAATGACCTTCTCCATGGCCGGAACCACCTCCGTCTCCGACATCGCGAAGGCCCGGATTTTCTACTCCGGCGCCACTCCCTACTTCTCCCCGAACGCGGAGCAGGCCAACCGGAGGGCCATCCCCGTCCTCAACACCATCTCCAAGGGGGCCAAAACCTTCCAATTCGAGGGAAGCCACGCGCTCTCCGCAGGAGACAACTACTTCTGGCTGTGCGTGGACCTCAACCCCCGCGCGCGAGGGTTGAACAAGGTGGACGCCTCCTGCACGGGCGTGGCCCTGCTGGAGGACTCCAATGTAGCGGTCGCCAATCCTTCCCCGGAAGGCTGCGCGGAGGTGTATCCCTACCAATTCCGCGTGGTGCCCTACTACCGCAACACCAACCTGATGCAGTGGAACCCCAACCACCTGACCGCCCAGCACTTCAAATCATTCACGGACCTCATTTACTTCAACGTGGGATGTGACACGGAAGGAAACCTGACGGGGCAGAACAACGCCCAGTTCCTGAATGGCCTGGACAAGCTTAAAAACCTTCGCGGAACGGCGGGCAGCAAGATCATTCTGGGCGTGGCCCACTGTGACGGAGGGTTGACGGCTTTCACGGGAAATGCGGAAAAAAGGCGGCAGTTCGCGTACCAGCTCGTTTCCTTCGCCAGGGAAAAGGGATTTGACGGAATAGACATTGACTGGGAATACCCGGACAACGGCACGGAGTGGTACAACTTCTGCCTGCTGCTGGGAGAAGTGCGCTCCGCCATGGGAGCCAGCGGCATGTCCCTGAGCGCGGCGATCAATCCGGACTGCAAAATCGTCGTCGGCCTGCCGTTCTACACCAACGAGACGCGCTCCAACCGCAACTGGGACGCCCAGAAAGGCTATTCCAACGTCGTCCAGCTCTACCCCAACATCGCCCCCGGCACGGACCTCTGCGCCATCGACGGCCAGCAGCACTACTTTAACGGCATCACCACGATTAAGAAAAAATGCCAGTACGTAAAAACCCAGAAGCTGGGCGGCGTGATGATCTGGTGTTATGATGGAGATTTGCTGCTGACGCACGCGAAATCCCTGGCAAAAGCCATGTATTCCATCATCAAGCAACAGGCTGTCCGCTAATGTTTTGAAGCATCTCTTGCTCCGGCGCGCATTCTTTTTTGGAGAACGCGCGTTTTTTTATGTGGTCTTTTTTGATTCAAAAGGATTCAGGGGTTGTCTTTCCCAAGATGATTTGTAATCATTTCCCCGAATTATTTTCATATCACTACACAATATGAACACGTCATTGAAACTCCACGGCCTGGTGGCCGCCGTACACACTCCGTTCAAGGCGGACGGTTCCCTGAATCCTTCCAGCGTTGACGCCCAGGCCAGGCTGCTTGCCTCCCAGGGCATCAAGCTGGCTTTCATTACCGGAAGCACTGGTGAATCCTCCTCCATGCAGCTTGAAGAACGAAAGGAAATCTACTCCGCCTGGAAGGAAGCTTCCGCCAAGTACGGCGTGGACGTCATCGCCCATACCGGTTCCAACAGCGTCTGGGACGCCCGCGAACTGGCCGCCTTTGCCCAGGAATGCGGATTCGTGGCGACCAGCTCCCTTGCCCCCTCCTACTACAAGCCAGGCACTGTCCAGCGTCTGGTGGAATGCTGCGCCTTCGCCGCTTCCGGCGCTCCCGACCTGCCCTATTACTACTACGACATTCCCGTGCTGACGGGCGTGCGTTTCAATCCGGTAGACTTCATCAAGCTGGCCAAGGAACAGATCCCGAACTTTGCGGGCATCAAATTCACCAATCCGGACCTGGCCCTGTACCAGACCACGTTGAACTACGACGAAAACGTGGACATCCCCTGGGGCGTGGACGAATGGTTCACGGGAGCCCTCTCCGTAGGCGCCAAGGGCGCTGTGGGAAGCTCCTTCAACTTTGCCCCGGCCCTGTACCAGAAACTCATGAAATCCTTTGCAGAAGGCGACGTGGAAACGGCGCGCGACTGCCAGTGGAAATCCGTGCAGATGATCAACATCCTGGCCTCCAAGGGCTACATGGGCTGCGCCAAGGCCCTGATGGGCTGGCTGGGCGTTGACCTGGGTCCCGCCCGCCTGCCGCAGGGCAACCCCACCGCGGAACAGCTCAAGGAACTCCGCTCCGAGCTGGAAGCCATCGGCTTCTTCCAGTGGTCCATGAACTAAACCGCTTTCCCTCTTATGGCTGCAACACTTGACCTGACCACCCTGGGCGCATTCTACCGCCGCCAGCTTCTGGAAGACGTTCTGCCGTTCTGGTTCCCGCGCGCTTACGACGAAAAGAACGGGGGCCTCTACCACTGCTTTGACGCGGACGGCACCCTGGTGGACACGGACAAATCCGTGTGGGCCCAGGGCCGCATGGCCTGGATGCTGCTGACCATGTACAACAGCATTGAGAAAAACCCGGACTGGCTCAAATGGGCGGAAAGCGCCCTGAACTTCCTGACGGCGAAATGCGTGGACCCTGCCGACGGCCGCATGTACTTCCATGTGGAGGCGGACGGCACCCCCATCCGCAAGCGCCGCTATGCGTACAGCGAATCCTTTGCCGCCATCGCCTTTGCCGCCCATGCGAAAGCTGCAGGAAATGAAGAATCCGCAAAAGCCGCGCGCCACTGGTTCGACGTCTTTACGGACATCTGCTTCACCCCCGGCAAGATGGTTCCCAAATTCACCGGGAACCGTCCCACGACGGGACTGGGAACACGCATGATTACGCTGGCGACCGCCCAGGAACTGCGCAAGTACCTGGGTGACGAGGACGGCTTCTACACCGGATGGATCGACCGCTGCATCAACGACCTCCGCACCCTGTTCATGAAGCCGGAGCTCAAGGCCGTGATGGAAGTGGTGAGCCCTGACGGCGCCATCATCGACCACTTTGACGAACGCACGCTCAATCCCGGCCATACCATTGAGGGGGGCTGGTTCGTGCTGGAGGAAGCCCGCTTCCGCGGCAATGATCCGGAACTCATCAAGGTGGGCTGCGACATGATCGACTGGGCTTTCGCGCGCGGGTGGGACAAGGAAAACGGCGGCCTGCTCTACTTTACGGACGTGTACGGCAAGCCCGTCCAGGAATACTGGCACAACATGAAATTCTGGTGGCCGCACGACGAGGCGCTCATTGCCATGACGCTCGCCTACAAGCTCACTGGAGAGGAACGCTACGCCATCTGCCACGACATGGTGCACAACTGGGCCTTCTCCCACTTCCAGGACGTGCAGCACGGCGACTGGTTCGGCTACCTGAACAAGGACGGCTCCAGGGCAAACACCCTCAAGGGCAGCCTCTGGAAGTCCTTCTTCCACCATCCCCGCGCCATGTGGTTCTGCGCCCACTACTGCGGCGCCATTTAAGGAAAAACAAAACATATTACTCTTACTAAAAGCCGTTTGCCAAATATGACAAACGGCTTTTACTTTTTATCTATCTTTAAAATGAAGATAATAGGAAATCTCTGCTGAAAAGGCATTCCAAAAAAATCCAGTCTGTTTTTATTTTCAGAGGATCAAAAACAATTGCTCCTCCTTCTGCGGTGTTTTATGATGCCGCTAACATGCTGGGAAAAGATCTGCACATCTTTTTTCATGAAATCATATATTTCAAGCGTGAACCCAACTTCTAATATCCATGAAAAGCACTCCTCATGCTAAATAAGCTCAATAGTGGATGAAGCAATAAAAGAGAAATATCATGACCGGTGAAAAATTCACGTTGATGCAATATTCCGTCAGCGCCGTCTTGGGGCTGATAGAAGCGGAAGATTTCGTTATACCAGAAATTCAGCGCCCCTTTGTCTGGAAACGAAGCCAAGTACGGGATTTAATTGATTCCTTATATAACGGCTACCCTACGGGCTATATCATTACTTGGAAGAATCCTGACGTGAAAACCAAGGATGGAGGAAAAGCCAACGGAAAAAAAGTACTTATCGACGGACAGCAACGTGTAACCGCCCTGATGGCCGCTATCGCCGGCAAAGAAGTCCTGGATGAAGATTTTAATAAAGACCGCGTCAAAATCGCCTTCAATCCTCTTGCTGATGATCCGAGCAAGCGTTTTGCGGTTCAAGACGCTTCTCATTTAAAAGACAAACGATGGATACCGGATATTTCCATCGTATTTGATGCCGATTTCGATGCGTTCGAGTTCTCCGTTGAATATTGTACCATCAATGAAGGAATCAAACCCAACATAATCAATAAATCCATTGCCTCTCTAAAAGGAATCGCCAACAGGCAAATTGGCGTGATTGAGCTGGATGCTACATTGGATATTGATGAAGTAACTGAAATTTTCATTCGTATCAATTCCAAAGGAACGTCTCTCAGCCAATCAGACTTTGTCATGTCCAAGATGGCCGCGGACATGGAACATGAAGGCAGTATGATGCGTAAAACAGTGGACTATTTCTGCCATCTGGCCGTGAAACCTGATTTTTACTCCTTATTGGTACGTGATGAGGAATTCCAGAATTCCAAGTATGCGGATAAAATCAAGTGGCTGGCTCATGATTATGATGACATTTACGATCCCGATTACGGCGATATGCTACGGGTATCATTCATGCACCAGTTCCGCAGAGGAAAACTTGCTGATTTGGTCAGCTTATTGTCCGGGAGGGATTTCGAAACCAAGGAATACCGGGATGATATCGTAGCGGAATCCTACCGGAAACTGGATGCCGGCATTGTACAATTTATCAACCAGCACAATTTTACACAATTTGTAATGGCCCTTAAGGGTGCGGGCTTTGTCTCCAGCAAACAGTTGAATTCACAAATGACGTTGGATTTTGCTTACACTTTGTATCTGATGCTGCGGAGTGATCCAACCATTCCAAACGAACAAATCAAACGGCATGTTCAAAAATGGTTCGTCCTCTCCACCCTAACTTCAAGATACATCGGATCTCCGGAGACGCAGATGGACCGTGATATGCGCAATATCGAAGAAAAAGGCTTCCTGAATTTCAAAACAGAAGTGGAGGCCTCTGCCCTATCGGAAACATTTTGGACGGTTACGCTGCCTCAGAACCTGGAAACGTCTTCTGTAAACAGTCCCGCCTTCAATACCTTCCTTGCTGCTCAAATTAACCTGAACTGCAATTCCCTGCTGATGAAAGGGACTAAAGTCTCCGATCTCATTACCATTTCAGGAGACGTGCACCATATTTTTCCGCGCAATTATCTGAAAAAGAACGGCATTGATAATAAGACAAAATATAATCAGGTAGCCAATTATATCTATCTTGATACGCAGGTAAATAAAGCCATTGGAGACGATCCTCCCTCTGTCTATTTTGCCAAAGTACAAGAGCAATGCGGGACTAAAGCCATTACACTCGGAAATATTTCCGACGAAGAAATGCTTTACCGCAATCTGGAGGAAAACAGTATCCCTCAAAATATTGTCAGCATGGATATAAGTGATTACGAATCATTCCTTCAAGAACGCCGCAAACTGATGGCGAAGCTGATGCAACGGTATTATCAGGAATTGTAGATCATGCTCCTGTAATATATAAATTTATAAAACCGGTTAAGGATAGACGATATCCTCCGTCCGCACCACCACGTCGCCGGGGTCCAGCATGGCGTTAATCAGGGAACAGAAGCGGAATTTTTTTATATCCTCCGCTTTGATGGAAAGCTCTTCAATGGCTCCGCATGCCAGCAGGAATGCGCGCTTGGTGCCGGGAAGCAGAAAAGTTTCCGGAGTCACCCAGGAGGAGCCGTCCCCGAACACGACGTTGCTGTACCGCGTATCCGTCACCTGCCCGTGCCGGAGGATCAGCACTTCTTCATCCTCTCCCAACCCCAGCCCTGCCGCCTGAAGCTCCGTCCGGTCCTCCCACTTGCAGAAGTAATCCAGCCGTGGAATTTCCACGCATGCCAACCTTTTCACCAGCCGGGGACGGTAAGGTTCAAAGACGGGACGGCACGCCTTTCCCTGCGTATCATACGTGATATGGCATTTGTAAATGCCGCGGCCTTCCGGCCCCGGACAGGCCGCCAGCACGGAGGCCAGATCGGGAACGGCGGAGCCTTCCGCTCCGTGAAGGTTCATGGCGGCTTCCACCCTCCGCTGATGCCAGGGGAGCAGGCAGGGAGCGCCATCCTCCCATTTGACGGTTTCAAAAATCAAACGGCACATAAACTTTGGCAATAGCTTCCCGGTATTCATCTTCCATGCGGCTCATGACGGTGATGCCGCCTCCGCTTTTGTACACCATTCCCTTTTCATCCTCTTCCATGAAGCGGATGGCGACGGCGGAATCCAAATCCCGCCCGTTGAAGAAACCGAAAATCCCGGTGTAAAACCCCCGCTCCATGTCCTCCGCCTCCGCAATGGCCCGGCAGGTGGCCTCCTTGGGCGCTCCGGTCACACTCCCGGCGGGCAGCAGCTTCAGCAGGATTTCCCCCAGGCGGGAACGCCAGTCTTCCGGCAGGCGGCCTGAAATCTCGGAACTGCATTGCAGGATGGTTCTTCCGCGCGTTTTTACCGGGCTGATGTAGCGGTAGCGCCTGACTTGCACATCTGCCGCCACCATGGAGAGATCATTGCGCATCAGGTCCACAATGGTGGCGGATTCCCGGTTTTCCTTTTCATCCGTCTCCAGCCAGTCGCGGGCTTCCGGCGTGGCGGCAGGAGCCGTTCCCTTCATCGGAAACGTGGAAATGGACCGCCCGCGTACCGTGACAAACGGTTCCGGAGAGAAGCAGACGCAGCTGCGGCCATGCACGCCGGGAACACGGGCGTCCGGCCCCAGCAGCATCCGGTAGGGAGCCCGTGCGAACCGGAACAGATGGCGCAGCGTCAGGTTGGTTTCCACGGGGGTCGCCACGCATAAATTCAGCAGGTAGGAGTCCCCCCTCATCAGATGGTTCCGGACGGAGGCGAAGGACGCCGCATACCGGGCCATGGAACAGGGGGAAGGGATGAACCGCAGCCGTTCCGGAAGCGGCGGCCAGTTGCCCTGCTCCCCCATGCCTCCCAGCGGCAGGGAAAAAGCCGCCATACGTTCGTGCCCCGTTTCCGGAAGCTCAAACAGGAGGTTGTGCTCCAGATCATGGGAGATCACAAAGAAGAACGGACGTTCCGCACGGCCCAGGGCATTCATGCGGAGGATGGTTTCTTCCCGTGTGTACATTGGCGGGAATTATTCTATCATGTGCGCGCCATGAGTCAACCGAACGTCTGGATCATCGACCACCGGGATTCCTTTACCTGGAATCTCGCGGAACTCGTCAGAGTGACGGGAATGGCCGTTCCGCGCGTGGTCTCCAACCTTTCGCCGGAACTGGAACAGGCGGTTCAGGCGGCAGAAAAACTCATCCTGTCCCCCGGGCCCGGAACGGTGGAGGACGAATGCCACCAGGCAACCTTCCGCCTTCTGGACCGCCTGCCCCCCTGCACTCCGGTGCTGGGCGTATGCCTGGGGCACCAGATCCTGGGCATACGCTTCGGGGCCCGGCTGGAACATCTCTCCCAGCCGCTTCACGGGGTCCGTGAACCCATACGCCGGACGGAGAGCTGCCCCCTTCTGGAGGGGCTGCCGGAGGAATTCCCCGCAGGCCTGTACCATTCCTGGCGTCTTGCCGCCACTCCCTGGCCGGAGGAACTGGTCGTCACCGCAAGGGATTCCGGGGGAAACATCCAGGCCATTCGCCACAGGTCCCGCCCCCTTTACGGCATCCAGTTTCATCCGGAATCCATCCTGACGCCGGACGGGAAGTCCCTGCTCCGGAATTTCCTGTCTCTTCCGGCAAATGCGGTTGAGGGGAGTCCTGCCTCAAACGAATCAATGATCCACAGCCAGCATCAGGGATGAACGGGAGGAGGCCGGAAAGTGTCTCATACC
>OHKL01001172.1_pt1 | contig 10045 bp, 3 predicted proteins | sample 1568721 | NCBI WGS metagenome assembly OHKL01 (sample SAMEA3879543, study PRJEB24766) | human gut metagenome | biome: human-associated habitat; feature: feces | place: USA | collected 1985/1987 | reverse complement strand
TTGGTTGTTGGGCGCAAAATTATATGTTTTTTCTGAAAGTACCCCTGTTTTTGTAGGGGTATTTTTGAAAATAAGTGTGTTTTTTGAGAAATACCCCTGCTTTTTGTGGGGAAGGTAGACTTTTTTCTTGTATTTTATAAAATATAGAAGGAGATGATACCAATTGAAACTTTAGTTTTATAAGTTTGCTGTTGGTTCAAAGCAAGTTTATTATTGGGCAACAGGAAGTTTGTTGTTAGTAGATAAGCTGATAACAACTATTAATTGATAACTCTTTTTAGTGACACATTGCCTTTGCTTTTCGATATTCTTTTTTATATTTGCCTACGTTAATGAAGGAGATACGACGATTGAGAGATAAAATATTGATAGGATGCATAGTATGCCTGTTTTCTTTTATATCAAAGGGAACAGCCAACAATTATATAATGAATCCCTATACCAGTACGGAGATCTCGGCTGACTCCATTATCGAACGTGTCATGACTTTTGCCCCTTTGTATGAGACAATAGTAAGCGATTATCGCGCGAACCTATATATAAAGGGTAGAATGGATATCCAGAAGAAGAATTTTATTCTCCGCTACGTACCTTCCATGTTCCGTTTGCAGAAAGGGGTGCGTGAATATATGCTCGAAACATACAGTGACCTTCATTATACGGCTCCCAATATCTACGACCAGAAAGTAAAAGCCTCGCAAGGTACAGTGAGAGGAAACAGGGGATTGCCGGGGTTGCTCGAATATTTTAGTGTAAATATCTACTCGGCTTCGCTTTTAAACGATGAACGCCTGATGTCACCTCTTGCCAAGAACGGACAGAAATTTTATAAATACCGGATAGATAGTGTAATGGGCGACCCCAATAACCTTGACTACCGGATACGCTTTATCCCCAAAACGAAAAGCGATCAGTTGGTAGGAGGTTATATGATTGTCAGCAGTAATGTGTGGAGCGTACGGGAGATACGTTTCTCGGGACGGTCGGAACTGATTACCTTTACTTGCTGGATTAAAATGGGAGAAGTGGGCAAGAAAGACGAGTTTCTGCCGGTTCGATATGACGTGGAGGCCCTCTTTAAGTTTTTGGGAAACAAGGTTGACGGCTCCTATACGGCTTCTTTGGATTATAAGTCGATCGAACTGAAAGAGAAGAAAACACGTAAGAAAGAAAAGAAGAAGTATAACCTGTCAGAATCTTTCTCGTTGCAGTGCGATACGAATGCCTACAAAACAGACGCTTCGACTTTTGCCATACTTCGTCCTATTCCGTTGGCGGACGATGAGAAGAAACTGTATCAGGACTACCAGTTAAGACGCGATACTGTGGTTAGTCAGAAGAAAACGAAAAGCCAGGCTTTTTGGGGAACAATGGGTGACTTGATGTTGGAAGATTATAAATTCAATTTATCCAATATCGGAAGTGTCCGTTTCTCTCCGTTTATCAATCCGCTTTTGTTCAGTTATAGCGGTAGCAACGGGTTGTCCTATCGGCAGGACTTCCGGTATAACCGCCTTTTCAGGGGCGATAAGTTGCTCCGCATTGTCCCTCGACTGGGGTATAACTTCACCCGGAAAGAGTTCTATTGGGGACTGAATGCCGACTTTGAGTATTGGCCTCAAAAGCGGGGATTCTTCCGGCTGAATGTGGGTAACGGTAACCGTATTTATAGCAGTAAAGTGTTGGATGAACTGAAAGCCATGCCGGACAGTATCTTTAATTTCGACCTGATTCACCTGGATTATTTTAAGGACTTATATTTCAATTTCTTCCATAGCGTTGAAGTTACTAACGGGCTGGATATAAGTGTCGGTTTCTCGGCGCACAAGAGAACTGCAGTGGAGCGTTCCCGCTTTGTTATTACCGGTGACTATCCGATGCCGCCTCCCGAGTTTATGGATAAGTTCAAGAATACCTATATCAGTTTTGCCCCTCGTATCCGTGTGGAATGGACGCCGGGACTTTATTACTACATGAACGGAAAGCGTAAGATAAACCTCCGTTCTTTCTACCCGACTTTCTCGGTCGATTACGAACGGGGTATAAAGGATGTGTTCAAAAGTACGGGGCAATATGAAAGGATAGAGTTCGACCTTCAACATCAAATCCGTTTGGGACTGATGCGTAATATCTATTACCGCTTCGGATTCGGCGCATTCACCAATCAGGACGAACTGTATTTTGTGGACTTTGTCAACTTTTCACGTCACAATCTTCCCGTAGGGTGGAATGATGAAATCGGTGGTGTGTTTCAGGTGCTCGACGGACGTTGGTACAACTCCTCCCGCCGCTATGTACGCGGACATTTCACTTACGAGGCTCCTTTCCTTATTCTCCGGCATTTGATGAAATATACCCGCTATGTGCAGAACGAACGTCTTTATATCAGTGCGCTCTCTATGCCGCATCTCCAGCCATATCTGGAAGTGGGTTATGGTATCGGTACGCATGTCTTTGATGTGGGAGTATTCGTCAGCAGTGAGAACTGGAAGTTCAGCGGGATCGGATGTAAATTTACTTTCGAGTTGTTTAACCGATAGTTTTTTCTTCATAACAGTTGCATAATGTATAGAAAATACATATCTTTGTGAGGAAGAGGATGAGGAAAAATTTAGCAGAAAAGAGGTGTAGTCGCCTCGCAGGCACAGGTATTTTCCTGGAAAATAAATCTCTGGTATAAATACCTCTATTTATTTTAGTAAAATCTCATCCTCTTCTTCTCCTTTTTATATATGTAACAACAAGATGGACGGAATTTTAATTACGATACTTATTGTTACCGGTTTTCTGATTTATAAATTGATTTCTTCGAGCCGGAAACAGGAAGGATATAAGAGATGGAAAGCAACAGGCAGCGGTAATACTACTAACGAAGAGACTTCCAAAAACAAATGGGAACATGGAGCCTGGCTCAGGCATGCTTTAGGAGTAGTCACTCCTAAAATGAGAACATGTCCTGTATTTGATGAAGAGGCGGTGGTGTGGTGTGCCAATCTGTTGGGAATAGAGGTGATGAGGTTGAAAGAGATACTGCAGGATGTCTCTTCGCATTATCGGGAGTTCTGGATCAGAAAGCGGAGAGGAGGATACCGTATGATCTCTGCTCCGGACAAGGAACTGAAAGCCATTCAGGATACTATTTATCATCGTATATTACTGTCTGTAAATGTGCATCCTGCCGCTACGGGATTCCGGCGTCAGCATTCCATCGTCGATAACGTCCGTCCTCATCTGGGAAAACGCTGTGTCTTGAAGACGGATATCCATGATTTCTTTATTTCCATACGTAGTCCGAGGGTGAAAAAGACTTTCGAAAAGATCGGCTATCCGAAGAATATATCGAAAGTGCTGGGCGAGTTGTGTTGTATGCGTCGGCATTTGCCGCAAGGAGCGTCTACCAGTCCGGTACTGAGTAACATCATCGCTTATGAGATGGACCGGAAACTGGCGGTGATGGCGGAAGAATTCGGGCTGACTTATAGTCGTTATGCCGACGACCTCACCTTTTCGGGCGATGTCTTTCCGAAAGAGGAGGTGCTTGCCCGGGTCAAGGAAATCATCAGGGAAGAGAAGTTTGAACCGAATCATCAGAAAACTCGTTTTCTGAATGAGAATGACAGGAAGATAATCACGGGCGTATCCGTCAGCTCCGGTGTGAAGCTGACCATTCCTAAAGCCCGAAAGAGAGAGATTCGCAAGAATGTCTATTTCATTTTGACAAAGGGGCTGGCGGAACATCAACGCAGAATCGGCTCCCATGATCCTGCCTATCTGAAACGGTTGATAGGGTCGCTTTGTTATTGGCGTTCCATAGAACCGGATAATACGTATGTAGCTGATTCTATTGCTGCTCTGAAACGTTTGCAGAAGGGGTATTGACGGGTGGCGGCTGTTTGTGTCTGCCTTACCGTGTTAATCGATGATCGTTGCCCTTCCGTTTTCAACTTTGGCATAATTCCTTTTTACCGCTTCCTGAATCCCTCTGAGCATGGATGCTTCGATGTTTGACCCCATGTGTGTGAAGCCGAATACTTGTGCGCATGCTTTTGCCAAATCGGGTAAAGGCAGGCTGATGGAATTGATTAATATTTGTTGGATGGCATTGGCTATTTCTTCGGGTGGCAGATCCGCTGCATCTCGGTCGGAATCGGGACGGTACTCTGAATAAGAACGGTATTGCGCTTCATCTTTCCAGCAGAAGATAAGCCCGTCATGTTCTATGCGGTAAAGATGTAATGTGTCGAATATTATTTCCAATTGAGCATCTATTCGTGGTCCTACACGGTTGACTCCCCATTCGGATATGATTTTCTTTCCAAGTAAGGTTTTGCTGATCGGGGCTTCATTTTCTATTATCTTTTGGACTTGGGAGACAATAATAGGATTATTTCTTTTAGCGAAGATGTCGTCGGCAGCGTACAGGAACGGACGTATTTTAGTACTATTATAATTTTGTACGGAGATAAAGGAAAAGTTTGTGTATGCGCATGCAGATTTTAGCTGCATCGGCGTTTCCTGCACATTCTTTTCTCTTTTTTCTTGTTCCTTTTTTACTATAACCGGTTTCTCCGCTTTCATATCCTGAGCAATCGCTGCTTGTATAGACGCCATCACTTCATCCGGCTTTTCCCACCAGTCCATCGTCCATATACGGCAGATATTCCATCCCAGTGCTTTGAGTACATTGTTTTGAACAATTTCCCGGTCACGGACAGTCTTGGTACGTCTGTAGTTCTTTCCGTCACAGATAATACCTAATTGGTAGTTGGACGGGGTTTGAGTATCGACAATGCCAATATCGATCTTATATCCGGAACAGCCTATATCAGTATGTACGGTATATCCCGAAGAACGTAACTTGTCGGCAATAATCTTTTCGATAGAAGTTTCTTCTTCCGAGGTCCGAATATTAGTCGAGGTATTCAGTATGCGCTTGGTTCCTTTCTCCGCATATTCAAGGAAGCGTTTCAGCCCGGCTACTCCGATAGAAGAAGTTCGGTTCAGATCAATCATGTCCGATCTCAGCGTAGAAAAGATGATCATTTCGTATCGGGCACGGGAGACGGCTACGTTTAACCGTCTTTCACCTCCCGCACGGTTCAACGGACCGAAGTTCATGCTGACGCGCCCTTCGGCATCGGGACCATAGCCGACGGAGAACAGTATCACATCCCGTTCGTCTCCTTGCACATTTTCAAGGTTCTTGATGAACAGGGGTTCTTCACATTCCAGCGCAAAGGTTTCCAGTTCAGGATGAAAGGCGAAGAGATCGGATAGCAAATCTTCTATCAACGCCTGCTGAACCACGTTGAAAGTAACTACCCCCATACTTTTTCTCCTTAATTTTTCGCTCCTCAGCCTTCTCGCTATTTCGTCTACTATGGCTTGCGCTTCCGCTTGGTTCTGACGGGATTTTCCTTTGTCATAATAACCGTCTACGGCGACCATTCTGACTTTCGATTCAATATTGTCCGGTGACGGGAAAGTCATCAGCTTATTATCGTAATATTCGGAGTTACTGAAAGTGATAAGACTTTCGTGTTTGCTTCGGTAATGCCACAGCAGGTATTTGGAAGGGATAGAGAGAGCGAGGCAATCGTCAAGGATACTTTCCAGATCTTCTATCTCGATGTTGTCTTCGTCAATGGTATTAACGGAGAAGAAGCTGGTAGGCGGCATCTGTTTGGGGTCGCCTACGATAACTACATTCTTGCCTCGGGCGATGGCACCTACCGCTTCGTAAGTCGGCATCTGTGAAGCTTCGTCGAAGACGATCAAGTCAAATTTCTCTGCATCGGCATCGATATATTGGGCAACCGATATAGGACTCATCAACATACACGGACACATACGGGACAGCAGGATAGGTATTTGATCGAATAGCTTGCGGATGGATATTCCGCGTGCATTATTGCGTATATTCTTTTGTAATATTCCGACTTCTGAACTTTGAATGGCTTCGTGGGTGAAGGACGGAATGTTGGAAGCCAGTCTGGCGAACAGTTCCTTTTTGGTAATGTCCTCGAAGTTGGCGGATACCTGCTTGTATTTGGTTATAATATCATTGAATATCTTGCCGTTGAATAATTCCAGCGTCGGTTCTTTGGCGATGATATAGTGAATAACGGCTTGGTAGAAACTCTTGCGGAAGCTGCTGGTGAGTAAATCCGTAGGAATATTCTTTTCCTTATATTCTTCTGCGATAAATCCGAGACCCAACTCGTTCAGTTTGTTGTAGGATTGAAGCCATTGATACCAGTCTTTGAGTTTGTCCAGATTTTCTTTCCATATTCCGGCTTGCTGTAGGGCGATGCCGATCCAGTCGGCGGAGTTTGTATAAAGCGTCTCTACGGTTATGCCCAGAGTGGTGGAAAGCCGTTGCTCGGTTGCCGTAAGCGTGTCGACCAGCTGATACAATTCATTCAGAGAATGAGAATGGATATCTCTGAATGTCCGGATACCTTCTGTCAGTTGTAACGCTAAGTTCTGTTTGATTCGGGATGTTTTCGCCACATCTTTTGAATAACTCAGTAACAGGGAATGAAGCGAAGATACCTCATGGATGATCTGATCGATGATGGGCCACTCTTCATCTCTTCCGAATCTTCCGAATAAAGAAGGCAGCTTGGCGGTGTATCTGTCTGTAAAATCAAGCTCTTCCTGATACCGGATGACCTGATGGAGCAAAGGCTGGACTGTCTCTGGCTTTACCGGTTGCAGAGCGTAAGGACGAATCACCTTTTTTATTTTTCTTTGTCCGAAATATCGTGGGAGAAACCATTGGGCGGATACCCGATTCCATTCGGCCAGCATGGGGCCGGCGTTTATCTTCAGTACCTCTTTGGTGAATCCGTTTTCTATTTCTGCTTTGATTTCATCGCGTTTCCTGCCGTGTTCCGTCACTTTCCGGTACTCTTCCAGCGTTTCATTTAATAAAGGAGTGGTCAGCAGTTCGGGCGTCAGTTCCGGAATATCGAGTATTTTTCGGATAATGGCGCTGATTATATTGAAATCCTTGCGGGTGGGATGAATGTCCGTATTTTCCAGTAAAGCGGAAAAGACAGGCAGTTTCGATTGTATGGCAGTCAATAAGCCAATGAAAGTGGCGAGCGTTTGTAAGGCTTCCTCTTTGATGGCGGACGAATATTCCCGAATGAAAATCCCTGTCAATGGGTGAAGATACGGGTGGCCGCAAGCATTGGCGGTACTGACCAAAGATTCGATGGCATCTTCCCAATGTGAGAATCGGTCTTTGTCCAGATTGTCCAGATAAGATGACGGAATATCGAAGCAGGGTTCAACGTCTGTTAACTGGTAGTGGATGATCGCATCATAGAGGGAAAGTCCGAAAGGATATTCCTTGTGTAAGGCTTCGATGTATTTGTTTAGTTCCGTTCGTAACTTCAGCAGGCGTTCGGCTTCCTTCATGAACTCTTCGGGAGGAGTTCGTCTGATGATTTCGGTTGTCTCCTTTAGTTGCGAGAACGGGGCAAGCCCTATGCCCGCCAGTCTGTTTTGGACGACGGAGAGGGCTGCCATCTTCTCGGCAACAAATAAGACTCGTTTACCTTTATAAAGTGCGTTGGCGATGATATTCGTTATCGTTTGGGACTTTCCGGTTCCCGGAGGGCCGTGCAGGATAAAAGTCTTGTCGTGCACCGCTTCATAAATCGCTTCCAGCTGAGATGAATCGGCAATGATAGGCAGTACAATATCTGCCGGAGATAACTGCCTGTCCATGTAGGCGGCATCCACTTCTTTCGCAGTTACGTCCCATTCGATCTTTCCGTTGATGAGGCTGGAGACCACCTTGTTTTGAGTCAGTTTGTGAGCATTGTTGTGGATGTCGTTCCACATGATAAACTTGTTGAAGGAGAAGATACCTAGAATAGCCTGTTCCTCCACATCCCATTTCCGCTGATTCTTGATGCAGTGCCGGATGATGGAATAAATCAGTTTTACGTTGATTCCGCTTTCGTCCGTCGGAAGCGGATCAAGTCCCGGTACGGAAATGCCGAAATTCTGACGAAGCATTTCTAATAAGGTGATATTCATCATCGTTTCTTCTTCCCGCGAACGAATCACATACCCCTTGGCGGCTGACTTGCGGATGATTTCGACTGGTAGCAGCAATATCGGTGCATAACGGGGACGCTCGCTGGAAGGCGTTTCGTACCATTTCAGAAGTCCGAGAGCCAGATAAAGCGTGTTCGCTCCGTTCTCTTCGATAGAAGTACGGGACGAACGGTACAGGTGAGTCAGTGCTTTGCCCAAGTCATTCTCCGGCAAGTAAAAACGTAACCTTTTCTGTGAAAGCTCCGAATTAACGAAGTCGGCTATCGGATCCGATTCCGGTATGGAAGAATAAATGCCAAATTCCATCGCCGGATTCTCCCATTCAGCGGGACGGTGGAGGATACGAAACTCATCTCCTTCCGCCAAGGCGTCTTCCAGACAGGCAAGGTTTGCCGGAATCAGCTGAAGAGTATTCTTTGTAATCCGGATATTCAGCAAGTTGTTGCGCAGACTCAAATCCAGCAGTCTTCTCTCCCAAAGCAACTGTTTGGTGAGGACTGTCTGAGTTTCGCTGCCCGACAAATCATACGGATTCACACTTTGCGGAGTGGCGTGCGTGGTATTTCTGTTCATATCCTCATCTTCCTTTATTTCCCATACTTGTCCGTTCAGTACGCGCTGCGGGATCGGGCGGACTCCCGAATGCCTGGCCCTTCTGATGTCGATGGCGAGGATGAAACTGCCCGGATCGCTCAGTTTGCCGTTAGCGCTTTTCACGGCGTTGTCGAAGTCGGCATTATGTCCCATATTCATGCAGGTGGTTTCTACCAGCGTGATGTCGTAGATTCCTTCGGCGGTTCGTTTGGTCAGCAAGGATACATCGTCGATGGCAGGGTCCGGAAAGGTTTCCGGCACCAGCCAGCCGCCTGCGAAAGCATGCCCTTTGGTGATGACGATGAGGGCATTCAGTCCGATGGATTCGAGGCAGGAAGTATAAAGCAGTGCCATATCCAGACAAGTTCCGAGCTTTTGTGCCAGTACGGAATCTGTCAGCCGGACACGCTGCCCGTGCTCTTCGAAGCTGGCGGGAATGGTGCTGTAAATAATCTGCTGTTCGGTGAGGGCGGTGTAGATAGCTGCCATCTGCTTTCTCACACGGTCCGGATTGCGGCTTTGGTATTCGTCCAGTGACGGAGTACCGGTCCACTGTTCCAGAATCGCGGCGGCTCTCTTGATAATAGGAGTGAGCACGGCATGATTCGGGGTGATGAATGCTGCCAGCATCTCGGGGAATATATTGATTCCGCCCCATTGGTCGTATGCCAGAATGTCGATGGGGTAGGTCCGGGTAAAGATCGTTTCCGCCTCGGAGCGGATTTCTATTTTCAGACTTCCCGACATACGCTCGGTCAGCTGGGCGAAATAATTGGCGGACAAGACCAGGCTGAACGATTGCAGACACACGGAATTATTGGCGGGAATCGCTTCCATCATCACAGGAGTGATACTGCCGAAGTCGGGCTCGGCCGTGATTTGTACCTGAATGTTTCTGAAGGGTTCGGACGTCATATTTTCAATCGAAAGCTGATGGATGACCGATACTTTGTTTTGCTGCATCGCGAAATTAATAAGTGGCAGATAATCAAACTGCACCCTGATTTTGTCCAATGTTCCGTTCATGTTGAAAGTCGTATAATATTAGATTTGCAATATTACAAAAAATACGGATATTACCATCTTTTCTTTGGGTATTCTTTTGTCGGTCAAGAAAATATTCCTACCTTTGCGCCCGATTTATAGATAATATAATGTCTTATTCAATTAAAGTATTAAACAATTTATTTATTAATGGAAAACTTAAAGAACGTAGCTCCTATTGAAGATTTCAACTGGGATGCTTATGAAAACGGTGAAGCGGTAACAAACGCAAGCCACGAAGAACTTGAAAAAGCTTACGACGGTACGCTTAACAAAGTTAACGACCGTGAGGTTGTTGACGGAACCGTAATCGCAATGAACAAGCGTGAAG
>OHKL01001159.1_pt1 | contig 10218 bp, 5 predicted proteins | sample 1568721 | NCBI WGS metagenome assembly OHKL01 (sample SAMEA3879543, study PRJEB24766) | human gut metagenome | biome: human-associated habitat; feature: feces | place: USA | collected 1985/1987 | reverse complement strand
GTCGATCTCATCGATGAAGATGATACCTTTTTCCGCCTTTTCTACGTCATTGCCCGCCGCTGCCAGCAATTTGGATACCACGCTCTCGATATCATCACCGATATAACCGGCCTCAGTCAGAGAGGTGGCATCAGCAATAGCCAGAGGCACATCCAGAAGTTTTGCCAGTGTCTTTACCAGATACGTCTTACCGGAACCTGTCGGCCCGATCATCAGCATATTGGACTTTTCGATCTCGATATCATCCATTGTATTGGTTGCCACACGTTTGTAGTGATTGTAAACCGCAACAGAAATAACCTTTTTGGCATAATCCTGTCCAACCACGAAATCATCCAGCTGTGCCTTGATCTTGTGTGGCGGTGGAATATTTTTGATATCCAGTACCGGTTCATTTTCTGCTTTCTTCTTTTTCTTTTTAAAAATCTGACTTTCGGCATTAGCAGTTACCGCTCCGGCAGTTAATGCTCCTACAAGTAATAAGGTGAAAATTTTGTTCATATCATGCTGTTTTTAAGTTCTATAGTTCCAGTTTGGACAGATCGAATCCGTTTTCAAGCATAGCTTCCCGAATCACATCATACTTCTTCTTCATTACCGGATATTTATCGCAGATTTCCTGAATCTCGGCAGGAGTTTTCTCAAAGACGAAATTCATCCATTGCGCAAGGTCTTCACTCTTTAAAGGAGCATAAATGGAATTAAAATCCGGCCAATCTTCATCAATATAGGAGTTCTCAGAATAAGTAATCACCCCATACTTATAAAAATCGATTTCATTAGGGTCCGTTCCTTTAAAACGATACCAGTTCGGGTCGTACAATTTCGGTTCAACTTCTTCACTAGCTTCATAAAAAGCATCTGAAATAGTAAACAATCCTCTGACTTCCGACATATACTTTGCCCAAAAGCTGGCATTCACATCTGCTCTGATTTTCACAAACTCCTCATCGGTCATTGTTTTCAGAGAAGATGATACATTACCTAAGGCTATAAAGCTGCTACTAGCATAGCAATTCATGATGGTTGTCTCACCATAAGAGGCCATCCGGACCTCTTCAGATAACAATATAGAAAAAGGTAAATTCTTCTTTAAAAAACTATCCGAGTACAAATTCAATAATACCTTTTGCAAAAACTCAATCCCTTCATCAATAATCTCCTGCTTTTGTTCGGGAGCAGTTATTTTAATTCCGTTATTCGCTGTAAAGTTGAATTTATAATCAGCCTCAGTCGGATTAGTTATAATCACAGTCTGATATTTCTGATAAAACTGGTATATAAAATGCTGTGTCGGATCTGACGGGTCATCTGTCAAAATGTTGTATTTATCCGGTTGCTCAGGAACGATTAACGCATCTTCATGATAACAAGAAGACATACCTGCCAACATACAAATTAATAATATAAGTTTCTTCATAATCGATCAATTATTAACAGGTTCACTATTCGGACGGTCGAATATTTCTATTTCCGTATTTCTCTCTCTTTCGCTCTTAGGAATCGGCAATACGTATCCTTTCTCTTTCAGTTCGAAGACATCCCCTGCTCCCTCGTTCTCCTTTGAACTGTAAGTATGCGTAAGAGGAGGGCAGCCATATCTGCGCAAATCAAACCAGCGGAATCCTTCAAACGCCAGTTCTCTACGGCGTTCCTTACGTACGGTTGCTACAATTCCGTCTTCATCAACAGCTAACGGCGGAGTTCCCGGTTTCATACGATTTTCACGGAGCTCATTTAAGTCAGCAAGAGCCTTGTTCGTATTGCCAAGTTCAGCAAAAGCCTCAGCACGATTCAGATAAGCTTCCGAAATACGTAAGGCGTTGGCATAGACTGTAGCAGAATTTTTAGTCCACTTAATAGGTGTATAGACACTATACTGTTTGTTAGTAGGTCTGGTCTGGTTGCCGATTGTATTCTTGAAATAATTCGTAAGACGCAAATCATCTTCCGAATATAGCGCTAGCAAATCATCAGAAACCACCAAGTTCCCCGTATATCTGAAATCTTCTTTCATATGCGTCTCAAGTGATGTAAGTCCGTAGGATAACAAGATTTCTTTGTTAGCAAGAGAAAAGAAATAGTGATCCTTTTTTTCCTGAAGTTTGTAAAGTGGCTGAGTCGCGACCTTAAAGACCGAATCACAATAAAGAATGGTCACATCATATTTCTCCTGAAAAAGAGCAATACGTGATGCCAATAGATAAGCACTCGGCAAGTTAGGACGGAAAATAGTTTTCTCACCTCCTATAGCCTTAAAACACTGGATAGCCTTATTAATGTCTTCTTCCATTTGGGCATAAACAGCTGCATTCGTGGCCCGCTTCATCATCTTATCTGATAAGCCGATTTCTTTATTGAGCGGTACACATAAGTCTTCATTTGCCGTTGCAGGATGATAAGGCTTTCCATACAAATTAGCAAGCATAAAATACGAGAAAGCCCGCATGAAATAAGCTTCACCTGCTAAATCCTGACGTTCCATATCCGTCCCGTTCATGGTATAAAGCTGGTCCAGTATGATATTAGTCATCAATATCTTATGATAATAGACTGTCCATGCAACATCCGGCGTAAGTTCATTTGAAATTCCCACTTCCGGGTTTCCCTGCCACGTATAATATGCCCAAACATATTCTCTGAAATCATTAGAAATGACTTGTGGTCTGGTTCCATAGTAACATTGGTCTTTCACATCGTCTGTCATATATTCCAGATAAGGATGAGGTATGTCTTTTTCATTCGTTTTCATTACCTCACCGAAGAACAGTTCCTTGTAATCCTTCACCGATCTGGGTATCATCAAATCTTGTGAACTTTCTTCCAAAAAGTCACTGCACGACGATAATGTGCAGATAAACAATATGATATATAAATTGTACTTTTTCATCATCATTCATTATTAAAGAGTAATATTAAAGCGAAGTGAGTAAGAACGCTGCGGTGGTATACTTCTTGAGCCAAATCCAATCTGTTCAGGATCTCTGCCCTTCAGCGCTTTATCTTTAATGACAAATACATTACCCATATCAAAGCTGACACTTGCTCCTTTCAGATAGACAGGTTTCAACCATTCACGTTTAAAATCATAGCGAATAGACATCGAACGGCATCTGAGGAAACTGCCTGAAACTACACGGATATCACTCTTATTATACATATCCCATCCATTATCCGCAATACGATAGGTCACATCCTTATCGTTGATCTGCAAACTCTTATCCGATAAAACCGGTATAATGGTTCTGTCTTCATCACCCGGCTCTCTCCAACGATTCACAAATTCACTGGACATATTCTGATCCGGATAAGGAAGCCGCTGTCCGGAGGACTCATACAAATCATTCAAGCGCATTTTATTGCCAAAGCTGAATGAGAACAACGCATTAAATGTAATATTCTTATATTTCAAATAAGTAGAGAATCCACCGGTCAGATCGGGTTCACGTTTTCCGGAAAGAACAAAAGCACGGTCATACATCTCCTGCAAAGAATGAACCACAGCATTTCCTTCTTCATCTTTCTCATTAATATCCTTAAATGTAGGAAAACCCTGATCATCCAGTTTATCAAATTTATAAGAATAGAAACTATTTATCGCATTGCCATTGCTCACTAATGTTCCTGCAATATAGTCTTGCCAAGTGATCGCTGAGTTCCCGGCATTCAACACTTTATTGTAGTTTTTACCTGTATTGAATGATAAACTCCACATCCAGTCCCGGGTCTGAATCGGAACAAAAGAAACAGCCAAATCCCAACCTTTATTCTCAACATCACCATCATTAATGGAGACACTTGACGCACCTGTAGAAGGAGCTACGTTTTTCGTAACCACCTGATCTACTCCCTTTTTGTAATATACATCAAGCGATCCATAGATTCTGTTATTCCAGAATGCCCAGTCGATTGCAATATTATACGAATTGGTTTTTTCCCACTTCAGTTTATTATTCGGCAGCTTATACAATGTTGAAATATACTCCTGTGGCATTGATTCCAATGTCCCCAAACTAGCAATCAAGTTAGGGGTCTGATCCGGATGCACGTTACCTTGTATACCGTATGAGGCACGAATTGCCAGATCATTCAAGAAATCGACGTTCTTCATAAACTTCTCATTGATAACATTCCATCGTGTAGACACTGACCATATTGGCAGAAAACGAACGCTCTTGCTCTGACCGAACTTATTAGAACCGTCAGTACGTATATTGAAGTTCAGAATATAGCGACTGTCATAAACATAAGCAGCCGTAGCATATAATGAAATCACATTATTCTTTGTATCGGTCACCACATCCGGATGACTCTTTACCAAAGCACCGTATCTTTTCCAGACTGTCGGGTCAATATCAACAAACTTTTTACCTCTTTCGGGCAAATAACCATATTGCGTAGAGCTTAATCCGTCATATTTTGAAGATCTGACTTCTTGTCCGATACTTCCGGAAACTTCATGTTTTCCGAAACTTTGCATCAAAGACAGGCTATTTCTCCATGTATAAGAAGTATTACGTGTATTGGTCGTCATCAACTCTCCTCCAAACGGAAGCAGACAATATCTTTCTGCAAATTCAGAATCTTCAATGGGATTCGGCAACATCTTCCCATAGGGACTTTGTCGCATAGAAGAAATATAATATGATTGTTCATCACCCCAGTTTTCTTGTGTCACGTTGCTTCTGGACAGTCCTAATATAGATGAAAATCTCATCCATGAAGCAACCTTCCAATCCAGATTGACAGCTACATCTATAGCGGAATTATCATTCTTGTTTCCTGTATGATTCAGTTCGTTCATGATATTGTAAGACAATACTCCGTTACGTCCAGCCTCATTCGCATAGAAATACAACTCATTAGAAGCTGTCCGAAGTGGAATAGCCCGTGAAGTATTATAAGCATACTCATACACATCAATGGAAGTATGAGGATGTTCGGCTTTGGAAAGCGAACCGCTAACCTTTAATCCCAAATGTATATTCCGGTTAATTCTGGTATTTATTTTAGCCAGTACGTTATAGCGCTCTAACCCTTCCCCTATCGTCACACTGTTATTATTCGCATATCCCATGGACATATAATAATTACTCCGGTCATTTCCACCTGTAATGGATACCGAATGCTGATGTGTAAATGCTGTACGGAACAGCAAGTCATACCAGTCGGTATTTAATCCTTTCAGGGTCTTCACCTGGTTTAAGAATTCCTGATAGGTAATATCCTTATTCCACAGATGTTGCAATGCCCCTTCATAGCCAATATCCGAAGGTTTGTAACTTCCGAAAGATAATCCCCTCTCCTGCATTTCGATAGACATATCAATTCTGTCGGCAGAATTCATCCGAAACATTTTATCGTAAGTAGGAGGAGCTGTTATCCCCAATGTAGCGGTATACGAGATACTCGGTTTCTGGCTTTTTCCTTGCTTGGTAGTGACCACAATAACTCCATTGGCAGCTTTTACACCGTAAATGGCTGTTGCTGATGCATCTTTCAGTACTGAGAACGATTCAATGTCTTGCGGCAAAATCTCATCAAAATTTCGTTCTACTCCGTCGATAAGAACTAAGGCTCCTGATTTTGCACCAAAGGTACTAATACCTCGAATCCAGAATTCAGATGTATTTTCACCCGGTTCACCACTACGCTGCATGGCTATAATACCGGGAACCACACCAGCCAATGAATTAGAAAGACTACTACTTCCTACAGCATTCAACTGTTTTACATCAACATTGGTTATTGCCCCAGTCAGAGTTTTCTTTTGTTGAAGTCCACTGGCTGTAATTACCACTTCATCAATTTTGCCAACATCTTCCAATAACTTTATAGTTACATTATTGGGATCATTCATTTTCAGAACAGGCAGCTCATATGGCTGATAACCAACAAAAGTCACTACCAATACATCATAAGGTCCCACTTTCAAAGAAAACTTACCTTCAGTATTTGTGATTACTCCCACACCTGCCTGGTTTTTAGCAACGACTGACGCACCAATTATCGGCCCTAAATCATCTTCCACTACACCTTTGACTATAATTTCCTTTTTTGTTTCTTGTCCCCATATATTGCTTGGAACAAGTAATATCAACATCAAAAGTAATATGAAATATTTCTGTGTATTTTTCATGAATATATCTTTTTATACATTATTATTCCACTGTTACACGACGAATAAGATGGTTATCTCTATCGGCTACATATAGTGAATTATCTAAATAAACTGTCACACATTCAGGCTTATTAAATCTAGCCTTCTCTGGAAGACCATCCGTAAATCCTGCTTGACCAGGTAATCCAGCATACAAAGACACCTCACCTGTTGGAGTAATTTTACGAATAGTATGTCGTCCATATTCAGGGACAAACATATTCCCATCCTGATCAAAAGCAGGTTGTCTCGGATTATCGAAACGAGCAGTCACCCCACTACCATTGACATAACCGGATTCATCCCAGCCACCTGCGAATAGTTCAGGCTCACCAAAAGTATGAGTCAATGCATTATAAGGAACTTTATAGATACAATGTCTGTTACAAACTACCACGAATAAAGCCGTACCTTCGGGATTAAAAACCATACGAGTATCTATTTTATCTGCTCTGTTTATTTGGAATAATGGTTCATAATCCTCATAATCGGGACCATTAAAGCGATAAATATATCCACCAGATTTATTACAAAAGAAAATTTCACCAGTCTGTGGATGCACAGCTAAACCTTGCGTTTCTGCTTTTTCAAACTTACATAGCCCTTTCACATCCATAAAACCACCTTCACGTGTTACATATAGTATGTTAAAACTAGTTTTTATATCACTTCCGTAGGACATATTAGAAATATAAAGAGTGTCCTGCTTGGGATTAAACGCAAGACAGGTAGGACTTTGGAATGGACCACTCGAATTTTGCACCAAAGTTTCCACCCAGCCTTCCTGAGCACGGCGCAAAGCACCATTTTTATTTTGTCCACGCCCCTCATCAATAAAAAACAAGGCACCATCTTTATCCGCCAAAGCAAACCAAGGACGTTGTAGTTTACATTCAGCATATGGTCCGTCATCACGCCCACTTTGCCCTTGTCTACCCATCAAAGTTGTTACATTACGTTTAAACTGATAAATAAATTTTGTTTGGGAAGCATATTCTTCGACATTATCATCTTTGCCCACAAATAAACGAACATAACCAGTATCAGCACGCGCAGGAACAATAGCGTAAATTACATCATCCGCTACTCCTACAATAGCAGCACGCTTATTATTAACAGTCACTTTCAGATAGGCAGTATCCGTACCAAAATTCTGTCCACGAATAATTAATTGAGTCTTTACGCCACCACTATCAGGAGAGAAACTCTCAAAAACAGTTGGTGCATTCAAATTGGGAGGAAAAGTCTGACTTTGGCGTATCGGAGCCAAGTCATTATTGCATCCTCCAAAAACGGACGTTCCAATTAATAAAGATAGTCCGATTTCAAGCTTTCGCTTCATAAATAAATTAGATTTCATAAGATATTAAATTTAATTCAAATAAAATAAAAAGTAAAAAGGGATCATTACATACTTAAAAAACAGGTGGAGGATCGTGTTGTTGATTCATAGTTTCATGAGATATTTAGTTAAACATATTATATTATTCTGACCTTTTTAATGCACCAGCAAAATTAATGTGTTTGCCAAGATTTTTAGTTTTCCTTCTTTGTGTTTTATATTATACGGCAGGGATATTTACTATTTTGGCATGATTTAATAGTATTCCAGTTCTCCTTAAAGGTTAAATTCCCCGCTATTAAAATCAAGATAAAAATCAAGAAAACAATAACTGGAGAACGAACTTCCTTTTTTACTTCTTTGGCATAGACATTTACTCATATATAAACTAAATGCGACACTATCATATCTTTCTATTTCATAAATTAAAACTGCTACTGGTAGGGATAAAGAGAAAAATCCTCCAATTACTCAGTATTATTTTTTTCGAATGAAAATTCGAAAAAATTCTAATTGTTGCCATACCACTCCAATAATTATTGTACTTCTTCCAAGTGTTTGGTCCGGAATTCTTTTGGCGTGCATCCGTACTTTTCACGAAATACTTTAAAGAAAGTGACCTTATTAGAGAATCCGGCTTCGAATACAATTTCATCAATCGTCTTTTTCGTTTTCAGCAGCAAATCTTTCGCTACATACAAACGACACTCCTTAATCATAATCGTAGGACTTTCTTCCCCCATCTCCTCCATTTTCCGGTAAAGGCTGCGAACGCTGATAGCCAAATGATCGGCTATGAAACGGGGAGTCAGTTCCTTCTCCTGAATGTGGTCATTGATAATCTTCAGAACAGATTGCTGGAACTTTTTCGATTCCTTATGTGTCAGTTTACCATCTGTCTTTTCAAAAGAGCTGATTGCTGAACTGAAATAATCCTTCAGTACTTCCTTACGTTCCAACATCTGACAAACAGAGATACGGAGATATTCGGCATTAAACGGTTTGGTGATATACATCTCGGCTCCTGCAGAAAGTGCAGCCATCTGCTGTTCCATTTCATGCCGGCCGGAAACCATAATAATAGGTATATGTGACGTTTCCTTCACCGACTTAATCCGTTTCGTCAATTCGATACCGCCAACTCCCGGCATCATGATATCGCAAATGATCACATTCGGATAAACTTCATTCAATACCTGCTCCACCCGTTCCGGCTCCTGCAGGGTGACCACATTAAAATCGTTAGAGAAGATTTCCCCGATGAACCACAACATTTCCAGTTCATCATCAATCACCAGCAATGTAGGCCGCATCTTGTCAAATTCATAGTGAGGAAGTTTCAGCACCAGTTGCGACTCTATTTTTGGAATGTATTCCGAAGTGATTCGTTTAGAAGACGATACGCCGGTAGTCACTTCCAGCGGAGGCAATGACAAAGTAAACAATACCCAGCCGTCAGGCGTATTTTCCACCTTCAGCGTACCATTCAGCAATTTCGCCATATTGTAGGAAATGGCAAGTCCCAGCCCATTACGGGAGAAGTTCTTTTCATCCTGGTTTTCAAAGCTATCCAGGATAGCATAACGGTTGAAAACATATTGAAAGTCTTCTTCTTTAATCGTACTTCCTTCATTGGCCACCCGGAGAACCAGCAGGTTTTCATCGTTGGTATCCACTTCTATTTTGATACTTTTCCCATCCGGAGTATACTTGAAGGCATTGGATATCAGATTGATAATAATAGTATTCAGAAAACCTTTGTCTGAGTTCCAGGAAACTTGCTCGGGTATCTTGCTCAGGAACGTGATATTCCGGGATTTAGCCATATCGACAAAGGTCTTGGCCGTATTTTTCATTAAGGAAGATACATTCAGGGCTTCGATCCTCACTTCCCGGTTTCCGGTTTCGATACGACGGAATTCGATCAGTTCATGAATCAGGTTATTCAAACGTTCCGCGTTCGTCTGAATCATCTGAACATAATCGACTACGAATTTACTGAGTCCTTTTGATGAAAGGATACGTCCGCAAGGACCGTAGATAAGAGTCAACGGGGTACAGAACTCGTGAGCTATATTAGTGAAGAAACGAAGTTTCGACTCAAATACATTCTTTTGATGGCGTTTCTCTATTTCATTCAGCAGTTCCTGCTTTTTCCGTTTGGTGCGGAGAATAAACGAACGTACCAGCATGGCGGCTATCATAAGCAGACATAAAGAATAAATGAGATATGCCCACCAAGAGGCGTACCACGGGTCACCGATCCGTATCAACAAAGAATAGACTTCACTTTCTTTATCGAATACACTATTGTAGTACTTCACCAATAACGTATACTCACCGGGAGCCATGTTCGTGAAAGAGACAGAACTTTCTTTACCATTATTAATCCACTGGTCACTCAATCCTTTCAGTTTATAAGAATAGGTGCAGTTATTTCCGTTCAGATAATCGACAGAGGTGAATGAAACGGCAAAGAAGTTCTGGTCGGCGACAGTGAGGCTGAAAAAGGCAGCAAAACCTATGAGGCGATGAAGGAAATTCTTTCCGGCGATTACCGCGCCAAAAAAGGCACCTATTACATCAAGGTTTCCCGTGACGATACCGTTGACAGCAAGGAGGAGATGCCTTATGCGCTGCAGATTATGCAGGGCGACAGCTACAAACATGACTATGTTATGAAAGAGCAGGTATCAGAAGATACCACCAACAAGAA
>OHKL01001156.1_pt1 | contig 10239 bp, 8 predicted proteins | sample 1568721 | NCBI WGS metagenome assembly OHKL01 (sample SAMEA3879543, study PRJEB24766) | human gut metagenome | biome: human-associated habitat; feature: feces | place: USA | collected 1985/1987 | reverse complement strand
TAGCAGCTAAAAGCCACTACGCTTTCAAATCTAACTTTTGGGGGTCACCACAATTTTTTAGAAGAGCGGTTTGTGTATTTGTTTTAATAATTATTCGTTAATAGCTTTAACGAGAGCCTGTGCTTTGTCTGTCTTTTCCCAAGCAACGCCGAGTTCTTCTCTGCCCATATGACCGTAAGCGGCAAGCGGACGATACTTTGTTTCTTTAAGCTTTAACTGCTCAATAATAGAATTCGGACGGCAGTCAAATACCTTTTCAACAGCGTCTGAAAGCTGTTCGTTTGTGTAGCTTGATGAACCGAAAGCCTCTACCATTATTGATACAGGTTTAGCAACACCGATTGCATATGCAAGCTGAACCTCGCACTTATCGGCAAGACCTGCGGCAACAATATTCTTTGCGATGTATCTTGCGTAGTAAGCGGCACTTCTGTCAACCTTTGTCGGGTCTTTACCGCTGAATGCACCGCCGCCGTGACGAGAAAATCCGCCGTAGGTATCAACTATAATCTTTCTGCCTGTAAGACCTGAATCGCCTACAGGGCCGCCGATTACAAATCTGCCTGTCGGGTTGATGAAATATTTTGTGTTTTCGTCTAAAAGCTCGGCAGGAATGATTGGCTTTACTACATATTCAACCATATCTTTTCTGATCTGCTCCAGTGTAACATTTTCATCGTGCTGTGTAGACACAACAACGGTGTCTACCCTTACAGGTGTGTCACCCTCATACTCAACGGTTACCTGTGTTTTACCGTCAGGACGAAGGTAGGAGAGAGTACCGTCTTTTCTTACCGCTGTAAGCTGTTTTGCAAGCTTGTGAGCAAGTGAGATAGCAAGCGGCATAAGCTCTTTGGTTTCGTTGCAAGCGTAGCCGAACATCATACCCTGGTCGCCGGCACCAATCTGATTGTTGGCGTCATTTTCGCCGTCTTTAAGCTCGTAGCTTTCGTTTACGCCCATTGCAATATCAGGGCTCTGCTGGTCAATAGAAGTGAGTACAGCGCAAGTAGTGCCGTTAAAACCGCACGCCTGGTTGTCATAGCCGATGTCATTTATAACTTCTCTTGCGATACCTGCAATGTCAACATAGCAGTCTGTAGAAATTTCGCCCATAACATGAACTACACCTGTTGTAGCGGTTACCTCGCAGGCAACATGAGCGTTTTTATCCTGTTCGAGAATAGCGTCAAGAACAGCGTCGGAAATCTGGTCGCAAACTTTGTCGGGATGTCCCTCTGTTACTGACTCAGAAGTGAAAAAATGTTTTGCCATTATAATTCTCCTTTGCAAAAAATAAGCACCTTTCAGCCGAAAGGTGCTATTAAGACTCATCTTTCGGTAAATACCGCAGGATTTGGCACCTTGCAAATGCAGGTTGCCGGACTTCAAAGGGCCTGTTCCCTCAGTCGCTCTTGATAAGATAAATATTAACTTATTGTTTTAATTATATACCGTTATATCGACAAAAGTCAACAAGAAATAACAGGTATATTGTAAAATCGGATAATCAAACAAAAAAATTATGCGATTTCATCAACGGAACAACATTCTGTACAAGGTACGCTGTGTTTTACTCTGTCCTCAACCTCGGCACGCTTTGCATTGTTAAAGCGGTCTACCGTACCTACAAGATAGCCTGTGATTCTGCGGATTCTTTCAAACGGAACAGAATCGTAATCGTATTTAACATCAACATAGTCGCCGTCAACTGTGAGTTCAACATTCTTGATATATTTATCCGGATTTGCCTCTCTAAGCTGTGTTGTGTAAGCGTCAATTTCCTTTTTGCTGAGCTTTCCGCCCTTTACATTTACTGTCATAATAAATCCTTCCCTTTCGTAATTTCATAATCCTCTTTAATATATAATGTAACTTTTAATTCTTTAAAAGCATATATCTTGTAGAGTAAATCTATTATAGCACAACATCTTGTTGTATGCAATATTAAAATAGGAATTATTCGCACAAATAAAAGTAAGTATTTTTGTTTATTTTTACAGTTGACAAATATATAAAAGCAAAGAGGACAAAAGTTTTGCCCTCAAATAACAATTTTTATTATTTTAATTTCCCGATTTGTAATTGTATATGAATATTTTAACACAAAATTTTTTATTTCAAGCAAATAAGGCGATGCTTCCACCGCCTTATATATTATTCGAGCACCAATAAAACTCTGTCTATGTTGTTACCGAAAAGTCCTGCGTAGCCGTCCTGACCGTTTGAAGTTTGGTCGTCGTGCTGCCAGTCAAAATATTCTTTGCTTATTGCCGAAACTTTATATTTTGCGACAAGATATTTGTTAAGACTTTCGGCAATACTCTGCGGTGTGGTGTAATACACTCTGATTGCGTCAATTTTACTGCCGTTGCCCGCATAACCGTTTTCTAAATCGTCAATGTCATATCCGCTGACTTTCGGCAGCCACCCGCTTTTAGTGTGAACCTGATACCACACCTTGCCTTCACTTACTTTTATTGCAATATCCGTAATTGCTTTGCCTTTTAAACCTGCGTAATCTTCAAGATTTTTTACTTCGGGCAGCCAAACACCGTCACAGCGCACTCTGTAGAAAATATCCGGTTTGGTTATTTTTCCTTTGTCTTTATCGTCTTCTTTTTTGCTGTTGAAAACGCTTTCGTTAAATATGATGTTCGTATCAATATTTTTGCCGTAACCGCTTACTCTGCCTGTTGAACTATTCTGCCATATATCACAGTTTAATTCATTTACGGAGTTATATTGTGCAAGCCAGATACTGTACTTTTTCTTTAATTTATCGTAATCGAGATAATTATTAAACCAATTCAGATTAGCATACACACCTGCTCTGTAGTTACTTTTCTTGATCGTTTCGCAAAAGCGTTCCGCAATTTCTGTAAGTTTTGCTTTGCCGAGTTTAGTTTGTGAATTATCTTCCAAATCATAATAAATCGGCATATCAAGAGATTTGTTATTAATGCATTCAAGGCAAGCCCTTGCCTCTTTTTCTGCATCGCTGACGCTGTCTGCGTAACTGTACCAGTACACACCAATCATCATATTTTCGCTTTTTGCGTTTTTGTAATGACTTTCAAACATACTGTCTTTCTGACTTGATTCTCTGCCGTAGCCTGCTCTTATAATTACAGCTTTTATACCGTCGTTTTTCATTTTGTTAAAATTAATACCTTGCTGAAATTCTGAAATATCAACACAGCTTACTTTTGCCATAAAATCATCCTTTCAAATTGATAAAGTTTACTTTAGTATAATATTAAAAATAATACCAAAAGTTAAACTTTTCATTTACAGTGCTTAAAGTGCAAAAATTGCAGAAATTAGGCTAATTTTATTGTAAAAAATTTTATTTTGTGCTAATATTACCTTATAAAATGAAATCGGAGGTATTATGATGGAATTATCAAAAGTAACGGAAACTCGCAGAAGCGTAAGAGAATACATAAATAAACCTGTCGAAACAGAAAAGTTAAGAGAGATGATTGCGGCGGCTCAACTTGCACCGTCATGGAAAAACTCGCAGGTATCACGCTACTATGTGGTAACAGGCGAAAAACTTGCAGATGTTAAGAATGCATTGTCGCCTTACAATCAGAAAAATGTTGCAGACGCTCCCGCACTTATTGTTACCGCAATTGTGCTTAATCGTTCCGGATATGAAAAGGACGGTACACCGACAAACGAACTCGGCAACGGTTGGGGATTTTACGACTGCGGTTTGCAGAGTATGAATCTTTTGCTTAAGGCAACAGAACTTGGACTTTCAACTCTTGTAATGGGTATAAGAGATAACGAAAAAATCAAGGAAGTTTTGAATATTCCCGAAACCGAGGCGGTAGTAAGCGTAATCGGAGTAGGCTACAGCAATGCAGAGCCTGCAATGCCAAAGCGTAAGGCTATTGAGGATATTGCTAAGTTCTTTTAATTTAATATAGCAAAGCGTAAAGTAAAAACCTGTACAGCAGTTGCCGTACAGGTTTTTTGGTTATGGTTTTACAGTTTTAAATAAATTTAACTGCTGTGCCGTAAGCAAGCACTTCGGCAGCCTGTTGCATAACAGAAGCTGATGTGTAACGAACGCATACAATAGCGTCTGCCCCCATTCTTGCAGCCATATCAATCATACGCTGAGTGGCAATATCTCTTGCCTTGTTCATCATTTCAGTGTATGATTTAAGCTCGCCGCCAACCATAGTCTTAAAGCTCTGTCCCATATCGCTGAACATATGCTTAGACTGAATTGTGTTGCCTTGCACAAGACCGAGTGTGGCAAGGTTTTTGCCTGAAATTGTTTCTGTAGTAGTAAGTATCATAATTTCTCCTCAATTAAATATCTATTTCCTCAAGGTCGCTTTCGCTAACCTTGCGTAGCTCTTTTTTGCTTAAAATATCGTAAATTACAGGAACAATATAAAGAGTCATAATTGTTGCGTACAGCAAACCGCCGATACATACAATAGCGATAGGCTGCATAATCTCTGAACCTGTGCCTATACCGAGTGCCATTGTTGAAAGTCCGAGAACGGTTGTGATTGCCGTAATAAGGATAGGCCTCATTCTTGTTTTGCCTGCCTCTACAATTGCCTCTCGTCTTTCTTTGCCCTCAAGTCTTAGGTTGTTGATGTAGTCAACAAGTACGATACCGTTGTTTACGATAATACCGCAGAGCATTACAAAACCGAGCAATGCCACAACGCTGACATCAAAACCTGTAATAAGCAATCCGAGGAATCCGCCTGTAAATGCAAGAGGAATTGTAAACATAATGATAAACGGTGACTTAAGGCTCTGGAATTGAGCAACCATAATAAGGTAAATAAGAATTACGCCTAAAAGCATCATAAGCAGCATTTGATTTACAGCTTCCATTGTGCTCTCGTTTGAACCCGAGTATTCAATACTGCAGCCGTCGGGAAGTTTATAATCATCAAATAAAGCTTTTGCCTTGTTTGAAACATCGGTGTTTGTATAACCGTCTTTTAAAGTACCGCTGACTTTAATATAACGCTTTTGGTCACTTCTTGTGATTGAATTCATTGATTCGGAATCTGAAATCTCGGCAACTTCGGAGAGTTTTGTGGTCTTTTCGTTGCCTTCTTTGTCTGTATAAGTGAGTTTAATATCCTTGATATTGTTCTTTGTAACATCACTGTTTTCGTCTTTGATTACAACCACATCAAGGTCTTTGCCGCTGTTTGTAAGGGTAGAAGATGTGGTTTCCGAGGTGATTGCAGCGGCAATCTGCTGATATACCTGTGCAACCGTAAGTGACTTTTTGGCAGCCTTTGTTTTATCGACAGTTACCTTAATTTCGCCCGAAGTAGCGCCGATACCGTTATCGGTTTCGTCAATGCCGTCAACCGCAGCAAGTTTTTCCGCCATATCTTTTGCGGTATTCTGCAAAGTTTTGAGGTCATCACCGTAAAGTTTGATTGACACACCGTCATTACCGAGCATAGCTGACATTGAGCTTGAAGAAGAACTGCCGCTTACAACCACATCTCCGTCAATACTTTGAAGTTCTGCTTCAATTTCTTTGCTGATACTTTCGCTGTTCTTTACTTTGTCGTCTTTGAATACTGCATATGCCATAACAGAACCTTTGTCTGCATCGGAAGACGATACAGAGCCTGTAAGACCCATAAGGCTTGTTGTTGAACCTGTCATAACACCAACAGTTTCAAATTCGTCATACTCGGAAAGAGTGTCGAGTAGGTTTTGTGCGGCGTCAATGGTATCGTCCATAGTAGCCGAATCATCAAGCTTAACCGTTACCGAAAGCTCCGTGCTTGCCATATTCGGCATAAAACTGAAGCCTCTTGCCACAGCACCGAACATACTGCCAAAGAGAAGTACAACTGCAGCGATAAGTGCGACTACTCTGTGCTTTAATACAAAACGAATAGATTTTTCGTAGCCGCCGAGCATTTTATCAAACATTCCGTGCTTAACAGGTTTAACCTTTCTTAGCATACGCTGACCCATAGCAGGCACAAGCGTAAGGGCAACAATAAGGCTTGCAAGCAGGGAATAGGTGATAGTAAGCGCCATATCCATAAATATCTGACGGGTAAGACCCTCTATGAATACGATAGGGAAGAATACGCAAATTGTTGTAAGTGTAGACGATGCAATTGCGCCCGCAACCTGTTTAGCACCGTTTAAAGCGGCTTTTACAGGCGGCACACCCAAATTGCGCAGTCGGTATATATTTTCAATTACTACAACCGAGTTGTCAACAAGCATACCTACGCCGATTGCAAGTCCCGACAGCGAAATCATATTGAGAGTAACACCGCTAAAATACATCAGCACAAGTGCAAAAATAACGCTGATAGGAATTGAAAGCGCAACAATGAGGGTTGGTTTAATATCTCTTAAGAAAAGGTACAGAATTATAATTGCAAGTACAGCACCCATAAGAAGATTCTGTAAAACGCTGTTTATAATAATATCTATGTAGTCGCCCTGGTCCATAAGGGTGGTAAAGTGCAGACCTTCGTTTTCCTGTGTAAGAGAGTTGAGCTTTTTGGCTATATTTTCGGAAACAGTAGCGGTTGCGGCATCACTCTGCTTTGAAAAACTGAATACAACGCCGGAGTTTCCGTTAATCTTTGTGAATACCTCGTCCGAATCGTCAGCTATAAATACATCTGCAACATCGCTTAGTTTTACAACGCCGATACCGTCAATTCCCGTGTCAAAAAGAGCAAGTGACTGCATTTCTTTATCGCCTTCTATTTTGTCGCCGACACGCACAAGATATTTAATATTTTCGTCATCACTTACATATCCTGCAGGCATTGAGAAATTTTGTGCTGTAAGAATATTTGAAACATTGTTTATTTTAACAGTGTTTGTCATATCGGCGGCTTTTTTGGCTTTATCTTTTTGGTCGGCGAGTTCATCACTTGCGGATTTTAATTCTTCTTGAGCAGAATTAAGCTGGGTTAATGCACTGTTTACTTCACTTTGCTTTGTGTTTAGCGCAGAAAGTCCGCCCGAAAGCTGATATGCCGCAAGAGATTGCTGTTTTTCTATCTCTGAAAGTGCCTGATTTACAGATACGGTATTGTTGTCAAGACCTTTTACAGCGGTTGCAATTTGTGTAATACCGCCGTCTACTTGAGATATTTTATCCGCAATTTCCGCTATTGTATCATCAAGTTTTTCCTCTGTGGTGTCAAGTCCTTTTAATGCCTCAGCTGTTTGAGTTATTGCTTTATCTACATTTGTAAGAGCATTTTTTGCATTATTAAGTCTTTCTTCAAGCTCTTCTTTCGGAAAACCGTATTTATCAAGTTCTTCATCTATTTTAGCAAGGATTGCTCTTACCTGTGCAAGCTGCTCGTCTGTAAGATCAGGGTTTGCAAGTTTGCTAAGCGCATCTTTGTAGTCATTGTATATTTTTTCAAAAGTTTCTATCTGTTGTGTAAGCTGTGCTTTTTCGTCCTGCAAACTGTCAAGTTTTTCTTTTATCTGTGTTAATGTTTGGTAGGCGATTGTCAAAGTCTGCTTGGTTGCAGTAAGCGACTGCTGTTGGTCAAGCAACTGCATTTTTGCATTCAAAATTTCAGTGTAACCGCTTTGTGCCTTACCTTGGGCGTCAGCAAGCTGTTTTGCAACTTCTTCCTGTTGAGAATTTAAGCCGTTTATTGACTGCTCAATGGTATCACTGCCTTGCTCCGCTTTAGAAATATTGTCCTGCAATTCTTTCTTTGCATCGGAAATTTTCTTTTCCGCATCGCCGAATTTGTCATTGAGAGCGTCATTGATTTTTGCGTTGAGAGCGTCAATCTTGGTTTGCGAAATAATAACATTTTCCTTTTGAGTTACAATACCTTTTGTAGATACAGAGGCTACACCGTCAATTCCCTCAAGCTGATTTTTCAGTTCGTTGTTTACATAGTCGGAAATTTGCACTGTATCGTAACCGTCGTAATCAACCGCAACCATAGCTACAGGCATCATATTAGGGTTAATTTTCATAAGGTACGGACTGCCTACACCGTCAGGCCATGCATCTTTGATAGTGTCAAGATTGCCTCTCATATCAACGGTAGCGGTGTCCATATTTGTACCGTCCTCAAACTCAAGTGTCAATATTGAATAGTTGTCAGATGAGGTGGAGGTGATTGTTTTTACGCCGTCAATGGTTGAGAGTGACTGTTCAAGCGGTTTTGTTACCACCGATTCAACTGTTTCCGGAGTTTGTCCCGGATAGGTTGTAAGGATTATTGCATACGGAAAATCCATATTAGGCAGTAAGTCAGGCGTCATTTTAAATACCGACACTATACCCAATACAATTACCACAATAACCGCCACAAAAATTGTCATCGGCTTTTTTACACTTAGTTTTGGCAGCATATCATTCCTCTTTCATTGATTATTTCGATTATTTCCATAAAATTACTGTTTAATTAATTATTTATTACCTAATATCACTTGACTGCGCCTTGTTTGATTATGTCGATTTTTTTGATAAGGCGTTCACGCACTTCTTCACGGTCACTGCCTGCGACAAAAACATCGAAAATTGCATTTTTAAGCACTTGTGTAAGAATTTCTATGAGGCATTTAACGCTTTCGTTATCCTGAAATTTCAGATTTTGTCTGTCAACCATAAGATATATTTCGTTGTTTGAAAGCGCAATGTTAAAACGGTTTTTAAGATATTCGCTTACAAGGTCATCGTTTGCTTTAAAGCTGTCAACAATATTTCTCATAATTTTCATTGTTTGCTTTTGACTGCTGTAATCGTCGAAATAATCAAACATTTTAATGTACATAACAAAAAGGTCGCCGCATGAAAGTTTTAAAATTTCTTTGGCTTTGTTGCTTGATTCGTCAAACATAGTTTTAGTGATAATTTCTATCAAATCTACCTTGTCGTCAAAATACTGATAAAAACTGCCTCGGGAAATTTCAGCGGTCTTTATAATTCTGTTTATAGAAACCTTTTCGTTAGGTCGTTCCATAAATTCTTTTATGACAGCGTCGGTAATACGCTTTCTTTTTTCGTACGGAAGATTGTAAAATGTTTTTTTAATCATACCTATTACCTCCTGATATGACAGGTTATCATATTTGCTATAATTTTAGCATTATATAAATCCTTAGTCAATAAAGGTAACACAAATGTTATGTGAAGTTTTTGTGTACAAACTACTTAATAATGTCAGCACATTTTCCTTTTGTGAATTCAATTAAAGTTTGGGGGTCAAGGTCAATCTGATAACCGATTTTTCCCGCACTTACAATAATGTTCGGATTGTTAAGGCAGCTTTCGTGGAAAACGGTAGGGTATTGCTTTTTCATTCCGATAGGTGAGCAGCCTCCTCGAATGTAGCCTGTTACTTTTAAAATATCTTTTACATGAATCATCTCAACGGATTTTTCACCAACTGATTTTGCGGCTTTTTTAAGGTCGAGTTCCGCCGCAACTGGAACAACAAATACAAAGTAGCTGCCGCTTACGCCTTTTGTGACAAGCGTTTTGAATACACAATCGGGATTTTGCCCCAAAAGTTTGGCAACGCTTATGCCGTCAACAGCGTCTTTTCCGTGCGGATATTCGTGTGCTGCATAATCTATTTTTGCTTTTTCGAGAATACGCATTACATTAGTTTTAAATTCTGACATAACAGCCTCCAAATTACAAATATATAATAATGATTATAATGTTTAATAATATACACATATAATTTTATTGTGGAAATTTGTATATGTCAAGTATTGTTATAAATTAGACATAAAACTGTGCTTTTGCTCAAAATTTTAAAAATATCTTTGACCTCTATCTTGATAATTCAACTATAGAAAAAGGAAAAACAGGCACTAAAACAGTTACGGATTCTATGGCTGAATTTGCTACTGAAAAATGTGCTATGGTGCAAAACGGCAATTGGGCTTGGAGCCAAATAAGCAAGGTGTCAGGCAATAAGGTTGAAGAAAACAATGTTAAATTTTTGCCGATTTATACAGGCGTTAAAGGCGAAGAAACACAAGGCCTTTGCATCGGCACGGAAAATTACTATGCAGTCAATTCAAAGGCAAGTCAGGCTGAGCAAAAGGCGGCGAACGACTTTATCTATTGGCTTTATTCAAGCGAAAAGGGTAAGAAATTTGTAACAGATGACCTTGGTTTTATTGCTCCCTTTGATACCTTTAATGACGACGAAGTGCCAAACGACCCGCTTGCAAAAGAAATAAGCAATTGGATGAATAAGCAAA
>OHKL01001149.1_pt1 | contig 10288 bp, 6 predicted proteins | sample 1568721 | NCBI WGS metagenome assembly OHKL01 (sample SAMEA3879543, study PRJEB24766) | human gut metagenome | biome: human-associated habitat; feature: feces | place: USA | collected 1985/1987 | reverse complement strand
AGGCTATTACATGAAGTTTTTCATTAGCTCGACTTATCAGGACTTGAAAAAAATCAGGCGTGTTGCAATAAATACTATTGAAAGCTTGACTGAAAGGAAAACTGCTGAAATTAGTGCAATGGAGGAATTTCCGGCAAGTCAAAAATCAAGCGGAACTTTTTGCGTTGACCAAGTAAAAGATGCCGATATTGTAATTGGCATATATGGGTATCGCTTTGGTTCCAAATACTATGATGGGCGTTCAATGACGGAAATTGAATTCGATGAAGCAACAGAACTCGGCACTCCAATTCTTGCATTTGTAGAAAATGGGGCAGAGGACACAGGTGACATTGATCAAAAGCGTTTTATTAACAATAAAGTATTTTCACTTGGAGGCGTTTGTGCAAGATTTGATTCGACCAACTTGGAAAATTTTGCAAAGGTATTAAACAATTCATTAAAAGAATACTACGGTACATTAGATGGCTATAGTTATCATTCCATATGGGATGATATCCACGAACTCAAACATAAAATTGAGGAAACAGATGATTATCCCAGATTATTACCCTACGGAGAAAATGAAGAAGATAAGGCGCTCGATGATATTATAGAAAGTGCCAAGATGCTTTCAGAGATGGGGAATAATCTCCGCACTGAAAATAATATAGTATATGATATTGCTCACTACTATTGGCAAAAAGAAGACGAGAATCCTGATATTGACCCAGAGTTCAAAGCAACAATTGATGCGCAAAAAGCAGGATTGGTTAAGCGCATAAAAAAACACAATCATGAACTTGTACTATGCTACGATTGGACCGTATACGGAATTCCTAATCATTGCACAAGTATTATGCTCGCTGTAAATTATTTAAAATTGTGTCGTGTGCAGAAAAGGCTTTTGACGGAAGCATGGACTGAAGATTTACGTCATGAAGTATTAAAGCTCAAAGCTTTCTATATCGATACCATTGAAAACCGAAGTGGTCTCATCGACTAATTGAAAAGGAGCTGATTCTCATGTCCAACTTCTCCTATCTCTCCACCCATCCCGAATATTCCCTCTTTGCCAATTCCGCCATCGAGGCCGAGAAAGTGTTCTCCACCTCCCCGGCGATGTGCGCGGTGGGGTGCCGGAAGGCGTTGGAGCTGGCGGTGAAGTGGGTGTATGCGGCAGACAAGACCATCACGATGCCCTACAAGGACAACCTGCAATCCCTGTTGCATGAGCCGAGCTTCCGGTTCGCGGTGGACCGGGATGTGTGGAGCGTGCTGCCCAGCATCGTGAAGGCGGGCAATCTGGCGGTACATACGGGACATAGTGTGTCGGCGGCGGATGCAGTGTTCAGCCTGCGGGGGCTGTTCGACTTCATCCAGTGGGTGGATTACTGCTACGGCACGGACTATGTGGAGCGCTCCTTTGATGAAACAGCCATCCCCGGCGAAAAGGTAACGCTGGACGAAAAGAAGATCCGGGAGCAGGAAAGCCTGCTGACCCAGAAAGATGCCGAGTTGGAAGCCTTGCGCAAGCAGGTGGAGAGCCTTTCGGCGGCGTACACGGCCAGCAAACAGCAGAACCAGCAGAGCCGCAGTTTCACCGCCGCCGACCTGACCGAGGCCGAGACGCGGCAGAAGATCATCGACATCGACCTCAAGGCCATGGGCTGGAAATTCACCGGGCCGGACGCCGATGTGCGCACCGAGTACGAAGTGGACAACATGAACGGCGTGCTGGGGCAGAAGGGCTATGCGGACTATGTGCTGATGGGCAAGGACGGCTTGCCGCTGGCGGTCATTGAAGCCAAGCGCAGCACCAAAGACCCCAACATCGGGCGCAAGCAGGCTCAGCTTTATGCAGACTGTCTGGAGCAGAAGTTTGGCCGCCGTCCGATGCTGTTTACCACCAACGGCTACACCACCTATTTCTGGGATGAGCAGAGCGGCCCGCAGCGTGCCGTGAGCGGGGTGTTCTGCAAGGACGATTTGCAGAAGCTGATGAACCGCCGCACCGAGAAAAAACCGCTGGACACCATCGAAATTGACGATAAAATCACCGACCGCTACTATCAGAAAAACGCCATCCGGGCTGTCTGCGCCCACATCGCGCAGGGCTTCCGGCGCAATCTGCTGGTCATGGCAACGGGCACAGGCAAGACCCGCACCGCATCCAGCCTGACCGATGTGCTGAGCCGGGGCGGTCATGTGACCAACGTGCTTTTTCTGGCCGACCGCACCGCGCTGGTCAAGCAGGCAAAGGACGACTTCAAGAAGTATCTGCCCGACCAGTCGCTGTGCAACCTGTGCTCCTCTAAGGACGATAAGGCCGCGCGCATCGTGTTTTCCACCTATCCCACCATGCTCAACGCCATCGACAACGCCAAGACCAAGGACGGCGTGCCGCTGTTTTCGCCCGCCCACTTTGACCTTATCATTGTGGACGAGAGCCACCGCAGCATTTTCAAGAAATACCGCGCCATTTTTGATTATTTCGATGCGATTCTGGTGGGTCTGACCGCCACCCCGAAAACCGATGTGGACCGCAACACCTACGACTTTTTCGAGATGGAGCACGGCATCCCCACCTACGCCTACGATTACGACGCGGCGGTCTACACCGACCATGTGCTGGTGCCTTACTACAACTACGAGGTCAAGACGAAATTCACCGAAGAGGGCATCCACTACGACCAGCTTTCACCGGAGGATAAGGCCCGCTACGAGGACGATTTTGCCGAGGACGACACCCTGCCCACCTTTATCCCATCCGAAAAGCTGAATAAGTTCATCTTCAACGCCAACACCGTGGACACGGTGCTGCAAGACCTGATGGAACGGGGCATCCAGACGGCGGGTGGTGACCGCATCGGCAAGACCATCATCTTTGCCCAGAACAAGCGCCATGCGGAGTTTATCCGGGAGCGCTTTGACAAGCTCTACCCGCAGCTGGAGACCCAGTACCCGGGATTCATCCAGCGGGTGGTCTGCGACGACGCGTATGCACAGTCCATCATTGACGATTTCAAACAGCCGGATAAGCCGCCGTTTATTGCGGTCTCGGTGGATATGATGGACACGGGCATCGATGTGCCGGAGTGTGTGAATCTGGTGTTTTTCAAAAAAGTGCGCAGCAAAACGAAGTTCTGGCAGATGATCGGCCGTGGTACGCGGCTCTGCCCATCCCTTGCCTGTGTGGATGCCATCGACGGCGAATATACGGGCAAACGGCGTTTTCTGATCTTCGACTACTGCGGCAACTTTGAATTTTTCCGTCAGAAACCCAACGGCTACGAGAGCGCGGACACCAAAAGCCTGTCCGAGAGCATTTTCTGCAAGCAGGTGCGGATCGCCGCCGCGCTGCAGGATGGAGCCTATGCGGACGAAAAATACCAGAACTGGCGCAAAATTTTAACAGAAACCTGCCGTGCCGAAGTGGGAGCGCTGAACCCGGAGCTGGTATCTGTGCGGCTGCACCGACAGGCTGTGGAACACTATCAAAAGCCGGAAGCCTTTGTCAGCCTGACTGAAACGGACAAGGGTACTCTGATGAAAGAGGTGGCACCGCTCATCTCGCTGGACGATAAGGACGAGGCCGCCAAGCGGTTCGATAACTTTGTGTATGGCTTGCTGCTCTGTGAACTGGAAGGTCTGCCGGGGCTGGGCCGCGCCCAGAAACAGCTGCGCAGCACAGCGGCATTGCTGGAAGGAAAAGCTACCATCCCGCAGGTGCAGGCAAAGCTGTCCCTCATTCGGGAGGTGCAGACAGACGAATTTTTGACCTCGCATGATTTGCTCCGCTTTGAGGAAATGCGGCAGGAACTGCGGGAACTCATCAAGTTTCTGGTGGACGGTGTAGAAGGGCAAAAGCCTGTCTACACGGCCCTTGCCGACCCGGTACTGGAACAGACCGAGGGCAAAACGCTGGATTCCGGCTACGATTTCGGCGAGTACCGGGAACGTGTGAACCGCTACATCATGGAGCACCGCAGCGATACGCTGGCCATCCACAAGCTGACCCAGAACATTCCGCTTTCCCGGGGTGACTATACCGAGCTGGAACATATCTTCACCTGTGAGCTGGGCAGCAAAGAGGACTATGCACGGGAGTTTCGGGATACGCCCTTTGGTCTGCTGGTGCGTAAAGTGGCAAAGCTGGACCACGATGCTGCCATGCAGGCATTTTCAAAATTTATCAATGACGAATCGCTGAATGCAAAGCAGATCGCGTTTGTGCAGAAGGTCATTCATTACATCGAGCAGAACGGTTATGTGGAAAGCAAAGCGGTGTTGATGAAACCACCCTTTGACCAACCCATCCTGTTTACCCGCCTGTTTGATGGCAAAACAGGGAGTGAACTGATGGATACGATCAATTCGGTGAAAGAGAATGCCACCCATGTGACCGCATAAAGTGGTAGAATGTACTGATAAAAACGGTATAATGGACAAGGAGCGGATAGACGGTTTCCGCAGCGCCTTTGCGCCGGGAGAAACTTTATTCTGGCAGGTCCCTGCTGCGGCAAGGGAGAGAATGGCGTTTTACAGTGAGAACCTTCCCCGCCTTTTTTCTGAAAAAATCACGGCGGTATTTGCGGTGTCCGACCACTATGCGCTGGAATTTATGCGATTTTTGCAGGGACAGGGCATCCGCGTCCCGGAGGATGTGCAGATCATTGGCTTTGATGATACACTGGCAAGCCGGGAAAGCGTTCCCGCTCTGACCACCATTCATCAGGATGCGGCGCTCCGGGCAAGGACTGCCATCCGCCGCCTTGAAGCCCTGCGGGACAGCCCCCCTGCGATGCCGGCATCGTTCTGCCGGTGGAGCTGGTGGAACGGGAAAGCGCAAGGAGGCTGCCATGTCAGACTTTATGAGGACCCTTTGCAAAATCGCCATTCCGGTCTGCCTTCAAAAGGAAGCGGAACGCCCGCTCACCGTGGAGATTTGGACACGGTGGGCGGGCGTTTTATGTTTATTTTCCGAGTACAACGGAGAGCCTGATCTCCTTTTCCGTCTCGCTCAGGTCAAGAGCGCCGCCATCGGCGACGGTCACGCGCAGCTCATAGAGCGTACCGGCGGTAAGTTCCGTTACAGCCTTGCCGTCCTCGTCTGTGATCGACCACAGTGCAGGATCGACCTTTGCTAGCTTGCCGTCCACGCCATAGGCGTAGAGGGTCAGACCGGAGGTGCTGCCGGACAGGTTATTCATGCGGAAAGCTACCGTGGTGTTGGGATGTACGTTGCGGACGGTCACAGTGTTGCGCCAGCTTGCAACGGTGCCTTCGCCGCCGTCCTGCGCAAACTGTTCCTGCGAGAGGACATTTCTTGCTGCCTGATCAAGATCGACCTTGCGGTAGGGCATTTCGGGCAGATAAACGAAACGGTCCTGCAAACGAAGCAGTTCCAGATAGCCTGTCGGGCAGTAGAGCGCATTGCCGCTGTTGCCGGCATACATTCCAATGGCCATGTTGTTATAGCCGTACTTGTTGGAAACATCCATCGTAAAAACAGTCTCGCCAGTTTCAAAATCCAGAATGATGTACTGCCACATCCCGGTGGTCACATCCTGCACATAGCCGTAGATATAGCCCGTTGCGGTGGAAAGCTTCAGGATGGAAGTGTCGCTCAGGTCGTTCCGGCTCCAGATGCTCTTCATCTCGTAGCCGTTTGCGGTCTTTACGGTGTCCATGCGCTCGATGCCGGGGGCGATCATAACGTTGCCCTTCATGAGCCAGTTCTGGTCGTAAATATTAGCGTAGCTCTGGATGGAGGAGTCGTTGTTGGGGTCCGCCAGACCTGCATTGCCCGCGCCAAACCAGTTGCAGACGATGGTGCTGACGGTGCCATTGCCGTCGTCATAGACGATGGCAGAGTTCTCAACGGCTACCTGATAGCCCTCGGGCAGGTCATCCAGCACCGGGGCGCTTGCCACGACCTCGCCGGTCTTCATATCGAGCGCAAGAAGGTTTACGATATCCTGATTGTCGGTGAACAGCACAAGGTTCGGTGTCAGTGTGGGAGAGCAGCCGCCGCCCCATGCAAGACCGCCGCCGGTGGTCTTATCGCCTTCGCCGCTCACCTTTGCACCCGCGCTCTCATAGGGCGTGCACCACACAACGTCTACGCCTTCTTCTGCACGCAGAAGATAGCAGTTCTGGTTGGTGAGGATCACCGCACCGTCCTTGGAGGCGGCGATGCCGTTCTCGGCACCCTCGCCGGGGGTCAGCTCGTAGACAAAGACAGCCTTTGAAAGGTCTGTCTGCTCGCCATTCAGGATCGCATCAATGGCAGAACGGGCAATATAGCCGATGACGCCCTGCTGCTGGCGCTGCGGATAAATGCGGAAGCCGCCCGTTGCAAACCAGAGGTTTCCATCGTAGTCAAAAACCACGGACAGAAGATTCTGGGTCAGCTCCTTGCCAAGTGCAGCCTCGGCGGCAGCCTTGATATCAATGTCCAGCACCTTCTCAAATTCGGGCAGCACATTGCCGTTTTCATCCGTTGCACGGAGCATCAGCACATGGTTGTTGCTCGTGGGGCAGACGATGCGGTTGGACGCGTCCATGAAGGTATAGGAGCTCTGGATAACGTAACCGCCGCCGTCATGCTTCTTTGGCGAGAAATAGCCGAGCGTTTTTGTTTCTTCGGCGTTCAGGTCGCGGATGGCGATGCCGCCCAGCAGCGGCACAACGGCATGGCCGTAGCTGTCAAAATAGATAGCGGGAGAAGCATTTGCATTCGTTGTCTCATAGGAAACGTTGATCTCGGGATAGATCGCAAGCGGCAGGATCTCATCCGTTGAATCTGTGTTGTAGCCGTCGTGATGAATGTTTGCATCGCTCTTGGCCATGTAGGGGTTTTCCTCCACCTGCTTGGGGTTCAAGGCCTTCACAGGCAGTGCCGCAGAGGTCGTCTCCGCAGCAGAGGGCTGCACCACGGCGGACGGTGCAGAGGGCTGAGAAGCGGCGACACTGTCTGCGGGCGTCTGCGTACCGCCGCAGGCGGCCATGGAAAGGCACAATGCTGCGGTCAGCGACAAGCTCAACGCAGAGTGGATGATCTTTCTCTTTTTCATAAGTCGTTCTCCTTGTTGTGTTCGTTGCGGTCAGGTCGGCGCTGCTCTGCCGGATTTTTTTGATCCAGCCAGATGCAAAAACCCTGCCGCAAAGCGGCTTCGGTCACTGGCTCCAGCAGAAAGTAGTCTGCACGCAGCCGGAAGGCATGGAGCGAAAAATTCAGATCGCTGCACCAGATAACGCGTGTTTGGGGACAAAGCGCGCGTAGATGCTCTACTGCATTCAATCCATCCACCCCCGGCAGGGCGATCACGGCATTTGTCAGCGGCTCGCAGCGCGCGGCTTCAAAAAAGCTTTCCTGATCGTGGTAACAGTCCATTTGGGGAAATAAACAATGCTCGGCGCAGAACTGCAAGATCTGCTCTGCCCAAAAAGCTTCCTGCGCCCTGCTGTTTGTCAGCACGGCGATTCGATACACAGCGACCCTCCTTCCTTCTGCCGTTGTTGAGGTTCTCTGTCTCTAGTATACGGGCGGATACGGCTGTTTCAAGCTGTTTGGCACGAAAGCCCGGTTTCCGTCACGAAATCCCGTTTTCTGCTGCGACAGAACCGGGCAACTGTGCTATAATCAGGATGAAAGAGTTTATAAAGGAGGTTGGAAGCTATAACAATAGCTTCTTGGTACAGCATGAGATTTGCGATCGTCGATGACCTTGGTACGGAGCGCACGCTGCTGAAGGAGCGCTTGGCACGGCAGCTGCGCCAGCGCGGTACAGAAGCAGAGCTTTTAGAATTTGACAGCGGAGAAGCTTTTCTGGCGGCAGAAGAAGCGCAGCGCTTTACCGCCGCATTTTTGGATATTTACATGGATGGTTTAAGCGGCATGGACGCGGCAAAGGAACTTCGGAAAACAGACGCAGACTGTCTTCTGGTTTTTACCACCACCTCGACAGACCATGCACTCGAGGGGTTTCAGGTACGGGCATTTCATTATTTGGTCAAGCCCTTTTCAGAGGCCGAGTTGTCCGGTCTGTTGGATGAAATGCTCGCAAAACTCCCCCGCCCGGAGCCGGTTTTGACGGTGAAGGTGGATGGCAGCGACATCCATTTGCGCTATCGTGATATCATATCCGCCGAGCATTTCGCCCACATCATCAATATCCGCACCACTGCCGGCAAAACGCTTGCCATGCGCCAGAGTTTCAAGGCGTTCACAGAGCCGCTCAAAAAGGACCCGCGCTTTTTTGTTTGTGGCCGCGGTACGATCATCAATATGGAGAATGCTGCCGATTTTCAGGATGCCGCCTTCTGTATGACGGACGGCAGCCAGGTCTATGTCAGTCAGGAGCTTTTGAAAGCCGCCCGACAGGCGTTTATGGAATTTCTGCTGCAAAGGGGGCGTGTGGGTTGAAGGATGTTCTGCGCCCGATCCTGGAGCTTACCGTTGTGTTTCCCGGCCTGCTGCTCGCGTATTTTCCGGTGCGCTCCTATCTGAAGCAGTCTTCCGCAAAGCTTGCGGTATGGGAGGTGCCGCTGCTGTTCGGGCTTTGCCTTGGCGGCGGGCTGTTTTGCTATCATTTCGGTCTCTCGACCGCGTTCCCCTTGCTGCTCATAACGATTGTGACAATTTTCCTGTATCTCAAAACGCTGCGGCTCTCTCTCTGGAAATCCGGGACCATCGCGCTGGCGGTCTGCGCGGTATTTGCGTGCCTGAATAGCTTGTCCCGCGCCGTTGGTACGGCGATCACGATCCGGCTGCAGCTGCCGCCGGACAAGCCGTGGTTCTGTTTTAGCGCCTGCATTTTTTATAACGTGATCTGCTGGCTGACCGCTGCTGCAGCCTATTATCCCGCCACCCACGCAGTGCGCGCAATGGTGGAGGATGACAATTTTGCGCAGACGTGGTATGTGTTCTGGGTGCTTCCGATGGTGTTCATCCTGCTGAATCTTTTTATAACCCCGCGCTACCAGATAACGCTCCGTATAGGGCGGGTCTTGCAGGTCTACATCGTTATGAGCATCGCGCTTTTGTTTCTGATGTTCATGTTCAATGCGATCTTTCTGCTGATGGCAAACAGCCTTAACCGGAATGCGAGATTGCAGCAGGAAAACCAGTTTCTTTCCATGCAGCAGCAGCGCTATGAAAGCCTGAAAACCGCCATTGATGAAGCCCGGCAGGCGCGGCACGATATGCGCCACCAGCTGAATCAGATCTCCGCACTGGCCGAGGCAGGAGATCTGGATAACCTGAAGGCTTACCTTGCAAAAACGGTCTCCCGGATCCCGGATCTGGATATGAATTTCTGCGAAAACCGTGCAGCGGACAGTGTTGTCGGCTATTATTGTGCCCTTGCAAAGCGTGAGGGTGTTCCCTTTTGTGCCAAACTCGACTTACCACAGGTGCTTCCTGTGGACGAGATCGATCTGTGTCTGGTGCTGTCTAATCTTCTGGAAAACGCATTCGAAGCCAGCCTGCGCACCGCACCCGCCCGGCGCAAGATCGCGATCACCGCGTATGTCCATGCCGAGCGGCTTCTTTTGGTCGAAGTGGAAAACGCATTTGACGGTGAAGTCAACGAAAAAAGCGGGCTCTTCCGCTCGTCCAAGCGAAAGGAAAACGGGATCGGCATCCAGTCTGTCCAGCATATTGCAGAAAAGACCGGCGGTGCAAGCACATTTACCCATCAGAATGGCGTTTTCTCTGCCAAGGTCATGCTTTGTGGAGAAAAGCAGCCGCCAGAGACCGCGGACAGCACCACGGAGTTGTACGGAAAATGTGAAAAGCAATGCGGAAAGCGCAGAAACTTGCCATATAAAAAGTGGAAACTTCATTTCCCAAATGGAAACCTCCATGCTAAAAGCGGCAAGTGACATATACAAAATGCCATTATACAGAAATGCCCACTCCCCTGAGAACTCCTCAGACGAGTGGGCATTCTTCTTCCCGTGTATCAAATTTACCTTTGTGGTCACTCAAATCGCCACCAAGTCATGGATCAAAAATCATTATTTTTCATTTGTCCCAGAGTAAGTGCACGGTTTCTTCACTGTTTTTGCACGGTTTCAAGGGATGCAATGGGTACTCTGACTTGCAAAATACGACAAAGGGCGCAGAAATTACACAGTGAAAAATCACGATGATTTGCGTAAAAAACAACGGAAACTCGAAACTTCTAAAATCAGAGTGTTCTGCCCGGTGGGCTCTTTTAATCAGAGGGCCAGGGATTCGAGTTCCCTCGAGCGCACCAAAAAACCGCGAAGATTCGTTAGAGTCTTCGCGGCTTTTTCT
>OHKL01001146.1_pt1 | contig 10312 bp, 7 predicted proteins | sample 1568721 | NCBI WGS metagenome assembly OHKL01 (sample SAMEA3879543, study PRJEB24766) | human gut metagenome | biome: human-associated habitat; feature: feces | place: USA | collected 1985/1987 | reverse complement strand
ATCAATAAATGGTCGCGGCAGTAGTCGCTTACCGGGAAGTTCCACCAGATATAGGCAGGACGCCGGATACGTTTGTTTACCCATTCGAGACCTTCGAGTGTGATATCGTCTACCGAATCGTATTGCGGCATGCCTGCCCTATCCCTCAAATAGTTCATGTAGGTTCTTCCTGTTTCCCGATCGGCGGCTCCCCGATATGCGCATTCGGCATACATCAGATAGACATCGGCCAGCCGGAACAAGGGGAAATCGGTATCGGGATAAGATTCGGCACGGCCTGCTGCATTGTCCCAATCGGTAGAGAGCAGATTGGTAAACTTCACGACCGAATAACCGTCCTGATAGGTAGAAAGGTTGGTATTGTTAATACTCGCTCCTTCGCTGAAAAAGGCATAACGCTCGTCTTGCGGAGAGAATGAAAGTACCAGCGTAGAGGTAGAACGGGGGCCGGCCCAAGCATCGTTTACCCCATAATTTCTCGCCGAGATTTTACCTCCATACGAGCCTACGGTGAGATACATCGTACCCCCGTACGAACGAATCGAATCGCTATCAAAAGGAACAGTCATAAGTATTTCGCTTTCATTGCCGCCCCTCGCATAACGGTCGTTATCGCCGCCGAACAAGTATTTATACGTTTCGGCCAATCCATGATTCGTCCCGGTATTGTGCCGAGCGATTATTTTTTCACACTCGGCGGCACACAATCCGTATTGCGGCGTACCGGTATAAACCGCTGCGTTGAGATAGAGTTTCGCCCGAATCATATTGACGGCATCGCGTCCTACCCTCCCATACTGAGGTTGTAAAGGAATAGACTCTTCTACGGCATTCAACTCGTCCAGTATGAATTGATATATCTCGGCTCTCGACTTCTGCTTGGGAGCCTCCATGATTTTATTCTCCTCGGTCACAAAAGAGACCGCACCGAACAGATCGATAGCATGCCAATAGGAAAGAGCCCGCAACACCCGAGCCTCGGCCCGATAGGTCTGTATCTGAGCAGCGACATCTTCGGGGACATCATTGGCAGCCAGCGCTGTCGGGGTCGTATTGCGTAAAAAGTCGTTACATAAAGCTATCTGAAAAAACACGCGGCTATACATGACATATACAAAACCGTTGGCTGCCGACCATGTGGACATACTCAGTTCGGGTAGTCCGGCATCGTTCCAACCTAACACGGCTTCGTCAGTAGGCAGTTCCTGCAAATTCCAATAGGCCCGCAGGTATTGCGCCTGTCCCTCGTCGAACCCTTGTATATCGGGATTACCGGCAGGGCCCTCTTGCCCCGACACGGCCAAACCGGCATATACTTTGGCTAACAGCTGCGTGTAATATTGCGGATTGTCCTTAAAATCGGACAACTGTATCACGTTATCGTCGATAGGTTTCAAATCGAGATCGCCCATACAGGAAGACAAAGTCATCGAAAGAGCGACGCTCCCGCCTATAAAACATTTATATATAAAAGACTTCATATTTTTGTATTTTTAGAGGTTAATAGGTCAAAACGACACCCAACGTATAGGTCGTGGGCCGAGGATAAACATTATTGTCTATACCCGAAAAAACTTCCGGGTCGAGCCCCTTGTATTTGGTAATGACAAAAGGATTTTGTACCGCACCGTAAACTCTCAGCCGCAACGCATCGTCCAACAGGTGTTTCCAAGTATATCCCAGCGAAATGTTGTCGCAACGCAGAAATCCGGCATTCTTCAAATAATAATCGCTCATGTATTGCTGGGTTTCGAATTTCGCCCCACGCCGCATGATATTGCTCAGGAAACCTGCGCTGTTGTACATCGCGCTATATATCGAATTTTGAGATAATACGTTGTCATAAACATAATTGCCCAAGTTGGCCCGCAAAGAGATTCCGAAATCGAAATTTTTCCAATTCATGGTCGAGTTGATACCAATAACGACTTTCGGGTCACGGCTGTGGTGAATATATTTGTCCGATTCATCTATGACCCCGTCGCCGTTACGGTCGGCATACAATCCCTCGATGGGATTACCATCGGCATCATATACTTGTTCATACAATAAATAACTGTATGCCGGATACCCTACTTTATGAGCCTGTACGGTATTGCCCGTACCTCCGCCTATACCTCCTACCGGAATGTAATAATCGGCACTCTCGCTTTTATTCAGTTTGGTTATTTTATTGGAGTTCCAAGCGACATTCATACCCAAATCCCAAGTAAAATCTTTATTATCGATAACTTTTGCTTGAATATTGAATTCGATACCCTCGTTGCGCAAACGTCCCACATTGGTGTATATCTCGTTCGTAAGGTTGGAACCTGCCGGAACAGGAATACGACTAATCAAATCGTTCGTCTCGCGATAATAGTAATCCAACGACCCTGTAATGCGATTATTCAAAAATCCGAAATCGATACCGGCATTCCACGTCGTAGTCTCCTCCCATTTAATATTGGGGTCATAGCCGTTAGGACGTATCGTATAATAATATTGGTCGCCGAACGGATAGGATGCCGTAGGATAGCCGATCGTAAACAACGGCATATACGGGAAATAACTGTCGCTAATGTCCTGCTGTCCCGTAATTCCATAGCCCAACCTCAACTTCAATTCGCTCATAAACGAAGTCGCCCGCTCCATAAAAGGCTCGTTGATAATTTTCCACCCCAACGCAACGGCCGGGAATGCGCCCCAACGGTTATCTTTCGAAAAGCGAGATGTCGCGTCGCCACGTAACGTGACTGTAAACAGGTAGGTGTCCTTATAGGTATAATTCACACGCCCAAAGAAGGAAATCAACTGTAAATGGTCGGTATAGGACGAGACGAACCATTGTTCCTTATCGGGCATCAATGTAGTGCGGGTTCCTCCATCTTTATAAAAACGTTGCCACGAATATCCAGCCATAGCGTCGAGCCTACTATGTATCGACTCGAAATCCTGTTTATAATTGAGATAGAAGTCGAGCAACAAATTCCGTTTGAGTTGCCTCAACCGTTCGTCTTGTCCCAGCCCTGTTTTTTTATTCTCCTTGTAAGTAAGAGGGGAGTCGGGAGTCATGAGATTATGTTGAATACTATGAGAGACATCGTATCCTAAATTCAAGTTGGCATGTAACGCCGGCAAAAAAGGCATTACATAATCGAGCTGCAAGTTACCCACGCTGCGATAGACATCGGCTTTCATGGACCGTTCGTCGATAAGCGATACCGGATTTACGGGTGCGATACCTATAAATTCGTCGGTTCCGGGTTTCAACCATGTAAAATATCCGTTACCGATGGGCAGGTTATCGACCCGTACCGATTGCGATGGGTCGAAGGATACCGCACCACCGATAGCACCTTCGTCGGCAAAACGGTTGTGCATATAAAAGCCCTTCACATTGGCCGTCACACTCAACGTATTGTCGAAAAATTTGGGATTCAACGTTATCGAAGCCGTCACCCTATCCATAGCAGAGGTTTTCAAAATACCATTCTGATTGGTATAGCTCACCGCAACCCGATACGGCAGAATTTTATACGTTCCACCTACACTCAGATTATAATCGCTACTGACCGACGTCCGCAAAATTTCGTCCTGCCAATTCGTATTGGCCGTCCCCAATAAATTATAAGCCGGGCTCCCTTCTCCGTAATAATCGGTTATCACCTGACGGAATTGGTCTCCGTCAAGTACCCCCACTTTATTACGAGGTGTATTCACATACATATTGGCCGTAAAATTGATTTGCGGTTTTCCCGACTGTCCCCGTTTCGTCGTAATAATGATAACTCCGTTCGATGCCCTCGACCCATAAATGGCCGTTGCCGAAGCATCTTTCAATATCGTGAACGACTCGATATTATCGGGAGAAATCATGGATAGCGAATTGGACATTCCGGTCACTCCCGAATTATCGACAGGTACACCGTCGATAACGATCAAAGGGTCGTTCGTCGCATTGAGCGATGAACCTCCACGAATACGAATATCGGCGCCACCCTCGGGTTTACCGCCGTTGAGAGTGACTACTACACCCGGTGTCTTCCCGACCAACAAATCTTGTGCAGAAGTCGCTAAACCTGCATTTATCTCATCGGGTTTCACCAAAGTAACCGACCCTGTGGCATCGCTCTTGCGGACAGTTCCATAACCTATCGCCACGACTTCTTGCAAAGCCACAGCGTTTTCCTGCAAAACGATCGTTATCTGCGAACGATTGTTTACCGGAACCTCCTGCGTATCGTATCCCAAATAGGAAACTACGAGAGTAGCATCGGGAACCACATCGAGACGGAACCGCCCATCGAGATCGGTCGCTACGCCCGCAGACGATCCCCGAACAATGACATTCGCCCCGATAACCGGCTCTCCCGAACTATCGACTACCGTCCCCTGCACGGCCATACGTTGCGCCGATAGCGACCACGACAGGCAACATAATCCTAACAGCAACCCTGACCGGATTTTCATGTGTAGTTTTTCACAAACTTTTCTCATATCAGATACTTTTGATGGTTGAACTCATAGACGATTGACCCCGATTGCTCCAAAAGAGCGAAGCTCTCCCCACAAGCGTTTGTACCGTCTGTATCTCATAGAACAACACCTTTGCTGTTTTGTTTGCCCGCTAAGATTATTTCCCTTAAAAAACGAAGAACGCCCGGGAATTGCCCCGGGCGTTCTTCGTTTCCATACGATCGACTGCCTAACTTTTCCTAACAAGAATATAACAATAGTCTTTATTCAATATGAGAGAATTGTTACCATAAGCCGTCTCAAAACGAGCAATGATCCCGTTATTACGACCGTTAGACTCATACAAATCGAACGCCGCTTGCGCATCGGCCAAGTCTTGTACCTTATCGCCGAAAGCATCGGTCACATACATTTCTTTCAACGTGCCTAACTTATAATCGACATAGTTTTGCAAGAGGTCTTTCCAACGAGCGATGGTTTGTTCGTTTTCAGGAATATATGCCGAAATTTCCAAAACGGTTTCCAATGTTTTGTCGGAATCGAAATTAACCGTATAGTTATTACCCTTCAAATCGATCGCACTATCGAAATAGAGATATGCCATCGCCGTCCCGAAAAGTATTTTATTGCTGATCGCATAGAACTCTTGCAGAGTTTCATCGATATTCGCACCCACATACTTACCCAATGTACTAAAATCGAGAGGTAAATAATTGCGGCACATTTCTACACGGAATTTATCCTTATCCATGATAGGACAACAATACACTTTTTTCTGTATGCCGAATACAGGATATATCAACGTATTGGCTTCCAGAGTCAACAACGGAATCGTCTCTTCTGTGGTTTGTTTGATACCTCCCTCGCCCGTAGCGTAATCTTTAAATTTCGTACCGAGGAAAGTTCCTAATTTATAATCCCGGAAAGAAGATATCATACTTTCCCACACTTCAATCCCTTTGTTTTCGGAACTTCCGGTCAAAACCATTTCTATGGTAGCAATCATCGTTCCATCGAGTTTAAACGTCGCTTTGTATCGATTGCCTTTTTGATCCTGCACATACAGGATATTATTTTCCTCATCTTTCGAAGCATTTCCCACAGCGGCCCATATCTCGCTCACATTTTTGTCAACGTAAGCAGACAAATCGGAATAGGTCGTTTCAAAATAAGTTTTAGTATCCCCCTCAGGAGTTCCTCCTCCCGTACCGTCTCCGGGTTCTTCTCCTTTTTTATTATCCTCACTACATGATAATAAAACGAGAGATGACATAAATATACAGAAAAACCAAGCAAATTTCTTTCTCATACTTCTTAAAACTTTAATAATTACTACTATTTTCCTTCTTCTCTTTCCATTATTACATTTTTTTCTTTACTTTGCCGATACAAAAATATAATATTATACTCAAAGTCATTTAAACAAATCGGATTATGAAGAATTTTTATCTTATTTTAAGTTGCTGTGCCCTATTTTCTCTAACGGCACATAGTGAAAATTTCTCAGGAGACGACTTTAACGGAGCTTGGGAAAGCGACGGAGGTAACCAGAAAGTACAACCCGTAGGCTGGCATGCATTATATTCCAATATTAGCGGTTTCACATCGATGAAAGCCGGAACAGTTTCCAAAAGTGGAGACGACACCAATGCCTACCCCACCATCGAAAACACTTTCGCAGGCAGTATTATGTGGGGAACCAAAACGGGTTACGTCATTCCGGGAATCCTCTCATTAGGAACTCCGTGGATATATGTAAACACCACTTATTTCACAGCTGCAACAGGTGACTTGGGTGTAGACGGAGGTGTAGAATTTACGGGACGTCCCAGTAAAATCACCTTCAAAGCCCAATACTACAATGCTCCTACAAGCGACATAGACGATGCTGCCCATATCAAAGTCTATCTATGGAAGGGCTCGGCCGAGTCGACCGATAAAAGCGGAGCCAACCATACCGACGAAATGAGCGCCGTTCTCGCCGGGAATGCGGGTGCTACCTTGATAGGGTCGGGAGAATTGACCATCGATAACGATATAGATGCTTTCGAGACCAAAGAAATCTCTATCGATTATACATCACAAGAGATTCCCGAAAAAATGAACATCGTGTTCTGTGCATCCAACTACCTCAGTAAACAACCGGAAAAACCGCTTGAAGTTGCCGAAGGGAACTATCTGCAAATCGATGACGTTGCAGTCGTGTATAATTCTACCGGAATTGAAAATACCCAAAACGAAGAGTTGGAACTGACGGTTACCAGACAAGGTTTTTCGATAAACGATACTTCCGTTCAACCTGTTACTATTTACGAAACAGACGGTCGATTGATAAATCAAGGGCTTGTAAATAACGGTCGATATGATTTCCCGTTTACCCCGGGTAAAATTTATATAGTAAAAGTAGGGAATGCTGTTTTCAAAGTTTGTGCCCTATAAATAAAGTTTTATGAATCGAATCTATATTTACGTCATGCTGTTCAGCGGAATCTTATTCCTCAACAGCATGACGTGTTTTGCAGCCAACGAAAAACTATCGGCCTCATCGCGCCAAACGCTCGATCAATTAATTCGCTCTGACAATCGATTGGAAAAATTATCCAGACAGGATAAAGATCTGCGACTTCTCGTTCAATGCGATGAACATACGACCGAAAACGATTTACTGGAATGTGGCGTTTTATCGTATGTGTCATTGGGAAACGGATTCTATACGATATGTATTTCACCGTCGGAATTGTCTCGTTTTTTAGACTCTGACTTCGTAAAAAGAGCTGAGCTTCCTCGAAAAGCATCCTTATCCTTAGATGAAGCACGTACAGAAACGGACGTAGTACTGGTACAAAACGGGGAGTCTCTTTCATCTCCCTATACCGGAAAGAATGTCGTATTGGGGTTTGTAGACTCTGGATTCGACGTAACTCACCCGGCCTTCCGCTCGTCTGACAACGAGACCCTCCGAATCGCAAGATTCTGGAATCAAATCGATAACAAACTACTGTCGGATAAAGAAAATATTCTTGCCGAAGGGACTGACAACGAAGAGCAAGCACACGGAACCCATGTAGCCGGAATAGCCGGTGGCGGTTATTTCGGGACAATAGCGACCTCGGAGTCCACGACACTCGACAAGAATCCCTATTATGGAGTAGCTTATGATGCCAACTTAGTAATGGTAGGATCGACATTGGAAGATACCGATATTCTGAATGGTATTAAATATGTATTCAACTATGCCGATTCGATAGACAAACCGGCCGTAGTCAACATTAGCCTAAATACTTCTTACGGGCCGCACGACGGGACTTCGCTTTTCGACCAAGCCATCGATGCCATGCTGGGAAAAGGGAAAATTCTGGTCGGCTCCATCGGGAACGATGCCAAAAACAAAACTCATGCTTCGATGGAACTCAGCAATGCCGAGACTCCTGTACTGACATTTTTCAAACCATCGAAACCGTATGGAGTTGTACCTCGAACGGTACGGACCAATCGTTTTCCGTCCCTGCCGACTTCAACTATTCGGAAGGCGGAGAAATCGCCTACTATACCGAATTGTGGAACAACACGAGGCGCATGTATAGAGTCGCCTTGAATAATCTCAATCTAAAAGGTTACGACATACAAATAGGAGTAACGGGCAAAACCCAACACATCGATCTCTGGACCGACAAAAACAGCGGACAGTTCACCGACAACGGAAAAAGCACACATGTCAATTTCGATGCCGACCGTACATTAGGGGAATTGGGAGGAACAGGAAAGAGAACCATTTCTGTCGGAAACTATACAACCCGAAACGTATGGACAAATTTTTCGGGAAAGAAACAGTCCATGTTGATCGATTACCCGTTGAATAAAATCAACTACACTTCGAGCCGAGGTCCGGCTTCGGACGGCCGAGTAAAGCCCGACGTGACGGCTCCGGGAGGAATGATTTTCAGCGCCGTATCTTCTTACTCCGATTACTATAAGGAGAGTAGCGCCAACACTGTCGCCCGGGCAACGATAAACGGGAAAAGCTATTATTGGGGACAAATGACGGGAACATCGCAAGCCTCGCCCTTTGTCGCCGGAGTCATTGCCACATGGTTAGAAGCAAATCCAGAACTATCTCCCGAAGATATACAACTGATTTTGAAAAAGACCGCCCGCCAAGATTCCCATACAGGAGCATGTCCCAACTCCATTTACGGATACGGGAAAATAGACGCTCTCGCCGGAATCAAAGAGGTGCTTTCACCGAGCGCTATCGACAACTTGTCGACAGACAAACTATACAAACTTTATCGAGACGGAATTTTATTCACATCGCAAGCGGGTAAAATAAACCTCATATTATCGACCCCGGACGGAATTATAAGATACTCTGATAAAACAGATGTCGAGCCCGGAACCCGAATCGAATGGAGAGAACTCGGATTGAATACCGGATTGTATATCCTTCATATAAACGGTTTTTCGGAAAAGATATTTGTACCATAAATAAAAAGAAAGGGAGAAGATCAAAAAACTTCTCCCTTTCTTCATTATCCCGTACATTACATTATTACTCATGATGATGTTTCCCGCCATGCCATTTCATCATGGCTCTCGGGAATTTCATTTGGGCATTTTTGAATTTAAATAATTTTTCATTCGACAGAAAGGTTTTGAACTTGTCGTAATATTCCCGATCTATCTTTGCCAACTTCTCGTCCTTTTCCAGTAAAACTTCGGCCGCTTTTTCATACTCGACATCTGAAACAGCCGTTTCCGAACGTACTATTTTCCGAGCAAAGGTTCGAGCCTCCCTGTCTACCGTCCATTTTTTCCCTTCCATCTCTTCATACAAGGGAAAGAACTGTTTCGCCTCTTGTTCGGAAAGCCCGATCTGTTTCATCATAAAATCCCGACGGAATTTACAGAACCGGTCAAACTGTTCTTTTCGCTGTTGCTTCGCCTTGTCGTTATTCTTATTCTGTGCCGAAACCGAAACGGGCAATGCCCACAATAAAACGGCCGATAATAATAAAATTATTTTCTTCATAACTACTTCTCCTTTAATAATCGCTATCGGTATAGAGCATTTCATAAGCCGTGTAATCATCGACATAATAAGCGATCCACTCGTCTTCTATCGTACTTCCATCTGTCGCCGAAGCCGTCATTTCCATATCAGGAGTTTCTCCTTTTTCCACCGAGAATATTCCCGTAAACATTTTCATCATAAGCCATATACCGGCAAACATGGCTGCCATATAAATCCACGGTCTTACCCGAAGCCATAACGAAGGTTGCACGAGTTCGGGCACTTTCATACCGTGCTTCCTACCGATTTCATCTAACAGGGGAGTTTTCTTTTCCATAGCTTCACCTTTTGTTTGTTAGACACGAAAATAATGAAAAGGTTTAAACATGATCTTGCAGATATTCCTCTATTTTTTTCGCCGCATGGTGATACGATGCTTTCAATGCACCCACCGATGTTCCCAGAATTTCGGACATATCTTCGTATTTCATTTCGTCGAAATAACGCATATTAAAAACGAGGCGTTGTTTCTCCGGGAGTTGCAAAACCGCTTCTTGCAAAAGCCTCTGTGCACGATCTCCGTCGAAATATTCGTCGCTCTCTACATGAGAGAGCAGAAAATCATCGGTATCGTCGGCCGTAAGATTCCGTCGTTCTCGTTCCCGTGCCAGAAAAGTCAATGCCTCATTCACTGCAATACGATAAAGCCAAGTCGACAATTTGGCATCCCCTCTGAAATACTCGATACTTCCCCATGCTTTTAAGAATGTATTTTGCAATAAATCATTGGCATCGTCGTGCGAAAGTACCATTTTTCGAATCTGCCAATATAACGGCTCACTA
>OHKL01001132.1_pt1 | contig 10454 bp, 5 predicted proteins | sample 1568721 | NCBI WGS metagenome assembly OHKL01 (sample SAMEA3879543, study PRJEB24766) | human gut metagenome | biome: human-associated habitat; feature: feces | place: USA | collected 1985/1987 | reverse complement strand
CGATCAGCTTTGCGAAAACAACGACGCGGAGATGTTCGTCACCGTCTGGCTGGGCATTCTCGAGATCTCCACGGGAAAAATGAAGTGCGCCAACGCAGGCCACGAGTATCCGGCCATCATGCGCCGCGGCGGCTCCTTCGAGCTGTTCAAGGATAAGCACGGCTTCGTGCTGGCCGGCATGGAGGGCGCCCGATACCGGGAATACGAGCTGGAGCTGAACGCGGGAGACCGTCTGGTAGTCTACACGGACGGCGTGCCGGAGGCCACGAATGCCTCCAACACGCTTTACGGGACTGACCGGATGCTTTGTGCGCTGAACGCCGCCGAGGGCGGCTCGTGCCGTCAGCTGCTGGAGGCTCTGCACCGCGATGTGGACGAGTTCGCGGGCGGCGCGGACCAGTTCGACGATATCACCATGCTCTGCGTCGAGATGAAGTCGTCGGGCATGAAAAAGATCCGTCTCGTGCCGACGCTGGAGCAGCTGCCGCAGGCCACCGACTTTTTTGAGGGCATTCTCGCCGAGGCAGGAGCCCCCATGAAGGTGATCGCTCAGGTCAATGTGGCGGTGGACGAGATCTTCTCCAACATCGCCCGCTACAGCGGCGCGACCGGCGTCGTGCTGGGCTGCTCGCTGAAGGACGGCAGGGCGACGCTTCGCTTTTCCGACAACGGACGGCCCTATGACCCCACCGAAAAGCCCGACCCGGATACAACGCAGTCGGCGGAGGAGCGGGAGGTCGGCGGTCTCGGCATCTTCATGGTGAAAAAGCTCATGGACGAGGTGACCTATGAATACGCGGACGGGTCGAACATCCTGACGCTCGTGAAGAGCCTTTGACCGATCGTACCGGGTCGCCTCCCGTCCCGCAGCGGAGCATTTCCGGAAGAGTTTTGACCGAGGAAACACAATGCGCAAATACGATGCACAGCTCAGCAGGAGCTGAGCCGGCACGATATACGAAAGAGGCCCATCTGCTTTGGCAGATGGGCCTCTTCTCTTTGTTTTGTCTGAGGGAGCGCGTTCCCGTTACTTGTTGTATGCTCTGTAGAGGAACGTCACGATCTGGCCGCGGGTGCAGTCGTTGTCGGAGCCGAACAGGCCGCCGCCGATGCCCTCAGTCACGCCGTTGGCCGCCGCCCAGGCGACCGCGTCCGCAAAGTAGCTGCCGGTCGGGACGTCGGAGAACTCCGCCGCACTCGCCGCCTTGGCCTTCAGGGCGCGGGCGAGGAAGGTCACCGCCTGCGCACGGGTGCAGGTGACATCGGGAGAGAACGTCGTGGTCGTCGTGCCGGTGGTGATGCCGTTTTCGATGGCCCACGCGACGGCCTTCTCATAGTAGCTGCCGCTGACCACGTCGGTCATGCCGGACGCAGCGCCCTTCGGCTCGGGAGAGCCGGCGGCGCGCCACAGGAAGGTCACGATCTGCGCGCGGGTGCAGGGCTGCTCGGGAGCGAACAGGTCATTGCCCACGCCGGTGGTGATGCCGTTCTCGACCGCCCACTTGACGGCCTCATAGAAGTAGGCGTTGTTGGGCACGTCGTAGAAGAAGTTCAGCATGGAGTTGTCCTCCATGAAGGTCGCCTTGACCTCGACCTTGCCGGCGGGCATGGTGAAGGTGTACTTGCCGTCGCCCTTGTCCTTGAGCGTCAGCTCGTTGCCGTTCTTGTCGGTGACGGTCAGGGTCTCGAGGACGTAGCCGCTGTCGGGCTTGACGGTGACGGTCACGGTGTCGCCCTTGCTGGCGCTCTTCGGGCTGACGGTCACGCTGCCGTTCTCGGTCTTGCTCGGGGTAGAGACGGAGTAGGTCGGGTCAGAGCTGCTGCCGGAGGAGTAGCTGGGCTCAACATAGGTGGCCACACCGGACAACTCAAAGGTGCTGAACTTGGTGATCGTAAACACAGCACAGCCATCTTTGATTTCAAAAGTCTTGGCGCCGCTCTTTGCAGTCCTGAGGAAGTATTCAACAGAGCGGTCAGAGGAGATGTGCTTGATCTGCTCAGGGGTGAAGCCCGCAGGCAGAGGCAGCTTGACGGTGATGGCCTGGCCATTCAGCATGGAGTTTTCAACAGGAACCGGCGTACCCGTTGCATTGCCATCGACCTTAACAGTTGCAGTCGGCTTTGCGGTAAATGTAATCGTAGAAATAGCTGTTCCTTCTGCATTCTTCTGAACATCACTCACGGCAACATCCACTGCAACCTCAACTTCGATCAATTTACTTGCATCAACTGCAGATGCGTTTACACCAGCATCCTTAACAATTCTGTTCTTGCTGCCCGCAGCTGCCTCAGCCACACCGTCAACATTCGTTTTGGTCCGAATAGCAGTCTTATCTGCTTCGGTCAGATGCGCATTAGTAGGCGGAGTGACAGCAGTCGTATCATTCACAATCACTTGCGCCTTGGTAGGAACGGTGTTACTGATCATGCAGCTGTAGCCGTCCTTATCAGATTCAACAACATAATAGCCAGTTGCAATGTATTCCTTAGCGGGTTTGGAGGTGAAATAGCCGCCGGTGATGAAGCCGGTCTTGTCTTGACTGTAAACTGCGTTTGTGCCGCCGTTAATCGCAGCAAAATTTCCACCAGTTACAGCAATTTGCACCTTTGCGATGCTATTGGAATCATTATTCTGCGGGTTGCTCTCATACAGCGCGGAGTAGCCGGAAATAGTGCCGTCGGAAATATTGACAATGACAGGAAGTTTGGTGGTGTGCTGGGCAATTGCCAGACCTGCACCATCGCTGGTGCCGCCGTTGCCGTTGGGGGTAACCGTTGTAGGGGTAGCCGTACCGGTCAAAGAACCGCCGGTCATATTCAACTCGCCAGCACGGATTTCCATACCAGTAGAACCGGTGATCTTGCCGCCGTAAATGTTCCATTTTGCATAACCGGCTGAATAAATCTGACCGTCTACAACGGCGCCATCATAAATATTGAACACGGGCACGTTGCCTTCTGTTTTTTTGACTACACCATTCACATACAGACCGGCATGCTCTGTGGTGCCCTTGATATCGACCTTTACGCCGTAGGCACTTTCAGCTTGGTTCTTGTCAACCATGATCGCATAGGCTTCACCAACAGGCATTTCATCGACTGCTTTTGTTGTTGCAATCAGATTTGCATTCTCGCCCAGTGTCACAGTTGCATAATTCTCTGTGTCATTTGTATCTCCATACACCAGAACAATCGTATTTCCGTAGTATTCCGTGGTGCCGTTGTTGTCATATTGCCAATAACCCCGTGCATCTACTGTGCCAGCCTGAAAGTCCAGCTCACCCTTGAACACCACAAAGATGTAATCGCCCGTCGGGGAAATGATCTTGCCGTCTTTTGAAGCGCTGTTGTCCGTGACGGTCAGCTTTCCGCCGCCTCGGATGTTCATAAACCGCTCGGCAATCGTAGTGGTAATGGTCTGACCGTTCAGATCCAAAATGAGTTTCTTTCCGACCACATCATGTCTTTCTGCGGTGTTAACATCCCTCAGAATTTTCACGGTATTGCCGTCCTTCGCTGCCGTGACAGCAGCGGCGAGGGTCTTATAATAGGTATCGCCGACCTTGGCAACTGCTACCTCTGCCCAAGGCTTGACAGTATAGTTATCGCCATCCTGCACGGTGGTGTAGTCAGCGGTGCAGAAATTCGTGTCCGAGCCTTCGGCAAGGTTATTGGCAGGGTCAAAATGAGAGAAGGTACCGCCGTTGACCGTGAAGCCCGCCGTACCAGCCGTATAGCTTGCATCATAGCAGTTCAGCATAAAACGATAATCGTTAGAACTCGAAAGCTGCTGGATGGAGAAGTGACCTCCGTTGATCGTGACTTTACCGGTGAACGCATAGACTGCACTGACATTGCCAACGTAATTGCCAGCGTTGATAGTCAGCTTGGTGTTCTCGACATTCTTTGTGTCATAGACATACACATCCAGTGCATAGCAGTCATTTTCTTTCGCCTTGAGTGTGCCGCCGCCAGCAGTATCATCAATGGTCAGGTTGCCATTGTCACGCACAGAGATCAGCGACCATGAATACGTGCTCTCATTCCAAATATCCGTACTATTGCTGATGGTCTTTCCATTCAGGTCAAGCGTGATGGTCTTGTCTTTGATGATCAGCGTCTCAGTAAGGTCAACATTGTCCAGCAGCTTCACGGTATTGCCATCCTTCGCCGCCGCGATGGCGTCCGCGAGGGATGCATAGCCCGTGCTGCCGATTTGAGCGACATAATTCGTCTGCTCGCCTTCTGCCGCGCTTCCTCCTCCCGCCTCGTCCGCCAATGCAGCGGTGGGCAGCAAGCTGAACGCGAGGCAAAGCATCAGCAAAACGGATAGCAATTTACGTTTCATAAAATGTCCTCCTACAAGTATATTTTCCGCGGCTCTCCGCGGGCGAGCACAGCACATCTGTTCCCGGTCGGGAACAGAAAAGGGGCCATGGCCCCTTTTTGCACTTTATGGCGATATCATAGCACGCCCGTGTAAAAAAATCAACCTTTTTCCTGTAAGGAAATGACAAATTTCGCGCGACATTTTTCGAGAATCCGTGCATTTCGCCAAACCCGCCTTGCCGCTTCGCGTCGCTGCCGTATTTACTTGGCAAAGCGCCCGCTTTGCACTATGTGAAAGCGTCCTAAAACGGAGGGCGCAGAGCGGCAGAGAGCATAAATATTCCGTTAAGCGGTCGTCTTGAGCCTTTTCGCGCGCTTTTGCCGCGCATAAATAACCGTGCGAATAGTAAAATTCTACAAGGCCGCGAGGATTTTCGGCGCAAGATTGTCAAGAATTTGAGAACCGCTCCGCGGGGGCTTGACATTTGCGCGCCGCCGTAGTATCTTCACGTCAACAATTGAATAAGCTCAATTCAGTTGAGCGAGATAGAGGCGCGGCCGACAAGAGTACCGAGTCCGTACGGAGCAGAGATCCGGGACAAAGGGAAAGGGGAAGCCGCCGAAGTGGGGAACGGTTCCTGTGCCGTTTTCTGCTGGCTCGTCGGAGAAGATCCGCCGGACTGTCACAATTTTGTGGAGCGCTATCGAAGAGTCGGCAAGCCGGTTTCGGTTTTGCCGGTATTGCAGATCATTTGCCGTAAATGCTCCACACGAGCATTTACGGCTTTTTCTGTTTCCGAACTCGTTGGCGCGGACAACGAAGGGCCGACTCCCCCCACGGAGCCAATTTCCATTCAGAAAGGAAGCAACACCATGAACCTCAGAAGAACCATCGCTACCCTGCTCGCAGCCCTCATGCTGCTCGCCCTCACCGCCTGCGGCGCGGGCACGACGCCCCCCGCGCAGGACGCAAACGACCCCGCCGAAGAAACCGATCCACCCGCTACTGAAAGCAGCCAGCTCCGCGTCGGCATGGAATGTGCCTATGCGCCGAGCAACTGGCAGGAGAGCGCCGCGACCGACACCAACGTTCCCGTGGAAAACGTCGCCGGCGCTTACGCCGAGGGCTACGACGTGCAGATCGCGCGCATCCTCGCCGATCAGCTCGGCAAGGAGCTGGTCATCGTCAAGCTCAGCTGGGACGGTCTGATCGATGCGCTCAACCAAGGCCAGATCGACGCCATCATCGCCGGCATGATGGACACCGCCGAGCGCCGCGAATCCATCAACTTCTCCGACCCGTACAAGGAGACGATCTACAGCATGATGGTGCTCGCCGGCTCGCCGTATGAGAACGCGACCTCCATTCAGGACTTCTCCGGCGCCGCTGTGCTCGGCCAGCAGGGCACCGCGCTCGACGACGTCATCGACCAGATCGAGGGCGTCGAGCACCTCAGCCCCGTCGGCAGCGTACCCGACATGATCTCCCGCCTGCAGCAGGGCACCTGCGACGCCATCGTCATCAACGAGGAGAGCGCCCCGGGCTACCTCGCCTCGAATCCCGATTTCCGTCTCATCACCTTCAGCGAGGGCAACGGCTTCACGCTGCCCGCCAAGGGCTCCTGCGTGGGCCTGCGTAAGTCCGACACCGAGCTGCTCGCGCAGATCAACGAGATCCTTGCCACCATCGACAGCGACGCGCGCACCGAGATGTGGAACACCGCCGTCGCCAACCAGCCGAAGTAACCGGCGGCTTCACGCCGCATAAGGAGGAAGCACCATGAGAGGAACCCCCGCGTCCCGCGGTCAGAGCTTCATCGCACGGGACCACCGTTATGTCTATCTGGGCGGCAGCGTCATCGCCCTCGTCGGCCTGAGCCTGTGGTATTCCGCGCCCAGTCCGTACAGCTTTCTGCCCGCCGGCTCCGTGCCCGGTACGGCGCTCGCCGCGGTCTGCTATTTCTTTTTGGCCGTCAGCACGCTGGCGCTGCTCGTGAAATGGACGCATTGGAACAGCTACGGCGAGACCATTCTCAAGCACCCGGCCCTCGTGCGGCTGAGCCGCTATCTCTCCTATCTGGACGCCGCGGCTGCCGCGCTGCTCGCGCTTGACCGCTTCGTGCTCAAGCTCGCCTACGTCGTCCACGCCGCCGTCCACGCCGAGAGCAACCCCACCGGCACGCTCTCCTCCATGGTCTACATGGCCTACAACCAGCGCTCGCTCTTCGTCACCGGCGTGTGGACGACCGTTCAGCTCGCGCTGGCCGGCACGGCGATCGCGTTCGTGCTGGCGCTTCTCATGGTCTTTCTCCGCATTCAGGAGCCCGACAAGCGCAACAACGACTTTGTGAAGCTTATCAAGATCGTCGCGAACAAATTCGCCCGCTTCTACATCTTCGTCATCCGCGGCACGCCGATGATGGTGCAGTCCCTCATCTTCTACTACGCGATCTTCAATCTCTTCAAGCGCACCGGCATGAGCGTCACGGAGATCAACCGCGTCTGGTCGCTCTTCATCTCCGGTCTTGTCACGGTCTCGCTCAACTCGACCGCGTACCTTGCCGAGGTGCTGCGCGGCGGCATCCTCGCCGTCGACGCGGGGCAGATGGAGGCCGCGCGTTCGCTCGGCATGACGCACTGGCAGGCCATGCGCAGAGTCGTTTTCCCGCAGGCCATCAAAAATTCGCTGCCCGCCATCGGCAATGAGTTCATCATCAACATCAAGGATTCCTCCGTGCTGTGCGTGCTGGGCGTATCCGACCTGATGTTCATGACCCGCTCGGTCGCCGGCATTTATTATAAGGGCACCGAGTGCTACCTCATCGCCGCCACCGTTTACCTGTTCCTGACGTATCTTTCCTCGCTCCTGCTCAAGGCCATCACGGGAAGGATGACCGCGCCGGACAACACGAAGCGGCACCAGGGCAATCAAACCGTCGATCTGGGACTTCCCAGCTCAAACTGACAGGAGGACGCTATGACGAACGATCCCATCATCAAAATCGAACAGCTCGAAAAGTCCTTCGGCGACCTCCACGTGCTCAAGGGCATCAACTTAGAGGTCGACCGCGGCGAGGTCGTGTGCATCATCGGCGCGTCCGGCTCCGGCAAGTCCACGCTGCTGCGCTGCATCAATCTGCTGGAGGAAGCCGATTCCGGCCACATCTGGTTCGACGGGCAGGATCTCATGGACCTCAAGGTCGACCTCAACGCCCTGCGGCAGAAGATCGGCATGGTGTTTCAGGGCTTCAACCTTTTCAACAACAAGTCCGTGCTGGACAACTGCACGCTTGCGCCCATGACGGTGCGGCATATTCCAAGGGCGCAGGCCGAGGAGACGGCCATCCGCCACCTCAAGGCCGTCGGGCTGGAGGATTTCATCCACGCCGACTCCCGCCGCCTCTCCGGCGGGCAGAAGCAGCGCGTTGCCATCGCGCGGGCGCTTTGCATGGAACCCGAGATCATGCTCTTCGACGAGCCGACGAGCGCCCTCGACCCCGAGATCGTGGGCGAGGTGCTCGATGTGATGAAGCGCCTCGCGCAGGAGGGCATGACCATGGTCGTCGTGACGCACGAGATGGCCTTTGCCAAGGAGGTCAGCGACCGCGTGGTATTCATGGACCGGGGCGTCATTTTAGAGCAGGGCTCGCCGCGTGAGGTCTTCGGAAACCCGAAGGAGAGCCGTACCCGCGAATTTCTCAGCCGCTATCTGGAGGACAAAATGGCATGACGAAGAAGATCACCGATTTCTTTGCCCTCGAGGGCAATTATCCCGACTTAGACGCCGAGGGCGCGGTCGCGCGTCTTTCGCAGGCAATCCAATGCAGAACCATCAACTATGCCGACCACAGTCTGACCGACTATAGCGAGTTTGACAAGCTCCACGCGCACATGAAGGCAAGCTATCCCCACATCATGCGCGCGGGCGTCTTTGAGCGGCTCGGCCACCACGCCGTGCTCATCACCATCCCCGGCAGCGACAAAACGCTGCGTCCCTGCCTGTATATGTCCCATCAGGACGTGGTGCCGGTGGTCGAGGGCACGGAGCAGGACTGGACCTATCCCGCCTTCTCCGGCGCGGTGGCGGACAGCTACATCTGGGGCCGCGGCACGCTGGATATCAAGGAGCAGGTCTTCGGCGTGCTCGAGGCCGCAGAGTATCTGCTCGCCCGCGGCAGGACCTTCCGGCGCACGGCCTACCTCGCCTTCGGCGACGATGAGGAAACGCTCAACACCGGCGCGCTGGCGATCTCCGACCACCTCAAGGCGCAGGGCGTGACGCTGGAATTCGTTTTAGACGAGGGCGGCGGCAAGATCGAATCCGGCGCGGCCTTCGGCGCGCCCGACCTTTCCATCGCGCAGGTCGATCTGATGGAGAAGGGCTATGCCGATCTGGAGCTGACGGTCCGCTCCATCGGCGGGCACTCGAGCCGCCCCTACGGCGGCACCTCGCTCGCCCATCTTGCCTGCGCCATCGCGGACATCGTCCGCAGCCCGTTCCCCGTGCGGCTCAATCCCGCCATGATGGGTGCGTTTGAAACGCTCGCGCCCTACATCACCGCCGAGCCGCTCAGAACGCTGACGCGGGACGTCCGCGCGAACGCGGACGCCATCGCCGCCTACTGCTATCAGTCCCCCGCGCTCTTTCCCTTTGTCACCACGACCATCGCCCCCACCGTTATTCAGGGCAGCAGCAAGGCCTGCAACGTGATGCCGCAGGATATGCAGGCGGTCATCAATTTTCGTCTTGCCGACGGCGACACGGTCGAGAGCGTGATGGAGCACTGCCGCGCGGCGGTGCAGGACCCGACCGTGGAGCTGCGCTACCAGCAGGCCAACGATCCCTCCGCCACGGCCCGGCGCGACGGCTACGGCTACCGCACGGTGGTGGACAGTATGCAGCGCTACTACCCCGACGTGGTGTTCGTTCCGTCCATGACCGTCGGCGCGACGGACGCGCACCAATACGAGCAGATCTGCGACACCTGCCTGCGCTGCTCGCCCTTCATGGCGGAGCCAGAGGAGGCCGCCTCCGGCGTTCACGGGACGAACGAGCGCATTCTGGTCCGCGCCTACCTGCAGGGCATCCGCGTGCTCATCGACCTGATGGAGCACGCCAATCTCTGAGACACGACCGCAGCCCGCGTTCCGAGCCGCGAACACGCAAAAGAGCCGCGCTCCCTGCACCGGGAACGCGGCTCCTTCCTTATTATTGTCTGCGGCAACTTCCTTTACCACGCGGCGACCGCGCCGTCGCAGCGCGGCTCGGTACCCGCCGTGTAAACGCCGTCCTCTCCGCGCCAGATGATCTGACCGCGGCCCATCGAAATGCGGTCGTCCACGACCGTGACCTCGTGGCCCATCGCGCGCAGCTCGTCGGCAATGGCCTCGCCCGCCTCGCGCTCCAGTTCGAGCCTCCTGCCGCCGATCCATTGGATGCGCGGCGCGTCAAGCGCCTCCTGCGGGTTCATGTGATAATCGAGCGTGTTGACGAGGATCTCGGTCTGACCCTGCGGCTGCATGAACGCGCCCATCACACCGAATGGGCCGACGGCGGCGCCGTCCTTGAGCAGGAAGCCGGGAATAATGGTGTGGTAGGACCTCTTGCCGCCGGCAAGGCAGTTGTCGCTTGCGGGGTCGAGCGAGAAGTTCGCACCGCGGTTCTGGAGCGAGATGCCCGTCCCCGGCACGGCGACACCCGCGCCGAAGGTGGTGTAGTTGCTCTGGATGAACGAGACCATGTTGCCCTCGCGGTCGGCGGTGCAGAGATAGATGGTGCCGCCGCAGTGCGGGTCGCCCGCCCTCGGCTCCAGCGCGCGGTCGGTGATGAGCGCGCGGCGCGCGGCGAGATAGGCGGGATCCAGCAGCTCGCTGACCTTTGTTTTCATATAGCGCGGGTCGGCGACGTAGGTCCTCGTGTCGGCAAAGGCCAGCTTGATGGCCTCCATCACCTTGTGATAGTGCTCGGCGCTCTCACGCTTTTCCGGCATGGTCATGCCGTTCAGGATGCCGAGCGCCATGAGCACCGTAATGCCGTGGCCGTTCGGCGGGATCTCGCAGACCGTATAGCCGCGGTAGTCCTGCGTGATGGGCTCGACCCATTCGGGGCGATAATTGCGGAAGTC
>OHKL01001126.1_pt1 | contig 10560 bp, 7 predicted proteins | sample 1568721 | NCBI WGS metagenome assembly OHKL01 (sample SAMEA3879543, study PRJEB24766) | human gut metagenome | biome: human-associated habitat; feature: feces | place: USA | collected 1985/1987 | reverse complement strand
AGTTTGTCCCCGTCCGAAGCTGACGCAGCATAACATCCATTCGGTGCTGTGAGATCACAAATTTGTCCTTCCGGTAATGCTGGACGGTGAGCGAATATAGCTGGCGCAGGCGTATATACTTGACCTGCTTGAGCACGGAAATGATGTACTTTTGTTGATCGGATAGCAGCATAGGGATCTCCTCCTTCACGCCGTAGAGGAGAGCGAATTGAGATACGGGTCGATCAGCAGGTCGCTCTCGCCTTCGGCAATACAGTTGAACAGCACAGCCATGATGTAGGCCGTGCTGTTCTTCACGTTTTCTTCTCGATTTTCACGCAGCTTATGCTCCACTTCCCGCAAGATCATGCCATCCAGCCGCCGCAGCTTTGCCCGCACGCGGCTCTGCGGCAGCGTGGCGTTCCCGATGCGGTAGCTGTCCGCGTAATAAAGGCGCTCAATGGCGTTTTCAAATACCAGCGCCGTTTCCGGTGGGAAGTAGGAAAGCTCGCAGGCATCCAAAATATCCAGAAAGTCCTCTTCTCTTTCCTCGTCCGTCAGTCCGTCGCGCGCGTGCGCGGGACAAGACGGACTGACTTTGATCTGACTACGATCTATTTCTCTTTTTTCTTTCTTACTTGGCGTCCTATTCTGCGGTTCTGCAGTCTCAATCTCTGCGGTTCTGCAATCGCACATTTCGCGGCTCTTGGGACGCAGATCCTGCGGTTCTTGCTCGGACACACGATCCCCAGCCCCATCAAGAGGCGCGGGATCGGCGGTTCTTGAACCGCGGTCCTCTTCCGGCGCGGTAAAAGGCGCGCTGGTATAGGCAGGATCGTCCTGCGGCGTCACATAGGCAAGATAGATCTGATTGGCGTCGCCGCGGCCGCAGCGCTTTTCCCACACAAGCTCCAGCTCCACGAGCTTTTTGAATGCCGCCGTCACGCGCTGCTCACAGATCCGCAGCTCCTTGGCAAGAGCCTTGCGGGGAAAAATCACAAAGACCTCGCCGCGTTCGTTGACCCATCCGTTCCTGCGCGAGAGCTGGAAGCGGTTCAAAAGGAAGGTATAGGTCACCTTGGCATCCAGGCTCATCTCACAGTAACGGGGATCGGAAAAAAGCCAGCGGGGCATCTGCATGTGGTAGATGCTCTGCACATCGGTCTGGACCATCAGCTGAAAGGATGGCCGCTCTGTCATTTTCGCTGCCCTCATCGTGCTTACCTCTTATTTTCTCTAAGAATATGAATATAAAGAGAGACAGGAGCCGTGATAGGTCCTGTCTCATACCTCACCAGGAGGCCGGACAGTCTCCTTTTTCCTGTGCCGGTCTCTCTCGTCAGATCCCCCGACCGGGCGGTATCCGGCCGGGATCGTCGTCCAGCTCCTCAAGCTCCGGAATGTCTTCCCCGGCGATCTCAGACCGAGGCATCTCTACAAGTCCGATGTCGTCCGGCGCGGTTTCTCCTTTCATGTCCGGAAAGTCATAGATGCATGACGCTCCGGACGTCTGCCGCGGCATGGACGCTGCCTTATGCGGGCGTGCAGCCGGCCGCTCACCATACGGTGTCTGCTCTCCATAGGAAGGCGGCTTACAGGGCGACGGTTGTCCCTCATCCGGCATGATGTCCTGCGCCGAGGACTGTGTCGCGGTCTGTGATGCTGGCGGCACAGCATCTTCCTGCCGTGTATGCATATTCTTTTCGGACGCCTGCCGTTCGTTCTCCTGCTGCTTCCACGCCGGAGCATAGTCAAAGACGCTGCACTTGCTCAGCTCCCCATACGCAGGCAGCTCCTCCAACGCGATTTTATAGAGCTGCGCAGGCTTATAGTGGTTGAACATCACGATGCACTTGTGCTTATCCAAGCGTGCAAATTCGTCCGGCTGAATGAGATCTCGCTGGATGTTGCTGCGTGTTTGCGAATAGGGACGGGTGGTATTATAAATCGGGGAGAACAGCGGAGCGAGCGGGTACTGGTTGTTGGTAACAGAAATCGTGACCTTGCCGCACTTTTTAGCGAAGTATTCGGCGCTGGTCATATCGTTGCAGCCCATGTAGAGCGTCATATCAAAGGAGCCGAGCTGATTTTCCCACTCCTTCCCCGGATACTTTTCCTGCCATTGGGAGAGTGACTGCACCGCCACCTGCACGGACATATTGAAGCCGCGGATGGAGTTGAAGACATCGGAGATGCCCTCCATATAGCCGATGTTGAGGTATTCCTCCAAGCAGAAGCTTGTCAGCACGGGAAGGCGTCCGCCGTGGAGCCGGGCGTAGTTGGAGAGCTGCGGGAAGGTCAGAGAGAAAAAGAGAGAGCTTAAAAAGCGGTAAGCACTGTCCTGTGCGGAGATGATGACGAAGTAGGCGCAGGGCTTTTGCCCCGGGAGCAGCAGATCCACATCATGGTTGCGGGTGATCTTATCCACCAGCGGATTCTGGAACACCGCGAGGCGGTTGCCGAGACCGATGATGATGTTGCCCCAAAGGTTTTCTCTCGCCTTCAAAAACAACCCGTGGGGACCCTTAGCCGGATGCTCCGGCGGAAGCTCCGCCAGCGTGCGGTTGATCTCGTTGACGCTCTTATAGGCGAGGATCTTATAAACATCACCAAGGCTGCGCTGCTCCAAGGGAAGCAGGTTTCCGCGCTCATCCTTCTTATTGCAGACATAGTGGATGAGCGCCATGAGAAGATTTAATTCCGCGCGGCTCCAGAAGTCGTCGGCTTCCTTGGGTCCGGAGGTATTTTGAATGATGGTGTTTGCCACAGTGGTCACAAGGTCGGGGTTGGTATCCAGCCCCGCAAGGCAGTTCCATCCGTCCGAGTGTGCCATATCGAGGAAATTGACCGCCTTGACATAAAAGCCCTTTTTCCGAAAGTATGGCGCCATCATTTCAAAAAGCTCGGCCTTCGGATCAGTCGCGATCACGGACTCCGGAGCGCCGCTGCTGCTTCGCTGTGCGCAGCCCATGAGAAAGGGAATGATAAAGCCCCTGGACTTATAAGAGCCCGGAGCGCCGATACAGAGGATATTGTTGTTCTCACCCGGCTTCATGCGGTGAGCGACATAGGAGGAATACCTGTCGGGGTCATCGGGATGCCTCTTGATGCGTCCGAGGAGCATACCCGTAACCTCCCCGACGCCGCCGAGCTCCAAATGCTCGCCGAGCTCTCTTTTCGTCGCAAAGCCGGAGGTGCCGTGAGTCCCCTCCGGGAGAATGTCAAAGCCGCGCGGATCACGGGTAAAATGATAGCCGGAAAACCATTTGTAGCCCTTCCTTGTGAGCAGGCAGATCAAAAGGAGAATCACAGCCGTGGTGCCAAGCCCGAAGGGTGTAAGCACCACAAAGAAATTCTTGAAGGGGTTGAGCACCCAGATGCTCTCCACCTTCTCGCCGGTCATGTGAAATACGGATTCCTTTCCGAGCCGCAGGGAGTTGAGCAGCATTCCATAAAAATACCAGCCAAGGCCGCCGAGCACGGCGTACAGCGGCACACGCGCTTTGTTGCGCTCGTACCAGCTGCCCCATCTATTTGCAGCGAGGTCCTCTATCTTTTCCAAGAGCTTTGATAAGCGGGGCATTGACGACATCTCCCTTCTTCGTGAGGAATTGTGTGCAGGGCGGCTCATAGAGAGCCGGTGGGTGACCGAATAGCTTTGTCAGCACGCCATCCGTGACCTTATAGACGGTGGCATAGCCGGGATTGGCATAGCGTGCCAGCAGCACTGCGCTGCCCTGCGCGTCCAGCGCGGCAAGGGCAATGGGAAGACAATTCCGCTCTCTCGCCATTCTGATCGCGGCGTCGATCCGTCGAAGCTCCATATCCGCGCCGATCACAAAGGGATGACCGTTGTAGAGGGCGTCCCATGCGGGGGCGTCCTCCGGCGGAGGCTGATAGGCGGAGCGAAGCATGAGCCGCGCCAGCTTTTCACGGTAGTACGGCACGGCCATGATCTGAAGCTGGCGTGCGCCGGTCTCGTCGCAGGAGAGCAGATGGATCGGGTAGTGCAGCTCGCGGTAGGCCTCACTGTAACGGATCAGCTTTCCCTCGCTCTTTTTCCCGCGCGCCTTCAGCTCCTCAAGAATGCACCCATAGCTTGGACCGGCAAAGAGGAACGCGCGCCGGGTATCCTTGCCGAAGTTGGTGTGGTTATGGAGCGCCGAGAGCTCATCGTTGACTGCCATGCGCCCGATGCCGGGACAGACATAATGCGCGGCATAGTAAATGCCGCCTAAATGGGCGATGGCGCCGACTCGTGCGCTGCCCCATGGATTGTGTCCGTGATTTCGTGTGATCGAGGTAATAAGAAGTGACGGCCTCTCTCCGTCGCCACCCACCGATGTCGTAAACACATCGACGCCTGCATAGTAGGCGGTCAGCACCAATTCGGATAATCGAAGGCGCCGCTCAATGGCGGCATCATGGTAGGAAATACGCAGGCCGGGGATAACTCCGTTGAGAAGCAGCTCAACGAAAGCTCTGCCTTTATTGGTGAGGAGCAGGGTGCCGCTCCGCTCGTGCGTTTTGATAAATCCCATCGTCATCAAATTCTCTCGTTCTTCCTTTGTGGAAACGCCATTTAAGCTATTTGGCTTAATATTTTGACACCAGCAAAGTAAGCGCAGAACGTCAATATCCCGCACACTGAAAAGCACACCGCGCACCTCCCTCTCTTTCCTGCGAACGCCGAAATCATTCTTGCGCCGCTGCCGGCGCAAGAACATTTTCGGCGTTTTTCTCAGCCGCCGTGCGGGGGCAATCTGCCGCCCCCGCATAGTAGGCAGATGAATACGGTAATTCCGGCACCTCACACACCCTAAAAAGTCAGTCACATCAAGGCTTTCAGAGCCATACACCCGCGGCAGGTCAATCGCGGCGAAAAGAGCTCTCCAAGCAGCCAAAATGAGGAGGTCACCTGCCGCGGGTTTTGCAACTTTTTCGCCAGTTTCGCGCTCAACACCACTGTCCTGAGTAGAAGTCGCCGGAGGCATAATCGCTGGAATGCGCGGAGAAAAAGTCGTGGGCGTCCTCTATGGGGAGCAGGGTAATATGGCAGCGCTCCTCTCCCTCCGTTCTCGTGGATAAAAGTGTTACGGCGAGGGTGTGCTGGTCATCGTCCGGAATGAGGCGGCCCTTGATGGCGTTGCTGACAGCCTTCCAGCCCTTGTTATCCTGGTCGAAAATGTGGCGTCCCTCTATGCCGGTGTGCTCGTCGATCACAAGCAGCGCTCTGGAATAGAACGGCAGCCTTTTGCCGCATGCCTCATACCCATCCAGCAGCCTTCGTATCGTGTCGCTCAGCCAGCCCGGCGTCTGATACCGGCAGTGCGGCAGGAGTGTATGTAGCATAATGTGAAGCCAGCCGTAGCCGAACTCCTCCACGCTGCCCGCAACCTCTACGGCGGGCAGGATCGGCTTGTGCATAAAGCCTCCCACGCCCGGCGCATACCGCTCACAGAGCTGCCGCAGCTCCAGCGTGGAGCGCTCGAAATAATCCATGGTCTGCTCCAGTGTTTTTTGCAGCTTATTGGGGTTCATCTGCCCGCCGTCGGTCAGCGCCACCAGTGAGCCGGTCGCGCTGAAGGCAGTCCCCACAAGCTCTTGAATGTGGATCAGGTCTTGCCTTGCGTCATTCATCGCTGTCTCCCTGCCTTCCTCTGCGTAAGTCGGTCGGAGAGGTCGTGATCGCTTCATACTCCTTGGGCGTCGTATAGAACGCCACCGGCACATGATTATAGCCGATGCAAAGCAGCCCTTCACCGCGTCGGAAGCGGGTGATCTGACGCACCTCGTCCTCCGAAAGATTGAGCTTGTCCTGAATGAGCCGCGCCTCCTGCTCCTCCATCTGCATGACGAGCTTGATGCGGCTGGCGTCCAGTATTCCCTTGCCGTAGCTGCCGCCCTCCAAGCCAAAGAGGTCCTGCATTCCCTGCGTGCTCGTGACGGCGATGCCGCCAAGCCCGCGGATGGTCTTCACCATTTCCAGAATGAAGCCCGCCGCCTGCGGATTGGCCGTTGCGCCCACAAGGCTCCACAGCTCGTCCGCGAGCAGAGCGGAAAGGCCGCTCTCGCAGTTCATAATGAGATCGTAGGCAACGCTGGTTGCCCAAAAGGTGCCGTCCGCGATCATGTCGTCCGGCATGCCGGAGAGATCGAGGACGATGTACTTATTATCGAGATCAATGTCGTTTCGGCTCGCCATTGCCGCAGCGGAGCCGGTGACGTAGCGGGAGAGGACGACCGCTAAATGACGGGTGTCGGGGTTTTGAGAAAGCACCTCATGCCAGTCCGCAATGACCGGCATGGTGCGGAAGTTACCAGCTTCGTCTACGATGGTGCGATTATCAAAGGTGATGCCGTAACGCCCGTACACCTCCACCAGCGACGAGTCGAGGCGGCTTTTGTCCTCCTCGTTCAAATCCTTTTTCTTCAAGGAAAACCAGATGATGAGCTGCGCGATCTTATCCGCCAGCACAGAGTCGTCGCGGGCCGCGATGTTCTTGAGCTTTGCGTAGGAATCGAGCGACCTCCGCCGAATGGTCATCAGGTTCGGGCAGTCCTTGGAGGACGGCGACATCCGCAGGTACAGCCCGCCTAACTTCTCGCAGAGCGGGCGGAACTCATGCCCCTTTTTCGGCGCGATGATGATAACGCGCTTGCCCTGCTGCCGGAGCCGCCCGCCGAGGCATTGGAGCGTGACCGTCTTGCCCGCGCCGGTGGAGCCGCCGATCCACCAATTCCCGTTGGTGTACTTGTAGTCGTCGTAGGGGTCAAGGAACACCGGCGAACGGTTATAGAGATTCAATCCCAAGAAGATGCCGTTGTGGTCGCTCAGCTCATAGGAGGCAAAGGGAAACGCCGCAGCCACACCGGAGGTCAGCGCATTGCGCCGCGCTTTTCGCTCAATATCCGGGTCAAGAGAGAGGATCGGGAGCGAGGAGAGAAAAGCCTGCTCATTTTTATAGTCGCAGCGCCGGGCGATCATATCCACGGACACGCAGAGCTTTTCCACCTCTGTCGCCCGCTGCTCCAGCGTTTCGGGATCAGGCGCCGTGACCTCGATGAGCGTGTGCATATAATAGAAATCCTCGCCCTGCCGGTTCATCACATCCTTGAGGTAGAGACCGGAGCTGATGGCGCTGTCAAGCTCTTCATAGTCCTGGCGGGTATCGCCTACCTCCCGCATACGGGACCGGTTCACCATGGTCGTCTGTGCAATTTTAGAGAGTATCTTCTCCTTCGGCTGCCGTTCGACAAGAAAATTCAGATTGACTCCCTCGCCGGCCTCTACCAGTGGGGCCAGCCAACACGAGCCGACCGTGGTGGTGTAGCCATATCCCGTGATGTAAAGATAGGCGTGGTACACGCCATCGACGATGATGTAGTCTTTGCTCTTGGTGTCCACGGCAGCAGGTGCAAGAATGTCGAGAATGGTTGTGGAGCCTGCCTCCAGCTCCGTAAGATCCGGCTTTTCTTCACCAAAGATCATACGCTTCAAGAGCGGCTGGTCAGGCCGTTCAACTTCACTCGTCTTTTTCTTCTGTGGTTGTTCAGGAGGCGTCTTCTTTAACGCTGTCCTTTTTTTATTGGTCAGTTGCTTTTTCATTGTCGTATCACATCCTGTTATGATTTAGATTTGAAGCAAACTATCTTCTCTAGAAAGACAGTTTGGGCATTCGATTATAGCGTCTATACGTCAACTACTCTGTATAGAGTCTGAAAAAAAGATTGTAATATTTAGTCATCTGCAATATAATGAATACAAGGAAGATATAATAGAATACAAGAGACAAAAAGGGATTACACTTTTTTCTGTTTTGTTAATAATAAGTAGAAGAGGATGTGTCACTCAGCTATTCCTCCTACTGTATGAATTGAAAACGCATCCATATACTGATTCTCTAATCAGAATTTGTTGTAGTAGAGAGGGGCATACAATGAAGCTTACTTTAAAAAACATCGGGAAAGTAGAAAAGGCCTCCGTCGAAATTAACGGCATCACCGTCATCGCTGGTGAAAATAGCACAGGGAAAAGCACGGTTGGGCGGGCTCTTTTTGCAGTATTTAATAGTTTTCATAATGTACAAAAGCAGATTCAGAACGCTCGTGTTGATAGCATAGAAAATTATCTTGATCGAATGTGCATGACCGTAGGTCTTCGCAGCATTGAGGTTTTTCCCACCAACGAAATAGCTAAAGAAATCGTTTCTCATATAGATGCCTACAGAGATCTTGACCTTCATGATTTGCAGCAGAAACTTGTCAGTTTGTTTTCACAATATGACGAGGATAGGTCTAAGGTCATTGATAGATTTATAAGAGACGAGATAATCTCTCGAATCAAAGAAATTTTGGAAGTCTCTGATAACAGTTTTTTGAAATCTCTGCTTGAAAGGAAGCTTGGCGCAGAATTCAACGAGCAGGTCTGCAATATCTTCTCCGAAAACGACGGTGAGATTTGCCTGCAAATTAAGGACAAACCTATCACCGTTTCTATCGAAAACACAGGGACTGTAGATTTCCGCAATTCCGAAAGCCTGTCACTTCATACCGAAGTAGTATATATTGACGACCCATTTATATTAGATAACCTAAGGGAGCCTCGTTGGCGCGATTCTTTCAGTAGTATGAACCATCGATATCATTTGCGCGCAAAGTTAATGCAACCAAAAGCGGAGACAAATGTTATTGATGAAATTATTGTTCAAGACAAACTTAATGGAGTATATGAGAAGCTATCTTCTGTTTGTAGCGGAGATATTATAATAAAAGAACGTGGATTTACAATCAGTTACCGTCGGAAAGGCAGCGAAAAGGAGCTGGATGTACGAAATCTGTCTACGGGCCTTAAAACTTTTGTCATCCTGAAAATGCTGCTCTTAAATGGAACAATTGAGCCAAATGGAGCAATAATTTTGGATGAACCGGAGATTCACCTCCATCCAGAATGGCAACTCCTATTTGCTGAACTGATTGTCTTAATTCAAAAAGAATTTGGCGTTCATATTCTTTTGAACACACACAGTCCGTATTTCCTGCGCGCAATTCAGGTCTATTCTGCAACGCACGGAATTGCCGATATATGCAAGTACTATTTGTCCGAAGTGGTCAACGAGTATGCGACACTCACCGATGTGACGGAGAATATTGAGCAGATTTACGCTAAGCTTGCCCGTCCTCTACAGAAGCTTGAGGATGAGAGGTGGAAAGATGGCTAATAAAATCAAATTGGACGACTTTCCAATTTTTACTAATCATTTTTCATCTCTAAAAAAGACTTCTCTCGATAACAGAGATGGCCATAAAAAATATATGACCGAGTCTGAACTCACGGCAGTGTGCTTTGACGATGTAAAAGACGAGTACGTAGAGTTATTGGGAATGAGTGAAATCCCAAAATCGAATGATGCCTTGTTCGATGAGGGGAATGGCACTCTCGTGTTCGTTGAATTTAAAAGTGGGCATATTGACTCACAAAAGCAGTTTGCTATCCGAAAAAAAATATATGATAGCACTCTTATTTTTACGGACATCACTTCTACGGGAATCTCCTATATGCGAGAGCAGATGAAGTATATTTTGGTATATAACGATGCCGCAAATAAAAATGCGGATGGCAGGAAACTTCCCTGTCAGCGAGAATCTGTACAAACCTCGGAGGCGTATGATAAGATTGCAAAAATATTCAGCAACTATGGAGGGCGCGAATACATTGGATTTGGATTAGGGATTTTTCAGAACTATTGTTTTAAGGAAGTACACACATACACGCAGACAGAGTTCGAGGAATACTTGTCTTCGTTATAATATTTCCCTTGAAATAGAATCTTGAATACAATGTTAGACATCCATGAATAATTCGAGACAAACACGCGCGATGGGTCTAAAAGAAGCAGTTGTCAAGGTCAGCATGGGCCACATATAACCTATACATAACAAACATCTAAAAAATCGTGTTGTACTTTTAATCCGGAAGTTCGTTTCTTATAATAAGTTCATAGAAACCGCCCTAAAAGAGTGCCGCCTCACGGCGGCACTCTTTTTCCTGTTCTCACCTCTCACAAATGCCGTGTACCGCCGTCGTCATATCAAACACGCCATCCGGCAGACGGACACGCTGACTGGTTTTCTTGCTCAATATCTCATAGAGCAGCGTGAGCACAAAATTATCGCTGTAGCGGGGCTCCAGCACCTCCACCTCGCAGGCATCGAGATACCGCCGTGCCGTGTCAGCCTCTTCGTTAAGCCGTTGAATTATAGAGCGGACGGTGTTGTGCTTGGCCCGCATCCCTGCTTCGTATTGGAACACAAGGAAAAAACGGTGGCGCATGGCATCGCTTGCAATCCCATAGCCGATCTCCTGAATATTGTCCTCGATCATCTCACGGCAGGCTGCATTGTCCTCCTGTTCCGCGCAGCGCCGCATCTGCTCCACATACGCCTGCGTATCGGCAGGCAATGTCCGGGCTACCATCTGCAGACCGTTCGGAGCGATCTTCAGGTAGGCGGCAAAGGAAGAGATTATGTTCTGCCGGTCATTGGGGGACTTCAGGTAGATATTGACCGGCAGGACCTCAA
>OHKL01001118.1_pt1 | contig 10638 bp, 8 predicted proteins | sample 1568721 | NCBI WGS metagenome assembly OHKL01 (sample SAMEA3879543, study PRJEB24766) | human gut metagenome | biome: human-associated habitat; feature: feces | place: USA | collected 1985/1987 | reverse complement strand
GACATACCGGAATAAGAAAAGATATAACGATTAGCTGAAGAATATAACATATTCCTTTTTTTTTGCAATTCACCTTTGCTGCCCAACAATAGGTTTAATTTAACAGTAAGCTTCATAAAGCACAAGTCTTCCCCAAATGTTTTGAAACATTGATTAGTAAGAAAAAAAGATTCAAGTAATTGAATAGAAGCAACTAAATTTTCTAAAGATTTCTCAGTAACACTATATGTATATGAACTCACATTATGATGAATATAATGATAAAGTGCTTCAGGAATATAATCTATTTTAGTAGCATGAAAGCATAAAGGAATGATAGTAGATACATCCTCCCACATATTGATACCTTCGGGAAAGTCTATCTTCGTCCGTTCATAAAGACTTTTAATTACTAATTTATTCCAAGTACCACAATGTAATTCTCCTCTTAGCATTTTCTTCACACACTTTTCTGATTGTTGCGGAAATAATTGTTTTCGTATTGTAGAGTGAGCAACATAGTCATCAAAGAAGTCACACCCTACAATATCCGCACTTGTTTCAAGCGCCTTTACCAATAATTTTTCATACATATTCTTCTCTACCCAATCATCACTATCACAATATATAATATATTGTCCTGTCGCATTCTTTAAACCAGTATTTCTCACTGCTGATATACCCCTATTCGTCTCATGTTCTATTATTTTAATCTGTTCGCGACGTTTTGGATACTCCTCCAATACATAATGTAAAATATCCATACTATCATCTGGAGTACAATCATTCACAAAAATAAACTCTATATTTTCCAATGTCTGCTCCATCAAAGAACGTACACAACGCTCAATATATAACTTTACATTATAAATCGGAACAATTACACTTATTCTAACAACATCTACTTCCAGCATTGTGAGTTACGCTTTTTCAAACCGCTTTATGATATATAAAAACTTCAAGAGTAATGAGTGAAAACAAATTTCTATCTTTCTTTTCCACAACCCTGGACATCGTTTTTTTTCTTCTTGGTTGATGGATGTAGGGTACTCCCCACTCCAGTCCTGATCTAACAAGTGAGGAAGCACGGCATACAGTTTGACCCCCTTCTTGCGAATATAAAACCAATCATCAGCAGTAATAAAAGGTCGCTGTTCTATCAACAAAGAAGCTGCTTCTCGATTTATAATGTAAGCATGGGTCAAAAAGGCATCATATACACGAGCTAGACAATAATGTTGTTTAATTGTCTTTGTACCCAAGTACCAATACCAACCAGACAGAAGTATGACACGGGGCTCATCGGTATTCAATAGTTTCTCAATCTCAGGAACAAGAGTATCAATATTATGACGAATCACGATATCATCTTCCAAAATCAGTGCATATTTATCTCTTGACTCCACTAATTTTCTATAACATTTCTGATGACTAAGCGTACAGCCAATTTCTCCCGGACGAACCTCTTTTACATATCTTTTACAAAAAAGCTCAGTATCAAAAAAAACATTTTTCTCTCTTTCAGTCATCCCTCTAGCATCCACAGCTTCTACAAACTCAGCAGATAAAAAGAACATTTTTTCAAGCTGCTCCTGCATATACTTTTTACGGTCAACAGATTTTTTTAGATTTATAATATACGCCTTCATTACTATTTTATAATATAATGAATAATTTCATCGTTTCCCATTATTCTATAGATTGATGATTCGGTCTATAATAGATTCGTTGCGCCCTTTCCAAAAGAGCTTTTTTATTACCTTTATTTCTTTTATATTTAAGTTCTTTTTCGATTCAACAATTTCTAATAAAGCTTCGAAGCTATATATACGTATTCCTGGAGTATATATTTTATAATCAAAAGCCAAATCCCTGTTAAAAGTACAATACTCTTCTTCGTCAAAAGGAAATAGCAAAATTTGTTTATTTGGTATCAGCATATAATCATAATAAATTGAAGAATAGTCTGTTATTAAGACGTCAGTAAAAGGCAAAATTGGATATATATCACAAGAAGAATCAATTATCCTTAAATTTGAATAACTCACTAACATATCTAAGTTTATTTCCGTATTTGGATGTAGCCTAAACAAAAATAGATTATTGTTTTTAATACAGAGTTGATTCAATCTGTCGAAATCAATAATCTCTAGTATGTTACGTTTATCCTCTCTCCAAGTTGGCATATAAATATATACATAAGAATAACTTGCACAATCCTCTATTACATCCAGTTCCTGCTCTTTATTATATCGTTTAAGAAATTCTTCTATCTGATCATGTGCCCATAATAAAATTTCATTTCTTGGATACATAGCCTCTATACATCTATCTTCCGAAATTCTGAAACACTCTGTAAAATGTTTAGTCATTAAAGGAGAGGTTGATAAAAACAAATGAGGTCTGAAAAATAAATATGGGTAAAGGAAGCGAGATTTAAGACTATTCGGATTATACTTTTTTGCCAATGGACCAAGCTTACATTTAAATTCAACATTCTTAATACCCACGCCATGCCATAAGTTTACTCTTTTTGTCCAACCAATAGTCCAAGGATTTATATCTGAAACAGAAAACGTATAAATATAACGTCCAGCTATTAATGAATAAAACAGCCCCTTCAAACTCCAAAGATAAAAAGCCTTATATTTTAAAGAACACACTTGTGCAACCTCTTCTTTAGACTTTGAAATCCAAATACAATTAATATCTGCCGCCTTTTCATTTAGCTTATAATATAAATATTTTGCATTATTCTCTCCTCCAAAGACCCAAATGGTTGAAATACGGGGAAAAACATAAGATACAAGTAAAATAAAGTATCCTAATAAGTGTTTGATAACCAACATCATACAATTTTATCTTTTTACATCAACAACCTCACCTGTCATTTCCGATAGCAAAGTATTTACTGATACGATTGCTACCACTTTCGGTTCTAATAAAGTATCTTCCGGTTCATTTCCAAAATTCTGAATACGCATAGGGGTCTTAGTACGTTCTGGGTTGATGCAATTCACACGAATACCATATTCAAACCACTCTTCACTCAAAGCTTGTACAAAGTTTACAATAGCAGCTTTAGACGATGAATATAAACTATACAACGCCCTTCCGCGTGTATAAGAGCTAGAAGTAAAAAACAACAACGATCCTTTACTTTCTTTCAAATAAAAAAAAGATTCTTTTGCAACAATAATATTACCTAAATAATTTACATCAATGCTTTGATGTACCGCTTCATAACTCATATTCGCCAAAGGCTGTTTGTCCAATATACCAGCGGTATTAACGATCCAGTCAATCCGTCCTTCCTTATCAAATATTTCAGATAAAACTCTCCTTACACTTTGACTATTCGACACATCCACTCCTGTAGAACGACTGTATACATACAACGACGTTTTATATTCCCGACAAATTTCACAAATATCTTGTCCGATACCATACGTACCCCCAAAAACTACAACTACCTTTCCTTGTAGTTCCTCCATTTCCGATTTTTCCAATAAAGTGGGCTGGTTCCTAATGCTACGCAATTGAAAAAGTTTATCTAAAAGAAAAATATCTTCTTTATATGTCAACTTCATATTAAATTGCTCTCCATTGACTACATAAATAGATTCATCAGGCAAATATTTTAAAACTACACCACAGTCATCAGTTGTTTTAAACAAGGGATCAAGCAAAGCTTTTTCATAAGCGGCTTTTATAACAGAACGTTTAAATGCCTGAGGTGTTTGTCCATTACGCAATAATATGCGTGAGGGTATTTTGACAATCTCATTATTATCATCTACTTGAATAATAGTATCCGTTGTAGGAATTGCTACATCAACGGCATTGTAAGTCAACAATGCACGGATGCAATCGTTTATAATCCGCTCATTGACAAGAGGACGAACTGAATCGTGAAATAATAAGTTCACTTCTTCATCATAAGCATTGATAGCTGCCAAACTAGAGTGGTATCTTTCCTTTCCCCCTAATAATATTTTTTTTAGTTTATTGAAAGAATTCCTCAACGAAATATCTTCTACATCCCTTATATAGTCTGGATGGACTACAACTACAATTTCATCTATCAAAGAATGATTTTGAAAAACAGTAATAGTATGTTCAATGACTTTTTTACCTGCTATTTTTAAAAACTGTTTAGGTATATTCTCACCCAATCGTTGTCCGGAACCACCGGCTAGAATTACTGCTATATTTCTCATTATAAAATATTACTTATTTTTCAATCTCACAATCATATTTTGCAAAAAACACATCTCCTCAAACTTGAATATCTTGGAAACTACCAAATAATAGACCACACCAATAAGAACGCCTGAGAGAAGTTTTAACACAGAAGAAATAACGAAATAGGTTGATAACCATACACACGCTCCCATACTTAAAGCTAACAATAATACTGGAAATAATTTCTTTATCTCACTGGTCAATGTTACATTAGAAATTATACAAGTATATCTTGTAATTACAAATATATCTATAAATGAATAAATAACGACTCCCCAAGCTATAACATACAGCCCAAAAGGAATAGTCAACAGAAGAATCGAAAAAGCAATTATCTTTTTAAAGACTTCTGCCTTCAGCGTATAGTCCGTTCTACCTTTAGCATATAAAAAGTGATTATTAATGCGCATTACAGGATCCCACATATATGCAAAAGACAAAATTTGTAGTATTGGAACTATCCCTGACCATCTGTCTGTCAAAACAACTTTAACAAAAGGATCAGCTAACACAGCCAAACCAATCATCAAAGGGAAAACGACATAACATGCTGAACGAATATACCTCAGAAAATAGACCTCCAACTCTTCATCACTATCTTGTATAGTGCAAAGAACAGGGAACATAGCTTTATACATCACATCTGTAATATTTCCTGCCGGAAAAGCCGCCAAAGTAGATGCCCTATTATACAAACCAAGATCCCCAGAAGTCATTTTCTTCCCAATTGCCAAAGAATAAAGATTCGTATACAAAGTATGTAGAAGACCCGACACTAATAACTTACTTCCAAATGAAAAAAGAGATTTGAAACTATTCCATGAGAAACACCATAGAGGATACCATTTAGATAATAACCAAAGCAACAATACATTAAAAAAATTATTCAACAAACTTTGCATCACCAAGGACCAAGCGCCATACCCATAATATGCTAAACTGACCCCTAAGACTCCACTTAAAATTACTGCCGTTAATGAAGCAACAGCTTGCAACCTAAAATTTAAGGCGATTGAGAACTTTGCCCTTTGCACTACCCCAAAAGAATTTATCACTACATTCAACCCTACTATTTTTGTAATCAAACATAACTGAGGCTCTGAATAAAAAAGAGCAATATAAGGAGAAGAAATGTAAAATACAAGGTAGAAGAAAAGACCGATGCCTATATTAAAATAGAATACAGTAGAATAATCAATCTCTGTACGGTTCTGCTTCTGTATCAACGCATTTGAAAAACCACTATCAATAAAACTCTGCGCTACAGCAAGAAATATACTCAACATAGCTATGAGTCCGTAATCTGATGGTAATAGCAAGCGAGCAATAATAATACTTAGTACAAACTGAATACCTTGAACTGAGAAACGTTCAATTGCACTCCAAAAAACGCCCTTTGTGGCTTTATTTATAAGAGAAGACGACATTTTTATTCTATTGTATATTAAAATAACTTCATGAGAAAACTCAAATTTTATTTTTCCTCAAACAGTTAAATATATTCCTCCCCATCAATATCCAGCTTATAGTACCAAAAACAAATAAAAATACAAATAGTAAAACATAAACTTTCAAACCTAATCCTGAAGCTTTCAATGGAACAACAGCCGGTTCCACCACTGCAAACACAGGTTTTTCCTCTTGTACTTTAGCCCTGGCAACCTGCAGCTGATTGGCTACCTGACTATATACTTGATATGCCAAACTCATGTCATTCTGCAAACGTTCCTGCTCAGCACGTACACTCTGAAGAATTAAATTATCATGTGTATCCACATATTCGGCATAATCTTTTTGAGTAGCATAATATTCCTGCTTCCTCTCTTCAAACAACTTCTCCAGATAAACACAATCTTCTTTTGCTTTTGAAGTACGATAGCCTATGATATGTTCTTGTAAACGATGAACGACAGAGTCTGCTATAACCGCAGCTATTTTAGGATTCTGCAAAGTAACGCTAACATTGGTGATAGCCGTTTTCTTATCAATAATAGCCGTTATATTCTTTTTTAGCGCATCAATCTGATCTTTCTCTTTCTCAGTTAAGATAACCACCCCACCCTGTTGTCTTTCACCAAATAGTTCTTCTTCATCAGTAAATAAAGATTTCACTCCACTAATAAACATACTGGGTAAACCTATGATATAACTCCACCAAGGGGAAGATTCTGTCATTAAATAACCAGATAGTGTTTTTGTTTCTCCTTTATCTACCATAACCTGCATATTCAATAACTCCAACAAAAAAGGAGTAGAAGATACAATATCTGATGACAGGGAAGCATTTAATGCATCAACACCCCCTCCCATACTAGCACTCCCACCTAAAAAAGAGGCAGCTAAGCCAGTCAACCCACTGTTTCCTTTATCATTCCCCATTTCCGGAGAAAGAGTTACAGTGACCGTATATCTTTTAGGGATACTCACCCCTACAATAATACCAATTAACAAACCAATGGTAGCTGCTTTATAAATTTTCTTACGAATTGCTACAATTTTACGAAATATATCCAATAAATCAATCTCCATATCTTCCAGTTTCCTTTCTACTGATTGTTCTGACATAAATCTTATTTTTTTATCAAATTGGCAATAGAAGCAACCATCATTCCCAATGTACTAAACGTAGTAGCATAACCCAAAATATTACCAATATTAGCCTTCTTCTTAGCTTTACTAGGCACAATAATCTCACACCCCGGCTCAATCTGTTTCTTACCACTACCCTTCACCTTCGTTACCTGACCATTCATATAAACAATGAATTTCTTACTCTTTTTCGCATTTTCAGAATAACCACCGGCTTGATTCAAATAGTAGTCTACATCCTTGCCCTGCATATAAGAAACCGTATTCGGAACCATGACAGCACCATTGATAGTTACGGTATTATTATTATTAGGTATGGAGATCACATCTCCTTCACGTAAGACAAGATCGGCATTACTTTTAGGATTGCTCAAGGCTTTTTCCAAATCAATTCCAACCGTAAAGGTATCTTCGACACGAATACCCAAAGAGTCAATCATGGCCTCGCCCAATTGCCTGCTCATAAGGCGAATTACATCACCCATACGTTTCTTCTCACTAGCGTTAGCCACACGGGTCAGTTTTGCACCACGCAGATAGGCATAATTGGTCGGACCACCGGCTTTATTCACCAAATCGGAAAGACGTTCCTCACGGTTGGTCATGGCATAATTTCCTCCGAAAAGGATTTCACCATCAATGACTACATTCTGTTGTGCCTGATAACCCGGACTGCGACGGACATAAACTTCATCATAAGGCTGAAGGATAAAACCGGGCTGACCGTCGATGACAAAACCATCCTTTAAAGAGAAGGTATACATCTGACCGATCGTATCATTATCCGCAGTACTACGAGGATTCTTGATTCGTCTTGATACATCAATGCGAACAGTAGAGGCGGCTTCTTTCAAGCCACCGGCCTGGATGATCAGATCCTCAAGTGTCATGTTATCAGCATAAGGATAGGAATCCGGTTGGGCAACCTCACCGTGAACTGTGACATTGCCACGATCTTCCAGGTCGTGGATACTTGGGATGTAGAGGATGTCATTCTTCATTAGGGCAAGGTTCGGCGAAGTGCCGTCCATGATAGACCTGATGTCTATTTGAACAACTTCACTGGTCAGGTCCTCACGCTGGCGATAGAGGACAGCACGATTCAGAAAAGCGTCACCGGTCAGCCCCTGAGCTTCATTGACCAGTTCGCGGATCGTATTCAATTTACCGCTGAGCTGGTAGATACCGGGACGATAGACAGCGCCACGGATTTCCAGTTTGTTTGTGAAGCGGTTAAGGATGGCTTCGGCTGTTACAACATCGCCGTTACGCATTTTATAAATGCTGTAATCTATATCTTTGACTGTGTTGACTTCGTATTCCTCACCATTCTGACGGACGACACGTAATGAACGGGTGTAGGCATCGGCTTCAAAGCCGCCGGCATATTTGATTAAAGTGGCAAGGTTCTCTTCTTTCTTCATTTCAAAACGCATAGGACGTTTTACCTTGCCGCTGATCTTTACCAATACATCATAAGCGGGAACAATCACGACGTCACCTTCCTGAAGGCGGATGTCATCCTGTGTGTTGCCTTTCATGATAAATTCGTAGACGTCGATGGTGGCGATATTCTTTCCGTTGCGTACTAATTGAACGTTTCGGAGGCTGCCGATATCACTCACACCGCCTGCACGGTAAAGCGCATGGAAGACGGTAGAGAAGGAAGAAAGGGCGTAGGTACCCGGCTGCACGACCTCTCCCATCACATTGATCTGAATAGTACGGATATTACCTAACGTCAGACGAATGTCGGAAGTAGGGTCGGTAGTATTGTTCAGACCGTTATAGATCTTATTCAGGGCGCCCTTCAGATAGTCGTTGGCGGCGGAGACTGTCATACCGCTAAGGTTGACAGGACCGATCTTCTGAATATTGATGGTGCCTTCAGGAGAGATCTGCTGGCGGATCGTGTTCTGGCTAGCACCCCAGATATCGATGATGACTTCATCACCGGGACCAAGACGGTAATTGGTAGGAGTGGCCAGATTAACACTGGGTTCAAATGTCAGGTTACGGGTATTGAAGATGTTGCGCCCGAAAACCTGGTCCTCACGGGCCAAATCTTCCGTAGTCGGATGATCCTCCAGCATGTCGGAAGTATTCTCCTTAGTCTCTTCACGAAGGCGGGATTCGTTGATATCCGTACCCGTGGATTGGGAGGTGTTTACATTGTTCTGCTGCTCATAGAGCTGCTTCACACGCATAGCCTGTTCCTTGGTCACACCTTTACGCGCAAGTTCGGAAGCAAGCTGCTTCTGTTCCTTGCCTTGGCGGATACCGTCCTTTACATATTCCAGTACTTGTGAATCACTCATGGACTGAGCCATAAGCGAGCCACTTCCCAGCATAGAACAAAAAAGTAGAATGCTAAAAAGTCGTTGTATTTTCATTGACAAATAAAAAAGTTAGTTGGTTTCACACAGTTCCTGCATACCGTGACAGACCGCAGACAACTGTTGTTTAAGAAGAGAAGGGGGAAGAACATCAAGGAGGGTCAGAGAACGCTGCAAGACAGACCGTTTTCTATCCTCGTCTTCCGGATTGGCGTACATCGACACATTATATCCCTGAAGGATGGCCAAACACAGGGTAGCATCCTGTTCCGGTGTCTCCCCCCGTTGAGAATATAAATCGTTTATCTTTTCGTGGATTGATTGTTGTAATGCAGAAAGGTCATCGGTGTATATATACCCATTTTTATCACCGATGTGAAGTAAATGATCTGCCAGATGTTGCAGTTCATCAATATTTTCTTGTAGTAAAAAACTCACCATACCCCTTTTATTCACTTAATGCTTGTTTCACTTATATTTAAACCCTTATTTCTCCAGAGGCTCTACACACCCTACTGGTATATCTACAAAAGCACATCCCAACATAGTTAGCCGGACTGCTACTTTCGATTTTCCATTTACTGTAACCAATTCTCCCTGAAGTCCGGATAATGGCCCTTTGATAACCTTAATCTTGGTTCCTGGTGACAAGGGAGTCGTACTCATATTAATCGCCTCGTCCGAATAGTCTAGCATAAATTTAAAGCGGTGCATCTGTTCATCCGGAATGACAGCAGGAGTACTTTCTCCACGCAATACCATATATCGGCTGATAGAGCCCAATGTCAAAACTTCTTTCTGTTCATACATATCGACATGCACAAATATCATCATCGGAAGAAGAACACGCTCGACTACCTTTCGACGATCACTCCATTGATGCACTTCTTGCTGAACAGGAAGGAAGTTTTCAATACCCATTTTAGATAGTCGCTCACTCGTTTTCTTCTCATGAGAAATACGTACTAAAGCCACTAACCAACGTTTAGGGTGCGCTACGCTCCTGCCAGTCACATCTGCCGGCAGAACTTCTTGAATGTCTTTTTTACTAAAAATCATCTATTTACCCCACACTTATTCGTTATTCTTTAACAAACAGAAACGAATAACGGTGCAAAGATGACCATATTTACCAATATACGCAAATAAAAAACAATAATATTTTCGTTAAACGACCATAATTAGAGGGAAATATCTGTTTGTTTCATTTTCAACACCTATTTATTATACCATTTACGAACAATGAAATATTCAATATTTTCATTGCCCAGCCCTTAAAAAAGAATTAAAAGCTCCACCTCAATCAGAAGATTTTACCATAAAAAGAAAAAAAATAACTATTCTGAGAAAAAAAATAAAGAAAGGATGCAGTATTCTATAAACTGCTGCATTTAACTTATAAACGGGAGAAAAAAAGAATCAAACCTATATATCATATTAAGACCTGAAACCTGAACTTGACAAGTGGGGAGAAATTAGAGAGAGAGAG
>OHKL01001116.1_pt1 | contig 10661 bp, 8 predicted proteins | sample 1568721 | NCBI WGS metagenome assembly OHKL01 (sample SAMEA3879543, study PRJEB24766) | human gut metagenome | biome: human-associated habitat; feature: feces | place: USA | collected 1985/1987 | reverse complement strand
TTATTCCAACCTAAACGAAAAACTTAATATATGAAACAAATCTTACTCATCATCTTCTTGGGAGCAAGTGTCTCCGCAACGGCGCAAATCCTCTCCCTGAGCTTCGATGATGCCCTTCGGCAGATGCAGCAGGGAAACCGAAGCCTGAAGATAGCCGACAAGGACATCGAAGCCGCACGAATGGAACGTGACAAGCTAAACGCCCTTTGGTATCCGAGCCTGCAAGGTGCGGGCACATTCGTACACCTGTCCGAAAAGATAGAAGTGAAACAACCCCTATCCCAATTCACAGATCCAGCAAAGGATTTTGTACACGACATCATACCGGACGACAAATTCATTAGCGGAATACTGGATCAGATAGGGAGCTACACTCTGGCTTTTCCTCTTGCTCCCCGCAATTTGACCACTGTAGGCTTAACTGCCGAATGGGTGGTCTTTTCCGGTGGAAAGCGTATACGGGCAGGCAAAATCGGAAATCGGTTGATTGACCTTGCCCGGGAAAACCGTGCACAGACAGATGCCACACAACGAACCCTATTGGCAGAAAGCTATTACGGTCTCAGCCTCGCCAAAGAAGTTGCAGCAGTCCGCCAAGACACTTATAATGGTTTGAAACAGCATTATGAAAATGCTCTTAAACTTGAAGCTGCCGGAATGATTGACAAGGCCGGACGCCTCTTTGCACAAGTGAATATGGACGAAGCCTGGCGGGCACTGGAAGCCGCACAGAAAGAAGTAACAGTCGTGGAAAGTGCTTTACGTACTTTGCTCAATCTGGAGGACACTTGCAAAATTGAACCTACGTCTCCTCTCTTTATCAATTCCACACTCCCGGCAAAAGAGGAGTTTCAGCAGACTATGCGTTCGGGAAACTATATCCTGAACCAGTTGTCACTACAACAGAGCATTGCTAAACAACAATTACGTATAGACCAAAGTGGTTATCTGCCTGACATTGCCCTGTTCGGCAAACAAACGCTTTACGCCCACGGGATACAAAGCAACCTCGTGCCACGCACGATTGTCGGAGTAGGTTTCACCTGGAACCTTTTCGACGGATTAGCAAGGGAGAAACGTATCCGCCAGTCGAAAATTACCGAGCAAACTCTTGCTTTGGGAAAAGATAAGGCACAAGATGACCTTTCAGTAGGCATAGACAAACTATACACAGGATTACAAAAGGCACAGGATAATGTACAGGCACTCAACTCAACCATTGCCCTGAGTGAAGAACTTGTACGAATTCGTAAGAAGTCCTTTGCCGAAGGCATGGCAACCAGTACCGAGGTAATAGATGCTGAAACCATGCTTGCCACCGTTAAAGTAGCCCGCTTGGCGGCTTATTATGAATATGATGTAACACTAATGAACCTGTTGGCACTTTGTGGTACACCGGAACAATTCAGAAACTATGCTGTTAAATGATAATTTAGCGGCGAGGGAATGGGTACGCGGACTACGCGGATAAGGCGGACGAACGCGGACTTTAATCTTTTAGACGCGGATGACACGGATGACGCGGATTTTTAAAGCTGCGCTATACATACCGGCATATCACACCGAAGGAAAAAAGAATCCGCGTCATCCGTGTCATCCGTGTCTGAAAGATTACTTGCACGCCGAAGGAGAACCTTGCTCCAGCGCTACGCTGGTAAATTATCATTTAACTATACAACAAATATATAACAATTATGGAACTATCAAAAAAAAGCATCAGCATCGCATTTGTCATCATATTGGCAATCACTATATTAGTCTCTCTCTTGGGAATGTTGCTCATGAGTCATCAGCCCCTTGTGCTCCAAGGACAGATAGAAACAACCGAAATCCGTATCAGCGGTAAACTTCCCGGGCGTGTAGATTCATTCCTTGTCCGCGAAGGCGACTGGGTACAGGCAGGTGATACACTTGTCGTCATCAATAGTCCGACGATAGAAGCCAAATACCGGCAAGTAAATGCCTTGGAACAAGTTGCCCAAGAACAGAATAAGAAAATCGATGCCGGTACCCGCCGACAAATCATTGCCACTGCCGGGCAACTCTGGAATAAAACCAAGAGTGACTTGACCTTGGCACAAACAACCTACCAACGCATCCTGGCACTGTACAAAGACAGTGTTGTCACTTCACAACGAAAGGACGAAGTAGAAGCCATGTACCGTGCCGCACAAGCCGCCGAACGTGCCGCCTACGAACAGTATCAGATGGCAGTAGACGGTGCACAAAGTGAGGACCGTGCATCGGCACGAAGCATGGTAGATGCAGCACGAAGCACAGTGGACGAAGTTTCCGCCCTCCTTGTCGATTCACGCCTGACAGCACCGGAAGACGGACAGATTGCAACCATATTTCCTAAACGCGGAGAGCTTGTGGCACCGGGTACCCCTATTATGAATCTTGTCGTCATGAACGATGCACATGTTGTACTCAATATACGCGAAGATCTGATGCCCCAATTCAAAATGGACGGAACATTCCGTGCGGAAGTCCCGGCTATCGGCAAAAAAGATGTGGAATTCCGTATTTATTATATCAGTCCGTTGGGCAGTTTTGCTACCTGGAAATCAACTAAACAGACAGGAAGCTATGACATGCAGACATTTGAGATACACGCCCGTCCTACCCAAAAAGTAGAAGGATTGCGCCCAGGAATGTCAGTGCTATTGACCATAGATGATTAATATATGTAATCATTGAAATAACTTTGTAAATGATGAAACATCCATTATATAACGTACTCTGTCGCGAACTTCGCCGCATGACTTCCCGCCGACTTTATTTCGGGGTATGTCTCGTGCTGCCCCTGTTCTGCCTGTTCTTCATGGCAACCATTTTCGGCAGCGGACAAATGGAGAATATCCCTATCGGCATTGTCGACCAGGATAACACCGCCACATCCCGGCAAATAGTGCGAAACATTTCCGCTGTACCAACCTTCAAAGTAACCCGGCACTTCACCGATGAAACAGCCGCCCGACAAGCCGTGCAACGGAAAGAAATCTATGGTTACTTGTCCATCCCCACGGGTTTTACCCAACGGGCTACGACAGGAATGAATGCCACACTCTCTTATTATTATCATTATGCCCTTCTTTCCGTAGGTAGTGAACTGATGGCAGCTTTTGAAACGGCACTGGCACCTGTCGCCCTCTCTCCCATTGCTATGGAAGCCGTCTCTTTGGGAGTCAGCCAGGAGCAAATCACCACATTTCTCCTACCCGTGCAATCCAGTATGCACCCTCTTTATAACCCTGACCTCGATTACTCCATTTATCTGAGCCAGCCTTTCTTCTATGTCTTGTTCCAGATACTTATTCTATTGATAACGGTTTATATCATAGGTAGTGAATTGAAGTTCCATACGGCACAGGAATGGCTAACAACAGCGCGGGAAAATATCCTCACAGCAGTTGTCGGGAAGTTATTGCCTTATACTTTCATCTTCTCCGTAATCGGTATTTTCGCTAACTATATTCTATACGGTGTACTGCATATTCCCTTCCATGGAAGTCTGCTGATGATGAACCTTATGACAATACTCTTTATTATTGCCACACAGACACTTGCCGTATTCATCTTCTCTATTTTTCCACGGATAGCTTATATCATCAGCATTGTATCCATGGTCGGTTCACTCGGTGCCACACTCTCCGGAGTCACTTTCCCAGTGACGAGTATGTACCCTCCTGTACATGCCGCATCCTACCTGTTTCCTGTCCGTCATTTCACGGAAATAGCACAATCCATGCTCTATTTTGATTCGGGATTCGGGTATTACTGGCAATCGGCAGCCATACTTTGGCTTTTTCCGTTGGTGGCGCTACTGATACTACCTAGATTGAAACATTGGATTCTGAAGGATAAGGAAGAACTTAGTATTTGTGAGAATGAAACACCGCTTCCCCGCGTACACAACACTCCTCACTACTCAATAGCAACTGTCATTTTCCGCGAATGGCGCTCCATCAGCACCAATGCGGCTATACTGTTAGTACTAATGGGAGGTATCTTCGCTTACGGACTTTTATATAACTTGATGTATGCTCCCAACCTTGTGCGGAAAACACCGGTTGCCATCGTCGACAATTCCCATTCCGCCCTCAGCCGCGAATATATCCGTCTGCTCAATGCCACCCCACAAGCATCAGTCTATGCACTTACTCCGAACTATCTTGAAGCAAAAGAATGGCTGAAACAGAGTAAAGTAGATGGTATTCTTTACCTCCCCGCTGACTTTGATACCCGCGTCGGTCGCGGTGAACAATCAGTCTTTACCGTTTATGCCTCCACGGATGCTTTCTTGAATTTTAAGAATCTACAAGAAGCTTCTTCCCGTGTAATGCTTGCCGTAAACGATGCGCATCGTACAGAAGGTGTTGTATTCTTACCTCCTCAGGGACTGCTGGCAGTAGCCTCATCGGCACCTGTAAACGTGTCGGGTACAGCCTTATATAATTATACCGAAGGATACGGTTCGTACCTCATCCCCGCTGTTATGATTGTCATTATTTTTCAGACATTACTAATGGTGATAGGAATGGTGACGGGAGAGGAGTACCCGAAGGGGAAGATGGTAGGTAAACACAAAAAACTTACTTGGCTTCAAGCATTATATAACATTTCCGGAAGAACTTTCGTTTACGTTATGCTTTACTTCATCTTTGCCTTATTCCTGTTAGGCTTGCTTCCTCACTTTTTCAGCATTCCCAATATAGGCAATGGCAGGGATATTATTACGATGATGATTCCTTTTCTGTTAGGGACAAGTTTCTTTGGGTTGGCGGCATCACGCTACTTCACTGATTCAGAAGCTCCCCTGCTGATGATTGCTTTCTTCTCCGTAGGATATATTTTCCTGTCCGGAGTTTCCTACCCGCTTGAACTGATGCCATGGTACTGGCAGGCAGCACACTATGTAGTTCCGGCAGCCCCTGCCGTGTTGGCCTTTGTCAAATTGAATTCAATGGGAGGAACCCTGGCGGATATTCGTCCGGAAATGATAACACTGTGGATACAAGTTATAGTATATTTCCTGTTGAGTCTGTGGGTCTTCAAAAAGAAGGTATTCTATTTTAGGCATTAAGGCTGTTTTCTCTTTCTCTTATAAGCAAACGCTTGCCATCGTTCCTCGTCCCATCCTTGTCGCTGCATCTCCATGCGTGCCATGACAAAGAAAAGGTCAGAAAGACGATTGATAAAGCGCAAAATATCTTCCGGTACAGAGTCTTCCCGATTCAAAGTCCAGAGCCGTCGCTCGGCACGACGTGCCACGGCACGGGCAAATTGCAATTGCGCTGAAATCTGGGTTCCCCCCGGCAAGAGGAAATAATCATTATCTTCCAACTGAAGCATCATGGCGTCCATAGCCTGTTCGCACTGCACAGTCATTTCCGCTGCATGCAGTGGGTTCGGATTACCGCTCCCCGGACGTTCAGGATCTGCATCCCGCAATGCAGAAGGAGTAGCAACGTGGCTCATCACTACCATTAACTCACGTTGTATATCATGCAACAATCCCTGCCAAACATCATCTATCGGCAGCAACGACCTGACAATACCTATTACAGTGTTCAATTCATCAATACAACCGTTAGCTTCTATACGGATATCATCCTTCGGAACACGTTCTCCACCGTGGATACCTGTCATTCCCTTATCTCCCGTTCTGGTGTAAATCTTTCTCATGATACTAAAATTTTAGAATAAAAACGGATTTCCCGGGAGCGGTTCAAACAGTCTCATGAATCCAGTCTCTCCCCAATATAAATGTGTATAACTTGCAATCAGATTCTTATAGTGATAGACCGGTGTGTTCACCGGCTGTCCCTTGGCATTATATACCTGTGCTGCCGAGGTTAGTTCCTCATCCGATTCAATGACCTGCGAGTAATGGAACTCATGCCCACGTATCTTCATTCCTCTAAATTCAAAGCTCCTATACCCCAGTGACAAACGCATATCACCCTTAAATGCGGATACCTTGACGGGCAGTACACCTGCCATATTGTACTCCATACGGGTATCAGTACCTGTCATCAAAACAGATGTAAGATACATCATCCCCCCACACTCTGCCAGTGTATATCCACCTCGCTCTATATAGTCTTTGATGGAGTTCATCACATTCGTTGCCGCACTCAGTTGCCTGGCACGGTTCTCCGGATAACCTCCGGGCAGGTAGAGTATATCCACATCATCCGGTAGTACGACGCTATTATCCTCCGGATCAAAATAAGTAACTTTCCCCAAGCCATTCAACCACTCCAGATGCTCTGCATAAATAAATGAAAAACTCTCCTTATTGCGGGCAATCCATATATTCATACTGGCAAGCACTCTCTTTCTTCTCTCCGGTTTATCAGGAACATCCACACTTCGTCTTGTCATCTCCAGCAATAACTCAATATCCAGTTGACGTTCCAGTTCTTTCATCATTGTTTGGGTGATACTTCCTTTCTCTTTCCGGCTAAAGTCCAGTCCCAAATGACGACTTTCTTCTTTCAGCACATCATACTTCCGCAAACACCCGAAACAAAGAATATTCAGATCTTCGCAGATTTCACGCAGCATCTCTTCATGCCGGTCACCGCCCACTTGGTTGAAAATGACACCTGCCACCTCCACTTGCGGATCAAAATCCACATATCCTTTTATCATTGCCGCCAATGAGTAAGCCGCCGCCTTAGCACTTACTACCAGCACCACAGGCAGACGAAGCACCTTTGCTATCTCTGCCGACGAGCCTTTACTACGGTCATATCCGTCAAACATTCCCATCATGCCTTCTACAATACAAACATCCGCATCTACTGCATGATGATTATATACCTTACATACATGATGCTCGGAAGCCATAAAAAGGTCCAGATTGTAAGACGGAATTCCGCAAGCTTTTTCATGATACTTCGTGTCGATATAATCCGGCCCGCACTTATAGGGCTGTACACGTAGTTTTTTCTGCGTCAATAACGTCATCAGCAATCGGCTGACAGTGGTTTTTCCAGTGCCCGAAGTAGGCGCCGCTATCAGAAATTGGGGAATATTTCTTATCATACCGCACAGATTTATTTCCCGCAAAGGTAGTATATATTCCCCAAAACTCTTACCTTAGCTGCCCAAATAAAAGTAAATTACTATGATTACTGAAGAACTTAAGAAATTATATTGTACGTATACCGGACACGAACCGGAAACTATTGAAGAACTTCCTTCATCCGGCTCCAATCGTCGTTACTTCCGCCTTACAGGCATCCCTACCCTTATCGGTGTCAGCGGGACTTCCCTCGAAGAGAATCAGGCTTTCCTCTATATGGCAGACCATTTCCGCAAGAAAGGACTGCCCGTGCCACAAGTCGTAACAAAGAGTGATAACGATGCATTTTATCTGCAAGAAGACCTGGGAGACACTCTCCTGTTCAATGCCATCGAAAAAGGACGCAAGACCAGTGTTTTTGATGAAGAAGAAAAGCAGCTTCTGCGCAAGACAATGCGCCTGTTGCCTGCCGTACAGTTCTCCGGTGCAGACGGAATGGACTTCTCATATTGCTACCCACAGTCGGAATTCAACAGCCGCAGTATCTTATGGGACTTGAATTACTTCAAATACTGTTTTCTGAAAGCTACCGGAATGGAATTTCAGGAAGACCGCCTGGAAGATGATTTCCAGAAGATGGCGGACGTATTGATGCGCAGTAGTTCGGCTACATTCATGTATCGTGATTTCCAGAGCCGGAACGTTATGATTAAAGAAGGTGAGCCATGGCTCATCGACTTCCAAGGCGGACGCAAGGGACCCGTTTATTATGATGTGGCTTCCTTCCTGTGGCAAGCCAAGGCCAATTATCCTGAGAGCCTTCGCAAAGAGCTTTTAAAGGAATATCTGGACTCCTTGTGTAAATACCAGCCTGTGGACGAGAAATATTTCTATGCTCAATTACGTCATTTCGTATTGTTCCGTACCATGCAAGTGCTGGGTGCTTATGGCTTCCGTGGCTATTTCGAGAAGAAACCCCATTTCATCCAAAGCGTCCCCTTCGCTATTGAAAACCTGCGACAACTATTGCAGGAACCCTATCCCGAATATCCGTACCTCTGCCATGTGCTGAAAGAACTTACCGAGCTGAAACAATTCACTGACGACCTCCAGAAGCGCCGCCTTGTAGTAAAGGTCACCAGTTTTGCATATAAAAAAGGTATCCCTGAGGATTCAAGTGGCAACGGTGGTGGCTTTGTATTCGACTGTCGTGCCGTAAACAACCCTGGTAAGTACGACCGTTATAAACCCTTCACCGGACTGGATGAACCTGTTATCCGCTTTCTGGAAGACGATGGAGAAATAACCACGTTCCTCGAACATGTATACGGTCTGGTAGATGCTTCCGTGAAACGATATATGGAACGTGGATTTACGAACCTTTCCATTTGTTTCGGATGCACTGGCGGACAACACCGTTCGGTTTATTCAGCACAACACCTGGCAGAACATCTGAACCAGAAATTCGGAATACAGGTAAATCTGATGCATCGGGAACAGAACATTGAACAGACATTTAAAGCGAAAAGCTAAAGACTATCTCCTAATAACCCGCTCCGTACCAAATCCGTACCTGCTCCGTATCTATACGAACAGCCTTTATACGGAGATAGTACGGAGTTGATACGAACCTAATACGGAGTTGATATGGAGATGGTACGGAGATCATGCAGAGATAGTACGGAGTTGGGGCATAAATCTCCTTCTTTTTCAATCCGCTTATGAAACTTACATTTAAAATCTTAATTCAATTTATCAGTAGCTCAAGAATTTAAAACAATGAAAGCAATGATATTTGCCGCAGGCCTCGGCACCCGCCTGCGCCCACTGACAGACAATATGCCCAAGGCACTTGTCTCCGTAGCAGGCAAAACGATGCTGGAGCGTGTCATCTTAAAACTAAAAGATGCCGGCTTCCATGATATCACCATAAACATCCACCATTTTGGAAGTCAGATTATAGACTTCCTTCGTGCAAACCAGAACTTCGGTGTGGATATTCATATCAGTGACGAACGGGGTGAACTGCTGGATACCGGTGGTGGTATCAAAAAAGCCCGTCCTCTGCTGGAGAGCAACGAGCCTTTTCTTATACATAATGCCGATATCCTGACAGACCTGGATCTCAATGCTTTCTACCACCACCATCTGGAAAGTGATGCAGATGCCACTCTGCTCACGAATCACCGGAAAACATCCCGTTATCTATTGATGGATCAAGATAACCGCCTTTGTGGTTGGACGAATATTTCTACAGGCGAAGTACTCACCAAAGAACTCGATTATCCCAGCGATCATTATCAGTTGCAAGCCTTTGGTTGCGTCCATGTTCTTTCTCCCTCTATTTTCCGCTATATGGAAGATGAACGCTGGACAGGGAAATTTTCCATTATTCCGTTTTATGTGGATATCTGCCCGAAAGCACGCATTCAAGGATTTCCTATAGACAGCGAAAACTGGTTTGATGTGGGCAAGCCAGAGACACTGGCAAAGGCAGAAGCCTATTATGCGTCTTTATAAAACAGGTTTCATCTTCACCAACTGCCCCTGGGCATCAAATAAGTATTCGTAATTGAAAAAACCGTAAATACGATACTCCCAGCGGGCACTTTTCTCAAAACGGTGACTGTCATCCAATATGGTCGCCTGATAGACGGTCTCCAGTTCATGAATGAATTCTTTAGATTCCGGGTCCGGGTATCTATAAGTGGGGACAATTACACGTATATCGGGATATTGCTCTCGCAGATTTTTGATTTCTGTACGGACAGCATCTTTTTCATTGGGCTTCAGAAAAAAGAGTAAACACACGGAATGTCCCTGCCCTGCAATGTCCGAAAAGAGCAAACTGTCTTTCTCTGCATACTCCACTTGTTTGAAGTCAATAAAATGATCTCCCGGCTTCAGGCTACGGGTAGCATCCAGCATCCGTTTCAGTCCTATCAATACAGATGTACTGTCGCGCATTTGTGAAGGAGTTTTCTGATACAATGTCTCCAGTTCATCCGGATAGATCACTGCCCAACGATCAAACACCATCCATCCAATTGCGTTCCGGGCATTGTCGAATACAAATTGCCGCGTAGCTTCCAGCGGAAAATCATCTTCATGCCAAAGTTTCCAAAGACGTACGTTTTGTGAATGGGGATTGGTACTTTTATCCGGTACAGGCATTGTCGGCGGGACTACATTTGTCAACGTCAGTTTTCCTCTTTCTGGATAAAAGAAATTCATGCTACCGGGATGCTCCATTCCATAGATATGCAACGTATCTTCTTTTCCGGAAAATGAAACTTCTCCGTTTCTGATAATAGCGAAGTCCAAAGGAGCTTTCCCATAATCACGGTCACCCGTCATACGGTCGGCGCCATATCGCCACAGGTAGACCGTATCTCCTTCGTGAGCGTCCAGTCCGGTGCAATGCACAGTAAAAGTCTGTTCTTGCGATTGACAACTGATGAGTCCCAGAAACAAAGAGTAAAATATCCATTGATTGATTTTCATAAAGCCCAGATAGATTGAGTAAACAAACATATTGTACAAAAGAACAATCTTTTCAGTAAAGATGCAAGCAAAAAAGACAATATATAAAAGCAATTGTTAATGAAATATCCATATATTTGTG
>OHKL01001102.1_pt1 | contig 10757 bp, 7 predicted proteins | sample 1568721 | NCBI WGS metagenome assembly OHKL01 (sample SAMEA3879543, study PRJEB24766) | human gut metagenome | biome: human-associated habitat; feature: feces | place: USA | collected 1985/1987 | reverse complement strand
TGCATATAAAAAGAATATAGAATAACGAAAGCGGCGAAATCTTATTTCTTTTTGCCGAGTCTGACATCAACATTCGCTCCTCTCAAATTATTTATTCTCACCTTTCTTTTAGAAAGCTTAAGCCAAGATTGCCTGTAAAACAAATCGGCAAGAGATTTTTTATCAAACGGAGAAATCGGCGAGCAATAAGGAACCCCATAGGGATTTATCGCACAAAATCGTAAAACAGACACACTTTCATAAAGAGATGACACAACATAAGATGAAATTGCCGTCAGAGCGATGACGACGAGCATAGGCGCACCGATAAGACCTGCCGACACGGTCGTTTCGCCTATAACTATACCGCCGATGATTGAAACTGCGTGGCCGACAGCTTTTGGCAAGCGCAATCCGGCTTCCCTCATTATTTCATACAAAATAAGAAGCATAAGTGCCTCTGTCATTAACGAATACGGGGTTGTTATTTCCTCTCTTGCAATAGTAAAAAGCATAGATGTAGGAATGAGTTCTTGGTGAAAGGTTCCTATTGCGACATAGACTCCGGGTAAAAAAATAGATAAAACAAACGAAAAATAACGAAGTGTCCTGATAAATCCCGAATAAAACGGCGGAATATTATAATCATCGGGAGTTTGAAAATTATCGCTGAAGAGAGCCGGAGTATACAAAGCAATCGGTGAACCCTCAACAAGAATTGCCACCCTGCCCTCAAGCAGCTTTGAAACGATTATATCGGGGCGCTCGGTTGACGCAACGTCGGAAAACATAGAATTAACACTTGTGTCTACAAAAGGAATGAGCGTTCCGAAATCGGTCAATACATTTAATTTTGAATTTTGAACGGCACTTATTATTTGAGTTACAAGTTCTTTATCGGCTCTGTCGTCCATATAAGCGATAACACAAGGTGCAGGTGCGGCAGAAGCAAGCTTTATTTGTTTTAGCTTTAAATGCGGAGTTTTAAGTCTTTTTCTAAGGAGCGCTTTATTAGTATTTAAAATTTCAACAAACGCTTCCTTAGGTGCCTTCGTGGACTCTTCGTTAGTTGGCTCATCAACGCTTCTTGACGGCGGATTTTGAATACCGAAAGCAAGAGCGATATTTTCCCCGTCGACCACGACAATGGCAAAGCCGGACATAATATAATAGTAACAATCGGCAAATGTTTTAGCTTCATTAAGTTCAACGCAATTAGTAATCGAATTTTTAATATTATCTATACTGATATCTTCACTTTTTAAAATCGGAGACACCACCATTTGAGAAAGCTGGAGAGAATCTATAAGTCCGTCACAAGCGGCAAAGAATAGTTTTTTATCCCCGATTTTTGCCTTTCTTACAAGAAAATCAGAGCAATCAACAAAATCATTCTTGAAGTGTTTATAGTTTTCTTCAATATCTTTAGAAAGCGTCATATAATCACCTGTATTATTATTGCAAATGATGTGCAAAATATTATAGGTGAAATATATGAGTTTAGTAATTATACGTGCATTTATAATTTATGTTTTTGTAATCATAGCGATAAGGATAATGGGCAAAAGGCAAGTCGGTGAATTGAAGCCGCATGAACTTGTAATAACATTTTTGATAAGCTCAACTGCGACAATTCCGCTTCAGGATAACAATATGCCTCTTTTAAACTGCATTATACCGGTGCTTTTATTTGTAAGCCTTGAAATAATTGTCGCAATACTGAGCATTAAAAGCGTTAAATTCAGAAATCTTATTCAAGGCAAACCTATTGTTATTATTGACAAAGGTAAAATAGACGAAAAAAAATTGAGACAGTTACGATTTACCGTTGACGATTTGTGCGATGCTTTAAGGCAACAGGGTTATTGGGATATTGCAGAGGTACAAAATGCCGTAATTGAAACAAACGGAAGCATAAGCGCCGAAAATTGGGAAAAATACAAACCTTTAACTCCCGACAACGTAAAAATAAGCGTTGATGACAAGGGACTTCACACGGCAATAGTTATTGACGGAAAACCTGTCGAGGAATATTTTAAAAATAAAAACATTAAGCAAAGCGAAATTGAATTACTATTAAAAACGAATGGCAAACAAGCAAACAAGCTTTTATTAATGACTGTTGATGATAACGGAAATGTTTACACAGTAAGAAAGGCGAGCACAAAATGAAAAAGATATATATTTATTTACTTTTTGTAGTTATAGGAATATCGCCTATATATAGCCAGACAACTTTGACACAAGCCAATGAAGCTTATGGGCAGGAAGATTATATTAAGGCAATAGAATTATATGAGCAGACATTAAGAGAACAAGGCGTATCGTCCGATTTATATTATAATTTAGGAAATGCTTACTATAAACACAATGAGTTTGCGAAAGCAATACTAAATTACGAACGAGCTCTATTACTGAATCCCGGTAATGAAGATGCCCGTTTTAACTTAGAGATGGCCAATACCCACATCGTTGATAAAATCGATCCGGTAGGTAAGTTCTTTCTTTCCGTATGGATAGATTCATTACGCAATTTTTTGTCATCGAATACATGGGCTGTCATAGGAATAGGTTCTTTTCTATTGTTTATCGGAGGTTTGTATTTATATCTGTTCTCCAAATCTGTCAAAGCAAAGAAATTCGGTTTCTTTGGAGGAATTATACTTTTCTTGATTGCTGTTCTTGCCAATTGGTTTGCATGGGGATTGAATAGTAAGTTAAAAGCCCGCAGTGAAGCCATCGTATTTGCTGCGACTGTTCCGGTAAAAAGTTCTCCGGCAGAAAGTGGAACAGACCTCTTTATTTTACATGAAGGGACTAAGGTCTCTATATTAAGTAAATTGGGAGACTGGTCCGAGGTCAAGATAAGTGACGGAAATCGCGGGTGGTTACCCTCTTCGTCAATAGAAATTATCTAATTCTATGTCGATACTCCAACAATTAATAGAATGGGATAAAGAATTATTACTATTTTTAAATAGTATACATACCCCGTTTGGCGATAAATTCATGTGGGTGTATACAGGAAAATACACATGGATACCTTTGATATTATCTCTTCTATTTGTCCTATTCAGAAAAAATTGGAAAGAAGCTCTATTGGTCTGTGTAGCTGTTGCAATAACCATTACATGCTGCGACCAGTTCGCCTCTACTTTGTGTAAACCTTACTTCGCCAGATTGAGACCAGCTCGTGATCCTGAATTATCCGAATTTGTGCAAATAGTAAATGGTTATAGAGGCGGACGTTATGGATTCATATCCAGCCATGCTGCGAATAGTTTCGGAGCAGTGGTCCTGTTATCCATGATTTTTCGGAATAAATTTTTTGCAGTCACGTCGCTCCTTTGGGCTATTGTAAATTGCTATTCACGCATATATTTAGGCGTTCATTATCCGGGTGATATCTTAGCGGGGATAATTTCGGGAACAATTATTGCTGTCATAATTTGTATTGTATTAAATGGATTCCGAAGTTTTTTGTTAAATAAAAAATTCTTGAACAATAGGGAATCGCCATACATAAAAGATCCCGATATACGAATAACGACGGGAGTAATCTATTTAAGTGTACTCTGCATAGCTGTTTATGCCTTGATTGCAACATATTCTTGATGCTTCATAAAATTTTACTCACAAAATTTGGATATAAAGAAAATAGAGCATAAATTTATTGCGTATTCAATTGAGTACAATTAACCAAATAATTAACCATAAAAACATTACCCTTATGACTAAGACAATCACATTTAACGAACTTCGTCGCATCAAAGACAGTTTGCCAGATGGTTCAATGCATAGAATAGCAGATGAGTTGAATGTTACCACACAGACCGTACGTAACTATTTCGGAGGCAGTAATTATTCATTTGGGAAAAATTGCGGCCTTCACATAGAACCGGGGCCCGACGGGGGAATCGTAGTCCTTGATAATACGCAAATATACGATATGGCAATTCGTATTCTTGAAGAAGAAAATAAAAAATAAAAGAGATAAATTGACAATGAAAAAAGACAGGTTGATAACGTTGGCGATTCATACTTATCCAAAGGCTCTTATTTTAAAAGGCGTTTTGGAAAGTCAAGGAATAGCTGTCGTAATTCAGAATGTCAATTTATTAAAACCAGTTATATCTCCGGGGGTGCGAGTGCGAATTCATGAGAAAGATTTGCCTCACGCCCTCGAGATTTTAGAAACCGATCCGGTATTTGGGAAATCAGAAGTTTCTGACAAACCACAGAAAAATAGGATTCTTATACCTATCGATTTTTCTGATTATTCTTTACAGGCATGTCGATTAGGTTTTGATTTTGCGGCTACCCATCAAGCAGAAGTCGTATTACTACATACTTTTTTATCTCCTTTTTCCACAGGGTCACTCTCCTTGACAGAGACAATCTCCTATGAGTTAAAAGAGAGTGAAGAACATAAACTATTATTCGCAAAGGCCAATCGGGAGATGGCAAACTTTTGCGAAAAATTACAGCGATTGATGACAGATGGAGATTTTCCTTCTGCACCATTCATTTATAGGGTGTGTGAAGGTGTCCCTGAAGATACGATAATCTTAATGGCAAAGGAATTGAATCCATCGCTCATAGTTATGGGTTCGAGGGGAAAAACTCGTAAAGAGATCGATCTAATAGGGAGTGTCACGGCAGAAGTAGTAGATTCCGGTAATTTCCCGGTGTTCGCTGTCCCAGAAGGATTTACTCATACTTGTATGAACGAAATAAAAAACATTGCTTTTTTTACTAATTTCGATCAACAGGATTTAATCTCTCTGGACACGTTCATGCGTTTATTCGAAAACTATTCGTTTGGTATAATGTTTTTACACTTAACGGAAAAAAGCGATGCATGGACAGAAATTAAATTAGCAGGTATTCGAGACTACTGTCAATCTCATTATCCGGGAAGAGAAATAGATTATAAGATTATCGGTGAGGAAAATTTTTTAGATAACGTAGAAAAACTTTTTCATGAATCGGCCATAGATGTTATGGTTGTTCCCAATCGTAAACGAAATATATTTGCACGTCTTTTCAATCCGAGTATCGCTCACAAAATGTTATTTCACACCGATACTCCATTAATAGCCATTCCTTCTTGAATAAATTTTCGACAATGACACCTGTTCTTTCTAAGTGAAAAGAGGAGGAATCTTTGTCAGTAATTATTTCGACGCCACAATTCTCAGGTGACGTTTTGTCAGATTTTAAGCAAATAAATCTTTTGGCATAGATTTGGATATATATATAATGTTCTCACGAAAGCGAGAACATTATATATAAAACGAAACATTAACTAAAATAAAAAACGATGAAGATTAAACCATTAGCAGACAGAGTATTGGTACTTCCAGCTCCCGCAGAAGAAAAAACAATCGGTGGTATTATTATCCCCGATTCGGCAAAGGAAAAACCCCTCAAAGGTAAAGTGATCGCCATTGGTAATGGTACGAAGGACGAAGAAATGGTGGTAAAACCCGACGATACTGTTTTATATGGCAAATATGCAGGTACCGAAATCGAGTTAGATGGTGAGAAATATCTGATCATGAAACAATCCGATATTTTAGCTATTCTTTAATGTGTTTAATGTTTAACTTTATTAGGTAAAGAACTATGGCAAAAGAAATTAAATTCAATATTCAAGCTCGTGAAGAATTGAAAAAAGGAGTCGATGAATTGGCAGATGCCGTTAAAGTCACTCTCGGTCCTAAGGGTCGTAATGTAATTATTGAGAAAAAGTTTGGTGCTCCTCATATTACAAAAGATGGTGTGACAGTTGCCAAAGAAATAGAATTGGAAGACCCATTTCAAAACATGGGTGCTCAATTGGTAAAAGAAGTTGCTTCTAAAACAGGCGATGATGCCGGTGACGGAACAACGACAGCAACAGTATTGGCACAAGCCATCGTAAACGTAGGCCTTAAAAACGTAGCTGCCGGAGCCAACCCCATGGATTTGAAGCGAGGCATCGACAAAGCCGTAGCCAAAGTGGTAGAAGGTATCAAGGCTCAGGCTCAGGAAGTGGGCGACGATTTTGAGAAAATCGAATCGGTTGCTCGTATCTCGGCCAATAACGATAGCGAGATTGGTCAGCTCATTGCCGAGGCTATGAAGAAAGTGAAGAAAGAAGGTGTTATCACGGTAGAAGAGGCCAAAGGTACCGATACGACTGTCGATATTGTAGAAGGTATGCAGTTCGACCGAGGATATATTTCTCCTTACTTCGTTACGAATACCGAGAAAATGGAGTGCGAAATGGATACTCCGTATATTTTGATCTACGACAAAAAGATTTCTGCCTTGAAGGATATGCTTCCCGTTCTTGAAGCTACGGCACAAACAGGTCGTCCTTTACTGATTATAGCAGAAGATGTCGATAGTGAGGCTTTGGCAACTTTGGTTGTAAACCGTTTGCGCGGGTCTCTCAAAATCTGTGCTGTAAAAGCTCCCGGATTCGGGGATCGTCGTAAAGAAATGCTCGAAGACATAGCTGTTTTGACAGGTGGTGTAGTTATTTCTGAAGAAAAAGGATTGAAATTGGAATCGACGACAATCGAAATGTTAGGTCGTGCTGAAAAGATTACGGTAAACAAAGAGAATACCACGATTGTCAACGGTATGGGAAGCAAAGATTCCATCGCTGCACGCGTTGCCCAAATCAAAGCCCAAATAGAAACGACAACCTCCGATTATGATCGTGAGAAACTGCAAGAACGTTTGGCTAAATTAGCTGGTGGAGTCGCCGTTCTCTATATTGGAGCCGCTTCCGAAGTCGAAATGAAAGAGAAAAAAGACCGAGTAGACGATGCGTTAAGCGCTACAAGAGCAGCTATTGCCGAAGGCATCGTTCCGGGTGGAGGTGTTGCATACATTCGTTGTATCCCCGTATTAGATGGTTTAAAGGGAGCAAATGAAGATGAAACGACAGGTATTGAAATTGTAAAAAGAGCCATAGAAGAACCTCTTCGCCAAATTACCGCTAACGCCGGAGTGGAAGGTGCTGTTGTTGTTCAAAAGGTTAAAGACGGAGAAGGAGACTTTGGATACAACGCCCGTACAGATACCTATGAAAATTTCTTTGCAGCAGGCGTTATTGACCCGGCTAAGGTAACTCGTGTAGCTCTGGAAAATGCAGCCTCTATCGCAGGCATGTTCTTGACAACAGAATGTGTGATTGCCGATAAGAAAGAGGAAAATCCTGCACCCGCTATGCCGGCTCCCGGAATGGGCGGCATGGGTGGAATGATGTAATTCCTCGATTTTCTGACAAATAATAAGAAAGGGAGTATCTTTTCAGATATTCCCTTTCTTATTATTTATAAAGCATATTCGATATTTATTGTATTTTTGTGATGTGAAAGTCATATATATCGTTTTAGGAAGTATCTCTCTGTGTTTAGGAGTTATGGGGATTTTTCTACCTTTATTACCTACAACACCATTTCTTTTGTTATCTAGTATTTTATGGTTCCGTGGTTCCCCGAGACTATATAAGTGGCTATTGAATCATAAACGGTTGGGGCCATACATTCGAAATTTCATGGAAAACAAAGCTATCCCTCTACGAGTAAAGGTTATCTCCGTTTCATTAGTTTGGCTGACTTTGCTGTATTGTTCATTCTTCATGGCTGGAAATATATGGTTAGCAACTCTTTTTATAGTTTTAGCGATAGGCATAACTTGGCATATTCTTTCATATAAAACATTGAGTAAATAAAAAAGAGGGTATCTACGGACACCCTCTTTTTATCGATCATCAATCTTTTATTGCTATTTATATTCGTCCCAACTTTTGATTTGTATATCATCGATACTTAAACTGCAAAATGCCTGAATAAATGCCGATGCCAATCGGGCATTCGTAATAAGCGGGATATTAAAGTCAATGGCAGCTCGGCGTATCTTATATCCGTTATCCAATTCTTTTTGAGTTAGATTCTTAGGTATATTGACTACCAAATCGATTTGTTTATTGTGCAACATTTCTAATGCCTGAGGCTCACGGTCACTTTCACTAGGCCAGTATACTTTCACCGCAGGAATACCGTTATCGGTAAGGAATTGGTGAGTCCCTCCTGTTGCAAATAAATTATATCCCTTTTGATACAATAATTGCGCTGCTTCAAGCATATCGGCTTTCTGCTTTGTTGTTCCCGTTGAGAGTAAAATATTCTTTTGGGGTATTTGATATCCGACCGAAAGCATAGCCTTTAATACAGCTTCACTCGTATCGAGCCCTATACAACCGACCTCGCCGGTCGAAGCCATATCCACACCCAATACAGGGTCGGCCTTCTGTAACCGGGAGAACGAGAATTGAGATGCTTTAATCCCGACATAGTCCAAATCAAATTCGTTTTTATTCGGTTTTTCCACTGGAAGCCCCATCATTACTTTGGTAGCTAACTCGATAAAATTAATTTTCAATACTTTCGATACAAAAGGAAAGCTCCGAGAAGCTCTTAGGTTACACTCGATGACCTTGATATCGTTGTTTTTGGCTAAAAATTGGATATTGAAAGGCCCCGATATGTTAAGCGCCTGAGCAATCTGTCCGGCAACCTTCTTGATACGCCGCATAGTCTCGACATACAATTTTTGAGGTGGAAATTGTATGGTCGCATCACCAGAGTGAACCCCGGCAAACTCAATATGCTCGGATATGGCATAAATCAAGACTTCACCATTACGGGCAACAGCGTCCATTTCTATTTCTTTGGCATTCTGAATAAATTCACTCACAACGACAGGGTGTTTTTTAGAAACATTAGCTGCCAGTTGTAGGAACTGCTCCAACTCCGTATTGTTCGAACAAACATTCATTGCCGCACCGGAAAGCACGTAAGAAGGGCGAACCAATACCGGATAACCGACTTCTTTCACGAAATCGTAAATATCGGACAACGACGTCAGTTCTCGCCAACGGGGTTGGTCTATACCTAACGAGTCGAGCATAGAAGAGAACTTGTGACGGTCTTCTGCATTATCAATACTCTTGGCTGTCGTTCCCAATATATTAACATGCTGTTCGTCAAGACGGGTAGCCAAATTGTTCGGTATTTGACCTCCGGTCGAAAGAATAACCCCATGAGGATTTTCCAATTCGAGAATATCCATTACCCGTTCAAAGGTCAATTCATCGAAATAGAGTCGGTCACACATATCGTAATCTGTCGAAACAGTCTCGGGATTGTAGTTTATCATTACACTCCGATAGCCCTCTTTACGTATTGTGTTCAACGCTTGGACTCCACACCAATCGAATTCCACCGAGGAACCTATACGGTAAGCGCCTGATCCCAATACGACAATAGATTTTTTGTCTCCGAGATATTTCACATCGTTGGCAATACCGCTATAAGTCAAATAAAGGTAATTGGTTTGAGCCGGATACTCGGCTGCCAACGTGTCGATCTGTTTTACAACAGGAACAATCCCCAATGATTTACGATATTCACGCACCCATTGCATATGGCAATCTTCCATTTTATCTTTCCAAATGGCTCGTGCTATTTGGAAATCGGAGAACCCTTGTATCTTCGCCCGACGTATCAATTCCGCTCCGGCCTTTTTATCGCTTTTGAATTGTGCGATCGATTCGTCGAGAGTTTCCAGCTCCTGAGCTGTACGAACAATGTTCATTAATTTTTGCAGGAACCAGCGATCTATTTTCGTTAATTCATGTATTTGATCGACGGTATACCCTGCACGCATGGCTTTGCTGATCACGAATATCCGCTTATCCGTCGGTTCATGCAATGCCTTGTCGATATCAGGAATAACCAAATCTTTATTTTCAACGAATCCATGCATTCCTTGACCAATCATACGGAGTCCTTTTTGAATGGCTTCCTCGAATGTTCTGCCGATAGCCATCACTTCTCCGACCGATTTCATACTTGATCCGAGCTCCCTGTCTACACCTTGAAATTTTCCCAAATCCCAACGAGGAATTTTACATACGATATAATCAAGAGCTGGTTCAAAGAAAGCACTGGTCTCTTTGGTGACCGAGTTTTTCAAATCGAACAACCCGTATCCCAATCCCAATTTTGCTGCAACGAAAGCCAAAGGATATCCGGTAGCCTTAGAAGCCAAAGCAGACGAACGACTTAGCCGCGCATATTGTACGTTACATTCTCCGACAATACCGATATGGCGTATAATCCGTATGGCTAATTCGCGCAATTTATGATATTCGCTATTGGTTAATGTCTGAGAAGGCGCTACCACGATACTTTCGCCCGTATGAATCCCCAACGGGTCGAAATTTTCCATATTACATACTGTAATACAGTTGTCGTAACGATCTCGAACGACTTCATATTCTATTTCTTTCCAGCCTTTCAGCGATTTCTCCACCAGTATTTGTGGGGAAAAGGAAAGCGCTTTCTCTGCTTTTACACGCAATTCTTCCTCGTTATCGCAGAAACCACTGCCTAATCCTCCTAATGCGTAGGCCGCTCTAATAATAATAGGATATCCCAACTCGGAAGCTGCCTTCGCTGCATCTTCTATCGAATTGACAGCCTCGCTTTTAATGGTTTTAACATCAATCTCATCTAACTTTTTAACGAAAAGTTCCCGGTCTTCGGTATCCATAATCGCTTGAACCGGAGTTCCCAACACTTGTACGTTATACTTTTCTAATATTCCAGATTGATAGAGTTGAACACCGCAGTTGAGAGCTGTTTGCCCCCCGAAAGCCAGAAGTATCCCTTCGGGTTTTTCTTTTTGAATGACACGTTCTACAAAATAGGGGG
>OHKL01001101.1_pt1 | contig 10760 bp, 6 predicted proteins | sample 1568721 | NCBI WGS metagenome assembly OHKL01 (sample SAMEA3879543, study PRJEB24766) | human gut metagenome | biome: human-associated habitat; feature: feces | place: USA | collected 1985/1987 | reverse complement strand
CGTAGCAGCTAAAAGCCACTACGCTTTCAAATCTAACTTTTGGGGGTCACCACAAAAAGATAGCTGCGTTTTTTATATTTTACTTGATTTTATCGGCATTTTAGGCTATACTTTTATTAAATGAAAAAAGACAGGGTGATATTTTTGGCTGATAAGAATAAATCTGTTCAGAACGAATTTAACGAAGACGGCGCTTTGATTGCTTTGACAGACGAAAACGGCAAAGAAGTTGTTTTTGAAATTCTCGGCGTTGTTGATTATGATAATGATGAATTTGCTGTTTTGATTGAGAACAGTGCAAATGCTGATGAGGTTGTTATTTTCAAGATTCAATCTCTTGATGATGAAAACGAAGAATTTGTCAGCATTGAGGATGAAGAGCTTTTGAATAAGGTTTTTGAGCTTTTTAAAGCTCAGTATGACGGCTATATGAAATTTGAATAATGCCAATTATTAAACAGATTTTTAATAATTGAAAATGTATTGATTCTGACTTGCCAAAAGCCGATTTTTATCTGACTGTTGGCAAGTTTTTTGTATGGAGGTCATTGTGGATTTATTAAATGACAGTGTAAAAAATTTATATTTCAGGTATCTTTTTCCGTCAATGGGCAGTGCTGTTGTAGCGTCTGTATATTTGATGACTGACGCTGTTGTAATAGGCAAAGGAATTGGCGATAACGCACTTGCGGCGCTCAATATGACAACCCCGATAATCAGCTTTATGCTGTCAATCGGTATATTGTTTGGTATTGGCGGCTCGGTGTTATTCAGTGTACATAAGGGTACGGGTGATGACGAAAAAGCAAATAAATGCTTTACCACAGCTTTGCTCGGTGTTTTGACGGCTGCGATAATTATTTGCGTGTTATTTAATATTTTTGACAAGCAAATACTTTCGCTTATGGGTGCAAAAGACGAACTTTTTGATTTGGCTTTTGATTATGTACGGTTTTATTACTATTTTGCAATTCCGAGTGTGTTGGTTAATTTTTGTTCCGCTTTTGTACGAAGTGATAAAGACCCTAACCGTGCCATGATTGCTGTTACAGCCGGCGGAATTGTCAATGTAGTGTTCGACATTGTGCTTGTTTATCCTGCGCAGATGGGAATGGCAGGTGCGGCTATTGCGTCGGTATCGGGTATTACGGTGCAGTTGTTGGTTTGTCTTACTCATTTTCTTTCAAAGAAAAATACAATCAGAATATCTAAACCGATTAAGGTATTAAAAAATACTTTTCAAATTCTAAAAGGCGGTTTGTCAGGATTTATTACCGAACTTTCAAATGCGATTATTATATTTGTATTTAATTTACAATTGTTAAATTATTGCTCAAATGCTGAGCTTGCCGTGTATGGTGTTCTTGCAAACTGTGCAATACTTTTCAATGCTTTGTTTGTGGGTGTAGGTCAGGCTGTACAGCCTGTTTCGGCATTCAACTTTGGTGCAGGGCAGAACGGCAGAATAGCAAAATTACGTAAATATGCCTACTCAACAGTGCTTATAATGGGCGTTGCTTTTGCATTATCGGGAATACTTTTCCCTGATTTTGTTGCATCGTGCTTTATCGACCTTACAGATGCAACACGAGAGGTAACTAAAACCGCTATGCCGATTTACTTTATTGCGTTCTTTGCAATGGGTGTAAATGTGCTTTCAACCTACTATTTCCAGTCATTGATGAAAGGCGGTTATTCGCTTGCGGTGTCAATGCTTAGAAATATTATTATAAGTTCGGTTTTGCTTATTACATTGCCTATGTTTTTCGGCGGTTTTGCAATATGGTTTGCAATTCCGATTACCGAGGCAGTTGTTGCGGTTATAAGTTTTATATTACTAATTAAGAACAATAAACAAATGAAATCAAAAGTATAATGGAGAAAATATGGACTATTCAAAAGTATTATCACAACAGTTTCAAATTAAAGAAGAGTATGCAAATAACATAATTTCTTTGCTTGATGACGGCAATACAATTCCGTTTATTGCCCGCTATCGTAAAGAAATGCACGGCTCAATGGACGACCAGCTTATTCGTGAATTCAGCGAAAAACTTGAGTATCTGCGTTCTCTTGATAAAAGGAGAGAGGAAATTCGCACCCTTATTGACGGTCAGGAAAAACTTACCGACGAAATAAGTCTTGCGCTTGACAAGGCTGAAACTCTAAGCGAGCTTGAAGATATTTACAGACCTTATCGACCGAAGAGAAAGACAAGAGCCTCTGTGGCTAAGGAAAAAGGACTTGAGCCGCTTGCCGAAATTATCCTTAAGCAGGAGAGCAAATGTGACCCTGTTGCTGTGGCAGAGGAGTATGTTGATGAGGAAAAAGGCGTTGCAAATGTTGAAGACGCATTGCAAGGCGCAATGGATATTATTGCGGAAACGGTTTCGGATAATGCGGAAATCAGAAAGCGCATAAGAAACCTTGCGAATGTGAACGGTGTAATTTCTTCCGTTGCCGTAGATGCAGAAAAGGACAGCGTTTACAGACAGTATTACGACTACAAAGAGCCTGTTAAAAAGATTGCCGACCACCGTTTGCTTGCTGTAAACAGGGGCGAGAAAGAGGGATTTTTAAAAGTCAGCGTTGAAATGGATACCGAAAGACCGCTTAATTCCATTGCAAAGGTTATGATTACCAATCCTGCCTGTGCGTGTGCAGACATTGTAAAAACCGCTTGCGAGGATGCATACACAAGACTTATTTTCCCGTCTATTGAGCGAGAAATCAGAAATGATTTAACGGAAAATGCCTGCGAAAATTCAATGAAAGTTTTTGGTGTAAATCTTCGTCAACTGCTTATGCAGCCGCCTGTTAAGGGCAAAACTGTACTCGGACTTGACCCGGGCTACCGTACAGGCTGTAAAGTAGCGGTTGTTGACGGCACGGGAAAGGTACTTGACACAGCGGTAATTTATCCTACACATTCAGAGACAAAGGTCAAAGAATCAAAGCAAAAACTTTTGCAGCTTATTAAAAAGCACAATGTAGATATTATTTCAATCGGCAACGGCACAGCAAGTAAGGAAACCGAAATGTTTGCGGCAGATGCAATCAAAGAGGCTGACCACCCCGTTTATTATATGGTAGTCAGCGAGGCAGGCGCTTCGGTTTATTCGGCATCAAAACTTGCGGCAAAGGAATTACCGCAGCTTGACCTTACACTTAGAAGTGCGGTTTCCATTGCAAGAAGATTACAAGACCCGCTTGCAGAGCTTGTAAAAATTGAACCAAAGGCAATCGGAGTCGGACAGTATCAGCACGATATGCCGCAGAAAAGACTTGGCGAAACACTTGACGGTGTGGTTGAGGGTTGCGTAAACTCTGTAGGCGCCGACCTTAACACAGCATCTCCTGCATTGCTTTCAAGAATTTCAGGTCTTAACAGTACGGTTTGCAATAATATTGTTGCTTATCGTGAGGAAAACGGTGCGTTTACTTCTCGTGCCGAATTAAAGAAAGTTCCAAAGCTCGGACCAAAGGCTTTTGAGCAGTGCGCAGGCTTTTTAAGAGTGCCTGAAAGCAAAAATCCACTCGATAACACAGGTGTTCACCCTGAAAGTTATAAGAGTGCGAAAGAGTTGCTTGCACTCCTTGATTATTCGGATAAAGAAATTAAAGAGGGCAAATTTACCGATTTGGCAAACAGAGTTGCGGCAAAGGGAACTAAAAGCCTTGCCGATACACTTAAAATCGGTTTGCCCACTCTTGACGATATTGTAAAGGAGCTTTCAAAGCCAGGTAGAGATCCCCGTGACGAACTGCCTGCACCAATGCTCCGTTCTGATATTCTCGACATCAAAGACTTAAAGCCTGATATGGTGCTCAAAGGAACTGTCAGAAATGTAATTGACTTCGGTGCATTTATCGACATCGGTGTTCATCAGGACGGACTTGTTCATATCTCGCAGATTTGCGATAAGTACATTAAGCACCCGTCGGAAGTTCTCAAGGTTGGCGATGTGGTAGATGTAAAAATCATAAGCGTTGACCCCGAAAAGAACAGAATCAGCCTTACAATGCGCTTCTAAGCATAACAAATAAGCCACTTTATCGTATGATAAGGTGGCTTTAATAATTTGCAAACGGCTGTCAAAACAAGTGACAGCCGTTTAAGTTTTGTTATTTAGTTGTTTTGCGTAAGGTAGGTTTGCAGTGCTGTAACATCATTAACAGTCAGCTTACCGTCATTGTTCATATCAATACTGTCAAACAATTGCTTGTTTGTTTCGTCAATAAGCGGTGAACCGTCAGGATTCTTGTTGCCGGCAATATGCATTTGCAGATATGTAACATCTTTAATATTTACGGTACCGTCTAGGTTAGCGTCACCTGTGAGAATTTGCTTGCCCAACGAAATAAATTCAAAACCGTTTTCTTTTGCATATGTTTCGGCGGCAGTGTTTTTGTAGCCGTAAATTTTATAATTATTATATTTTATATTGTCAAAATTATCATTTTCTTCGTTATAAAGTGAATAGTAGCCAAAGGCAAATTCTCCGATATTAGAAACATTTTTGGAAATTGTAATACTATCTAAGTTATCACAATCTCTAAAAGCAGCTGTTCCTATACTTTTTACACTATTTGATATTTTAACATTTTTCAGATTTTCACATAAAGCAAATGCACAGTTACCAATAGTTTCGACATTGTTGCCTATTACTATAGTATTTAAATTTTCACAACTTTGAAAAGCGTAATCAGAAATATTTTTAACATTGTTAGGAATAGTAATATCTTTCAAAGAAGAACAACCTGAAAATAAAAATTCGTCAATATTTGTCAGATTATTGCTTAGTTTCACACTTTTTAAATTTGAACATTCATAAAAAGCTCCACTGTCAATAGTTGTTACACTGTCAGGTATAACAATGTTATCAAGATTTGAACAACCTCTAAAAGCATCTTCACCTATGCTTTTCAAATTATTACTAAGTTTTGCGCTTTTTAAATTAGAACAATCATAAAACGCACACATGTCAATATTTTTAACACTATTAGGAACAGTTATAGTTGTAATACCGCTACAGCCATGAAACATTCCTTCGCTAATTCTATCTATTTGAGGAATTGTAAAGGATTTGATACTTGAGCAATTATAGAAGGCAACTTTTCCAATGCTCTTGACACTACTCGGTAATGAGAAATTTTCGAGGCTTTTACACTCAAGAAATGCTTCGTCACCAATACTTTTTATATTAGAACCTGTTGTTACAGTATTTAAAGAAGTACACTTGCTAAATACACCGTTGCCTAAAATTTTAACACTATTTGGAATTGTAACAGATTTCAAACTTTCACAATCGCCAAAAGCATAATTACCGATATTCTCTAATTTATTTGAAAGTTTTACTTTTTCTAATTTAGAACAACTATAAAATGTGTATTCGTCAATATTTGTAATATTATCAGGCGTTATAAAATCCTGCAGATTTGAACAAAATGCAAATGCAGATCGACCAATAGAAGTAACGCTATCGGGAATTGATACTTTTTCTAAGTTTGTACATCCGTAAAATGCATAAGAGCTTATATTCGTAACTTTGTTTGGTATTGTAATATTTTTTAGCTTTTTACAGAATCGAAAAGCTGAATCTTCTATGGTTGTAACACTATCTGGAATGGAGATGTTTTCTAAATTTGGACAGTCACAAAATGTATTTCCGCTGATAGAAGTGATGTTATTTGGAAGTGAAACGGTAACAAGGCTGGTACAACCATCAAAAGTAGCGCCTACAATATTAGTAACGCTGTTTGGAATAGTAATATTAACTAACTTTGTGCAGTTTTGAAAAGCGTTGCCTCCAAGATAAGTTACACTGTCAGGAATTGAAATATTTGATAAATTAGAGCAATCTTTGAAAGCTGCTAAATTTATAAAAGAAACACCTTCGGGTATAGAAATATTAATTAAATTTGAACAGCCTTGAAATGTTGACTCGCTTATGCTAAAGATTTTATCAGGTAAAGAAATACTAACTAAGCCAGTACAGTCTTGAAAAGCTGATTTTCCTATATTATATACGCTATTAGGAATTGAAATATCATTTAAACTTGAGCAACCATAGAAAGCGTAATCATCGATTTTATTAACACTGTCAGGTATTGTGATTTTTTCTATATTTGAACAATTAGAAAATGCATCCTCTCCTATGCTTTTGACGCTTTTATCTTCAATAGTATCAGGGATAACAACCGTTTTATCATTACCTATATATTTTTCTATCTTAATGTTTTGATTATCAATGACAGAATACATGAAATCTTTTGTTTTTATAACTTGGTCTGAAGATACCGCTTGATTATTGCTTTCTATAGTTGCCGCACTTACAGGCAAAGCAGAAAATGAACTTGACAATATAAGTGCCGACAGCAGAATTGCTGCAAATTTCTTTGTTTTTCTCATTTATTATACCACTCCTTATGAAAAAATGATTACAACAATAGTTTGTTGTTCTTTTATATTTTAGAATTATTTATCTTAAATGTCAATATGACATAATGCACTATTTTATAATTGTAAATATCAAAAAGCGGTATCGAAAAACGATACCGCTAAATTTCTATACTATTGCTATATTAAATTACTCAATACCGAGGAGCTTTTTAGATGCATCTACAAGACTGTCTTTAATGCTTTCTGCATTGTTGAAGTCTTTGCCGACTGCTGTGATATAAGCCTTAATCTTTGGCTCTGTACCGCTCGGACGGATAATAACGCCGTTGTCGCCCTCAAGACCAAATGAAATTACATTTGAAGTAGGGAGGTCAATAGCAGTCTTTTCGCCTGTTACTGTGTCAAGCTCATACTTAAGGAGATAGTCGGAAACCTTAACAACCTTTTTGCCGTCAATTTCAGTAGGAATATTCTCTCTGATTTCAGCCATAATGTTGTTCATCTTCTCCATACCTGCCGCACCGTCAAATTCAAATGCAGATGTATGGTTGAGGTAATAGCCGTACTCCTCATAAAGTGAGTCAATAACCTGTGCAAGTGACTTGCCATGTTTCTTATAGAAAGCAGCCATTTCGCAAACAAGCATTGATGCAACTACTGCGTCCTTATCACGAACATAAGTACCTGCAAGGTAGCCGTAGCTCTCTTCAAAGCCGAATACATATCTGTCCTCTTCGCCTTTCTTTTCAAGGTTGAGGATAACTTCACCGATGTACTTAAAACCTGTAAGAACATTTTTAAGTTCACAGCCGTACTTTTCACAAAGCTTGTTGATAAGTTTTGTTGTAACGATTGTCTTAACCAAAACAGGCTTTTCGGGAAGTGTGCCGTTTGCCTTGCGTGAAGAAAGGATATAGTCTGTAAGCATAATGCCGTCTTCATTACCTGAAATAAGGCGGTAGCTGCCGTCATAATCTTTAACCGCAATACCTACACGGTCTGCGTCAGGGTCTGTTGCAAGAAGAAGGTCAGGCTGTACTTTTTCGCAAAGTTCAATACCTTTTTGGAGAGCCTCTTTAATTTCAGGGTTCGGGTACGGGCAAGTGGTAAAGTTGCCGTCAGGAAGCTCCTGCTCAGGTACAACTGTAATTTCTTCAACACCGATTTTCTTAAGAACTTTTCTTACAAGTTTGTTGCCTGTACCGTTGAGTGGGGTATAAACTACCTTTAAGCCTGCACCCTCGCAAACGCCCGGGTTTACCTGCTGTTCCATAACTTTTTCAAGGTAGCTGTCATAAACATCATCAGAAACATATTCAATAAGACCGCTCTTAACTGCCTCGTCAAGGTCAGCAATCTTTACATCTTTAAACATATCAAGTTTGCAGATTTCGTCATATACAATACCTGCGGCAACATCTGTCATCTGACAACCGTCTTCGCCGTATGCCTTGTAACCGTTGTACTTAGCAGGGTTGTGGCTTGCTGTAACCATAATACCTGCCTGACACTTGAAGTAACGAACAAGGTATGAAAGTACAGGTGTAGGCTGTAATTCAGATGTGATGTAAACCTTAATGCCGTTGCCTGCAAGAACTCTTGCAGCCTCAAGCATAAAGAGGTCGGCTTTTATTCTGCTGTCGTGAGAAATTGCAACAGAACCCTTACCGTACTTCTGAATAATGTAGTTTGCAAGTCCCTGAGTAGCCTGACGAACTACATAAATGTTCATTCTGTTAGTACCTGCTCCGATTACGCCTCTAAGACCTGCTGTACCAAAGGTGAGAGCCTTGTAAAAGCGATCATAGATCTCGTCCTCGTTGCCCTTTATGCTCTCAAGCTCGGCAATAAGGTCAGCATCTTCGGTAGCGCTTTTTAACCATTCATTGTAAAGTTTTATAAAATCCATAAATAACCCCCGAGATATACTTTCACAGCACAAATATTGTGTGTAAAAATGGTATAAATTTATTTATTTTAAAAATTTCACTATTTAGTATAACATAATTACATAGGAAATTCAAGTAAATTATTTATGCCCGGCGATTTTTCAAGAGGCGGGCATAAATGGTTATATGTTTTTGTAAATTTCTGTTAAACAATTAAAATTTTAATATTAATGTCAATCTTTATCATTAACGATAATCTCGGATTTGTTTTTTCTTTTAAAAACAAATCTGAAAAAACAACATATTTTTTCCCAACAAAATTCAATGCCTGCGGCTATAATATTGAGTATTGCAGAGCTTAACAGAGCGCTGACAAATACCCAGAGTACCATAAGCGGCATAAACGGAAAGCGGGCATAAAAATTAGGGGTATTTATATTAAGAATTTCGTAATAATAAATTGAATCAAAAATAAACGACACAAGGTAAGTGCCGAGCACCAAATCCGAAATTTTCCAAAGTGCAAATTTTGTTTTTACATTAATATTTTCGAGCTTGAGCTTGCTTATTATCAAGAAAATCAGAACAGACATTACATACGGTTCAATACCGTACCAATACACATAATTTGCTGTGGTGAATGTACTGCCGTAGCATCTGTAAAAATTAAATGTGCCAAATCCGAAAATTGCAATTACAAGTGCGATTATAAGAAAAACATTTTTTATTTTCGTGCCGTATTCACGGATATAACAGCCTGTAAAGTAATAGGTGATAGGGTAAATGCCAACCCACCAGCTTGGCATAAGTTTTTGAGTATCGGTATCCGTTGCGGGATTTGCCCACCATTCGTAAGAGTCAAATTTAAAAGCATTAAATAACGACGGCAGAATAGTAATCGCAATCAAAGTAATAAGTAAAATATTTTTTTGCTTTCTGCTGTCAAGATTTTTATAGATAATGTTAAGAAACGGTACAATTAAAAACAGACCTATGTACATTTCTATGTACCAGGAATAATTTGCACCCGTAAAATCAAAAATACCCGTAAAAAATGTAAGCGTAGTCAGTGTGTAACTTCCGTTACAGGATTTATAAATTATGCATGCGATTGCCACAAGAATATAAACTATAATTGTTTTTCGTATTCCTGAGTAATAGCCTTTTTTCAGCGTTTTGTTACACAAAAGAAATCCCGACAGTATCATAAACAGCGGTACGCAAACAGAAAACAGAGTGCGCAGAACCGTTGCAAAATACATCGGAACATTGTCTGCGGTTGTGCTGTAGTAGCCTGTATGGTAAAAAAAGTGAATACTTATTACACAAAGCACAGCAACTATTCGCAGGATGTCCATGGCAGGATTTCGGTTTTGCAGCTTTTCAAGATTCATTGTTACCTCTCATTAAATGCCCTCCGTAAAATTACGAAAGGCATTTTTAAATCATTAAATATTATTGTATAAGCCTTGTCAGTCCTCAAGAAATTCCTCAACAATAAATCTCGGGCGCCTTTTGACTTCCAAATAAATTTTTCCGATATACTCGCCGATAATACCGATTGCAAGAATTTGAAGTCCGCCGATAGCCCAGATAGAACACAAAATACTTGCCCAGCCGCTAACCGCAAAGCCCATAAAGTAGCTTACAAGGCTGTAAATAATCATAATAATGCTTATGGCAAATACAATTGTGCCAAGACCCGTTATCATTCTTATTGGCTGAATGCTTAGAGAAGTAATGCCCTCCCAAGCAAGAGCAAGCATTTTTTTAAGTGGATATTTGCTTTCACCCGCAAGTCTTTCAAAACGCTCGTATGTAACTATATCCGACTTATAGCCGATAAGCGGTACCATACCTCTTAAAAAGATGTTTGTTTCTTTATATTCTGCAAAAGCGTTCAGTGCTCTTTTGCTCATAAGTCTGAAATCGGCATGGTTAAAAATAACTTTTGCACCCATTTTATTAAGAATTTTGTAAAACGCCTCGGCTGTAAATCTCTTGAAAAATGTGTCGGTTTCACGCTTTGAACGCACACCGTAAACAACATCGCAGCCGTTTTCGTATTTTTCAACCATTTCGTCAAAGGTGTTGATGTCGTCCTGCAAATCGGCATCAATAGAAATAACAGCGTCTGCCTTGTCCTTTAAAGTGATAAGACCGCAGAGCAGAGCGTTTTGATGACCTCTGTTGCGAGAAAGTTTTATTCCCTGAAACACAGGATTTTTGCTATGCAATTCACTGATAATGCTCCATGTTTTATCCTTAGAACCGTCATCTATAAATACGATTTTACTGTCATCGGTAATTTTGCCTTCAAGCATCATTTTACTGAACTTGTCAGAGAGCTTTTGCGCCGAATCTCTTAGTACTTCTTCTTCGTTGTAGCAGGGAATGGCAAGATATAATTTTGTCATATATGATATGCCTCCAAAAATAAATAATATGAAGAATTATCCATCAAATTA
>OHKL01001098.1_pt1 | contig 10767 bp, 9 predicted proteins | sample 1568721 | NCBI WGS metagenome assembly OHKL01 (sample SAMEA3879543, study PRJEB24766) | human gut metagenome | biome: human-associated habitat; feature: feces | place: USA | collected 1985/1987 | reverse complement strand
GTCACCTTGTCTTCCTCGCAGTTCAGGGTATCAACAACGATCTTCTTCATCTCATCGAAAGTCATAGTAATGGTCTCCTTTTATCAAATGGTTTATCTTGTGTGTTTCAAATTGTTTACCTAAAGTTTTTGAGTTGTCGAACAAGGCCATTATATCGAATTCCGGTCAGATGTCAAGAGTTTTATCTAAAAAGCTTTAGCTTTTACAGTTCTTTCACAAGTATTTATCAAACCAAACAAAAGTTTTCGTTGTGTAAATCCCTGTTTTGGGCGCAAAAAGGCCCTCCCACGCAACTGGTGAGAGGGCTTCGCCGATTCTTAATTTACCGCAAGCATCTTCTATTAAATCCACCACCCCGGCGCCAAGCGTCCAGATCCATCCCCTTGAAAAGCGTCTCGCCATGGCACATAAGGCAGATGGTTTTCATGCTGCTGCCTTCGTTTTCTTATTTTTGAAATAATAGCCAATGCCAATGGCGTCCGCCAGTGCCCAGCCAATGGGCACACTGAGCCAGATGCCCGTCACGCCCAGTGGAGTGGCCGAGAGTAGGTAGGCCAGCGCCACACGGGTGCCCAGCGAAGCAATGGTCAGGATGACCGACATCATGGGCTTGTTGACCGCCCGGTATGCCAGCAAGGCTGAAATGCTCCGCATTGATATGGCTTTGCTGGTCAGTCTGGCTCTGAACGTTCTGAGCGGAAACCGCAGCGAATAGCGGACAACCAGTAACCCGTAAAAATGAGGTGATAGCGATGTAATCGGAGGTGAGTGAGCCATGCGAAAGAGTGCCCCCATTGAAGTGGTGGTACATTACCCCAAAACGAAAGAGGGATGGGACGAACTCGGAAAACGGGTCGCAACCGCCCACGCCAACTATGTGATCGAAAAAATCGACCGTCTGAACTGCCCCACATGGCAGAAGCTCGAATTGCTGCAGGCGGTGATCGATACTACCAAAGGAACTTACAAACCCAAGGAACACCAAAAGCCCGGCTGGCAGCCGAGCCGATAAACAAAGCCCCACGCTCAACATATGCTTTTCTGCTCTGACCAGAGACGGTCAGATTCAGAGGCAGTGTTGAGCGTGGGGCTTTTTGTGTTACATAAGTTTTTGGAATTTTGCTGACAAAATAAAATCATTGATTGTTGGCGGCCAATATGGTATTCTTTTTGCAAGGGAAGGTGAAGTGCATGAATCGTCGCAGCGTGAAAATTATGAGAAGAAAAGCAGGGGGAACAGCAGGAAAGAATGCAGAAAAGTATTCGGTCAATCTCCCGGCAGGGTGGCTTCATGCGATGGGACTTTCAAAAGAGGACCGGGTAGAACTTTCTTTTGACGGTGAAAAAATCACCATCCAGCCACTTGCATCCACAGACCCGGAAGTGTTTCGCAGAAATGCAGAACAGAAAGGTCATCAGCTAAAAGAATATCGGTATTATGACGGAGATACGTTGTGTACCGTGATTTTGGCAGATCTTACAGCGGAGCAGATCTGCATCGAAAACAAAGTTGACGAAATACTGGATACTGCGTTTGGTGTGAACGAAACGCCCTCATGGGAAGACTTCCTGGCCTTTCTGGCAGACCGATGCATTCCGAAAACACGAAAGGGCTTGGATTACTATCTGGATGCTGTTGGCGTTCCGGAATATGACCCGGTTCTGCTTGTTGAAAAGACGCAGGGAAGAATGGCGGAGGATCACAAATGGCTGGAAATTATTTGACGCTGCATATTACCCAAAACAGTTCCACTTTTTGCTGAAAGAGCGTATCGAAACCGTCCTGATGGAGCAGCAGAAAAAGCTTTTTGAAAAGTAAAAGCTCTTGCGTCCCGTGAAAAAAGAAGGTAATATAAATACAGAGCAAGACACAGAACGCAGGGAGGGATGAAAACCATGTTTTACGAGATCATGCACCGGGAAAGCTGTGTGGCACAACTCAGCACGACAGGGGAATGCAGGGTCTGCCTCGAGGATTTCATGCCCTATGATCTGGTTCTGGTGGAATCGGATGATTTTGACGAGCGCATCAATAATGTAACGAACTTTTACTATTGGTGCGCCTCCCGGATGTTGACGTTGGATCGCACCTACGCCAAGGAAATCCTGAATAGTATCGGTGCATCTCAGAGTGTTACGGACAGGGAACGAGCACAGATTGCATTATCCTACCATTGTCTGTCTTTGCTGGATGTGTTCTGGGTGAAAGAAGAAAACGAGAAGATTCGATTCGAGGATATCAACCTTTTTGCACACTCCTTAAGCAATGCGCTTGTGGATATTGCGCTGCGGGGGCACCAAATGACGGTGACAAACGCCCATCTTCTGGCAAATGACCTGTCTACGGGCGGCTTGTACCCCAAGGCGTGGGTGCGAAAAGAGGATGGCTTCTATCTTTACAAGGATGGTGGCAGGGAAGCGGTGGAACGTGAAGTGCTGGCAAGCAAAATCTGCCGGTGCTTTGACTGCCATCAGGTACTGTATGAGCAGGGGATGTTTGAAAATGAGCCGGTTTCTATCAGCAAAATCATGACATCTCAGCGATACAGTCTTGTGACCTATGCAGCCTATGACGTCTACTGCACGAACCATGATTGGAACACGCTGGATAAGATCTTAGAGTTGGATGCTCCCAGCTACTATATGATGAACATTCTGGATTATCTGGTGGGCAATACTGACCGTCATTGGGAAAATTGGGGTCTGCTGGTAGACAACGAAACCAATCAGCCCATCCGTCTGCATGACCTGATGGACTTCAACCGGGCGTTTCAGCAGTACGACACGCCAGAAGGCGCAAACTGTCTGACCGTGGGAAAACGCCATCTGAGCCAAAAAGATGCTGCAGTGGAAGCGGTGCGGAACATCGGACTGAACCAAGTCCGTCAGGTGGAGCACACCGTATTCTCCGAGCATCCGGCATGGAAAGCAACGTTTGAAGAACGACTGCGTGTTTTACGGAACGCCATGTAAGTCAGAGCGAATATCAGAATAATTGAAACAGAATGATTCCATAACGAAAGCCCGTCTGCGCTGCCACATATCGTGGCTTGCAGACGAGCTTTTTCGTTTGGCCGGAGAAAAATTACCATACCTCACATGCGAAGCATAGATGGAAAATCGGAACCAAGGTTTTCCACCAGATGGCAAAAGCACTTCTGACTGATGGTCTTTTGTCCACTTTCCCAGCAGCGGATGCTTGTCCGGCTGACCTTTGCATGGTCGGCAAGCTGCTGACGGCTCCAGCCTTTTGCTTCCCGGTATCTGCGGAGGAAGTCTCCGCCGCCCCGGTGCAGAAACAGGGTGTAGTCGTCCAGAATGTCCTCCACCGGGATACCGTAAAGGGCGGCGTACATATCCTCTTTTACAATGGGATTGGGTGTGGTATACTGAATTCGTAAAATTGAAAACAGGGAAGGAGCAAAATGAAATGAAGATCCGTAAGGCAGAGGAAAGAGATATTCCCAGACTTCTTGCGCTGCTGGGGCAGGTATTGCAGATCCATGCAGAGATCCGACCGGATATTTTTATTCCCGGCACTACCAAATACACTGTCTGCGAACTGGCTGAACTTATGAAGCAGGAGGATAAACCCATTTATGTTGCCGTGAACGAAGATGATGTGTGTATGGGCTATGCCTTCTGTCAAATGCAGGAGCAGCCATTTTCTACGAATATGGTGCCCTTTAAGTCACTGTTCATCGACGATTTGTGCGTTGACCAGCAGGCACGGGGACAGCACATCGGAGAAAGCCTGTTTGAATATGTGAAGCAGCAGGCAAAAGAGCAAGGCTGCTATGAGGTGACGCTGAACGTCTGGGCAGGAAACACTTCGGCAGAGCACTTCTACGAGAAAATGGGCATGAGGACAAAGGAACGGCAGATGGAATATATCCTGTGAACCGGGTGGCTTATCTGGTGGGGCACCACCATAGACCGGAGCAGATCAACGAATACCGCCGAGGAGCTTTCCCAGTTGGGAGGCATCCTCGGCGGATTTTTTAGTTTAATATAGTAGTTTTGCAGGGCAATGCGCCTGTTACCCGTATATTTTCCCCACGATCTTTCCGCGTGCTGCGGCAGGCAGGAGCTTGCACAAAAGGCTCAGGAATTTATACTGTGCACCGGCAACATAAACGACTGCCGGGTTCTTTTTCTCCACAATACCGGCGATGTACCGTCCAATGCGTGCCGGGTCCATGCCGTTTTGCTCGTCATGCTCCATATGACTGACGCTCCGGGAGATGCGTCCGCCGTATTCATCATCGCCGAGAATGCTTTTCTGACGTGCTTTTGTAAACCCGGTGCAGATATCACCCAATTCTACGACGGTAACATGGATGCCGTAGGGCTTGACTTCGTTTGCCAGAGCGTAAGAGTAAGAAGAAACGGCGGCTTTGCTTGCAGAGTAGAAGGTCTGGAACGGAATGTGCGCTACGGCAGCAACAGAGCTGATGTTCACAATATGCCCCTTCCCCTGACGGCGTAGGAAGGGGAGAACTGCTTTATTTACAGTGACTGTCCCGAAAAAGTTCACATCAAACTGTGCTTTGGCTTGCTCCATGGACGTAAACTCCACCGCACCGGAAATGCCAAAGCCTGCACAGTTGATCACTGCATCAATTGTGGTCTCTTTTTGGATGACCTGCTGCACAGCGGCGTTGACCGCATCTTCATTGGTCACATCGACGGACAGATGGGTAACACCCTCCATAGGGATACTTCTGCGGCTGAACTCATAGACGATGCAGCCGTTCTCTTTCAGCGCAGATGCCGTGCACCGTCCGATGCCGGAGCTTCCGCCGGTAACGATGACCACCTTGTTGGTTTCTTCTGCCATGATTTTCCTCCTGAAAATGTTGATCTGGTTCGAGTATACCGCATCGCAGGGGCGGCTGTCTATACTGATAGCCGGATTGTGGAAAAGTACAGGGATCAACTTGCGCAAATTTTTACGCAGATTGGCCTCTCTTTTTTACACAGCCAATGCCAATTAGCGCTTGAAATCGAAACACTGCGCAAGTATACTATACTAGCTATACTGTACAAGCTTGATCAAAAATCAGTATGCCAGTTGACCATAAAAGACATACCAGAATTGAAGTGCGCGGCAGAATCAAAACCCTACGAGGATGAAAATGAAATTCGATAGAAGACTTACAGATGAAATCTACACTTCCGATACGGTAAGGCTGGGAAAAAATGCATTTCAGGCCATGCAGGAGACGATCTATCATAATGGCGGTGTCGGAACCATTACCGGGTACTATGATGCCGAATTGTCGATCCTGTCGGTCAGTGATCTGTTGCTGCATAATCTGAACCACAGCTATGCATCCCTGATGGAGCAGACAAAGGGTTCGCTGAAGAATCTTTTCTATAAGAAAGATGCCGCATTCCTTGACAATGCACGCTTTCGTCAGCTCCAAGGCGAAGGGGAAGGCCGGATCCTTACAGCAGATGGCTCTCCCGTCTATGTGCGTCTCTACAAAAAAGATGCAGTCGATACGGATGGAACACCGATCTGGATCATGTCAGTACAGATGAACTGGGCGTATGAGAACCTTGCGCTGGTCAATGAATCCATCCATTCTGCACTATGGTATTTTGAGTGTAATGAAAACGGTGAGATCGTTCATGTGAACTGGAGCCATGCGTTCCGGCAGATCCTTGGATATCATGACATTCTGGATTTTCCGAACAAACTGGATTCGTGGTCGAACCTTCTGCACCCGGAGGATCATGACCGGGTAATGCAGCTGCTTTTGGAAACGATTGCGGACAAAACCAATACTACAAAGTATAATGTTGAGTACCGACTGAAAATGCAGGATGGCCAATACCACTGGTTCCGGGCATCGGCGGAGGTGATACGCCGTCTGGATGGCTCGGCCAATCGAATTGCCGGAATCATCAGCAACATTGACGCGGAAAAAAGAAGCCGGATGCAGGCGCAGCGGGCAGCGGCATTTCACCGTGCATTTACCAGCGCAAACCTCTGTGAATACTATGTAAATCTGGAAAAGAATACCTTTGATACGTTCAAAGTGGAGCCTTCTTTGATGACGGCCTTTGAGCAGAACCACACATGGGATGGACTGGTCAAATTCTTTGTGGATAACTATGTGGTGGAAGAGGACAAAAAGACCGTAACGAATTTCTATAATCGCGCCTACATCACGGAAAAATTAAAGGGGCTTGAGACGGAGCTGCGTCAGGAGTGCCGCATCGTTCTGGATGGGGAGGAACGATGGGTCAGCAACGTGGTCATGCGCGGCGAGATCGAAGATTCCGAATATGCGATGATTTTTCTGCGGGACATCACAGAGTCCAAAGCAGAGACGGCACGGCGGATGCAGATGGCCTCAGATAACGCATCGATGGATCTTTTGATCAAGAGTATGGTGCGTCTGCTGGACCGCTTTGTCGTCTGCGATCTGGAGAATGACCGGTATCGGTTCTATAATCTGCAAGGTGAAATGATATACGCGCCGACGGGAACCTACCATGATTTTGTGGAGCAGGTGGCTGCAAGGTATAAGACGTTGGAGCCATTGGCGGCGATGGACGCATTGTTCTCACCGGAAAATATCCGAAAGAATCTGCAGGGCGAGAACGACATCTACAAATTTGAATACTGCTCCATAGATGAAAACACCTATAAGATCGCTTCCTTCATTCCGCTGGAGTGGGATGGCACAAAGCTGGTCAAAGCACTGTTGGCATCTATGGATGTGTCACAGGAGAAAAAGGCCGAGATCGAATCCCATAAGGCACTGAAGGAAGCGTACCGGGCGGCGGAAAACGCAAGCCGCGCCAAGACGGAATTTCTCTCCAATATGTCCCATGATATCCGTACACCGATGAATGCAATCGTTGGCTTGACCGCCATTGCGGGTGCGAATATCGAGAGTCAGGACAGGGTGGTCGAGTGCCTTGGCAAGATCACAAAGTCGAGCCGTCATCTGTTGGGACTGATCAATGAAGTGCTGGATATGGCCAGAATCGAGAGCGGGCGAATAAGCCTTGCCGAGGAGGATTTCAGCCTGCCGGAGCTGGTCGATAACCTGCTCACCCTCACAAAACCGGCAATCGACGAGCACCACCATCAGCTCGAAGTCCACATTGAGCACATCGAGCACGAAGCTGTCTGCGGCGACAGCCTGCGCATCCAGCAGGTCTTTGTGAACCTGATGAGCAACGCCGTCAAGTACACCCCGGATGGAGGAAACATCACCCTTACGATCAAGGAAAAACCGAACGGCTTCTCGGAGCTTGGCTGCTACGAGTTTTCCATCGAGGACAACGGCATCGGTATGACGCCGGAATTCCAGAAGATCATGTTCGAGCCGTTCAGCCGGGCAGACGATCACCGGACGACCAAGGTGCAGGGCACCGGTCTTGGCATGGCCATTGCAAGAAACATCGTTAACCTGATGAATGGTGACATTCAGGTCGAAAGCGCTCCCAACAAGGGAACGAAGATCACGGTCACGGTCTATCTGAAGCTTCAGGAGAACGAGAAGGAACAGGAAAAAGAACTGCTCGATCTGCCGGTACTGGTCGTGGACGATGACAAGACCTGCTGCGAAAGCACCGTTGCGACCCTTCAGGAGATCGGCATAGCGGGCGAATGGGTCCTGACCGGCAAGGAAGCCGTGGAACGCTGCGCGGCGCGGCACAAGACCGGCCGCGACTATTTTGCGGTGATCCTGGACTGGAAGATGCCGGAAATGGACGGTATTGCAACCGCCAGAAAAATCCGGGAACGGGTAGGAGAAGATGTCACGATCATCATCCTGACTTCCTTTGATTTCAGCGAGATCGAAGAAGAAGCCAGAGCAGCGGGCGTGAATGCGTTTATGGCAAAACCGCTGTTCCGTTCCCGTCTGACGGCAACTCTGCGGCAGTTTACATCCGGGAAGAAGGAGAAAAACGCCCGGAACTATCTGGAAGACTTTGCGAAGGAAAACTATGCGGGTAAGCGGATCCTTCTTGTGGAAGATAACGAGCTGAACCGTGAGATCGCAACCGAGATCATAGGCATGACGGGCGTGACCATCGACAGCGCCGAAAACGGAAAAATTGCAGTCGAAAAGGTGATGGAAGCGCCAGAAAAGTGGTACGATCTCATTTTTATGGACATCCAGATGCCCATCATGAATGGTTACGAAGCCACTGCTGCGATCCGTGCCCTTGCCGGCAGCCGGGGCAAAGTGCCCATCATTGCCATGACGGCAAATGCCTTTGCCGAGGACGTGCAACTGGCAAAGAACACCGGCATGAACGAGCATATCGCCAAACCGCTTGATTTGAATAAGCTGAACGATGTGCTGAAACAGTGGCTGTGATCTGTGCATTGCAGTATCTGGGCAAGCAGGAACATCACGTTTCGAGGATCTTGTATTGAAATAGCTGCACAACCGCAGCTATTGGGTTGAAAATAAGGCTGAAGCCCCAATTGCTCCAGCCAATGTCAGAGTTTCTTAATTGCCCATCAAAAATACGTTGGTACGTTTTACACTGTGACGATTCAAAAAAACAGAGGAGAGATATTTTACTATGATCTACAAAAAGCAATACGGTCAACCGTTTGATACCGAAAGTGTAGTGGGTTCTTTTTTGCCCATGATGGAAACGATACCCTATCTGACCAAGGAGCCGGATGGTTTCTCCTATGCCATGGAACCGCAGGATGTTCTGTATGGTCTTGGCGAAAACGTCCGTGGTATCAACAAGCGCGGGTGGGTGTACGAAAGCAAATGCTCCGATGACGGCAACCATACCGAGGGCAAATCCTCGCTGTACGGTGCTTATAATTTTATGATCGTGTCCGGCAAGGATACATTTGGCGTTTTTATCGACTACCCGGGCAAGGTCACCTTTGACTGCGGCTACACCGACATGGATACCTTACGCATCACGGTGGCCGAGGAAAATTACGATCTCTACATCATTGAGGGCGAGAGCCTGACCGATATTGTGCACCAGTTCCGCCAGTTGGTGGGGCGCAGTTATATTCCGCCCAAATGGGCTTTTGGCAACGCCCAGAGCCGCTGGAGCTACATGAACGAGGACGAGGTCCGCGAGGTGGTGGCAAATTACCGTGCCAATCATATGCCGCTGGACGCTGTGGTTTTGGATATCGATTACATGGAGCGTTACAAGGACTTTACGGTGGATGCGCAGCGCTTCCCGCGTTTTGCAGACTTTGCCGCCGAGATGAAAGCGCAGGGCATCCATCTTGTCCCCATCATCGATGCAGCAGTCAAGGTCGAAGAGGGATATGATGTGTACGAGGAGGGCGTGAAAAACGGCTACTTCTGCACGAATCAGGATGGCACCCCCTTTGTAGCCGGTGTGTGGCCGGGACGGGTACACTTCCCCGATATGCTCAACCCGGAAGCCCGTGCTTGGTTTGGCAGTCAATATAAAGTTCTGCTGGATCAGGGGATCGAGGGCTTCTGGAATGATATGAACGAGCCTGCTATCTTCTACGCAGAGGAAAGACTGAAAAAGACCTTTGCTCAAATTGAGAAATACAGCAAGCAAAACCTGGATATTTCCAGCTTTGGTGCTTTTACCGGCATGGTGGCAGGGCTTTCCAACAACGAAAACGATTATAAGCTGTTCTACCACAACACCAAGCAGGGGCGTATGCGGCACGACAAGGTACATAATCTTTTTGGTTATAACATGACCCGTGCGGCAGGCGAGGCTTTCGAGCGGCTGGAGCCGGACAAGCGCATTTTGATATACTCCCGTTCTGCCTGCATCGGGATGCACCGGTATGGCGGCATCTGGACCGGCGACAACCATTCTTGGTGGAGCCACATTCTGCTTGCGCTGCGCATGATGCCCTCCCTGAATATGTGCGGCTTCCTGTACGAAGGCCCCGACATTGGCGGCTTTGGCAGCAATACCACGGAGGATCTGGTGCTGCGCTGGTACGGCATGGGCATCTTCTCTCCGCTGCTGCGGAACCACTCTGCCAACGGCACTCGTCGGCAGGAGCCCTACCGCTTTAAGAATAAGGCGGCCTTTGCCGGTATTCTGCAGCTGCGTTACCTGCTGCTGCCCTACATTTACAGCGAGTATATGAAGGCTGCCCTGCACGACGGCATGTACTGTATGCCGTTGGCGTTCGCCTTCCCGGAGGACGACTTTGCCCGCCGGGTGGAGGATGAGGTGATGATCGGTGAAAGCCTGTTGATCGCCCCGGTATATGAGCAAAATGCCCGAGGTCGGTATGTTTATCTGCCGGAGGAGATGCTGCAGGTGCGGGTAAAGTGCAGCGAAAGCAACCGCATCGAAACCAGCGTGTTGCCAGCAGGCCATCATTACATTCCGGTGGAGCTGGATGAAGTGGTGTTCTTTATGCGCAAGGGACACCTTCTGCCCCTTGCCAAGGACGGCAAAAAGATCCAGAGCGTTGCCGATGTGGATTTTGCAGATCTGCGCCTGCTTGCCTATGCTCCCGATGGTGCATCCTATGAATACTATACCGATGACGGCGAGACAAAGGATTATGATAAGCCGGAACATTTTGTGCATATCACGCTGGATGCGGATGGAAACGCAAAGAGCGATCGTGCTACGGTCAAAGTAGAAGGATAATCGTCAGTCATTACGCAGTTCCTACAGAGTGACAGCGTTTCAGCTTGAAATGCTGCCACTCTTTTTTGTTGTCTATATCACAGATAAAATAGCGTTCCATCTTGAAAACAGTGCAACTATTTATTATAATAAAATAAATAGTTGTGACTT
>OHKL01001093.1_pt1 | contig 10804 bp, 8 predicted proteins | sample 1568721 | NCBI WGS metagenome assembly OHKL01 (sample SAMEA3879543, study PRJEB24766) | human gut metagenome | biome: human-associated habitat; feature: feces | place: USA | collected 1985/1987 | reverse complement strand
CGCCCCTACGGCAGCGTGGAAACGGAGCCCTTTGCCCTGAAACCCGGAACGATTCTGGACGGGAAGTATCTGGTGGGCGAAATGCTGGGGCAGGGCGGCTTCGGCATCACTTATATCGGCTTTGACCTACTGCTGGAACAGAAGGTCGCCATCAAGGAATACTACCCCATGAGCACCGGCATGGTCAGCCGGGAAAACAGCACCACCGTTGTGTGGAGCAGCGCCGTCATGCAGAAATCCGGCATGGAAAAGGGCTTCGACAGCTTCCTGAAGGAAGCCCGGAAAATGGCAAAGCTGGGCGGTATTCCCGGTGTCGTCGGGGTCAAGTCCGTTTTCATCCAGAATGAGACCGCCTACATCGTCATGGACTTCATCGAGGGCGAAACACTGCTGAAAAAATTGCAGCGGGAAGGCCCCATGGATTACGGCACCTGCATCAGCCTGATGACGCCCATCATGCAGGCGCTGGCGGAAGTCCATAAGCACGGCATCATTCACCGGGACATCAGCCCGGATAACATCATGGTGCAGAGTGACGGCAAGCTTATCCTTTTGGACTTGGGCGCGGCAAAAGACTTGGACATTCAGGGAAAGGACGGCAATGTGCAGTCCTCCCAGATGGTCGCCAAGCACGGGTTCAGCCCCGTGGAGCAGTACGGTCAGGCGGGGAAGATCGGCCCATGGACGGACGTTTACGCCATGGCCGCCACGATCTACTATTGCTGCACCGGCGTCCTGCCCCCCTCCGCCACCGACCGCATGATAGAGGACACCCTGACCTGCCGTCCGCGGCTGACGAAGGAGCAGTTTGACGTTCTGGCCTTCTGCATGAGCGTCCTGCCCCAGAAGCGCCCCCAGAATATGGACGCTCTGCTTCAGATCGTCACCCACCCGGCAGGAAAAACGCCGCCCGTCAGGGACGTCCCGAAAACCGAGCCGGTCCGGCCGGAAACCCGGAACCTCCAGCCGCTGAAGCCCGCCCCCGGCCGTCCGCTTCCCAAATGGTTGATCCCCGGCATCGCGGCGGCGGTGGCGGACTTCCAGACATGGCAAAGAAAGCTGGGGCGAGACATCAACCCGACGGAGCTGATCGCCCGGCTGCGGGAAGCGGGGGCCAAGCGGGTAACGCTGACAGCCCCCGTAGACACCGTGATCGACACCACGGAGCTGCCGAAATGCACGGGGGCCACCGCCACCTATGGAGGGCTGGAGGATGATTAAGAGCCTGAAAAATGCCCAAATCGCCGACGGCTTGCCGCGCATTCTGGGAGAACAGCCGTGGGTAAAGGCCCTATCCATGGCGATGCTGGAGCTGCACCAAAAGACGATGGGCTATATCGCGGGAAGTCAGATATACACCGCCATCGACACCGTGGCCGAGGAGGTGCTGGACGCGCTGGCCGTGAACTGGAAGATCGACTGGTACGACACAGGGTACGACATCGAGCAGAAGCGGCGCATCGTCAAGACGGCGCTGAACATCCGGCGAACAATGGGAACTGCGGGAGCTGCAAGAACGCAGGCCGACGCGATCTATCCGGGAACAAAGCTGGAGGAATGGTTTGAGTACGGCGGCACCCACGGAAAGTTCAGACTGCGGGTAAACATCACCACCGTGGAGGAGCGGCAGAAGTTCGCCGCCATGACCATCGCAGAGATCGAACGTCGGCTCGCCGCTGCCAAGCGGTTCAGCGCACATCTGGAGGAAGTGGAATATTACGATGCGGGCGGCACCGCAACGGCCTACGGTATCGCGGCTATGGCTGGCGCGGCGGTGGTTGACTTCGGCAGCGCATCGAAATTCTAAGTCAGGAGGAAACGAAAAGTGGCATGGAAAGGCGTTATCACCAACAGCGGCAGTGAGCTGCTGGCACAATGGACAGCGGGAAAGACGCTGACCATCACCCGCGCGGCGGCGGGAACAGGCCGCGTGAGCGAGGCGGCGATGCTGGCGCAGACGGCGCTTGTGAGTGAAAAGCAGACGGTCAGCATCCTGTCCAACAAAACAACGGCGCAGGGACAAAAGCTGCAACTGCAAGTGACACCACTGGCGACGGGATACCCCCTGAACCAGCTCGGCATCTGGGCAAAGCTGGACAGCGGCGCGGCAAGGCTGATCGCACTATTTCAGACGGACACGGACGCGGGCGTGGAAATCCCCAGCAAGACGGACGTGCCGGACTATGTGTACACGTTCTACGGGCTGCTGGAGTTTACGGGCAGCGGCGGGACGCTGCAGGTGACCATCGACGCTTCGGCGCTGGTGACAGCGGAAAGCATGGCGGCTGCCATCAAGGCACACAACGAGGATGCAAACGCGCACGAGGATATCCGTCAGGCCATTACGGACAAGCAGGACAAGATCACCGCCAGCGGTATCCTGAGAGGCGACGGAAAGGGCGGCGTTACGGCACAGAAGTTCGACACGGTGCCGACGGAGAACAGCGACAAGCTGCTGACCAGCGGTGCGGTGGCGGCGGCTCTTGCCAAAAAGGCGGGGCTGGGGACAGACGGAAAGGTGCCGGTCAGCCAGCTCCCTGTCAACACACCGGGCGGCGTGGCCGGACTGGGAGAGGACAGCAAGGTTGGCACCGGCCAGCTCCCCATCAATACGCCGGGCGGCGTGGCAGGTCTCGGCGCGGACGGGAAGATGGACACCGATCAGCTCCCCATCAACGTGCCGAACGGCATCCCGACGCTGGGGGCAGACGGCAAGCTCAGCGCGGACAGTCTGCCGCAGGTAGGCATGACGGCGCAGATCGTTGTGACCGCACCAACCGGCTCCACGGTGACGGCCACGCTGGGAACCAAGGTATACACCGCGACGGAGAGCGGCGGAAAATGGACGTTTGATGTGGAGGACTACGGAACATACACCATCAAGGCCACCAAGAACGGGCAGACTGCCACGGATACGGTGACAGTCTCCGTGGTGCAGCAGTACACGGCGACGCTATCCTACTTCACAGCGACCATCCACGTGAGCATTGACAGCGGCTCCACCGTCACCTGCACCAAGGGAAGCAAGACGCAGAGCAAAACGGCATCTGCAACGGGGACGGTGGACTTCACCGTGACGGAAAGCGGCACCTACACCATCACCGCCACCAAGAGCGGAGAGACGGCGGAGGATACCGCAACCATCACGGCGGACGGACAGACGGTAAATGTGAAGCTGGCCTATCGGCACATCTACGGCGTGGTGTGGGACGGCACCAGCACAACGGTGTGGAGCCGCACAGACGAGGCCGCCAGCTTCGTGAACCCGACCCCGTACCGGGCGGGGGCAACCAGTTACGGAAGCCCATTTGACAACCTGTACCCGTGGAGCGGGATGGTGCGCGTGACGGATGCGGTGGCCGGTGAGCTGGTGGCTATCCCGAAGTTCTGGTACAAGTGGACAAAGAGCGGGAACAGCCTGAAACTCCAGATCGCGGATAAGGAAACGGACGGCTTTCACGTCTCCCCCGCCCACGCCGACCGAGGGGACAGCAAGGGAGAGCGGGACATTGTGTACATTGGTCGCTATCACTGCAATACCAACAACTACAAGAGCCAGTCCGGCGTAAAGCCGAAAGCAAATATCACGCGCAGCACGGCCCGCACGAGCATCCACAATCTGGGGAGCAACATCTGGCAGAGCGACATTCAGATGCGCATGACGATCTGGATGCTGTACCTTGTGGAGTTCGCAGACTGGAACAGCCAGAAAACCATCGGCAAGGGCTGCGGCAACAACAGCGCAACGGAGAATATGGGCTATACGGATAGTATGCCCTATCACACCGGAACGACGCTTGCAAGCCGGGACAGCTACGGCCTCGGTACGCAGTACCGCTATATCGAGGGTCTGTGGGACAACGTGTATGACTGGGGCGACGGTTGCTACTACAACAGCAACGGCCTAAACATCATCAACACGCCCAGCAGTTTCAGCGACAACAGCGGCGGCACCGCCGTGGGCGTTCCGTCGAGCGGATGGCCCAGCGCCTTTACCGTGGCAACGGTGGCCGGGCTGGAATGGGTTATCTATCCCACGGCATCGGGCGGGAGTGAGACGACGTATTCGGCGGATGGCTGGTACTTCGATGCTTCCGACCCGTGTCTGCGCTTCGGCGGTAACTTTAGCCAGAGCGGGTACCGCGGGCTGTTCTTCGTGAGCTACGTCGGCGCGTCCAACTCGTACGCGTACATCGGCTGCCGCCTCCAAAAACTCCCCTGACGGGGGAGTGCAGAGGGGGACGCATCCCCCTCTGCGTATCCTGCGGCCCGCAGGCCGCGCAAAAGGCTAACGGGTTTTCAGCCGCACAGGCGGCTTGAAAATACAGGGGATGACCGCGCACGCAGTCGGTGCCTTGCTTCTTGGTTCGGCGGATAACTGGAACTTCAATGCTTCCAACCCGTGTCTGCACTTCGGCGGTAACTATAACCAGAACGGGAACCACGGGCTGTTCTACGTGAACTACAACAGCGCGTCCAACTCGAACGCGAACATCGGCTGCCGCGTCCTTTTATGGACTGGCTACCCACCTCCATACCCGGCAACGCAAAGACCCACGCCGGGGCGCGGACATCCTCGGCACCCCTTGGTGCAGATAAGCCATCAGGACACGGTTTAGTACACTCCCGCAACCTGCGGGGGCGGTGGAAAAACCGTGAGGCTAAAAGGAGGAAAACATTCCTGATGAAACGAGCAAACAACCTATTTCCAAAGCTGGTATCGGAAGAAAACCTGCGGCTGGCGATCTTCGCTGTGAACGTGACACACCGCTTCCATCCGCACCACAGGCCAAACCGGACGGTGGCACGGGTGGAGGCGGACGTTGACCGCTATGTAAAAGAGCTGCGAGAGATCATTACAGGCGGTTACGAGGCGAACGAGCCGAGGCTTGCGCGGCGCTGGGACAAGAGCGCTGGCAAGTGGCGGGACATATCGGAGCCGAGACTGTGGCCTGACCAGTATGTGCATCACGCGGTCATTCAGGTGTTGGAGCCGATCATGATGCGGGGCATGGACAATTTCTGCTGCGGGAGCATCCGAAACAGGGGCATCCATTACGGCGTTCGGGCCATCAAGAAGTGGATGCGGACAGACCCGAAAGGGACGAAGTACGCCGAGGAGCTGGACATCCACCATTTTTACGACAGCCTGACCATTGAAACGGTGATGGCCCGCCTGCGGAGGCTGGTCAAAGACCGAAGGATGCTGGATGTGTGTGAGCGACTGATGAAGTATGGCGTCCTGATTGGCGCGTTTTTCTCACAGTGGTTTGCCAACACGGTACTGCAACCGCTTGACCAGATGATACGGAACAGCGGGCTGTGTGACCACTATATGCGGTACATGGACAACCTGACACTGTTCGGGCGCAACAAAAGGAAGCTACGAAAGCTGCGGGGCATGATTGAGGACTGGCTTGCAGGCCGCCGGTTGAAGCTGAACAACAAGTGGCAGCTCTATCCGACGGCAAAGCGGACGGTGGCGGCGCTGGGGTATCGCTTCGGGCGAGGGTATACCCTACTGCGGAAACGAAACATGGTGCGCCTGAAACATTCTCTTTCCGCCTGCCGCCGTGCCATGCGGCGGCACCACGCGATCAAGCCCGCATTGGCGCAGGGGCTTTTATCCAGACTGGGCCAGATGAAGCACTGCAATCACGTTCACTTTTTCCAGAGCTATGTGGAGGCGGGTTTGCAGCGGAAATTGAAATGCGTGGTCAGAGAACACGCAAGAAAGGAGCGGGCAAGATGGAATACGTCTACGGAACAAGCGTTATCGGCGGCGTAGAACGGGAAAACCTGAAAATCGTGGGCGGCCCCGCGCTGCGGGAGGGTGAATACCTGACCACGGTGCGGGAGTACGACGACAGCAGCATCACAGACCGCTGCCGCATCGACCGGCACTATCACAGCGACACGGACGAGGACGGGACGCGGTACGACTTCTATACCATCAGCGAGCATTACCGGTATGTGGAAAGGATAAAGGTGATGGAAGAAACGAGAAAAGCAACAGAGATCGCCTTTGTGACGCTGGCGGAGAGCGGAAGCATCGACGCTGTGACTGCGGGGGAGCATAAGAGCCTGTTTGAAACGTGGCAGACCGGCGTTGCTTACACGGTGGGGCAGCTACGCAACTGGGGGGACAAGCTGTACAAATGCGTACAGGCGCACACCTCACAGGCTGGATGGGAACCGGACAAGGCGGCTTCACTTTGGTCGGCGGCATCTGACCCGGCGGAAGAATGGCCGGAATGGAGCCAGCCGGTGGGGGCGCATGACGCTTACGCAAAGGGCGACAAGGTGAGCCACAATGGAAAGCATTGGACATCAACGGCGGATGCCAATGTGTGGGAACCGGGGGTATACGGCTGGACGGAGGCGACGGCGTGAGCAGCCATTTGCAGATCATCACAGAGCTGGAGGCGCTTGTGGAAATGCAGGCGCGTACCGTCCGGGTGCTGGCGACACGCCTTGCGGAGCTGGGCGACACCGTGACCGGGAGAGACGAGATCGCGGAGGCCGACGAGGCATACCGCAGGGCCATCGGCGGGGACGAATGGCCGGAGTGAAAGCAGGAGGACAGGAAAATGTACATCAACGCGGACACCATCATTAAGGCGGCCAGCCTTTTGGGAGCAATCGGAGCGCTGGTCGCCGCCATTGTTTCCGTGTACAAGGTCATTGAGAGCAACAAAAAGCAGAGCGAGTTCATCAACGCCATTCAGGAGGAACAGACGCTTATCTGCTATGGCCTGCGCGGCGCGTTGCAGGGGCTTGTGGAGCAAGGGTGCAACGGGCCGTGCAAGGATGCGCTGGACAAACTGGATAAGCACCTGAATAAAAGCGCGCACCCGCACATCAAGGAGGACTGACATGGCGGGAAAACGAACGCAGGCAAAGGCGAAAGGCCGGAAGAAGCGCATGGGAACCATGGACTTTATTCTGCTGATCGTCTTTTTGTGTCTGACGGTATTCACGATTGCCATGATCGCGCTGTTTACCGTGTACGGCTCCGTGCCGGATACGCTGATCACCTGTGTGTTTGCCACGCTGGGCGGCGAGTGCGGCATCCTTGGCTGGATAAAGACCACCAAGGAGAAGAAGCAGGACAGGCGGTGGCAGCTTGCGGACATGAGACGGGAAAAGGAGGAGGCGGAACGGATTGCACAGCAGACAGAGGAACCGTGAGGAGGGATAGATCATGCTGGCAGGAAAGAACAGCGAGGAGAAAATCTGGAATTATCTGAAAAGCGCGGGGCTGAACGACTTCGGCACCGCCGGTCTGATGGGAAACCTGTATGCGGAGAGCGGCCTTATCCCGAACAACGTGGAGAACCTATACGAAAAGAGACTTGGCGTGACCGACGCAAGCTATACGGCGGCGGTGGACAGCGGCAAGTATCAGTTCTTCGCAACGGATAAGGCGGGCTATGGCCTCGCCCAATGGACATACTGCTCCCGCAGGGCAGAGCTGCTGGACTATGCCCAATGCTGCCGAAAGAGCATCGGCGATCTGGAAATGCAGCTTGATTTCCTGATGAAAGAGCTGCGTGAGGGTTACAAAGCTGTTCTGACCATGCTGAAAACGGCGGGAAGCGTCCGGCAGGCATCAGATGCAGTCCTGCTGCAATTTGAGCGCCCGGCAGATCAGAGCGAGGCGGCGCAGGCCCGGCGGGCTGCGTTCGGCCAGAGGTATTACGACAAGTATGCGGCAGGGAGCGCCGCAGGAAGCGGAGGAAAGCCCATGACGGAACAGGAACAGCGGCAGAAGATCGTGAGCATCGCCCAGAGCTACATCGGATGCAAAGAGAGCGACGGAAGCCACAGGAAGATCATCGACCTGTACAACAGTCACAAGCCGCTGGCCCGTGGCTACGCCGTGAAGTACACGGACGCATGGTGCGGCACTTTTGCAAGCGCCGTCGCTATCGCGGCGGGAATGACCGACATCATCCCGACGGAGTGCGGCTGCGGAAAGCACATCGAGCTGTTCAAGAAGCTGGGGAGCTGGCAGGAGGGCGACGCTTATGTGCCGAAGCCCGGCGACTATATTTTCTACGACTGGCAGGACAGCGGCGTGGGAGACTGCACCGGCAACGCCGATCATGTGGGCATCGTGGAAAAGGTCAGCGGGACAAGCATCACCGTCATTGAGGGCAACTACTCCGACAGCGTGAAGCGCCGCACCATTTCTGTGAACGGACGGTACATTCGCGGCTACGGCGTACCGAAGTACGGCGGAAAGGAGGCGACCGGCGGCGGGACTGCGGCGGACGCTGCACCGGCCAAGGGCGGCGGGTGCAAGGTGAGCGACATCGTGACATTTACCGGCGAGAGGCACTACACCAGCGCAAACAGCACCGTGGGCAAACCGTGCAAGCCGGGCAAGGCCAAGGTGACGCAGGTGTACCAGCCGCTTGTGAGCAGGCATCCGTATCACCTTGTCGCCGTGAGCGGCGGCGGAAGCACCGTGTACGGCTGGGTGGACGCGGCGGACATCAAGACCGAAGCGGCGGCGCTGGCCGTGGGCGATCAGGTGACGATGGACAAGGCCGCCACAGTCTACGGCACCACGCGCAAATTCTCCTCGTGGGTGTACAGCGCAAAGCTGTATGTCCGGGCAATCAGCGGCGACCGCATTTCAGTTTCCACGCTGAAAAGCGGCGCAATCACAGGAAACGTAGACAAGAAATATCTGACGAAAGTGTAAGGAGGTACACACCATGACACAGATCATTCCCGACATCATCAACATTGTCATTGAGGCCATTTTCGCCATCCTCGGCCTGTTCTTCACCGGCGTGGCCATTCCGTGGCTGGTCAAGACCGGCATCCCTTGGCTGAAAGACAAGCGACTGTACGGCATTGTCACCGTACTGGTCAAGGCAGCAGAGAAGCAGCGCGAGGCCGGTACGCTGCCCATCCCGAAGTACGATTATGTGGAGCAGATGCTTGAAGCAAAGGGAATTAAGGTCACGGCGGAGGTAAAGGCCATGATCGAGGCGGCGGTAAAGGAACTTGACATTGCGGTGGACAACACTATCGGTACGCTGGGCGGCATCTTTGTGGAAGAAAACCCCGGAAAGACGGACGGGGAAAAGGAACTGAATAACTGAAATTACCCCCGGCTGCTATACTCATAGATATAGCAGCCGGGGGATTTTTTGTGCGTATACGCCGAAAAAACGCTGTTGCACAATGCTGGTTTTGTGGGTATCATAATAAGACAAAAAGCGACAGAGCGGAACGGGAACGCCGACACCGCCCTGCGCGGGTGAGCGAGAGAGGAGGCTTTACGGTGCAGACCGGAGGACGAACATTTAAGCATCTGACCAAGAACGACAGGCTGCGCATTGAGAAGTGGCAGCGCAGGGGCTTGAAGCCGCCGCAGATCGCGGAGAAGCTGCGCGTCCACGTTTCCACCATCTACCGGGAGTTGAAGCGCGGGGAGTATGAGCGGCTGGACGGGGAGACGTGGGAAATGGTGACGGCGTACAGCCCGGACATCGCGGAGGCGCGATACCAAAGCAATCTGCGGGAGAAAGGGCCGGACTTGAAGATCGGCAAAGATCACGAGCTGGCAAACTACATTGAGGCGACAATCGTTGAAAAAGAGTGCAGTCCTGCCGCCGTTCTCGGCTACGCGATGATGGAGGGACGGACATTCGAGACCTCGGTTTCCGTGACGACGATCTACAGTTACATCAAAAAGGGTCTCTTTCTTCAAATCACGCAGGTGGACTTGCCGCGACATGGGAAGCACAAGCAGGGATATAAAAAGATCAAGACCAAGGACGATCAGGCCAGAGCCTCCGCAGGTGACAGCATCGAACAGCGCCCGCCGGAGGTGGAGAGCCGGGAGGAGTTCGGCCATTGGGAGGGCGACACCGTGTACAGCGGCAAGGGCAAGTGCAAGACCACCAGCGCCCTGCTGACCCTGAACGAGCGCAAGACACGGAAAGACATCATTATAGCGATACCCAACCGCAAGGCGGAAACCGTGGTCAAGGCACTGGACGCGCTGGAGCGGAAATGCGGTGCCAAGCGGTTCCGGGCGATCTTCAAAAGCATCACCTTTGACAACGGCTCGGAGTTTTCGGCGGCGGAGGTGCTGGAGCGGAGCGCCGTCAATAAGACCATCCCGCGCACCAAGGTATACTACTGCCATCCGTATTCTTCGTGGGAACGGGGGAGCAACGAGAACGCCAACAGCATGATCAGACGGCGGCATCCGAAAGGCACAGATTTCTCCAAGGTCAGCGCGGCGGAGATCGCGGCCACGGAGGAATGGATTAACAACTATCCTCGAAAAATCTTGGGGTACAAGAGCAGCGAGGTCATGTTCCGGGAGTGCCTGCGAGAGATCGGACTGAGCGCGTAACAGGAAGAAACCAGCACAGCGGACATTCAAAGGGAGAGGGCGTGAGCAGAGCGGAACACGGAGAACTGAACAGGAAAATACACAGGCTGCCGACCATGGGACATGACGGCGGCCATGTTGGCTTGTCAAAATTAGACAAAACAAGAAGTGAAAAATTGTGCGCATTTAATACTTGATTTTTTCAAATTTCCGCTTTTCGGCAAAATACCCTTTCCTCCGCCGGATTTTATGCTATAATGGATTCTGTATCGGTATATACAACTTTCTAATACGTTTCTATTTAACATACAAGGAGGAGCTTGCTATGGCGAACCGGGTAACGATGACGATCTGCGGCACGGAGTACATCCTCGTGGCCGAGGAGGACGCCGCCTACATGGAGAAGATCGGTTCCATGGTGGACACGGAGATGCGCAGCCT
>OHKL01001092.1_pt1 | contig 10806 bp, 8 predicted proteins | sample 1568721 | NCBI WGS metagenome assembly OHKL01 (sample SAMEA3879543, study PRJEB24766) | human gut metagenome | biome: human-associated habitat; feature: feces | place: USA | collected 1985/1987 | reverse complement strand
GCTGGTTGCCAACGAGAAGCCATCTACATCTCCGCAGGACAAGCCGATGGTATCAGTAACGGAAAATACCATTTATTTCCTGCCTAACACGGATGCGGAACAGGCACAGATTTATTTCTACCTGCCGATGGCAAAATATGATAAGAAAGATGATGCAATACGCGATGCGTTCAATCAATATTTCTCCGGTGGTTTCAACGGTTTGGTAATGACTGAAATCCGTGAAAAGCGTTCTATGGCTTACTCAGCCGGAGCCTACATCGGAACTCCTGCATTGCCCGGTAACCCCACTTACCTGTTTGGTAACATCGGTACGCAGAACGACAAAGCCAATGACGCGCTGGATGTCTTCATGGGATTGGTAACGGATATGCCTAAGAATGCAGACCGTATTGATAACATCAAGAGTTACATACGCCAAGAGATGCTGACAACTCATCCTTCTTTCCGCGATAAAGCAGAGAACATGAGAGAATTGCAGCGCATAGGTTACAATGCAGACCCTGCCAAGGAGAACCTGCCAAAGGTTGACGCATTGACTTTTGACGATATCGTGAAGTTCTACGAAGAGAATATTAAGGGCAAACCTTACTGCATCGGCGTCATGGGTAACCCGAAAGATATTGATCTGAAGAAACTGGAGAAATACGGCAAAGTAGTGAAACTGAATGAGAGAAAATTATTCAACACGAAAGACGCATTGTTCTAAAGAGCTACGAGTTACAAGCTACAAGTTGCTGCGCTGAAAGAGCTACGAGTTGCTGCGCTGTAACGCTGAAAGAGCTACAAGTTACGAGTTGCTGCGCTATGATGCTGAAAAGCACTCGTAGCTTGTAGCTTGTAGCTCGTAGCTCTTTCTTTATTACTCCTTGTCTTCCTCCTCTTCTCCGCCTCCCGTAAGAATCGGCAGACAGATATTATACTTCACTGCCAGAATGCGCGTCACAAAGACCGATACTCCGCCCACCACCTGGCAAGCATAGGACTGCATTCCCAGCAGATCGCACAACCAGTAGGCCGTACCGCCTACCACACATGCCATCGCATAAATCTCTTTTCGGAAAATAAGCGGTATCTCATTGATAAACACATCACGGATCACTCCACCCGCAGCACCTGTAATGCTACCCATAATGATGGCTACCCAGAACGGATATCCCAATGCAATGCTCTTCCCTACACCGACCACCGTAAACAGTGCCAGACCGATACTGTCGAAGATAAAAAACGTATTGTGCAAGTGGATGAGATGCTTTCCGAAAAGAATGACCCAAAGTAAAGCCAGTCCCGTACAAATCAGATAGATAGGATCAGTCATCCACCCCGGCGTCACTCCCAGCAATACATCGCGGATGGTACCGCCGCCGATAGCCGTCACAAAACCTACCACGTACGCCCCAAACCAGTCGAACCGCTTTGCCGATGCCAGCCGGATACCGCTGATGGCAAAAGCGAACGTACCTATAAAATCGAGAATTTGAACAAATGTAGGCATGATAATCAATGATTAACGTTAAATGTTTAATGATTTATAATCGGTATTCATTAAAATTATGGGCAAAGTAACGAATAATTTCCCTAAGAAAACGTATTTTTGTCTCATCAATTTATATGCAATGAAAATAACAATCGTATCGGGCGCACGCCCCAACTTCATGAAAATAGCTCCCATCACCCGGGCCATCAAAGCCGCGCAGGAAGCTGGAAAGAAGATTTCATACCGTCTCATCTACACCGGGCGACAGGATGATACCAGTCTGGATGCCTCCTTGTTCCGACCTGGACATGAAGCGGCCGGACGGTTATCTGGGAGTCACCGGACACGACCATTCGGAAGTGGCAGCTGCCATCATGCTTGCTTTCGAGAAGGAACTGAACAATCATCCCGCGCAGGTAGTACTCGTTGTAGACGATCTTACCGCTACCATGAGCTGTTCCATCGTTGCCAAAAAGCGCGGTCTGAAAGTTGCGCACCTCATTGCCGGAACCCGTTCGTTCGATATGAATATGCCCCGCGAAGTAAACCGCACCATCGTAGATGCCATTTCCGACTATCTGTTTACCGCAGGCATGGTAGCCAACCGCAACCTGAACCAGGAAGGCATGATTCCCGAATACATCCATTATGTAGGCAATATATTGATAGATACCGTCCGCTACAACCGTCACCGTCTGTTACAGCCTGTATGGTTCTCCACCATAGGGCTGGAAAAGCGCGGTTACCTGTTGCTGACCCTCAACCGGCACGACCTGCTGACCAAGAAACATGTTCTCAAATCGTTGATACAAACATTGATTGAGAAATCCGAAGGCATGCCCATCATTGCGCCCCTGCACCCTTATGTGCAAAAAGCCATCAAATCGCTGGACATCCCCGCGTCTAATCTGCACATCCTGCCGCCTCAAAGTTATCTGCATTTCGGTTACCTCATCAACCATGCAAAAGGCATTGTGACGGACTCCGGAAACATTGCCGAGGAAGCTACCTTCCTCGATGTCCCCTGCATCACGCTCAACTCCTACGCCGAGCATCCCGAAACCTGGCGTGTAGGTACCAATGAGTTAGTGAATGAAGATTCCGTGGCTCTTGCCAATGCTCTGGAAAGATTAATGCTCGGCGAATGGAAACATACTACCCTGCCCGACCGTTGGGATGGACGCACAGCGGAACGTATCGTACAGACGTTGATTAACGGAGAATTAAAGGAGCATTACTGAATTAGGAGTTAAGTTAGAGGAATTAAACAGATAACCAACAGAAATAACCTAACTTATAGAAAGCGAAAAGCCGTAAAGAGGGGTGTTTTCCAGTCAGGTTCTTTTCCAAAAGACTCTCAGATATACGAAATAGGAAAGCGGTTAGTGCAACAGCATGAAACCGCTTTAAACAATTGTACCAGCGCAATAAGCGGACATAAGGAAGCAATTCCCGTTCACGACCCAAGAGGTTTTTCACAGAACGGCGTGTTTTCACCAAAAAAGAAGCCGCATCTTCCTCCACCAGATGCCAGACCGGATTTTCAATATGCAACACCGATATGCCCGCATCTTCCAGCCTCTTTCCGAAAGCGGTATCCTCATATCCCAGATGAAACGTTTCGTCAAAACGGACACGCAGAAAAAGCTCTCTCGGAATAAAAAAGTTCATACTTATAAAGTGCTGATAAGGATGCTTACGACGTTCGGCAGCCGGTTGCGCTTCCACCTGCGCTCCGTATTTATTGCGCAGAAAGGAGTCCCCCTCCTCCGGATAACAAAAGCCACCACAAACCACCTGTCCGCCCACATTCTTGAAGTATAAAGAGAGAAAGTCCTCACCTACCGGACTTGTGTCCGTATCCAGAAAAAGCAAATAAGGATAACGCGCCTGTTCACCCAAATAATTGCGGATAAATGCCGGACCATGATTCGTCTCCAGTTCCAGCACACGACATCCGTCCAACCGGTTCAACACACGATTTTCTTCCCTCACTTTCCGGCACGACGCGTCGTCCGCCAGCAAAATTTCGAAAGGAAACTCCGTCAGCAAGGCCATCTCATATAATTTCCGAACCAACGAGACGCAATTTATATTATACACCGGAATGAGTATGGACAGCATATTGTGAATTTTACGCGACAAATATAGCACAAATCAGATGAAAGTTAAAGCAGATATAAACATTCCTCTTATTTCTTTAGATTATATTTACTTCTTATTTAACTGTATTTTGTTAACTTTGCGGCCTCATACTGACTTAAATATGAAACAACAATATATAGCTCTCATCCTTTTTCTGCTGTCATTATTCGTCGCACACAGCGCATCCGCACAGATTAAAGGTGTCGTGACCGACTCCCTCACCAATGAACCATTAATGTACATCACCGTTCAATACGAGGGAAAAGGCGTGGGTGCCATCACCAATGCCGAAGGCGAATACACAGTGGAAACCCGCAAAGGCTGGAATGAATTATCATTCTCCGCCATCGGATACGTGACCAAGAAAGTCACCCTGAAGCCTACCACCAAAGTACTGAATGTGAAGCTGGCACCTGCCGACGTCATGCTCTCCGAAGTTGTGGTGAAGCCCCAAAAAGAGAAATACTCCCGTAAGAACAATCCCGCCGTGGATTTTATGAGGAAAGTTATCGAGAATAAGAAAGAACTGAAACTGGAAGCCAACGATTTCTACCAGTATCAGAAATACGAAAAGATGAAGATGTCCATGAACGACGTCACCCCCGAAAAGATGGAAAAGGGCATCTACAAGAAATTCTCATTCTTCAAAGACCAGGTGGAAGTATCGCCCAAGACCAACAAGATGATCCTCCCCATCTCCATCAAGGAAACGTCTTCGAAGACCATCTACCGCAAAAGTCCCAAAAGCGAAAAAACCATCATCGAAGGTGTGAATTCCAGCGGTATAGAGGAGTTTTTCAATACGGGAGACATGTTGGGCACCATCCTGACCGATGTCTTCTCCGATGTCAATATCTACGACGATGACATCCGACTCCTGCAACGCCGCTTCGTCAGCCCCATTGGTCGCGGGGCCATCAGTTTCTATAAATACTACCTCATGGACACCGTCATGGTGGACCGTCAGGAGTGTGTGCACCTCACCTTCGTGCCTCAAAACTCACAGGATTTCGGTTTCACGGGACACCTCTACGTAGTGAAGGATTCTACCTATGCCGTCAAGAAGTGTACCATGAACCTGCCCAAAAAGACCGGTGTAAACTTTGTGGACAACCTCGACATAGTGCAGCAATTCGAGCAGATGCCGGACGGGAACTGGGTACTTACGGACGATGACATGACCGTGGAACTGCAATTCGTAAAAGGCATACAAGGGCTTGAAGTGCAGCGTACTACCAAATACTCCAATTACAACTTTGAAGACATTGAGCCTCGTCTCTTCCGCCTGAAAGGCAACGTCATCAAAGAAGCCAACATGCTCAACAAGAGTGATGAATATTGGGCGAGTGTGCGTCAGGTTCCCCTCACAAAGAAAGAGAGTAACATGGACGTCTTCATGAACCGCATTGAGCAAATTCCCGGATTCAAATATGTCATCTTCGGTGCGAAAGCCCTGATTGAGAACTTCGTGGAAACGGGCACCAAGAAGCACCCCAGCAAGTTCGACTTCGGGCCTATCAATACCACCATCACAAGCAATTACGTGAATGGCACACGTTTCCGTCTCAGTGGTATGACCACCGGTAACCTCGATCCGCACTGGAGTTTCAGCGGATATGCGGCCTACGGTACGAGGGACAAGAAATGGTTCTATAAAGGTCAGGCAGCCTACTCGTTCAACAAGCGCGAATATGTATTGTGGGAATTTCCCAAGCACTACCTGGCCTTCGATTACAGTTACGACGTCATGTCTCCCATGGATAAATACCTCTCAACGGACAAAGATAATATGTTTGTGGGCTGGAAGTGGACCAAGGTAGACCAAATGTCGTACATGCGCGACGCTACCCTGACCTACGAACTGGAAACCAATACCGGTTTTTCCATCAAAGCCATGGCACGCCACCGCAACGACCAGCCTGCCGGAGGTGTATTGCAATACTGGAAAAACGATGGTAACATCGCTGGAATATGGGATGATACGAATACCTTCATCAAGGACATCACCACCACCGAACTCGGTGTCACTCTGCGTTACGCACCGGGTGAGACGTATGTCAACACGAAGCAGCGCCGTGTGCCCGTATCGCTGGATGCCCCGATCTTCTCCCTCTCCCACACCCTCGGTCTGAAAGGCGTGTTAGGTGGCGAGTACAACTTTAACCTTACGGAAGCCAGTATCCGCAAACGTTTCTGGTTCGGTTCGTGGGGTAAACTGGATATTACCGCCCGTGCCGGCGCACAGTGGAACACTGTACCGTTCCCCTTGTTGAACCTGCCCATGGCAAATCTGTCATACATCACCCAGCACAACGAGTCATTCAGCCTGATCAACAACATGGAGTTCCTGAACGACCGTTACGCCTCTCTCGCCCTGACCTATGACATGAACGGAAAGCTGTTCAACCGCATCCCGCTTATCAAGAAGTTGAAGTGGCGCGAAACTTTCCGCATCCGTGGTATGTATGGCACCCTGACGGACAAAAACAATCCGTACAAGAGCCATAACAGTGAACTGTTCCTTTTCCCCATGCGCGACGGTGTCCCCACCAGCCACGTAATGGGCAGCACTCCCTACTTGGAAGCCAGTGTAGGTATCTACAACATATTCAAGCTGTTGCATATCGAATATGTACGCCGCCTCACCTACACCGATATACCGGGAGTGAAGAAAGATGGCATACGCTTCATGATATTAATGATATTCTAAAATAGCGACTTAGTGATGAATGATTAGTGATTAGCATAGTTACTTATCACTAATCACTAAACGTTAAACACTTATTCACATGACTCCATTAGCAGAAAGGCTTCGCCCTAAAACCTTAGACGACTACATCGGTCAGAAACACTTAGTAGGACCGGGTGCGGTGCTGCGCAAGATGATTGACGCAGGACGTATTTCTTCGTTCATACTATGGGGGCCTCCGGGTGTAGGCAAAACCACTCTGGCACAGATCATCGCTAACAAACTGGAAACTCCGTTCTACACCCTGAGCGCTGTGACCAGTGGGGTGAAAGATGTGCGCGAAGTGATAGACCGCGCGAAGAGCAACCGTTTCTTCTCGCAAGGCAGTCCCATCCTGTTCATTGATGAAATACACCGTTTCAGCAAGTCACAGCAAGACTCACTGCTCGGAGCCGTGGAACAAGGCACAGTGACGCTGATAGGCGCTACCACGGAGAATCCGTCTTTTGAGGTAATCCGCCCACTGCTGTCACGCTGCCAACTCTATGTGCTGAAATCTTTGGAAAAAGATGATTTACTGGAACTGTTGCAACGTGCCATTACCACCGACCATATACTGAAAGAGCGTACCATCGAGCTGAAAGAAACCACCGCCATGCTTCGCTACAGTGGTGGAGACGCCCGCAAATTGCTCAACATCCTGGATCTCGTTGTTTCTTCCGAAGCCGGAGATCCCGTCGTCATCACCGATGAGATGGTGACAGAACGCCTGCAACAGAATCCGCTTGCCTACGACAAAGACGGAGAGATGCATTATGATATCATTTCCGCCTTCATCAAGTCCATCCGTGGCAGTGATCCCGACGGTGCCATCTATTGGCTGGCCCGCATGGTGGAAGCCGGAGAAGATCCCGCATTCATCGCCCGCCGCCTCGTCATTTCCGCTTCGGAAGACGTGGGACTGGCAAACCCGAACGCCTTGCTGATTGCCAATGCGTGTTTCGACGCTGTAATGAAAGTGGGTTGGCCCGAAGGACGTATCCCTCTGGCGGAAGCCACCGTTTACCTCGCCACAAGCCCGAAGAGCAACTCCGCCTACATGGCCATCAACAATGCCCTGGAACTTGTACGCCAGACCGGTAATCTGCCCGTACCCCTGCACCTGCGCAATGCACCTACCAAACTGATGAAACAGTTGGGTTATGGAGACAATTATAAGTATGCGCACGATTATCCCGGGCACTTCGTCAAGCAACAATTTCTACCCGACGAGCTGAAAGACCGCCGTCTGTGGGAAGCACAAGACAATGCTGCCGAACAGAAACATGCGGAACGGATGAGAGCGTTGTGGGGTGAGGATAAGTTCAGAAAATCGTAATCTCAAATCTTTTCCCTAAATTTGCGTACTCACTTTAAATATATACAAAATGAGAATTGTAATATTAGACGGTTACACCACGAATCCCGGTGATCTGTGCTGGGATAAGTTGAAAGAGTTAGGCGAGTGCACGATCTATGATCGCACCGCTCCCGGCGAAGTTCTTGAACGTGCTGCCGGTGCAGAAGCCATCCTTACCAATAAGGTAGTGATCAACAGCGAGACAATGGCTGCCCTGCCCGATCTGAAATACATCGGCGTGATGGCTACAGGCTACAACGTGGTAGACATCAACGCCGCCCGCGAACGCGGCATCATCATCACCAATATCCCTGCATACAGCACTCCCTCTGTCGGACAAATGGTATTTGCACATATCCTGAACATCACCCAGCAAGTACGCCATTATTCCGAAGAAGTCAGCAAGGGAAACTGGAGCAAGAATCCCGACTTCTGCTTCTACGACACTCCACTCATCGAGCTGCTCGGAAAAAAAATCGGTATCGTAGGACTGGGACAGACCGGCTACAACACCGCCCGTATAGCCATCGGCTTCGGTATGAAGGTATGGGCCTACACTTCCAAATCGCGCCTCCAACTTCCTCCCGAAATCCGTAAAGCGGAACTCGACCAATTGTTCCACGAATGTGACATCATCAGCCTGCACTGCCCGCTGAACGACAGTACCCGTGAACTGATCAACGCCAACCGCCTCTCCTTGATGAAACCCACCTCCATCCTCATCAATACCGGACGCGGCCCGCTCATCAACGAACAAGATCTTGCCAATGCCCTGAATACCGGCATCATCTACGCTGCCGGACTGGATGTTCTTTCTGAAGAACCACCCCGTGCCGACAATCCGTTACTCACCGCCCGGAATTGCTTCATCACCCCTCACATCGCATGGGCCAACTTTGAAGCCCGCCAAAGGCTGATACATATTCTTATCAGTAACTTAAAAGCATATATTGACGGAAAACCGGTAAATGTAATAAAATAAGCTACAAGCTACGGGCTACGAGTGGCTGCGCTATCATACCGAAAAGCACTCGTAACTCGTAGCTTTGTAACTTGTAGCCCGTAGCTTTACAACAACATGGGAAAATCAGAAATCAAAAGTTTATTCCGCAGCATTCCAGTCCTCCTGAGCATCGTATTGGCCCTTGTCACGATGATTGCTGCATTCTCCGGGAACTTCGACCCCGCCAATTCAAGGTACATGCCCGTACTGGGATTAGCATTGCCCGCACTATTGCTATGCAATCTGTTAGTCGCCATCTGTTGGGCATTCGCCCGCAGGCGCTGGGCATTCATTCCCCTTGCAGCATTAGTTTTCAACTACGGATATATCCTTGCCATCTTCCAGTTCAGCTTCACCAAGAAGATTCCCGAAGGGCACTACAGCAGCAATTATGCCGACGGATACCTGAAAATAGCCACCTACAACGTTGGCAATTTCGGAGGAGAGATTACAGGCTACTCCTGCAAGGAAATCGCCCGCTACATGAAAGAACAGGAAGTCGACGTCCTCTGCTTCCAGGAATGTGGCGACAACAAATACTTCCCGATGGACAGCATCCGCAACGTATTTTCCCACTGGCGCTACGCCTTGATCCCTACTGAGGATTCTATCCGCGGAGTGCTTCCTATCGCCGTGTTCAGCCGCTACCCGCTCGTCAATCCCCAGTTCATTTCCTACCAGCAAAGCGCCAACTGTAGCATGCAGTGCGACATTGTCCTGGGACGCGACACCGTCCGTCTGCTCAACAACCACTTGCAGACCACCAGCGTCAGCCAGAACCGCCGGAAATGGGAACGCGGACTTGCCAACAGTAACGACACCCGTCGTGAAGCAGAAGTCGTGCAAGGCGCCGTCACTTCCCTGCACGCCAACTTCGTGAAACGCGCCGAACAAACGGACAGCATCCGCCAACTGGTAGTTGCCAGCCCCTACCCCGTACTGGCATGCGGTGACTTCAACTCCCTGCCATCCTCCTACACCTACGCCGAACTGTCCGATGTCCTCAAAGACGGCTTCCGCACCAGCGGTCGCGGCTATATGTACACCTACCGCTACTTCAAACGCCTGTTGCGCATCGACTACATATTCCATTCGCCCGGCATCCAGGGATACCGTTACTACTCGCCCGATCTGGACCTGTGCAGCGACCATAATCCGGTGCTGATGGAAATGAAAATTAAGAAATGAGAAACAACCACCTAATGAAACTACTTATGAAAAGACCGCTACTTCTACTTCTTAATCTGATCCCTATATTACTGTTTGCCCAGCAACCGGTTATTTTCCCTGACGACTTCAAAACAAGCGCCCTGAACGGGAAAGAAGTGACCATTACAAACACCCTGACGCTGACAAACAACTACAGCTACACGTATGGCACACTGACCTTTTCCAACGGCCAGCTATGGACTCCTACCGAAAAGTTCGAACCGGGTGTAGATATGTTCAATCAGAAGAACCTGGAGAACCAGAAAAACCAACTCACCGTAAAGCAAGGCTCCTTCCCTATCGTCGATGCAGACGGAACCTGCCGCATCGGACAAACCATAGAAGGGCTGACCGGAAAAGCCAGCTACAGCAACGGCACATACACCATCACCCTGACCCGGAAACCCGAATTCAAAGGCAACGAACGCCCCATCTCCTGCGACACCCCGGAAACGTACAACCTGAAAGTGGTCAGCTTCAACCTGGAACACTTCGGCAAAAACGTAAACACCTATAGCATCAAGCTGCCCAAAGTAGCCCTCGCCCTGCAAGCACTGCAAGCCGACATCTACGCCCTTGTGGAAGTAGAAGGAGCCGCCGGACTGGAAGAACTCTGCCAGCTCCTGAACCGGAACTGCAACACGCAGAAATACAAGACACGCTATTATAAAGACAACGTGCAGGGCATGGCCTGTTTCATCTACAATAGCGATGCAGTTACCCCCGTGGGCGCCATCAGTCTGAACAAACTCGCCGACAATTACCTGCCGGAACGCAAAACCGCCCAAGGTTTCCAACTGAACAGCAATCAGGAGCGTTTCATCCTCTGCTGCAATCACTGGAAATCAAAATCAGGCAGCAATGTTCCGGAGCAATACAAAGAT
>OHKL01001088.1_pt1 | contig 10839 bp, 10 predicted proteins | sample 1568721 | NCBI WGS metagenome assembly OHKL01 (sample SAMEA3879543, study PRJEB24766) | human gut metagenome | biome: human-associated habitat; feature: feces | place: USA | collected 1985/1987 | reverse complement strand
GCCCAATTACGGGCGGCATTTTTAGCACGAAGGAGAGAATATGATCCATCAATATAAGCTTGGCGGTTACAATATAGTGCTTGATGTATGCTCCGGCGCGGTGCACGCCGTGGATGACGTGGCGTACGACATGATTGCCGCGTTTGAATCGGCGGACAGGGCGGACGTTATATCCGCCATAGCCGAAAAATATCCCAACGAAACCGCCGAGTGCTATGACCAGATAGCCGAGCTGAAGGCCGCGGGCGAGCTTTTTGCGCCCGATACTTTCGAGCCGATGGCTGGTGCGCTGAAGGCCAAAACGGCTGGCGTTATAAAGGCACTGTGCCTGCACGTTGCGCATACATGCAACCTTAACTGCTCCTATTGCTTTGCAAGTCAGGGTAAATATCATGGCGAACGGGCCATAATGAGCTACGAGGTCGGCAAGCGCGCGCTTGACTTTCTTGTTGAAAACTCCGGCACGCGGCACAATCTTGAAGTGGACTTCTTCGGCGGCGAGCCGCTGATGAATTTCGATGTTGTGAAGCAGCTTGTGGCCTATGCGCGCAGCATAGAAAAGGAAAAAAACAAAAACTTCCGCTTCACGCTTACCACGAACGGCGTGCTTATTGACAACGATGTTATAGATTTTGCCAATAAGGAAATGAGCAACGTTGTATTGAGCCTTGATGGGCGCAAGGAAATACACGACCGCTTCCGCGTGGACTATGCCGGCAACGGCAGCTGGGAAAAGATAGTACCCAAATTCCAACGGCTTGTAAATGTACGCGGCAAAAAAGGCTATTACATGCGCGGCACGTTTACCCACGCCAACCCCGATTTTCTTGAAGATATACGCACCATGCTCGATCTCGGCTTTACGGAACTGAGCATGGAGCCCGTTGTTACCGCGCCCAACGACCCCTCTGCCCTTACCGAGGCGGACAGGCGCATAGTTATGGAGCAATACGAAAAGCTGGCAGAGCTTATACTCAAGCGCGATGCCGAGGGCAAGCCCTTCACATTCTATCATTACATGATAGACCTTAAAGGCGGGCCGTGCATATACAAGCGCATATCCGGCTGCGGCTCCGGAACGGAATACATGGCCGTTACGCCGTGGGGCGATCTTTACCCCTGCCACCAGTTCGTGGGCGATGAAAAGTTCAGACTGGGCGACATTTGGCACGGCGTAAGCAACACCGCAATACAGAATGAATTTGCGTCCTGCAACGTATATGCCCGCGAAGAATGCCGCGATTGCTGGGCACGTCTGTATTGCTCCGGCGGATGCGCCGCCAATGCCTACCACGCCACGGGTTCGGTACGCGGAGTATATAAGGAAGGCTGCGAGCTTTTCAAAAAGCGCATGGAGTGCGCCATTATGGTTGCCGCCGCACGCGAGCTCGGTAGCGAAGAATGAGCACGCCCATATGCGACTTTGTAAATAAATACATTGCGTCCTCCCCTGTGCGCATGCACATGCCCGGGCATAAGGGCAAAGCCATGCTGGGCTTTGAGCCATATGACCTTACGGAGATAGACGGCGCGGATGATCTGATGGCCCCAGACGGCATAATTGCCCAAAGCGAGGCCGAAGCAAGCCGTCTTTTCGGCGCACGCACGTTTTATTCCTGCGGCGGGTCAACGCTTTGCATACAGGTGATGCTGCACCTTATCAGCCTATACGCGGCGCAATGCGGCAAAAAGCCCGTTGTATTGGCCGGACGCAACGCGCACAAGGCATTCGTAAACGCATGCGCGCTACTTGATATAGGCATAGAATGGATATATCCTGACGATGAGCAGAGCTACATTGCCTGCAACATAACCGCGCAGCAAATATCCGAAAGGCTTGCGGGGCAGCACGGGCGCATCACAGCCGTGTATATAACAAGTCCCGATTACCTTGGCAACATGCAGGACATAGCCGCCATAGCCCGCGCCTGCCACGAAAGCGGCGCGCTGCTCTCAGTAGACAACGCGCACGGGGCATATCTTAAATTCATGCCCACACCGGCGCACCCTATGGACCTTGGCGCGGACATATGCTGCGACTCCGCGCATAAAACGCTCGGCGTCATAACAGGCGGAGCGTATCTGCACATTTCCGTTTCCGCCCCTGCCGTGCTTGCGGAGCGCGCAAAGGCAAGCTTTTCCGTTTTCGGTACAAGCAGCCCATCTTATCTTATACTGCAATCGCTCGACGCCGCCAACGGCACAACGGAAGCCTTCCGCAATGAACTGCGCACGTTTCTGCCGGAAGCAGATTCGCTGAAGGCCAAGCTTGCCGCGCACGGTTTTGAACTTGCCGGAAGTGAAGCGCTGAAACTTACGCTAAAGCCCAAATCGTTCGGATACAGCGGGCAGGATATAGCCGCGACGCTTGAAGCGGCGAATATATATCCGGAGTTTTATGATCCGGACTACATTGTGCTTATGCTTTCGCCACGGCACAGCGAACGCGAGCTTGACGCGCTGTGCGATACTCTCTGCTCTTTACCGCGCCGCGCACCTATAGTCTCCGCTCCGCCGCGTATGCCTCGCCCAGAGCGGGCGATATCCCCGCGCGAAGCTTTGCTTGCCGCTGCGGAGAAAGTGCCGCTGCCGCGCTGTTTAGGGCGCATATCGGCAGCATCCGCAATAGGCTGCCCACCAGCGATACCGATCGTTATAATGGGTGAGCGAATAAATTCCGCGGCAATAGCCTGCCTTGAGTATTACGGAATAGAAAGCTGCATGGTGGTAAAATAAAATATGCCCTTCGCATTCACATTCGAATTGCGAAGGGCTTTTTTGCACCGTTTTGCAAACATAAAAATCAGGCAGCCTTGCGGCTGCCCGATAAAAATGCTTAGTTTTTAATGGCTTACTCCTCGTCCTTCTTCTCGGCGTTGGCCATGGCTGCGGCAAAGAGACCGGCAAGGGAAGTAGTGGACTGCTCCACGGGGGGCAGATCGTATGCATCCTCGTCGCGACGGGGACGCTCACGGCGCTCGCTGCGCTCAGGCCTGTCGCCCTGCTGCTGACGGCGCTCGCTGCTATTGCGGCGATTCTCGCGCTCCTGCTGGCGCTGCGCATCCTGCTGCGCGCGCTGCTGGGCACGCTCGGCGGCCACGCGCTCACGCTCGGCCTTTTCCTTGGCTATCTCCTCAGCTATCTCGGGGTTCTCCTCAATGAGGGCCTCGCGGCGGCTCAGGCTTATGCGCTTAGCTTCGGTATTAACATCCAGAACCTTGCAGCGGACAACATCGCCCACGTGCAGTTCGTCCTCAACGTTGGCAACGCGCTTTACGCCAAGCTGAGAAATGTGGATAAGTCCATCGATAGTGGGCTCAAGCGCTACGAACGCGCCGAAGGGCACTATGCGAACGACTTTGCCTTCCACTATAGAGCCAACGGGATAACGCTGATCCGCGGTAACCCAGGGCTTGGGCTGAAGCTGCTTATAGCCCAGAGATACGCGCTGCTTTTCAACGTCAACATCCCTGATAAGAACTTCAACTTCCTGACCAACGCTGAGAACCTCGCTGGGCTTCTTCACGCGGCTCCAGGAAACGTCGGTAATGTGGATAAGTCCGTCAATACCGCCGCCAATGTCAACAAACGCGCCGAAATCGGTCAGTCTGCGTACAACGCCCTTTACCTTGGAGCCAACTTCCAGCTCCGCCCAGCGCTGCTTGCGGGCCTGCTCGGCTTCTTCCATCATAACGGCCTTGTGGGACGCTACGATGCGCTTACGGCTCTTGTCTACCTCGATAACCTTAAGGGTTATGGGCTTGCCGACCATGTCCTCTATCTTCTCAACGTACTTGGTGGAAAGCTGAGAAGCGGGAACGAACGCGCGCACACCTTCGATGGTGGCGATGAGGCCGCCCTTAACAACTTCCTTACCTACGCCTTCGAACACCTTTTCGGAAATGTGCTCGTCCTGGGTAAGAGTATCCCACATCTTCTTGCTCTCTACGTTCTTGTGAGAAAGCAGTACGTTGCCTTCGCCGTCGTTGACCTTTATGACCTCTACCTCGATAGGATCACCAATCTTGACTACATCGGCAGGATTCACGTCCGCATCAGAGGAGAACTCGTTGCGGGGAATGAACCCATCGGATTTGTAGCCAATGTTCACACAAACCTCGCCGTCCACTATCTGCACGACGGAACCGGTCAAAATCTGGCCGTTGCGGATACGCACGAGGGTCTTTTCAAAGGCCGCGGCGAAATCGGTGTCGCCATCGCCCTTATCCTCGGCGGGTTCTTCCGCTTTGGGTTCTTCGGTCTGTTCGGCATTGCACGCGCAGGCGCACTCTGCCTCGTTCTTGCAGTCACACTCCGCTACAATGGGCTCTTCAACGGCAGCGGCAGCTCCCGTTTCGACTCCATCGTTTTCTACGGGGTTTCCAGCCATCGTCTTTTCCATTTCGCTCATCCTGGTAATAACCTCCCTAATTTTCCAGTCCGGCGCAGAAGCGCCTGACACAATTCCTATTATATCATTATGAGCGATTTTTTCAAGAGAAAGTTCGCTTTCTTTTGATACATAATGTACATGTTTACAGTATTTTTTGCAAACGGAGGCAAGTTTGGCCGTATTGGAGCTGGTTTTGTCGCCTATGACGAGCATTTGTGAACATTTTTTGCTCAGCTCCTCCGCCTCTTTTTGCCGCGCCGCGGTGGTCGGGCAAAGCGTTTTTTCTATCACCGCATCTAAAAAATGCTCCCGTACCGCTTCCGCCACCTTTTCAAAGCCTTCCACCTCCGCCGTGGTCTGCGAAACAAGGCATACTTTAAGTTCAGCGTCAAGCACGGCTATATCCTCCGCTGTATGCACGAATATGCCGCGGTCCTCGCAGCAGCCGTTTATGCCTATGCATTCGGGGTGGTCGTCTTTGCCGTATATAAGTATTGTTCTGCCTGCTGAATGCTGTTCGCTCACTATCGAATGTATCTTTTCAACAAACGGGCATGTGGCATTCTTCACGTTGAGCGAGCGCGCTGCGCAATCCTTTATCACCTTCGGCGGCACCCCGTGAGAACGGATAAGCACCGTTTCGCCCGTAGGAACTTCTTCTATGCTGTTCACGGTTACCGCGCCCAGCGCTTCAAGCCGCTGTATGACAGATGCATTATGTATCAGTTCGCCGAGTATATACAGCGAGCCCCGCTCCTTCAATATGCCCTCCGCCATGTCTATCGCGCGCCTTACGCCGAAGCAGAAGCCTATGCTTTGCGCCTGTATCAGTTGCAATATATCTCCTCCAGCTCCGTACCGAGCGCCGCCACGGCATCCGCCAATTCGTCCGTAACAACGTCTATAAGCGTGCTCTTCTGCGCGTTGGCCGCAATTTCGCTCACATCTATGGCCTTGCCGACCATTATAACCGGCCTCAGCCTGCGCTGCGAATCGGGGTGAATATATATGGGTATTACCGGCGCGCCCGAGCGTATTGCAAAGAACGCCGTGCCTTTTTCAAATTCGTCCAGCGAATCGCTCACTTCGCGCTTGCCTTCGGGGAAAAGGCCGAATATCTTGCCATCATTAAGCACCTTCAGCGCATTTTTTAGCGACATAAGGTCAACGTTTTTCCTGTTCACAGGGAATGCCCCCAGCGAGCGGAAGAATATGTTGCCTATCTTTGATTCAAATATTTCCTTCTTTGCCATGAAATGCACCATTCTGGGCGTGCATATGGCAATTATAACCGGGTCCCACATGGAGCGGTGGTTGCAGATGAATATAGCCTTGCCCTTAACGCGCAAATTCTGCTTGCCGTAAACTATGGGGCGCAGTATCAAAAGCAGCAGCGGCCCCAGCAGAATTTTCAGCAGCATATACAGCATCAGTCTTTTCCTCCCGCTTCATTATAATACACGGCCTTTACCCGGTCCGTCACGGTCTTGACCGCCTGCTCTATTGTCATATCGGTCGTATCCACAAGTATTGCATCGCTCACCCTTGTAAGCGGAGCGAACTCACGATGGCTGTCCGTATAGTCCCGCGCTTCTATCTCCGCTTTAAGCTGCTCAAGCGTTTTGCCTTCGTCCCTGCCGCTTGCCTCAAGCTCCTTAAGCCTTCTTGCGGCGCGCTCATCGCTGGATGCGGTAATATAAAATTTGCACGGCGAAGCGGGTATAACGCACGAGCCTATGTCCCGCCCTTCCATAACAAGATCGGTATTTTGGGCTATCCTCTGCTGCTCTCGCACCAGCATCTGCCTCACTTCAAGTATAACGCCTATGTCGGATGCACCTTTGGACACCTGCTGCGTCCTTATAAGGCCGGACACGTCCTCCCCGTCAAGCAGCGTCCTCTGCGCGCCGCCATCGTTTTCAACGCTTATGTGCGTATCCTTCAGCATGGGCCGCACGCGCTCAGCGTCGTTTGGGTTAATTCCCAGCCTTATCGCCTTCAGCGCCACCGCGCGGTACATTGCGCCCGTATCAAGGTAAAGTATCCCCAGCTCCTTTGCCGCGGCCTTGGCAACGGTGCTTTTGCCCGCGCCGGCCGGCCCGTCTATGGCCACGTTTATATGCGTCATATTATGCTCCTTCCCGCAAGCACGCCCGTTGAGCAGGCTATTTGAATATTGAATCCGCCCGTATATGCGTCCACGTCTATAACTTCGCCTGCAAAGTACAGCCCGCTCACAAGCTTTGATTCCATTGTGGATGGGTCTATTTCCTTCACGTTTATGCCGCCGCGCGTAATTATTGCCTGATCTATCGGCATGGCGGCCTTAACCGTTATCGGTACGCATTTTATAAGCGCGGCAAACGCATGCCGCTGCTCCCGCGTTACGGAGTTGGTTTCCGTATCCGCAGCTATGCCCGAAAGCTGTACCATGACCGGTATCATCCTGCGCGGAAAAAGCCCGTCCAGCGCATTCTGGAAGCTTTTGCGGCTGTTCTGCTGAAAATCACGCACAAGGCGGCGGCCAAGCTCATCTATATCAAGCCCGGGCTTTAGGTCTATCGTCAGCCGCACGCCTGCGGGATCATCCGCAATGCGGCTGGATGCGCTCAGCACCAGCGGGCCGGACACTCCAAAGTGAGTGAACAGCATTTCGCCAAGCTCGCTGTAAACAAGCTTTTTCTTTTTGTTATATGCATTGAGCGTAACGTTTTTGAGCGAAAGGCCCATCAGCTCCTTGGACCATTCCTCCTCCGTTTCAAGCGAGATGAGGCTGGGCAATATCGGCGTTACGCTGTGGCCGAAGGCCTTGGCGAATGCATAGCCGTCTCCCGTGGAGCCGGTGGACGTGTAGCTTGCGCCGCCCGTTGCGAGCACCACCGCGTCGTAACGCTCCTTTTTCCCGCCAAGGTCTATAATAAAACCGGCTTCATCCTTTGTTATCGCCTTCACGCGGCTGTTCAGCCGAATGTCTACGCCTGCTTTTTTCACGCGGTTTGCCATCGCGCGTAGTATGTCGCTTGATTTATCGGACTGCGGGAATATCCTGCCGCCGCGTTCCACCTTCGTCGGCACACCTTCCGCGTTTATCGCGGCAACAAGTTCATCGTTTGTGAAGCCGTAAAGCGCGCTGTAAAGGAAGCGCGAATTGCGCGGTATGTTTTCAAAAAAATCCTTTATATCGGCGGAATTTGTCAAATTGCAGCGGCCCTTGCCCGTTATGAAAAGCTTTTTGCCCAGCTTTTCGTTGCGCTCATACAGCGTCACACTGTGGCCGTTATGCGCGGCTTCGCTTGCGCACATCATGCCCGCGGGACCGCCGCCTATTATTGCTACGCGGCTCATATAAGCCCCTTTCTCATCAAAAAGCCTCTCTCGTTCCAGGTTATAAGCTTGCTTTGTTCGCCCTTATGCAGTTCAATTTCGCATACGCCGCAGTTATCCACCTTCACCTGCCGCATATTCTCAAGCGGAATGCCAACCGCATCCGCCATCAGCAGCTTTATGGGCATAGTATGGCTTACTATCGCAACCGTTGCGTCCGCCGCATTTTCCTCCATAACGGCGCTCACGGCGCGCTTTGCCCGGGCAAGTATAGAATATGCAGATTCGGCCCGCATCACGGCGCTTTTCTCTTCGTCCAAGTGCCATGACCAGTCCACCCAAAATTCCGGAAACTCCTTTGAAAGCTCGCGCGAGGTTTTGCCCTCCCAAAGGCCAAAGTCAATTTCTATCATTTCACCAAGCAGCTTTACGCAAACGCCTTGCCTGTCCGCAATGGCCTTCGCGGTATCGTGCGCGCGCATAAGCGGGGATGCATACACCGCGTCTATTTTCCTGCCGCTCAGCCATTCGCCCACGGCCTCCGCCTGCGCCATTCCCCGCGCGTTCAGCGGAATATCCGTTCTGCCCTGCACGCGGCCTTCGCTGTTCCATTTCGTTTGCCCATGGCGTACCAATATTATTCTCATTCCCTGCCGCTCTCCTTGGTAACATAAACGCCGTGGCTGCCCCATATGCCTTCAAGCTGGCTTAGGGTATTGGATACCTGCTCCCTGCGTCTTAGGCTGCACGCCACAATTATCGCATTTATAAGGCTGAGCGGGGCAACGAGCGAATCCGCAAAGCCCGCCATATCGCTGCGGGCGATCAGCGCATGCTCCGCCTTTTCGGCTATGGGGGAAGATACGCTGTCGGTTATTGCGATTATGGTCGCGTCCTTCCCGCGGGCAAAATCCAGCGCGTCAATGGTGCGGTTTGAATAGCGCGGGAAGCTTATGCCTATGCATACGTCCTCGCCGCTTATGCGGAACAGATCCTCATATATATTGCCCATCGCGCCGGACACCATCACCACGTTATCCATAACAAAGCCAAGATAATACGCCAAAAACTGCGCAAGCGGCGCCGCGCTCATAAGACCGACTATGTATACCTTTTTAGCTTCGAGCAGCGCGTTTATTGCGGCATTGAAGGAGGCATTGTCTATTGAATCTATCGTTGCGCGGATATTGGACACATCTGACTTCAGCACGGATCTTAGCACATCGTTGGGCTGAAGGTCGCCGGTCAGCTGAATGCGCTGCACGCTGGTAAGCTTGTTTCTTATCAGCTCCTGCAATGATTTTTGCAGTTCCGGATATCCGTCATACCCCAGCGCATACGCAAAGCGCACAACCGTGGATTCGCTCACGCCAACTATGCGCCCCATCTTAGATGCGGTTATGAACGCCGCGCGGTCGTAGTTTTCCGTTATGTATGCCGCAAGCTGCTTCTGCCCCTTGCTCAGCGTTTTATAGTTTTTGTTCAGCCTTACAAGCAGGTCGCTGCCTTCGGTCTTTTCCGCATCCTTACGCATTTATTCGCGCCAGCCTTTCTTTAATAATGCAAGCATATTTTCGTCCGTAAAGCTCATTTGCAGCGGGGTTATTGAAACATAGCCCTTTTGCAGCCATCTGTCATCCACGTCGTCGTTTTCCCGACTCATGTACACTATGCCGCGGCGCGAATAGAACATTTCCTCTCCGTTTTCATTCGGCATCAAATCATATTCGGTGGGATACTTATGGAAGCCGAGCGGGGTCAGCTTCACGCCCTTGCAATCCTCCCGCGCGCCGTCCGGAGCGTTTACATTCAGCAGCATAAGTTCATTATGTTCTTCCATCAGCTGCATGGCCTTTTCAAGGCCGTATATACACATATCAAAATTTTCCGGTTCAAATGCATAGTTGGATACGGCAATGGCCTTTACGCCGTATATAGCCGCCTCCATGGCCGCGCCTACGGTGCCGGAATACAGCGTATCCGTGCCAAGGTTACTGCCGTGGTTTATGCCGGACACTACAAGATCCGGCCATTCACCCATAAGCTGCATGCCAAGCTTTGCGCAGTCCGAAGGCGTGCCGCTTATTGCATACGCCGTAACATCCTCAAGCCCTTCAAGCGTTACGCGTTCCGCACTCAGCCCAAATTCGCTGCACGTGAAGGAATGGCTTGCGCCGCTGCGCTGCACGCTGGGCGCGGCAATGGTAACTTCGTGTTTTCCATGCAGGGCAACGGCCAGCGCGCGTATGCCCGCAGCGTAGACCCCATCGTCGTTTGTTAAAAGAATCCTCATGGTCTCGTCCTTTTCGCTTTCATTTCAATTCAATTCTTTCATATTTTATCAGAAATCGACCATTATAGCAACAAGAATGCGAAAATGATGAAGGAATTGCACCAATGCAATGCAACAAAAAAAGAGCCGGACAAGGAACAATCCTCATCCGGCTCATTTGTTTCTTTTAAGCTATACCCAAAAGCTTACCGCTAAAGGCAAATTAATACTTGCGCTTACGGGCAGCTTCGGCTTTCTTCTTGCGCTTTACGCTGGGCTTCTCATAATGCTCACGCCTACGGACCTCAGCGAGGACGCCAGAGCGCGCGCACTTACGTTTGAACCGTTTCAGGGCACTCTCCAGGGACTCGTTTTCGCCTACACGAATTTCCATTTCTTTATCCCTCCCCTCTGATGCAACATAGCGGTATTCCATATCAAAAACATGGGCTATATCCGCAAACAAAAAATATTATAAGTGAACATCCGCCCAAAGTCAACCCAAATACGCTAATTTTCCTTCCGAACATAAATTATCCGCCCAAAGAGTGGCTCCTCAGGCGGATAAGCTCATGCCTTTTCGGCCGAATATCAGTTGTTTTCGAGCTGCTTGCGGTATTCTGCCAATTCTTCCTGGTTAGCCATTATGAAGTGACCCGTCTCAATCTCCGTCCAAACGGGCTTATCGGTTTCATAATGATGGCAGGAAGGATCGTATACTTCCAGCACCTTTTCGCGTTCGCTTTCGGGATCCGGCATAGGTATGGCGGAAAGCAGCGCGCGCGTATAAGGATGCAGCGGGTGTGCGAACAGCTTTTCGGTTTCGGAAAGCTCCACTATAACGCCCTTG
>OHKL01001084.1_pt1 | contig 10871 bp, 5 predicted proteins | sample 1568721 | NCBI WGS metagenome assembly OHKL01 (sample SAMEA3879543, study PRJEB24766) | human gut metagenome | biome: human-associated habitat; feature: feces | place: USA | collected 1985/1987 | reverse complement strand
CCATCTGGTTGGCATACGATCAAATATGACAATGTGGATGGCAAATATTTATATAATCGCTGCCATTTGATCGGTTTCAGCTCACTGCAGAAAATGCGAATGAGAAGAACTTAATCACTGGGACCAGATATCTGAATGTTCAGGGAATGCTGCCGTTTGAGAATATGGCAGCGGACTATGTAAAAGAAACTGGAAATCATGTGCTGTATCGGGTGACTCCGGTTTTTGAAGGCAGTAATCTCGTAGCATCCGGCGTACTAATGGAAGCGGAATCCGTAGATACGGCATGTGCCTGCCATGCATCAATCAGCATCTGATTATTAATGCTCAGGCGGCAACCGTCATCGGATGTAAAGCTGAAAGTATAGCGACCGGAAACGGTCGGTTTCAACTTTCCCGTCCAACGGACAGACAACGGAGATTTAGGCAGGAACGGATCGGGAGCCTGATTGGCAGGTTCAAAGTTGATCCAACTCTCCTTACGCACTCTCGGGGTGCCTTCGAGGCGGGTATTGTCAAAATATTCAGCTTGCAGTCCTTCCGGGAAGTTCTCTCCCTGAATAAGTTCCAGCCCATCGGCAGCAGATTTCCAGGGAGCATAGACGACTTTCACCCGATCGCCTACCCTGTTTCTGATACCTTGTAGTATGGAAACCGGTTCTACTACCGGAGCGCCGCTGTAATCGCCAAACTCACATTTGCCGGCATTGATGCCGACTACTGCGATTGATTTCAGTTTGTCAGCATTCAGCGGAAGCCTATTTTTCTGATTCTTCAGTAAAACGACACATTGGCGGGCAGCGTCCAGAGCTATCTGCTGATGTTCTTTCGAACCGATCACTGACGGAGAGATTTTAGTATACGGATTTCGTTCCCCGCTATCAAAAAGTCCCAGTTTCATGCGGGCCGTCAGCACATGATAGGCGGCGGAGTCAATATCGGCATCCGATACCATATATTGTTTGTAAGCATTCAATAAGGGGCCGTCATACACATCGTCACCGCATTCAAGGTCGAGTCCCGCCTTGATGGATAAAGTGGCAGCCGCCTCCTTCGTCTTTACATATTTATGGGCATTGACCAGCAAGGCAGGTCCGCCACAATCGGAAACGACATATCCCTGAAATCCCCAGTCCTGACGCAACACCTTTTGCAGCAGCCACGGATTCAGCGTGCAGGGCACATCATTCAGCGCATTATAGGCGGACATGATGGAAGCGGCTTTTCCTTCCTTCACACACATTTCGAAAGCAGGAAAATAATATTCACGCAGTTGTTTCTCCGATATCTGCGGGTTGCAGACAAAGCGATTATGCTCTTCGTTGTTGGCGGCAAAATGCTTGGGAGTAGAAACGATTTTCAGGTAATGCGGATCATCTCCTTGCAGTCCGTTCACAAAGGCTGTTCCCATTATTCCACTCAGGAAAGGGTCTTCTCCATACGTTTCCGGTGTTCGTCCCCAACGCGGGTCGCGTGCCATGTTCACGGTAGGCGACCAGAAAGTCAGCACATCGCTGAATTGTTCTTTCTGTTCTCTTCCCTGATCCAGCTCGTTCCAACGGGCACGCGCCTCATCCGAGATCACTGTGGCTACCCTTTTCTGCAACTCCAGATTCCAGGTAGCTGCCAGTCCGATGGCTTGTGGAAATACGGTGAAACGTCCGGGACGTACTACTCCATGCAATGCTTCATTGCCATGATAGTATTTATCGATACCCAAACGGGGAATACCGGGAGAAGTGGCACGAAGCAAACTGATCTTCTCTTCCACCGTCAAACGGGAAATCAAATCCATTACCCGTTCATGCACAGGCGCATTTTCATTCTTATATAGTTCCTGCGCGTGAACGAACGAACAAGACAAGGCTGACAACACACCTGTCAACAAAATCTTTTTATACCTTTTCATCATGATCATTTTTCTACCTTATTATCTGTTTTTATTAATCTACCGGACCATCCATCAACAAGTCATGTTTCTTCTCCTTTACCCCGTGCGACTTAAAACCGCCTCCGTCTGTCGCAATGCCCATTACATGGAACATCGAGTTCCAAAAGGCAGTTGTTTCTTTCGTCTGCAAACGATAATCTATGACTGACAGAACCAAATCTGTCTTATCCTGCAACGGATATGTGATTAAAGCTGCTCCTTCCGGCTTTTGTAATGCTTCATACAAGACGACCTGAGCGCATTTCCAGTGTTCGGGAGAAGTATTAAATAAATTCCAGTCCGTGCGGGAAGCTTTTAATATGACATTGCCTTTTTCCACCAATGCTCCCGCCAGCCCTTGCTTCAAGATGTAACGGTCTCCTTCCATTTCACCGAAATATAGATCGGGAAGTTCAAAATAGTTTCCCCAGTAAGTACTTCTGTTCATCTCCAAAGCAGTGGCTTTACGTTTCGTCAGCCTGACTTCATCGGGCAACCATCGGCAGAAGTCCGCACTCAACTTCTCTCCGCTGCCCAATGCCAGCAACATACCGCCCTTCTTCCTCCATTTTTTCAAAGCGGATTGTAATCCTTGCAAATCTGCCGCTGTCACTTGTTCCGCATCTACTATCCATAGGTTTGCTTTTCCCGGATTCTCTGTTAATGAAACACCGGATTCAGTCAGGAAACGGATTAAATCCGGATTCGCTTTTCCGGCTAAATATGCAACAGCATAGACAGGGGAAGGTAATTCCGGTTTCACAGGATGTTTTACTTCTTTGAATGCAGTCCATTCGCCACCGTTCAATGCCGCTTTCAGTGCATTAAACATCGGAAGCGGTTTATATAAAGGAAGCGAGCTGTCCAATCCCGGATTAAAAGTAGTTACATAAGGAGGGATACGTTCATATTGATATCCCGGTTTGCCTTCTTCATACGGTTTGCCGGCAAAGATTCCATCCGACAGATTCGGAAGGCGGCTAAAATCATGGTATCCCAAATTCATGTGCTCCAGGCCGAACCAACATACTTCCGAAGGAGAATAGTATGCCAGATAAGGAATGGCCATCTGTTTCACATTCTGAAAGACATCAATTGCCAATGCTTCACTGCGCCCTTCATAAGACAAATAGGCTTTCTCTCCGACAAAAGGATATAGCTGGTGAGGACGCCCGTAATAAGTTGCCCCGGATTCACCTACGATCAAAGGTTTATTCAGTCCTTTGGGCAAATCGTCCAGTTTCAGACCATGAGAAAAGTGTTTGCTCCATACAGGCAGACGCCCGTCCATATCGCGGTCACCGTCCAACGTCAGGAAGTCACGGGTCGGATCAAACTGACGGGCACTTCCTGTCAGTTCCACCAGTTTGTCATCCCAAACGGCGGCGACCTCCTTTGTCGGCTTATTCAATAAAGCGATAGCAAACATTTCATTTCCCGCACTCCATCCTATGACCGAGGGATGGTTACGGTCGCGCATGATCAGACGTTCCAAATGCTTATGTGAACGCTGCCATGTTACGTCTTCTTCAAGATTCAGACGAATGGAACTACCGAATAAAGCCGTTTCATCCAGTACCATCAATCCCATTTCATCTGCCAGATCATAGTAAACACGCGGCCAGGGCTGCGCGTGCGGGCGAACCGCATTTCCACCAAAGTCCTTGATCATCTGATACCACGCATAAGCAAAGCGTCGCGAACAGATATAAGCACTAAATGGATGCTGGATATCTCCGAAACACTGTATTTTCTTTCCGTTCAGCTGAAATTCATCACCGACAATCTTAAACTGTCTCCATCCGAAACGAGTTGCCTTGCAGTCATAAACCTGCTTCTTTCCGTTTACGGTCAACAGCAGAGTATATAAGTCCGGAGTATCCGGAGTCCAGAATTTCAATCGATGATCCGGATGTTGAGTAATAACAACTTTCTTCTTCTCTCCTTTTTGAAGCGTGACAGTAGTAACAGGCATGGTAAGCGCCGTGCTCCCCAATGTCCATTTTATCTCCGGAGCTGTCAGAATATCCTTTCCTGCCTGGTTCACCCATTCCCGGACTTCGCCATTCAATGTCACGCTCGCCTTTTCCGGTGAGAGATTTATCAATTCTACTTCTACCTTCAACTCATTCTTATCTACCCACGGTTGTACAAATACATCCGTAATCCGTATCTCAGGCACAGCAAACATATATACATCCTGCCAGATACCCAATAAATAATCAGTATTGGAACCGGTAGGATAAGTCGCTCCCATTTTCTGATAGACGGGATGCGACTTGTCGAATAACTTGGTATCTCTTACTCCAACCAACAGTTCATTCTCACCTTCACGATTCACATACGCTGTAATATCCGCCTCAAAAGGAAGATGAGCATCAAAGTTCCGGCAAATTTCTTTTCCATTCACCTGTATCACACAATCTCCCGCAACAGCTTCGAAGTGAAGCAGAATCCGCTTTTGCTCCCAATCCGCAGGAATCCGGAAGTTACGGCGCAGCCATCCCATACGGGTATGTACCCAATGTTCCGGATAACTTGGAAAGTAGACTGATCCCGGCGCATACGGACGCTGTGTTCCTTCACCGACCTTACTGCCTCTTCCCCAGTCATTCACATTGATTGCAGAAGGTATTTTGATCTTTACTTTCTCCCACTGGTCCGGTTTGGGGGCAGACAGTTCCGGAGCTATTCCCGAACCGCTTTTCCATGAAGAAGGGACTGCAACACATTGTAAATCCCAAAATCCGTTCAGGCAGACTTCATCCCGATACGGCTTTTCCTGTGGAATAACCAAGCCTTCCGCCGGAGAGAAATCACGGTCGAACACCACTGCCCGGTTTTGTGCCGTCATCGTCTCAGAAAGTAATCCGCCAACAATGAACAAACCACATCTAAAACTCTGCAAAACGATTCTCCGTATACTGCTTCTATCTTTCTTCATGCTCAACCCTCCTTTCAATCAATCAATTACCATTCTCATTAAATGCCTTTATAGAGAAATAATATTCCGAATCCCTGTTGAAGTAACGGGCCTCATACTGATTATCGTATACCGTCACAGAATGCGTTAACTTGTCTTTCTGCGTTCCCCATTGCAGGATATATCCGGTAGCCCCTGCCTGAGCATCCCATGTAAAACGGTAAATTCTCCGGTCACTGTCATCCCGTATCGCTCGAAAACCGGTCACTGCGGACGGTGCAGTCCCTTCCCCCTTACCGAATATGCGGAAACCGGACAAAGAAAAACATCCTTCCAGCTCTTTCGAATTACTGATTCGCAGATATCTGAGTTTTGCAGGCTTATCTAGCGTGAAAAGACGATGAGGCTCATCTTTCTTATTCTCTCTTTCATCAACGAGATTCATCCACTCCTTTCCATCTGCCGAACCTTCTATCAAGAACTGATAAACAACAGGAGGATGAGGTGCAAATACTTTAAAATGATGATCGGCAAAGTTCACGTGTATCGCATTGACCGTCACCGGAGTTTCCATGTCAATCTGAAGCCATTCTCCCTTCTTTCCGGTTTGAGCGGCCCACCAGGTTTCGATTTGTTCATCATTGGCTTTGTCCGGTTCATAGCCGGGAAGAGAGGAAGAAGCGGAAACAGGTTTCCGGAAAGAAAGCAGATTCCATCCCATACTCAGATCGGTCTTATTGAAGTCCACCTTTTTATCGGGTATATAGAAAGGATAATCCGACCAGGCTGTATGCGCATACATTCCGTTGCGGGCAGAGATTGCTACCGGAAAAAGTCCCAGTCTCCGTTCAAAAGAATGGCGAACGGAGATTGTCATAGATGCTACGTGCCAGTAGTTTCCATACTTATCCTGAAAGGTATGGCCATGCCCTGCCCCACCGATAAATCCGCCCGGCTTAAAGGAGAATGGATTATCTTCCATATATTCAAAAGGTCCCAACGGGTTATCTCCTACATAAATCCCGTCACCATAGATGCGATACTGAGTACCCGGAGCTGCATACTGCAAATAGTAACGTCCTTCATATTTCAGCATACAAGGTCCTTCATTCCATCCCTGACGCGGCTCTTCATTATTCTTTCCGGGCACTTCCCATCCATATTTATCTCCGTGGTGTTCGATCAACGCTCTGGCTTCTCCAATGGCACGGAAACCGTCTTTCGGATCTACTTCCACCCCCATGATAGGATCTTTATTCGAGCATCCCCAATACATATACACCTTTCCATCATCGTCTCTATAGAAAGCCGGATCATGAAGCCGGTAAGTCAGCTTCGTATCTACCGGTTCCCACGCATCCTTTTCAGGATGGGCACTCTTGAATATCTGAGTTTTACCGCTGGAAGTGGTAAAGTACAGCGTATCTCCGACAGGAAGAATGGTAGGAGCATAATCCTCCAGAGTCGGTATGGTAGTGCAGGGAATGTATTCCCAATCCGCTAAATCTTCAGAACGCCAGTAACCTCCGGACTTGGAAGCAAACAGATAGTAATATCCTTTAAAGTATTCCAAGACCGGATCGGCGGCTTCGCGACGCGATTCGTCTTTCGGCTGGAAACGATAGTTCAGGTTGATCGGGTTCGTTACAATCCGATGCCGGGGCATTCGTTTCTCTGATGAGCAGGCATACCAGCCAGGTCCTCAGGGGATGTTTCGATACGGACCATTACGATCTTCTTTCCGTCAGCATGCCATTTGGCCGCATCATCGGCGAAGAACACGATCTGCCCTGTTGCCGCTCCCGGAGATGCCGGCAAGCCTTTCTCGTTATACAGGTTACAACGGGGGCTATTGGAAAATCCGTAACGTACGGCCACAGGTACAGCCACTTCACTGCTGGACACAATCACCTTATTTCCTTCAATCACCGCATCCGCCCATACAAACTTACGGTCCGCTCCCGCAATGCCGAAGCCTGTCAGCTTCGTCGGTTTCGGATGAGGCGGTTTTCCTGCCGGAATGTACGGAGAAGTTCCCATCACCAGTTTTTTACCCTGATTGGTAAACTCCAGAATGATCTTATTTCCTTTCACAGACATCTTTTTATAAAGAGGCCCCATGCCGACAATTTTCTCTCCGTACGCCAGCTTTCGGGCAGCAAGAGCCAGCCGATGCCCGACATCGTATTTATCTACCGGATGTAAATCGAAAGGATCTCCTACATCGATTGTCACAGCCATTGCCGTGTTGGGCAGATTCAAGGCCTTCAGCTGTCCTTCCCGTACCCAGCGCCAGCCGTTTCCTTCGACAGACGGCTCGGGATCTACCGGTTCGAAATTGGGAAGCTGCACATATACGAAAGGAAAATCACCGATTCCCCATTTCTCTCTCCAATCCGTAATCATCCGGGAGAACAGGGTAGCATATTCTTTTCCAGAGCCGCCGGAGTTAAATTCTCCCTGATACCAGATGACTCCCTTTATACTCAAAGGGATTAAAGGAGAAATCATTGCGTTAAACAGATTGGACGGACCGTTATTTCCCCCATTCGGTTTACGCGGATTGGGCGGACGGGGAACTCTGGGCTGTGGTTTGGGAGGAGCCGGCTTTCCAGCTGCTTGTGCCGCCTGCACAGCTATCGCCCATTCTTTTTGTGCCTGATTCCATTCTTTTCCTACGGTCTTATCCCATTCCCTTACCGCTTCATCAAATTCTTTCTGCTTCTGTGGATAAGTGGCGAGTATTTCCGGATTATCTTTCACATTCTTCTCATACGCAGCTACATAGTGTGCCAAAGCCGGTTCTTGTTTCAATCCGGAAAGGCTGGTCCAGGCTTCTGCACGCGTACCTCCCCATGCGGACTGGATAACTCCCAACGGGCGTCCGTTTGCAGCACGCATATCACGTGCAAAGTAATAAGCTGTTGCCGAAAAGCCCTGTCCATTGATCTTAGCCAACATCTCCGGTGTACAAAGTACCCATCTGGCAGCCCGTTCGGGGTTAGATGTTCCCTGAGGAACTTCAATATCGGTCAATGGCTCTAACGACGTATTCTTGGGAACAAAGAACAAACGCAGCAAAGGATCTTCCGAAGCGACTATATCGTCAGCATATTCTTTTCTTACCTTCATTCCCCATTCCATATTCGATTGTCCGGAAGCAACCCATACATCGCCTACCAACACATCCGAGTAGACAAGTTTGTTCTTACCGGCAATCGTCAGAGTCTGCCCTTCTTTCTTTGTTTTTATCGGTTTCAGGTTCACTCTCCATGTTCCGTCAGTGTCAGCAGTCGTTTTCACTTTCTGTCCGGCAAAGACTACCTCTACGGTTTCTCCGGCATCAGCCCATCCAAAGATGGCAATCTTTGTGTCTTGCTGCAACACCATGTGATCACCGAAGATCAGCGGCATCCGTACATCGGCTTTCATCTTTGTCAGCCCAAAGCTTACGGACAACAAGAATATCCATGATATGAAAAGAAGTCGTTTCATTTTATTTATAAGTCTATATCTACATTACTATATTTCCATTTCACTGTGACCCGTTTGGAATCGGGAGTACAGTGAATCATTATTTGTTTATCCTGTATCGTGACAGGAAGGGATTCCCTTCCTTGTTTCGCCTTCGCCTCAGTTACTTTGTTTTCCGTTAAGATAACGAGAGTCAGCGGAATATCAAACTGTTCTTTATTTAATTTACAATCCAGAATAAAAGACACTGAATTAGAATCGATTTTCACGTCCTTGATAGTGGTCGCATCACGCTGTCTGATGTATCGGCCGATAGTACCGAAAGTATCGATCCAAAGATCTTTTTCATGCTTCTTCGCATAAGTCAGATGAGATTCGAAAACATCAGGGCGAAGCGGATCAAATCCGTCTGTCAAACCGTGAATCATAGCTACGCCCCATTTCCTCTGGCTAATCAGTTTATCAACCCATTGATTGATATTCTCTGCCGTGGTATCTCTGGCTCCAATGCCTTGCTGAAAAGTACGGGCTACGACATGACGTTTTTCTACGATCTTTTCGACTTGCTCATTGAAGCTGTTGTAAGGGTAACAAAAAGAAACGGGGAAAATACCCGTTTCCTTTCGGATCATATCGGCACTATTTTCTATCTCATGTTCAAGTTCTTCCGGTTCTTTTACCTGAGTCACCAGATTCTTATGACTGTACCCATGATTACCGATTTCAAAACCTTTAGCCGCCAATGTACGTATCTCCTCCCAGGTAACACCTCCCCATGCACCCGGCTTCTTGGCCTCAGCTTCCTGCAGCGTAGCCGAGACCTGTCCGGGAATGACAAAGAATGTTCCCGGTATCTGCAACTTCTCCATGATGGGAGCAGCAATCAGATACTGATTGCGCAATCCATCATCAAATGTATAGCTTACAGCACCGGCCTTGGCATCCTTAAAGTCAGCGATTCGTATCTTGACCGGTACGTCATGAACCGGTTCGGTTGCCCTTACGAAGAGACTGGAAACAATCAGTAACAGTCCAAAACAGGTTATAAGCCTCTGATACATATCACTTATCCGGTAAAAGTTATCATTCATTTACTATTAAAGGAATCTTATAAAGACACCATCTTGTATTTGGTCGTAAACGCTACAGGCTGCTTATTCTCTTTTGCCAGCTTGAACGGAATCAGTTTTTCTTCGCCTGCTCCCAGTTCATAATGAACGGCATCTCCCACCTTCTTACCATCCACAAACATTTCCACCTTACCGATATCCATCAACGTACCTGTATTTTTCACACTCACCCACACTGTCTTCTGGTTCTTGACAAGGTTCTCTTCTACCTTGGACACAGCAAGATCGAAATTGGCACCAAACTCATGTGTATAATTAAGCATTCCCGTGACGCCTTTCTTGTTATCACTATAGCCTACACTATGTTTGATTTCATTTTTAGCTACGTAATCGGGACTCATTCCACCTACCATGATTTTGAACTCCCCTTTTTCCACGACTCTGTCCATCCGGTCATTGAGCAATGAAATATCATATGGAGTCATTTCAAACGAAACAGTCTTCGATTCTCCCGGCTGCAAATGAATACGGGCAAAGTCTTTCAATTCCATAACACGGGTTTTCACACTGGCATACATATCCGTCACATATAGCTGAGCGACTTCATCACCCGCACGGCTTCCTACGTTCTTCACTGTAGCCTGAACTTCCACATTGCCATTCGCCTTTTCCTGTATCTTCAGATTAGAATATTCGAATGAAGTGTAGCTGAGTCCGAATCCGAAGCGGTAAAGAGGATAATATTCCATATCTACATATTCGTAACGGCGTCCTGAAGTCTTGAAGTTATAATACAAAGGAAGTTGTCCTACGTGACGCGGGAATGTCATCGGCAGGCGACCGGCAGGATTGTAATCACCAAACAGTACATCTGCCATAGCCGGACCACCTTCTTGTCCCGGCAACCAGTTTACCAAGATAGCCTTGCACATTTCGGATGCTTTCAGAATATCATAAGGACGGCCTGCCTGAAGAATCAGTATCACCGGCTTTCCTGTTGCACAGACAGCTTCCAGCAATTCCTGCTGTTTGCCCGGAAGGATTAAAGTCGCCCAGTCGTTATTTTCTCCACATGTCTTACGGACATCATTGGTCGCTTCACTGGTAGAGCAGTCACCCAATACCATAATCACGACATCTGATTGGGAAGCCGCCTTCACAGCTTTCGGAATATTGGTTTCGTCCGGATTGGTAAAGTCACATCCCTGTTCATAAAGAACTTTGGTCTGTTTGCCTACTGCGCCTTTGATACCTGTCAATACCGATTTCAGTTGTCCCGGAAGCAATTTCGGAGTGTAATCGCCCGGCTGCAGGTCATCTGCACCGGGACCCAGTACCGCAATCGTACGCAGTGTCTTTGACAAAGGAAGAAGATTGTCTTTGTTTTCCAGCATTACAATTGATTCACGTGCCGCCTGACGTGCCATTTCCTTATGGCTGTCCGAGTTCCATCCCGGGTATATTTTCTTCCAGT
>OHKL01001083.1_pt1 | contig 10903 bp, 12 predicted proteins | sample 1568721 | NCBI WGS metagenome assembly OHKL01 (sample SAMEA3879543, study PRJEB24766) | human gut metagenome | biome: human-associated habitat; feature: feces | place: USA | collected 1985/1987 | reverse complement strand
GGTACAGCTGCTGATCTTCACCAAGAAGAACGACCCTCAGCTGCCCCGCTACATCATGGAGCAGTTGGACCGGGGCGTTACCAGCTGGACGGGCCGGGGCGGCTGGACCGGCGACGAGGTGCAGGTGCTCTGCGTCTGCCTGTCCAAGTATGAGATCGACACCCTGCAGGATGTTCTGCGCCGGGTGGACCCGGATGCCTTCTACATCGTGCAGGAGGGCGTCCATGCCGGCGGCAATTTCGAGCGCCACCTGGGGTGACAGTCCCCGAAAAATCACAAAACACCATCCCACGGGATGGTGTTTTTTCTTACCTTTTCAGGAAATTGCGGATGTGAAAGCGGCAACGTCTCCAATTTGTCCGCTGATAAAAAACGAAACCGGCGCAAACCGTTCTTACAGGCGGGACAGCGCCTCGTAAAGCGAAAAAAACGGCAAGTGTCGGTAACGTTTTCAGATTACCACATTTTTTTGCACAAATCAACCAAAAATTTACACAAACTTAATGTTCAAAAATTGTTCATTTTGCAGCTTGAAAGTTGAAAAACACCGGCGTATAGTAATGATGTTATTAGTGGGCGGGCGTGTTTGTTTGCTAAAAAACAGGAAATGCAACTTTTCCGGTATAAATATTTCGCGGTTTTAATTGCGAAAGGAACGATGAACCACGTCCTGAATGCTAAGAAATCGTTATGAAAAGGGAGGAGCCGCTATGACCCGACAGGAAGCCGTCGACCGTCTGTGCGATGTGTACGCCGGCAGCTATGATGTGACCCGCTGCGAAGAGAACGAGCACGCCTTGGCCGCCACGATGGATTTCTACGCTACCGCCGAGAAGTACGTGCTCTCCAAAAAGGCCAAGCTCTGGCAGGCCAACAGCTTTGAATATGTGTACCTCTTCAATGTTCCCCATCTGACGAAGGAGATATATGAAAGGTGCGAAAAGCTGGCCTACGAACAGGGTATGGCCCGCATCCAGCCAAACTCCACCCATATGTATACCTACATCACCGCGCTGTTTGTCTGTGACAGCTGCGACGAAGACGCCCGCAAGGCACTGAAGCGCTGCAAGCTCTACAAGAGCTTCAAGCTGTCCTACTGGGGCTGGATGGACTTTCATACCGGGCTGGTGGTGCTGCCTGAGGAAAAGATCAGCACCAATGCCAGCGGACATAGTGCAGCACAGGTTTTCGAAAGAGGCCTGTTTCATAAGCAAAAGAAATCGCTATTCAGAAAGGAGAGAGCTGTATGAATGCTGCGTTGTTCCTTATTATTGGCTGCGCTGTCCTGGTCGTAGGTTATATCTTCTACGGCGGCTGGCTGGCCAAGAAGTGGGGCGTGGATAACTCCCGTCCGACTCCCGCTCATACCATGGAAGACGGCAAGGACTACTGCCCTGCCAAGGCTCCTGTGCTGATGGGCCACCATTTCTCCTCCATCGCCGGTGCCGGCCCCATCAACGGCCCCATTCAGGCCGCTGTGTTCGGTTGGGTCCCCGTTATGCTGTGGGTCCTGATCGGCGGTATCTTCTTCGGCGGCGTGCATGACTTCGGCGCCCTGTTCGCCTCCATTCGCCACAAGGGCGAGTCCATCGGTGAGGTCATCGGCGACGCCATCGGTGCCAAGGCCAAGAAGTTGTTCATCACTTTCGCTTACCTGACTTTGATCCTGGTGGTGGCGGCATTCGCCTCCATCGTGGCCAACACCTTCAAGGCCACCTATACCGCTGACGGCGCTGTGGACTATGCGGCTTCCGCTGCCAATGCCTCCACCGCTATCATCTCCATCATGTTCATCCTGATGGCCATTCTGTTCGGCTTCTTTGTCTATCGCCGTAACGCGCCTCTGGGCATCTCCACGATCATCGGCGTCATCGGCATCGTGGTCTGCATGATCATCGGCCTGAACTGGCATCCCATCTATCTGAACTACACCGTGTGGATGATCATTGTCGGTCTGTACATCGGCGTTGCTTCCGTCACCCCCGTGTGGATCCTGCTGCAGCCCCGTGACTACCTGAGCTCCTTCCTGCTGTACGGCATGATGGTTCTGGCTGTCGTGGGTATCATCGGCGCTCATCCCGTGGTGGATATGCCCGCTTTCCTGGGCTTCAAGGATACCCTGGCTCCCACCGGCACCTCCCTGGGCTATATGTTCCCCGCTCTGTTCGTGACCATCGCCTGCGGCGCTGTGTCCGGCTTCCACTCCCTGGTGGGCTCCGGTACCACGTCCAAGCAGCTGGATCAGGAGAAGGACGCCAAGCCCATCGCCTATGGCGGTATGCTGATCGAGTGCGCTCTGGCTTTGATCTCCGTCTGCGCTGTTGGTTACATCTGGAACCAGTATGCTGACGGCACCACCACGACGCCTACCGTCGTGTTTGCCACCGGTCTGGCCTCCATGTTCTCCAAGGTGTTCGGCTCCGGCTGCTACAACGTGGTGTACTCCATGCTGATCCTGGCCGTGTCCGCCTTCTGCCTGACCTCCGTGGATACCGCTACCCGTCTGGCTCGCTACATGTTCGCTGAGTTCTTCGTGGAGCCCGGCAAGACCCGCGAGGATCTGACCGGCTGGAAGCGCGTTATCACCAACCCCTATGTGGCTACCGGTATCACCGTGGTGGCCGGCGTGGCCCTGGGCCTGACCGGTTACGCCAAGATCTGGGCTCTGTTCGGCGCTGCCAACCAGCTGCTGGCTGCTCTGGGTCTGCTGGCTGTGTGCTGCTGGCTGGGTAAGGTCGGCCGCAACAACAAGATGTTCTACTTCCCCATGTTCTTCATGCTGATCGTGACGCTGACCTCCCTGGTGTTTACCATCAAGGCGCAGGTCGTGGGCATCATGGCCGGCGGCGAAGGCGTGGTGTGGTGCTACGTCCGCGGCATCATCGGTGTCCTGCTGGTGATCCTGGCCATCGACCTGGTGGTAGAGGGCATCCGCGCTCTGGGCCGCAACAAGAAGGCTGCCCAGGCCGCGAAGTAAATCGCTTATCAGGAGCGTCCGCCCCTGCGCAAGCAGACGGCACCGTTTCTTCCCTGATATCATTTTCTCCTCACAAAAAGCACAGGCTCCGGCATTCGCCGGAGCCTTTTGCTGCATTTCTTTCGAAAAAACACGCTCCGGCAGCGCCGGAGCGTGTTTTCAGTCATTCACATCGTAGAAAATTCGTTCGCCGGCCTCGGCCAGCCCCAGCTGGTCGCGGGCCAGGTCCTTGATGAACTCCTCGTCATCCTTCTTGGCCAGGTCGGACTCCAGCGCCTGGTTCTCCTGCGTCTGCTGCTGCAGCTGTCTCTCCAGCGTGGCCTGCTGCTGTGAAGCCTCGTTCAGCCGCTTGCCCACCCGGATCAGCTCCACGCCTAAAAACACCACCAGCGCGAGAATGACCAGCAGCAATATGGGATTTGTCCGGCGCTTCTTTGCGTGCGCCTGCCCTTTCTGCATGGCGTTCCGCCTCCTTTTCCGCAGCGCGCTTTTTTCTTATCATAACGCACTTCCTACAAAAAATAAAGGCTTTTTTCGCCGCCGCCGTAATTTTTTTCACGGGCAGCCACAGCAGCCGGCCTGTGCCCGCGGCGGCGCTGAGCCAGAAGTCCCAGAGCGGACGCATCAGCGGCGAGAGCGCCAGCAAATACACCGCCGCGCCCAGGCCCATGGCGGTCAGCATGATCAGCCGCAGCTCGCCCTGCCCTACCCGCAGGGCATACCACAGCAGGGCCGGAGCGACCAGCAGCAGAAACGCTGCGTCCAGCCCATGGGTCAGCCGCCGGTCCCGCCGGCGGCGCAGCCGCACCAGCCGCAGCAGGTCATAGACGGCCCCGGCCGCCGCGCCCAAGGCCGCCGCGGTCAGGTATGCGCGCAGCTGCTCGGAGACGACGGTCCCCACCTCAGCCGAACAGGCGGCTGAACAGCCCGCCGCCCCGGGTCTCCGGCGCATCCTCATAGGTCAGCGCGTCGATGCGGCCATCCACGTGCAGCTCGCCGCCATCCAGGCTCAGCTTGCCGATGTGCAGGCTCTCTCCGCTGACCACCAGCACGCCCGCGCCGGTACGCAGCACGATGCACTGGTCGTCGAAGCGCTCTACGTCCTCCACGCCGGCGACGGTGAGCTTCTCCCGTCCCTCCAGCTGTAAGCGGTGGGCGGCGGCAGGGTCGGTAATATCATACGGCATAAAAAGTCCCCTCCTACGATACGGTTTTCGCGCCCCGGCCCTGTGCCGGGATGCATTTTTTACCATCGTATGAGGGGGCTTGTTCTTTTATGCCGGGTTTGTCCTCAGACCTCTTTGTACATGGCCGCAGCCGCGTCTTTGCCCACGTTCTCGGTGACGGATACTACCTCCACCGTCAGCGTTCTTGCGCCGAAACGGATCGCGATCACATCGCCCACCTTCACGTCGTAGGATGCCCGCTGTACCCGGCCGTTGACGGTGACACGCTCGGCGTCGCAGGCCTCATTGGCCACGGTGCGGCGCTTGATGAGCCGCGAGACCTTCAGATATTTGTCCAAACGCATGGGGTCCCTCCTATAAGAAAGGCTGGTGTGTCGCCACACCAGCCTTTGCGCATACGTCAGCTTACTTTGCCACGGCGTCCTTCAGGGCCTTGCCGGCCTTGAAAGCGGGGATCTTGGTAGCGGCGATCTGCACGGGCGTCTTGGTGCGGGGATTGAGGCCGGTGCGGGCAGCGCGCTTCTTGGTCTCGAAGGAACCAAAGCCCACCAGCTGGATCTTCTCGTCAGCCTTCAGGGTCTCGGTGATGGTGTTCAGAACGGCGTTGACGGCAGCGTCAGAGTCCTTCTTGGACAGGCCGGTCTTCTCAGCGACAGCGGCGATCAGTTCAGTCTTATTCATGTTATTTCCTCCCAAAAATTTTCGTTGGTAATTGCCGCAATGGGCGGCTATCCTAAAACGATGTTGTATCGCATTAAGAACATTCTTTGGCCCCGTTCCACAGGGCGGTCATCTCCTCCAGCGTCATGTCGGACAGGCTGCGGCCCGCTGCGGCTGCGGCCTCCTCCATCGCGCGGAAGCGGCGAATGAATTTTTCACAGGTGCCGTTGACAGCTGTTTCCGGGTCCGCGCCGCAGAAGCGACCCACCTTTACGGCGGCGAACAGTACGTCGCCCAGCTCCTCCTCGACATTGGTGCCGTCGCGCACCGCCTGCCGCAGCTCGGCAGTCTCCTCGTCCAGCTTGTCCAGCGCGCCGGAGACGTCGCGCCAGTCGAAGCCCGCGTCCGCGGCCTTCTTCTGTATCTTCTCCGCCCGCCACAGACCCGGCAGACTGCGGGCCACGGCATCCAGCGCATCGGCAGTGGTTTTCTGGCCCTTCTCCTGCCGCTTCAGCTGCTCCCAGCTGGCGGGCACAGTGTCTGCCGTTTCCGCCTGACCATCGCCGAACACGTGGGGGTGGCGGTACAGCAGCTTTTTTACCACGCCGTCGCATACGTCATCCATGTCAAAGCGCCCGGCGTCGGCTTCGATGCCGGCGTGGAACACCACCTGCATGAGCACGTCGCCCAGCTCTTCCTTCAGCAGTGCGGCGTTGTCCGTATCGATGGCCTCGGCGGCCTCGTAGGCCTCCTCCAGCATTCCTCGGCGGATGGACTGGTGGGTCTGCACCCGGTCCCAGGGACAGCCCTCCGGCGAACGGAGCAGCCGGATGATCTCCAGCAGATCTTCGTAGCCATAGCGTGGTTTCCTTGTAAAATTTATCATACTTACGCTCCTATTGCAAGAGGTTTTCCACTGCAACTGGGGAAAAGTTCGCTGCATTTCAGGAATTTTACCGCAAATGCAGCCGGTCAGCCAGTTTTTCCCCTTTCGGCAGGGTCTGAAGATCCTGCCGCGTCACGGCGCCGATGGCCAGCGCCAGCACCACGTATACAACGGCGGCCAGCAGCACCGCCGGCAGTACCGCCCATCTCTCGGGCAGAAGGCGGCAGAACAGGCCATAGCCGGACCGGGCCGCCAGCGCCATCACCGCCGTCAGAAGAACGGGCTTGGCAAACAGGGAGATATACCCCGGACGCTCCGGCACCAGCCGTGCGATGGCTGCCAGGTTGATGACCGCGATCAGCGCGTAGCAGTACAGTGTGCTCACCGCTGCGCCCCGAATGCCCGTGGCGGGATCGCCCACCATCAGGTAGTTGGTGACGATCTTCAGTACGCCGCCGCAGAGGAGGGAGATCACCGGCAGCAGCGGGTGGCCGTAGGCCTGCAGGACGCCGTTGGTGGCCACCATCAGGCATACGAACACGCAGGCCAGGCCCAGGAACGTCAGGTGATAGGCCGCCGCCTCGGCGGTCTCCGGCACCGCGGGATAGAGCAGCTGCAGGATAGGCCCCGCCAGCACCGACAGTCCCACGCCGGCGGGCAGGGCCGCCAGCACCGTCAGCTTCAGCGCCGCTCCGGCCGCTTTTCCGGCAGCAGTGCGGTCGCGGCGGGTCAGCGCGGCGGATACCGCCGGCATCAGGCTTACCGACAGGGGATAGATAAACGACGGCGGCAGCATGAACAGGGTCATGCCGAAGGTGTATTCGCCATACAGGGCGGTGGTCTCCGCCGTTGTATAGCCAAGCGTGTCCCGCAGGGTGGCCGTCACCAGCGCCTGGTCCAGCAGGGTGATCAGGCTCATGCCCGCCGCGCCCACGGTGATGGGTATGCCGGTCCGCAGCAGCTCCCGCAGTACGCAGCTGCTTGCCGGGGGTACGTCGCGCACTTCCGGCAGTGCGGCCCGCCGGGGCAGCAGCAGGGCGGTGACCAGCAGGCCCAGGCCCGCCCCGGCGGTGACACCGCCGATGGCCCCGGCGGCGCACAGGTCCGTCCCCGCACCCTGCCGCAGCAGGTACAGGCACAGCCCCAGCCCGATGAGCAGCTTGCCGGCGGACTCCGCCACCTGTCCGGCGGCGGTAGGCACCATATCACCCAGCCCCTGGGAATAGCCCCGCAGCGCCGCCGACAGGCATACCAGCAGCACCGCCGGCCCCAGCGTCCGCAGGGCCGGGGCCGCGTCCGGATCGTGGAGCGCGGCGGCCAGGGCCTCCGGCAGCAGGCACATAACGGCAGAGCACACCAGCCCCAGCGCCGCCAGCAGGGCCAGGCCCAGGTGCAGGCAGCGGCGCACGGCGCCATAACGCCGCTGGGCGGCGGCACGGGACACCATGCGGCTCAGGGCCACCGGCAGCCCCGCCGTGGACAGCACCAGCAGCAGACTGTAAATGTTGTACGCGGCGTAGAAATGCGCCATGCCCTCCCGGTCCAGCAGGTTCCCCAGCGGGATCTTGTACAGGGCACCCAGCAGCTTTGTCACCGCCACAGCCCCGGCCAGAATGGCCGCGCCGCCCATGAAGTTTTGCCGCCGGTGGGTCATGGTGCCTCCTTATCTCACCGCGCCATCTCCTGATGGAAGCGGCGGAACGCCTCTAAATTCTCCGTCAGCTTTTCCGGCCGCTGGATATACTCCAGCGGGAATTTGGGGTGGAACACGCGCTCGATGCGGTTCCGCTTTGCGTCCACCATCTTGGTGGAGCCGCCTGCGCCCAGGGACAGGATGCTGTGCAGCTCCTCCATGATGTAGATATTATACAGGCCCTCCGCCCCGGATATGCACCAGCCCACGTTTTCAAAGCTGCCGGACATATATTTCTGGCGGTAGAGGTAATAGGGGGCGAAGCCCTTTTCCCGCAGCGCCGGATCGGCGTAGTCCAGCATGGCCGCCACGTCCTCCGCCGAGGGGATAGGCAGGCCCTCCAGCAGGATGCGGCTGCCCTTTTTCAGGCTCAGGGTGTGTACGGTGATGTTGTCCGCGCCGAAGGTCAGGCATCTGTCCAGCGTCCGGCGGAAGCCCTCCGGCGTGTCGGCGGGCAGCCCGGCGATCAGGTCCATGTTCACATGGGGAAAGCCCATGGAGGTGGCCAGCTCCATGGCCTTTTCGATATCCTCCGGGCTGTGCTTCCGGCCGATGGCGGAGAGCACCCGGGGCTCCAGCGACTGGGGATTTACGCTGATCCGGTCCGCACCGTGATCCAGCAGCACCTGCAGCTTCTCCCGGTCGATGGTGTCCGGCCGTCCCGCCTCGATGCAGTATTCCACGCAGTCGGACAGGTCGAAATTCCGGTTCACCGCCGTCAGCAGCGCATCCATTTGATTGGCGGACAGGGTGGTGGGCGTGCCGCCGCCCATGTAGAACGACTTGATCCGCAGGCCTGCCTCCTTCACCATGCGGCCTGCGGCCTCCACCGTCAGCGCCGCCAGATACGGCTCCATCAGCTTGAAGGACTTTTCCACCGACGCCGACACGAAGCTGCAATAGGCGCAGCGGGTGGGGCAGAAGGGGATGCCGATGTACAGAGAGATGTCCTCGGGGCGCAGGCCATTCTTGGCCTTCAGGCCCGCCTCGGCGCTCTCCAGCGCCAGACGCCGCCGCGCCGGGGAGACACAGTATGTGTCCCGCAGCACCCGGTCCGCCTGGGCGGGGGTCATGCCGTCCTCCAGCATGGTCCGCACCAGCTTGGCCGGGCGGATGCCCGTCAGCGCGCCCCAGGAGGGCGTCACGCCGGTGATGTCACGGGCCGCCCGGAAGAAGGACAGCTTCAGCGCACGCTGACGCAGGCGTTCCCGTTCGTATGCGTCGGAAACGCCTGCGGTCCGAACGCGGGCCTCGCACCGCGCCGTTTTGCCGCCATAGGTCAGTGTCGTGACCCCGGTGGCATATACATTGCCCTCATGCAGTGTGACCTCCGCGTGGCTGTCCCCGTCCTCGCCCTCATATACCGGGCGCTCCTCCGGGAAAAAGGCCAGCAGGCTCTGCTCGATGGCGTAGCGGTCCTCGTGACCGCGCAGGTTCAGCTTCATTGCGCCGTCCCCTGCCGCATATAGGGGTTCATGCGGCGCTCAAAGTCCAGCGTCGTTTCCCGGTCATGGCCGGGCAGGACCCGCCAGTCGCTCTCCAGCGCCGCCAGACGGCCCAGGGAGGCGAGCATCTTGGGATAGCTGCCGCCGGGGAAGTCGCATCGTCCGCAGGAGCAGCGGAACAGGGTATCCCCGGCAAAGATCACGTGCTCCCGGTCCAACAGCAGACACACGGAGCCCTCGGAGTGGCCCGGTGTTTCCATGACCCGCAGGGACAGCCCGCCCAAGGGCAGCACGTCGCCCTCCTTATAATACCGCTGGTGCTGCTCGTCCACCCGGGTGAACAGCAGCTCGCCGCCCCGCCCGGCCACGCTGTCCTTCTCGTGGATGTACACCGGCACGTCCGGGTATCTCTCCAACAGGGGCCGCACGGCGGAGGTGTGGTCAAAGTGCCCGTGGGTCAGCAGGATGTACTTGAGTGCGCAGCCGCTTTGTCCCACCAGCTTTTCTATCCGAGATTCGTCGTCGCCGGGATCGATCAGGGCACAGACCTTCGCGTCCTCGTCGCACAGCAGGTAGCAGTTGGTCATGATAGGGCCCACTTGCAGTGTTTTGATGGTCATGGTGTCCTCCTTACAGGGTGTCGGTGTCCAGAATGATGGTCAGCGGTCCGTCGTTCAGGCTGTCCACCTGCATATAGGCGCCGAATTCACCCGTCTCGGTGTGAAAGCCCTTGTCCCGGCACAGCTGCACAAACTTTTCGTACAGGGGGATGGCCACCTCCGGCCGCGCCGCCGCCAGAAAGTCCGGCCGCCGGCCCTTTTTGCAGTTGGCGTACAGCGTGAACTGGGACACGATCAGCAGCTCTCCGCCCACATCCGTCAGGCTGCGGTTCATCTTTTCATTTTCATCCTCAAAGATACGCAGGCCCGTCAGCTTGTCGGCCAGCTTTACCGCCTGTGCCTCGGTGTCCTCATGGGTCACACCCAGCAGCACCAAAAAGCCCTCGCCGATCTGTCCGATGACCTTGCCGTCCACGGAAACGCTGGCGTGTTTTACACGGGTCAATACAGCACGCATAATTCTATCTCCTTTATACTGTTTGTATTCACATTGGCCTTATCCGGCCGGTCTTGTCACCCGCATGACGCCCGATATCTGCTCCAGCCGCCGCATGACGGTCCGCAGCTGCTCACTGTCCGGCACGTCGATGTCCAGCGACAGCAGGGCGAAGCCGTCCGGCGTACTGCGGGCGTTCATGGAGGAGACGTGGGTCTTGGTGCTGGACAGCACCGTGGACACGTCCATGATGATGTTGATGCGATCCTTGGCGGTGATCTCCAGCGTGGTGCGGTAGCTCTCCTTGGTGTCGCTGCCCCAGGAGACCTTGATCCACCGCCCCGCCTCGTTGGGCTTACGGCGGGCGGGATCGGCGTTGGGACAGTCCGCCCGGTGGACGGAGATGCCGTAGCCGCGGGTGATGAAGCCCACGATGTCGTCGCCGGGCACAGGGGTGCAGCACTTGGAGAACTTCACCAGACAGTTGGTCAGTCCCTCCACCACAATGCCCTGCTCGCTTCTGGTGCGCTGGGGCACGGCGGGGCGCATGATCTGCGGCTGATCCGCCACAGGCACCTCCTCCTGCCGCTCCGTCTGGTGCTGGTGGATGATGCGCTGGATGTCCTCCCGCAGCCGCCCCATGACCTTCAGCGCGGAGATGCCGCCGTAGCCGATGGCGGCGTACATATCGTCCAGTGACGTGAAGCACAGCTTCTTCAGCACGCCGGGCAGGTTCTCATCGTTGGTCAGCTCCTTCAGCGTGACGCCGGTGCGCTTCAGCTCCGACTCGAAGCTCTGGCGGCCGTTGACGATGTTCTCGTCCCGCTTCTCCTTCTTGAACCACTGGCGTATCTTGCTGCGGGCGTTGCTGGAGCGGGCGATCTTCACCCAGTCGCGGCTGGGGCCATGGGCGGATTTGCTGGTCATGACCTCCACCACGTCGCCGTTGCGCAGGTGGTAGTCGAACTGCACGATCCGCCCGTTGACCTTGGCGCCCAC